>Ga0137386_10001033_pt1 | contig 17015 bp, 8 predicted proteins | sample SagtaG_4_FD_104910 | JGI IMG/M metagenome (GOLD analysis project Ga0137386, IMG submission 104910) | Vadose zone soil microbial communities from Sagehorn Ranch, Mendocino, California, USA - Sage2_R_100_16 metaG | ecosystem: Environmental > Terrestrial > Soil > Vadose zone | place: USA... | reverse complement strand
TTCTTGCTCAGCCTCCCAGCGTTTCTCTTCCTCGGCCACTGTGGAATGTGGGAGAACGCCGAGACGCTGTGGCAATCCCTGCTTTTTGCGCTCTTCTTCTCGCCGTCGGAGGAGGGACAAATGCAGCATTTCCCGGACGGCTACCGCCAATCCAGTTTTGTGAGCGGCGAAATTCGCCGGGTGTTTTGTTTGCGCCTCGTCCCCCACGTAGCAGGATTACGTGAATCTCTCGAACTAGGCGCAACGACAGGGGAAAACCTCCCTTGATGCGACGGAGACCATGTTGCATCGCCGCCACATAGTTGGAGACCTCCTCAACGTCGTCGATGGGAACACCGGGCACTGCTTCATTTTCGAACAGGAGCAAATCCGAGAACGAAGATTTGGTGCCTTCGATCTGGGAAGACAGAAGGGCTTCTTTACGGACATAGAGGTACAGAAAGAGTCGGGTATCCGGCAGGAGTGTCGTCAAGCCATCCAACCGTCCGAGGGCCTGATTTGCCCGGTCGAGATGTTGGTATAATCCACTAAGATCGACAAGCGGGTCCGGGGGCAAGGGTGGCGGCACAAATGCCCGCACCATCTCACCTGCTGTTGTCGTTGAGACGTATGTGCCAAGCCTTGAATTCTTCTCGTTGGGCACTGGCGTTATACCAGCTCCCTTTAATAAGCCGACTTCTTATTAAAACATATATCGCCTTCCTTTAATAACACTTTTAGTGACAGCCTCCTGAACAAGTTTCATCACAATTCTCATGAATGATATGCAAGGCTTTCTTCTTGACTTGAATCCAACAGCCTCATACTATTTTTCTCTAGGCCTAGACTAACATTGCTTCACGACGGAGCACTGCTCTTCTATGAAAAATCGCGAACAACGAGATCTCTTTCCCGGTGCGCTGGAGATGATGATTCTTCGCACCTTGAGGCGGCAGCCTCTTCATGGGTATGCGCTCGCACAACATATCAAGCGAACTTCGAACGATCTACTCCAGATTGAAGAGGGTTCGCTCTATCCCGCTCTCCAGCGGCTTCTGAAAGACAAGTTGGTCAAAGCCGAGTGGGGAATCTCCTCAACAAATCGCCGCGTGCGGATTTACAAACTGACCCCGGCAGGAGCAAAGCATCTGGCGCATGAAGTATCGCGATTTGAAAAGATGCTGGAAGGGGTTGCACGCGTCCTGGCGCCGGGTGAATCATGAATTGGCTGAAACAACTGTTCTCTCGCCGGCGCTTGTACGACGATCTCTCGGAAGAGATTCGCGAACATCTTGAGGAAAAAATCGAGGAACTGGTCGCCAGCGGCACGGCAAGAAAGGACGCGGCGGCCATCGCTCGCCGCGAATTTGGAAATGTGACTCTGACTGAGGAGAACAGTCGTGAAATCTGGCGCTGGCCTTCCATTGAGAGTTTTATCGCAGACATTCGCTACGCCCTGCGGACTCTCCGCAAAAGTGCGGCCTTCACGGTAACCGCGATTGTTACTCTGTCGCTCGGAATCGGTGCAAACACCGCCATTTTTATGTTGCTCGATGCGATCCGATTGCGCAGCTTGCCCGTGCAAAACCCGCAGGAACTCGCCGAAGTTCGCATCACAGACGCCGGACATCAGGGCATGGGCATCAATCAGCAATATGGAGAATTGACGCGGCCTCTGTGGCAGCGAATCCGCGACCAGCAGCAGGCCTTCTCGGGCGTATTTGCTTGGAGCGTGAACCAAAGATATGTAGGCCGGGGAAGTGAGATGCGGCACTTCAGAGGGCTTTGGGTCACCGGCGATTTCTTCCAGGTATTGGGAGTCAGGCCCTTCCGTGGACGACTGCTGATGCCTGAAGACGAAGGCGCTTGTCCCCCTACCAGGGCGGTTGTTGGCTACTCGTATTGGCAGAGCGAACTGGGCGGGCGCGACCTTTCCCCTACGATCAGACTTATCGTGGACAACGAGCTGGTCGAGATCATCGGCGTAACGCCACCCGGATTTTTGGGGATGGTCGTTGGCGATCACTTCGATATCGCGCTCCCATTTTGCCAGCCGAAAGAAGAATTAAGTCGGCACATTTTCGATGTCTCGGTGATGGGCCGTCTGAAGCCCGACTGGACCATTCAACGGGCCACGGCAGAAATGGATGCGCTTAGCCCTGGCATTTTCGAAGCCACCGCTCTCCTGGACCGCGACGCACACACCATCGAGACCTACAAAAAGTTCAAGCTCGCGGCGTACCCGGCCTCAACTGGTGTCAGCGCTCTGCGGGATTATGATCGCTCGCTCATGCTATTGCTGGGCATCGCAGGACTCGTGCTGCTGATCGCTTGCGCGAACCTTGCTAACTTGATGCTGGCTCGCGCGAGCACCCGCCAGCGTGAAATGGCGGTTCGGCTCGCGTTGGGTGCCTCGCGCAGCCGCCTCCTAAGGCAGTTGCTCACGGAAAGTCTGTTGCTCGCGGCAACGGGTGCTGCTCTCGGTATCGTTTTGGCGCAATCATTGAGCCGCGTACTCGTGTGGTCCTTCTCGACCGAGAGTACAGAAATAAATCTGCGGATCGTCACAGACTGGCGTGTGCTGCTTTTTGCGGCTGGTGTAGCGGGTTTAACGTGCATCGTTTTTGGAATCATGCCCGCATTACGCGCCACGCGCGTCGAGCCCATCTCTGCTATGAAGGCCGGCGGCCGAGGAACCACCGGAAGTCATGAGCGCTTTTCATTGCAGCGGCTGCTGGTTGTTACTCAAATTTCGGTTTCGCTGGTGCTCTTGGTCGGCTCGCTACTCTTTGTCCGCAGCTTTCGCAATCTGATGACCTTCGATCCGGGAATGCGCGAGGGCGGTATCACCGTGGCGTTTCTGGGATTCTGGCAATCGGATCTGCCGCGGGATCGTTGGGCGAACTTCCAGAAGGAATTGCTGGATGAAATCCGATCAGTGCCTGGAGTTCTGAGCGCGGCAACCACCACCAACGTTCCGCTCTCGCAAGGTAGTTGGACACATGGCGTTCGCGTCGGATCGCAGGAAGGCAATTCTAAATTCACATGGGTGAGTCCGAACTATTTCGAAACCATGGGCATTCCGATTGTCAGGGGGCGTTCTTTTACCCTGGACGATACCACGTCCTCACCGCGAGTGGCAGTAGTGAACGAGACTTTCATCCGCCGCTATTTATCTGGCGTCGAGCCCATCGGACAGACGCTGCGCACCGGGCAGGAACCTAACTATCCTTCCACCGTCTACGAAATTGTCGGCGTCATACCAGATACAAAATACAACGACCTGCGTGGTCAGATTCCGCCTATGACGTTTGCCCCAGCGTCGCAGTTCCCCAATCAAGGCCCTTGGTCCAACGTGATGATCCACTCGAATCTTACGCCAGCGGCGATTGCCGCGACTGCTAAGCGCCAGATCGCCGGAAAGCATCCCGACGTCATCACGGAATTCGTCGATTTTCAGAGGCAGATTCGCGATGGGCTTGTTGAGGAGCGACTCATGGCAACGCTGTCGGGATTCTTCGGCTTACTCGCGGTGCTCCTCGCAGTGATCGGACTCTACGGCGTCATTTCCTACATTGTCGCCATGCGCCGCAACGAGATTGGTATCCGCATGGCCCTTGGAGCGAGCCGAGGAGATGTTGTCGGCATCATCGTCCGGCAAACTCTGCTGCTGCTCGTTCTTGGCGTCAGCGCTGGCGTTGTCCTTGCTCTCGCTGCCGCTCGAGGCGCGAGTTCGCTGCTCTTTGATCTGCAACCAAACGATCCATTCAGCTTTGCCTTGGCAACCGTCGTGTTAGTTGCCATCGCATGGGTTGCCAGTTTTGTGCCAGCCCGCCGCGCTGCGCGCGTCGATCCGATGGTTGCATTGAGATACGAATGATGGAATGAACGTATGTTCGTTGGCATTGCATCGATCCTATCAAGTGAATCATGAGTTGGCTGAAACAACTTTTCTTTCGCCGGCACCTGTACAATGACCTCTCGGAAGAGATTCGCGAACATCTTGAGGAAAAAATCGGGGAACTGGTCGCAAGCGGCATGTCAAAAAGGGAGGCGGCTGCCATCGCGCGCCGCGAGTTTGGGAATGTAACTTTGGTTGAGGAAGATAGCCGCGAAGTCTGGCGCTGGCCCTCGATTGAAGACCTCGTCGCAGATCTTCGCTATGGCCTGCGCACGCTGGGCAAGAATTTAGGTTTCACCGCCATCGCCGTATTGACACTTGCGCTTGGCATTGGGGCAAACACGGCAATTTTCTCCGTCGTGAACGCCGTTCTTCTCCGCCCACTCCCGTTTCAGAACGCCGACCGTCTCGTCCGAGCATTTGGGAAATCTCCCATAACCGATGCGTCTGACGTCTCGCCGGCAGACTTTCTCGATTACCGCGCTCAGAACCATGTCTTCGATCATTTCGAAGGCATCATCGATGGGAACACGATCTTCAATCTTGCTGGCAGAGACAACGCTGCACAAGTAAAAGGCGCTGTGGTGACGTCCGGTTTCTTGCATGCCCTAGGCGTCCAACCGCTGCTAGGCCGTACGTTCGTGGCCGCGGACGAAGGCGTAAGCAATCCCCAGGTTGTCGTCCTTGGCCGTCGTCTGTGGCAAGAACGGTTCGGAAGCGATCCTGGAGCAGTGGGGCAATCATTGGATCTCGACGGTAGCCGCATGACCATTGTCGGCGTTCTGCGGGAGGATGTTCCACTTTTTTCCGACGCGGACCTCTGGATTCCCGCGCCATTTGAAGTCACGGGCATGACATCGCGGCCCTCACGGTTCCTGCGAGTGATTGGTGTATTGAAAACGGGAACAACCATCTCGCAAGCCCAGGCGGAATTGGACACAATTGCGCTCCGCCTCGGGAAACAATACCCCGATTCGAATACCGGCTGGAGCATTCGGCTGGTTCCCCTGCAAACTGCGCTTGTCGGAGATGCGCGCGCGGCTCTGCTGATTCTTCTCGGAGCCGTAGCGCTCGTTCTCCTCATTGCCTGTGCCAACGTTGCGAGCCTCTTGCTTGCTCGCAATACCTCGCGCACCAGAGAAATCGCGATCCGTGCGGCGCTCGGCGCTGGGCGCCTTCGACTTGTGCGGCAGATGCTGACCGAGAGTGTCTTGTTGGCGCTCGCTGGCGGCGCGGCCGGAATTGTCCTGGCCTTCTGGGGCGTGGAGCTCCTGAGAACGCTAGGGCCCGAGAATCTGCCGCGGCTCAGTGAGGTGAGCGTCAGCGGAACCGTCCTGGCTTTCACTGGGGGCGTCGCAATCCTCACGGGAATTCTTCTCGGACTCGGGCCTGCCCTGCAAGCGAGTCATCGGGATACGACGCAAAGTCTGAAGGAGGGCGGCGCAGCAGGGCAATCAAAATCCAAACATCGTGCGCACAACGTGCTTGTGGTTGCTGAAGTTGCCTTATCACTCGTGGTCTTGATCGCATCCGGCTTGCTCTTGAATAGTTTTTGGCGGCTGATGCATGTGAATCCCGGCTTCGACCCATCGAATATCGTTACTGCGCAGATTTCAGTGACCAGTCCTGCGCTTAAGGCCGAATTCCAGCGCCGGGCGTTTTTTGACAAATTGCAGGATCGACTCGGGTCGATTCCTAAGGTCGAATCTGTTGGCTTCGTATCGGAGTTACCGCTTAGCGGTCAAGCAAACGACACCTACGTCACAATTGGCGAGCATGCGCCGGTAAGCCCAGCGGACCGCCCGGACGCCGACATCCGCATTGTGGCGGGGAACTATTTTCAGGTGATGCGCATCCCGTTGTTGAGGGGTCGGGAATTCACGATCCGAGACACAACCGATTCGTCCCTTACCGTCCTCATTAACGAGCCTTTCGCGAAGCGATTTTTCGGCGACGAAGATCCGATCGGGAAGCATCTGAAGATTTTTGAAGGCAAACCGGAATTCGTCACACGCGAAATTGTCGGCGTCGTTGGCGGGATCAAACACTTCACGCTGCAGGAAGCGCTCCGGCCTGAAATGTTTCTCCCCTACGCGCAAAACCCCGCCTTGAGAATGAACGTTGTCGTTCGCGCCGCGGGGAATCCGCTAGCGATCGCGTCCGCGATACGAACGACCGTTGGCTCGATTGATCCTGATGAGGCAACCTCAGCGTTTCGCACGTTAGGCGAAATTGTTTCCACATCGGCAGCAGGCGACCGCTTCAATGCATTTCTGCTCGGCGCCTTTGGCGGCATCGCGCTACTGCTCACGGCTGCGGGAATATTTGGCGTTCTTTCATACGTGGTTACGCAGCGAACCCGCGAAATCGGCTTACGCATGGCTCTGGGTGCACAACGTCGCAACATATTAGGTGCGATCGTCGGCCGCGGTATGTTCCTCGTATTGATTGGAATAGGCATCGGGCTTGCCGCTGCCTTTGCATTTACGCGCTGGATGTCTAGTTTCCTTTTTGCGGTCAAGCCGACTGACGCGCTGACTTTCGTGGCTGTGAGTGGACTACTCGCGACTGCCGGCCTTCTTGCATGTTATTTGCCTGCAAGGCGGGCGATGCGCGTCGATCCGATGGTGACGTTGCGTTCTGAATGAAGGCACGAAAACGATGATTCGGGCGACCCGACGATCGCCGGAGCAAGGAAGCAACAAGTCGTGGATCGGTCGTGAGCGGTTCGCGGTCGCCAACATTTCGAGCACCTTCTACCGTTTGAGGGGAAGCGTGCCATCCCATTCTGGGTGCGGAACGAACGCTGTTCTTTTTTGCCAGTTTCCTCGAGCGATTCCATTCAAGTCCCAGACGACAAGGCCGTTTCGCACCGTGAGCTCGCATACCAGCTTTTGGCGACCTTCGAGCCGGCCGCCCAAACTGTCCACAAAGCCGAATTTTCCCTTTTCTATTCTGATCACGGAAATGTCGGCTGAATCTCCGACCGAAATATGCCCAAGATCCTCATGCTTGATTTCCTTCGCTGGATTCCACGTAGAGCGAAGAACAACGTCCTGCACAGACATGCCAAAGTTCAAGAATTTCGACATGACGTTCAACATGTCCTTCATCCCCGCGTTCATGCTGCCAACGTGCAAGTCCGTAGAAATGGAATCGGGCAGAAAACCCTGGTGGACGGCGGGCACCGCTTGATTGAAAACGAAGCTGCCACCACCGTGTCCCACGTCAAAAATGACGCCACGTTTCTTGGCTTCAAACAAATAGGGCAGCACTTTTCCGCTTGCGTCGAGCATGTGAATGAAATCGAGGTACATGTGGGTGGAGATGTCGCCCGGCCGAAGGCGCGAACCGACTAGCTCTTCGTAAGGGCGTTCTGGCCGGAACCTCCCGAAATCGACCATTACAGGCAATCCGGTGAGTTTACCCGCTTCCAACGCGTGATCGACAGCAGTCCATTCTGGGCCCTCGAAATGAGCGGTTTTGAAACCGACGATGATGTTCGGATACTGGTTGGCCATCGCGGCCGCTGCCGGAGAATCCATGTCCTGCGTGTTCTGTTCGACAGGATCTCCTTCCATCCCGCTTCCAACGATGTTCAGGAAGGCCAGAACACGGGTTTTTGAGCGATCGATGACGCGATCCTTGAAGTCCGAGAAATTACGCCAGCCGGAACTTCCGGCGTCAACGACCGTGGTCACACAACTTCGAAACGTAAAGTCATCGGGATAGACGCTGCTGTCACCGTCGTAGGCACCTTTCCGGCCGGTGCCCGCGTAGTTATGAGTGTGAATGTCTATGAGTCCTGGTGTCACCAGCAATCCGCGAACGCTGATAACTTTGTTCGCATTTTCGACGGAGATGTCCTTCTCTATCGCCGCAATCTTATGATCGCGAACGCCGATGTCACGGACAGCCCGAGTTCCGCTTCGTGGATCGACAACTTCTCCGCCCTTGAGCACCAGATCGTATTTGCTTTGCGCCGCTACCCATGAAGGAAATAACAGAATTGCGAACAGGAGGTACACACGTTTGGGAAGGAAAAAGCTGCCTGCATGTCCGCGCGCAAATAACGCCGGAGAGTCTCTGCGATTTTTCTGGAAGGTGCGGGCGATGTTGAATCGCAAGATCCTGTCATTGTGCATAGTGGACCGAGGCGGGACCTTAGCACGGTCCTGAACAAGCGATTTAGGGCAAATGTCCTACGCAGAAAATTAGTGGTGGTCGTATGTTAGCGATAACGGTGATTGGTTGATCCGGCGAGCTTGATAAGGCCGGATCGATTGCGGAAAAAGTTCTCTCCGAGTCCGAACGCAGCGGTGACGTGAAGCTCTCACGTGTGCTGGGTGCTATCATGTTGAACCTTAAAATGCAGCACCACTTGATGCACAGAGCAGTATTGCTAGCAGCAAAACACTTGTGTCTCTGGAGATGTGCTCAGGGCGGAAGGACGCTTAGAGGCAGAGCGGCGAGTGGTACACGGATGAAGATGCTAGCAATTTTCTCCGCTCTCTTGGTGCCGACGCTTGCGAGCGCGTATCCAGACGGCCCTGCGATGGCGCTCTCCGAGTATCAGAAACAAGAGTGGCACGTGGAAGATGGTCTTCCGCAGAGTAACGTCCGCACGATCATCCAGGCGAAGAACCGGCTTCTGCTCGTCGGCACGTCCGAAGGTATTGCAAGCTTTGACGGCCTCCGCTTCGCTCCATTTCGGTTCGGCTCCTCTTTGGACAACAGCCATGAACCGGTAAACGCAATTTTGATCAGCAAGCGCGGAGATTTCTGGATCGGAACCGACGATCGAGGCGTCATCCTGCAGCGCGGCAAAGAGAATATCGCCGTCAGCGAAGAGGCAGGCTTCCACCAGGAGCGCGTGCGGGCAATGTTCGAAGATCGCGCTGGAATTATCTGGGTAGCCACGCAAAACGGAATCGAACGAATTGTTGAAGGAAAGATTGAATCGTTTGGTTCGCTGGGGCTGGTCTCCGGAGACATTACCGAACCTTTTGCGGAAGACGCGAACGGACGCGTGTTTATCGTCACCTCGAATGGCCTTTTTCTAAGCGACCACGCAAGCGTAAAGCCCTATCCGTTACAGAACCGCGCGATGGGAAACGCGACAGCAGTGTTTAGCGGAGGCAAGAGTACCGTGTGGGTTGGCCTGCAGCGCGGACTCCTCAAGTTGACGGAGATTTCGACCAACAGGCACGCCGAAGAGTTGCTGCGGGGCGTACACGGGCCAGTCACAACACTTCTCGGGGACACCGACGGCTCGATTTGGGTAGGCACGCAAGGCCATGGGATCTGCCACGTGTCACCGACGGGAGATATTTCGCACTGGACGACGAGCCAGGGCTTGAGCGACGACATCATTCACACCATGTTTCAAGACGACGAAAATAATTTGTGGATTGGCACGTTGAGCGGCGGCTTCCTACGATGGCGAAAGTCAGCACTGATTCCATTCGGCCAACCAGAGGGACTTCCGAGTAGTTTTGCCGCAAACGTATTGGCAGACCAGCACGGCGACATTTGGTTGGGCACGTGGGGCAGCGGACTGCTAAGAATTCGAAAGGGCAAGCTCCAGCAGGAGCGCCTGCCCGGCGCACTCTTCAGTGACCCGATCCGCGCACTGAGTGAAGACCGAAAAGGTCAAATCTGGATTGGCACCTGGTTCGACGGACTGTACAGGTACGATGGAACGTCTTTCACGCATTTTCTTACGGGCGGGGAGTCGGTCGTAAATGCAGTCAGTGCCCTTTACAGCGATCAGGCAGGCGACCTGTGGGTGGGAACTTACAATGGGCTGATTCGATTCCCGACGGGCGTTCCGGAAAAAAGCAAAGGTCAACCATTTCTCGCGGGGATGTTAATCACATCGATAAAGGAAGACCAGGATGGTTCCATCGTTGTGGGAACGTTCAAGGGCCTCTATCGCATCCGCCACTCCGTGGTCGAACCGATCACACAAAAAGACGGACTCTCCAATCCCTTCATTCTTTCGGTCTCCGTGGACAATTCTGGAGGAGTTTGGGTAGGGACAAAAGAAGGAGGTGTTGATTTTGTTCGGGGACGAACGGCAACGCACGTATCCCCGGAAAGCGGGATGCCTGGGTATCCGGTTTTTTCCGTGCTGGATGACGGTCACGGCATGCTCTGGGTCAGCACGACCCGCGGCCTCCTGCGCGTGCCGGTCCAGCAGATGCACGATCTGGTTGACGGACGCCGCAAGACGGTCGATGCACTGCTGCTTGGGAAAAACGATGGGATGCGCAGCAGCGAGTGTGGCGGCATGTCGCAACCGCCCGCGACGCAAAGCAAAGACGGCGCTCTTTGGTTTGTCACCGCAAAGGGATTCGTGCACACAAATGGCCCACAAGAGACTTCTTCTGTGCCGTCTGCCGAGGTGTTTGTCTCGGGCTTCGCGATTGAAAACAATTCTCTGGAAGCATCTGACCGCGTAGCTTTGTCGCCAGGAGCCGGTGCGCTCGAGGTGAAGTTTGACGCCATCCGCCTGTCGAATCCGTTGCAACTGCAATTCCGCTACAAGCTGGACGGCTATGACCGCGATTGGACCACAACCTGGGCGCGTCGGGCGCTCTATCAGCACTTGCCGCCCGGCAATTATCGTTTTCTTGTGAGCGCTCATGATGCGGGGCAGGCCTGGAATAAACACATCGCTGAAGTTTCCGTGGTGCAGAAGCCATTCTTTTATCAAGCGGCGTGGTTCTACGTCTTGGTGTTGGTCAGTCTGGTTTTGCTGGTGATAGTTGTGTTCCGCTGGCGCATTGCCCGAGTAAAAGGGCGGCTGAAACTCATCATGGAAGAACGCAACCGAATTGCCCAGGAATGGCACGATACGCTCATGGCCGGATTCGCCGCCATCTCTTGGCAGTTGGAGGCGACGCAAGCAGGCATTGCAGGAGACTCGAACCACACAGCATCCTCGCTCGATCTAGCTCGAAACATGGTGCGGCATTGTCAGACCGAAGCGCGCCGCATCATTTGGGATATGCACGACGGACCTGAGCCTGTCGGCCCGCTATCCTCGGCTCTGTCCAAAGCCCTCGATGGAATGAGTGCCAGGTTGCAGGTCAAAACGCAGCTGCGCATTATTGGTGAGGAGCGGGTTCTTTCGCCGCTTGCTGTGCATCATCTCACCTGCATTTGTCAGGAAGCCGTGACAAACGCCACCCGTCACGCGGTCCCCACCAGCATTCAAATTATCTTGGAGTACCAGCCAACCGCCATCACTCTCTGTGTGAAGGATAACGGCCGCGGATTTCGACTAGCCGAAGCTTCCTTGCCTGGCCACTTCGGCCTAACCGTGATGGAAGAGCGCGCGAAAAAAGCGGGCGGGACATTTCAGATTCGTTCCTCCCCGGACGCGGGCACTGAGGTTCTGGTCCACGTTCCGGCGACAGCGGCGGAGCAAGCATGACCGGCTCTCCAGTTAAGATTCTCCTGGTGGAAGATCACTTCATGGCGAGGATGGCGCTCCGATCGATCTTGAGCGGGCGATCAGATCTCTTGATTGTTGCAGAAACAGACAATGGCCAAGAGGCGATTCGGCTTTACGGCAAAATGCGCCCAGACGTTACGATTATGGATCTCGCGATGCCGGAACTGAGTGGCTTTGAAGCCATTGCAGCGATCCGCAAGCAAGACCGCAATGCAAAGATCGTTGTGCTGACGAATTTTGAGGGCAGCGAAGATGTATATCGCGCACTGAGCCATGGCGCGATGGCCTACCTAACCAAGGACACCAGCGGGCAGGAGCTGATCACTGCGGTTCTGACCGTTCACCAGGGGTCACGATACCTACCGAGAGCCGTGCGCGACACGCTTGCCGAGCGCATTCCCTGTTCTGAACTCACACCGCGTGAACACCAGGTATTGGCCTTGATCTCGCAGGGGAACAGCAACAGAGAAATTGCCTCTAATTTGCAGATCGCCGAGAAAACTGTCCGCATCCACGTCAGCAGCCTGCTGGCCAAGCTAGGGGCCCGCGATCGAACGCAGGCAGCCATATTTGCCATCCAGCGCGGGTTTGTCCACCTGGACTGATCTTCCCGAAAGCGCAGGTTCTTCGAAGCGGTCTAATGAACGGCCCGGCTATGAAGCCGCGCCGGTGAATTCTCTTTTCTAATCCCTCTCTCGTTTACAACTTAGGTCTGATGTCCTATCTCAGCCTCGGTCATAAGGCCGATGACAACAACCGGATCGCGTGGTTGACTCTCAGACAAGAAGTCGGCCGCTTGCGAGTGACGGCTCAGGGAACCCACTCGAATTGCATTTCAATCTTGGGAGCAGAGGTCAACGTGGTCCAACGGAAATTCGTTTGGTTGTGTATGCCATTGATGCTTTTGTGTTTTGTGGCGTGTACTGCGGCCAACGCGCAGGTCGCAAACAATACGTCTCTCGTGGGAACAGTTACCGACCCGGGCGGTAACGCTATCACTGGAGCCAAAGTGACGGCAACCAACGAAGGAACGGGCGTCACCTACCCTGGGACCACCAATGGTGATGGCTACTATTCGGTGGATTTCATTTTGGCTGGGGTCTACGACATCGTTGTGGAGCATCCGGGTTTTACCAAGACGCTGCAAAAGGGAATTGTAGTGCAGAGCAATCAAGCAGTTCGCACTGACATCGCCCTAAAAGTAGGCGAGGTAAGCGACATCATTACGGTTGAGGCGACGACGCCCCCGATTTCAACGGACGACGCGACCTTGCTCGAAACACTCGACGGCCGGTCCATCACTGATCTGCCCTTGAATGGACGCGACGCACTCAGGCTCGCAGCGACGACCTCGAACGTGACCGTCGGGCCAAAATCGGACTTCACAGGGATTCCACCCGGCGAGGACTTTATCGGTGCAGGCACGCGCGAAATCACGAACAGCCTGACGCTGGACGGCATCACCATCATGAACAACCTGATTACCGTCACGTCCGTGACTCCGAATCTAGACGCAGTGCAGGAAGTTCAGATTCAAAACGGGAATTACACGGCGCAGTACGGCAGTTACATGGGCGTCCACGTCAACCTGACCACGAAGTCCGGCACGAACAGCATCCACGGCGCGCTCTATGAGTTCGTTCGGAACGATTTGTTTGATGCACACCCCTATTTTGATGCCCCGGGATCCGCGAAGCAGCCACTGCGCATAAATCAGTTTGGTACGGAAGTCGATGGACCTGTCTATCTGCCCAGGATCTACGATGGCCGCAATAAGACATTCTTTACCGCGTCTTACGAGGGTCTGCGCCAGATCAAGAGCCTCACCCTAAACGGCACAACGCTGACAGACGCTATGCGCGGCGGAGATTTTTCATCACTCCTGCCTGATACGCAGCTGATGAACCCGTACACCGGACAGCCGTTCGTCGGCAACATCATTCCGGCGCAATACATGAGTTCAGTGGCACAGAAACTTCTCCAGTACCTTCCCCTGCCGCAGTCGGGCAACACTTTCACCAGCAACTCGCCCTCGAACATCACGACGAACAAGACGCTTGAACGCATCGATCAGACGATCGGAGACAAGGTGCGTCTATTTGTGCGCTACGACTGGGAAAACCTGACTTTTTTTGGCGGCGGTGATCCCAATCCTGTAAACCTGACATCAGGTCCTGCGAACAACAGAAACATCGCCTTTGGTTATACGCATATTTTCAGCCCCAGCCTTGTGAACGACTTCAGGCTTGGTCGAAATCACCTGGTCACGAACGCGTTGAATTACTTCGCTGTAAAGGGTTTGGCCACCGCGGGTACGGATTTAGGTATTCCTGGGTTTACGGGTGACACAACGTTCAGCAATCCCGGTATCCCCGACATAAACGTCGACAGCTATATCGGCGCCGGAAATGCCGGAACGAACTGGCTCCAAGACGATACCACGTGGCATGGCTACGACCAGATCAGCTACACACACGGCAAACACAACATCATGGCCGGCCTTGAATTTAGAAAGCTGACCACCGGGCGTGCTGCCGCAAATAGTCCACGCGGCGTTTTTAACTTTACTGGCGAACTTACTGGTAACGCTGCGGCGGATTTTATCGTGGGCACACCCGCCAGCGATCAGACACCGCTACAGGAAATCAAAGGAATCGTCGCGGAGTGGCGCGATGGTTTCTTTGTGTTGGACAACTGGCAAGCGACACGAAAGCTCACTTTGAATATCGGACTGCGGTACGAGTTGCCAACCGTGCCTTACAGCGTCAACGGGCAAGCTCGGATTCTCAACGCGGACGAGACAGCATTGATACCCAACACGCTACCGTCTCCCGGGTTTCAGTTCATCAAGGCGAATCACGACAACTGGGCGCCGCGCCTGGGATTCGCCTATCGTCTTTCTGAGAAGACTGTCGTTCGTGGCGGCGGGGGTTTCTACTACAACCCGAACCAGACGAACAGCTTTACGTTGTCGACGACGAATCCGCCATTCGGGCTTTCAGCGACGTATTCCGCGGTCGCGCCGTACAACACCTCCGGATGCTTGCTTTCCTTTGACGATCCGACTCCTTCTTCGTGCCTCAACGGCGCTCCTGCCGTGTTTAACGTCTTCAGAGAAAACCCGTATCTGCCTACGCCCAGGATGTATCAATGGAATCTTGGGGCGGAGCGTGAGCTGTGGAGACATGCTGGGTTCGAGTTGCAATATCTCGGGTCGCATTCCCTGCACCTCGATCGGAGCTACTATGACAATCAGCCGACGCCTGGTCCTGGATCGATTCAGTCGCGGCGCCCCAATCAGCTTTGGGGTCAAATTCGCACGATTCAGAACGACGAAATCGCCAACTACAACGGATTGACAGCAATTTTCCGGCAGCGCATGAGCCGTGGACTCCAAGTCCTCGCGAGCTATACGTGGTCTCATACACTCGACATTTCCTCCGACTCGAATGATGGAGGCTACCCGGTCAACGCATACGATTGGCATGCCGACTACGGAAATTCGAATTGGGACATCCGGCACAGGTTTGTAGCAAGTTTGGTCTACGATTTGCCAAAGTTTGCGGGGCAAAACTGGCTGGTGCGCGGTGTATTTGGTAATTGGCAGTTCAACGACATCACAACGCTTCAGAGCGGCAAACCCATCAACGTCACGATGTCGGCAGACGTAGCCAGCATCAGCCGCGCCGGGAACCAGCGCCCGAATTTGGTCGGGAAGCCCAGCGCGGATTGCAATACCAGCCACATATCGGACTGCATCGACATCACTGCGTTCGCGACTCCGGATGCTTTCACTCTAGGGAACGCGGGCAGGAATATCTTGAACGGACCAAGCTACCTGAACACGGATCTGTCCTTATTTAAAGTCTTTCCGCTTCGCGAGCGCATGAAGCTTGAATTTCGCGCCGAGTTTTTCAATGCATTCAATCGGCCGCAGCTGGCCAATCCGAACGCGACGATTGGAGACTCATTCGGCCAGATTCAATCAACCGTCGCGGACAACCGGGACGTCCAGTTTGGACTGAAATTTGTTTTCTAGGTTCCCCAAAAAAAACAAATAACCCCTAACTACCCCTGTTCGGAGAGGCGGAGGAACAGCCGCCTCTTCGGACATTTGTGGCCGATTCGCAGAATCGCACGGATCTTGACGAGACCAGTTTGCTGAGGGCAATTCGTGTAGTCTTGAGTCCAGGAGGGAAAACATATGGCCGCTCGAATTTTGAAGCGCCCGATCACACGGCGCGATTTGCTCAAGTCCAGCAGCTTGCTCGCACTGTCCGGCGTAGTACCGGCTCAAGCGATTTCGGACGAGGTGTTTTCGGCGGAAGCAGGCTCGCACAATCTTGATGTTGGTCCGAGTATCTACGAATCCATCGGCGTCCGCCCGATCATAAATTGCAAGGGCACCTTCACCATCATCTCCGGCTCGCAAAGCCTTCCGGAGGTGAAGAAGGCTATGGATGAGGCTTCCAGGCACTACGTGCAAATGGACGAATTGATGGAAGCTGTTGGCCAGCGCTTGGCGGAGATCACCAAAGCGGAATGGGGAATTGTCACCGCGGGGTGTTCTGCTGCAATTACCAACGCCACGGCTGCATGCATTGCTGGCTCAAATCCCGAACGGATGCAGCGCCTGCCCAACCTGCAAGGGCTCAAGAACGAAATTATCATGGCGAAATATTCCCGCAATGTCTACGACCATGCGGCGCGCATGTTGGGCACGACCATTGTAGAAGTGAATTCCGTCGAGGAGCTGGAGCGGGCGTTTAATGCTCGAACTGCGATGGTTCTTATTTTTTCTTCGCCACAGGCGGAGCAGGGGCCGCTAAGCATCGAGAATACTTGCAGGGTTGCAAAGGGCAAGGGAGTGCCGGTGCTCATTGACGCAGCCGCTGAGGTGCTGACCATTCCCAACCACCACTTGCGTCGCGGCGCCACAATGGTGGCTTATAGTGGCGGCAAGTGTCTGCGCGGACCGCAATGCGCCGGGCTACTTTTGGGCCAAAAGGAGTACGTTCGCGCGGCCTGGGCGAACAGCGCCCCCCACCACGCTTTTGGAAGGTCGCTAAAGGTTGCGAAGGAAGAGATCATGGGCATGCTCGCCGCTGTGGAAATGTGGGCAAAGCGCGATCAGGATGCCGAATGGAAGATTTGGGAAGCGTGGCTCGCCTACATCAGTGATCGCGTAACAAAAATTCCGGGCGTCACTACCGAATATGTGCAGCCCGTCGATCTGTCTAATCACGCGCCGCAGCTCCGCATCACATGGGATGCCGCATCTCTGAGGGTTACCGGCACGGAAGTTATGAACATGCTGTCCGAACGGAATCCGCGCATCTTCCTGGCGGGCGCCAAAGGACGCAGGCCCGATGAGATGGCGAGTTCCGTGAGCATCATGCCTTACATGATGCAGCCCGAGGATCACAAGATTGTTGCGGAAGCTCTCTATCAATTGCTTAGCAAGCCGCCCAAATTTGAAAATCCGGTCATTCCGATTGGCCAGCCGGAAAATGTTGCCGGCGTTAGGCATGTTCAGATCGAACATCCCATCCGAACGGCGGGGCATTTATTCTTCGTGGAGCAAATCGGTAACGTTCTGCAGGGTATCCATGAAGGAGAAACCATACGAGGCGAATTGAAAGGAAGTGTTCACGCCGCTAAATTGCAAGTGGC
>Ga0137386_10001031_pt1 | contig 17019 bp, 13 predicted proteins | sample SagtaG_4_FD_104910 | JGI IMG/M metagenome (GOLD analysis project Ga0137386, IMG submission 104910) | Vadose zone soil microbial communities from Sagehorn Ranch, Mendocino, California, USA - Sage2_R_100_16 metaG | ecosystem: Environmental > Terrestrial > Soil > Vadose zone | place: USA... | reverse complement strand
CTCGTCACCAACCGGGGCGAGATCGCGGTCCGCGGCGGCATACTCGACGTGTTCCCGCCGACCGAGGAGCACCCCTTGCGGGTGGAGTTCTTCGGCTCGGAGATCGAGGAGATCCGGCCGTTCCGGGCGGCCGACCAGCGCTCGCTCGGAACGATGACCGACTCGGTCTGGGCGCCGCCGTGCCGCGAGCTGCTGCTGACCCCGGCCGTGCGGCACCGGGCCAGGCAGCTGGCCGCCGAGTACCCGGGCCTCGGCGACGTGCTCGCCAAGATGGCCGACGGGATCACTGTCGAGGGCATGGAGGCGTTCGCCCCGCTGCTCGCGGACAAGATGGAGCTGCTGTTCGACTCGCTGCCGCCCGGCGCGATCGTGGTGGCCTGCGATCCGGAGCGGATCAGGACCCGCGCGGCCGACCTGGTGCGGACCAGCCAGGAGTTCCTCGAGGCCTCGTGGGTGAACGCGGCCGCGGGCGCGCAGGTCCCGATCGACCTGGGCGGGGCTGCGTTCCGGCCGATCACCGAGGTACGCGCGGCGGCGGCCGGCCTCGGCATCAGGTGGTGGACGATCGCTCCGTTCGCCGCGGAAGATCCTTCAGGCGCAACGGCTCGCACGACCACTCAGGCCGGGCAGGCGGGTGCCGGTGCCGGGGAGCGGGCGTGGAACGACGCCGGCCGGGCGACCCCGAGGGCGACCGCCGCCGGAGGCGAGAGCGGACCGGCCGCCGGCGCCGCCGCCCCGGGCGCGGGTGCCGACGCCGGCCTGCCGGATGAGGACGACGGGCGCGAGTCGTTCCGGATAAATGCCGTTCCGGCGAGCGCGTACCACGGTGACACCTCGCGGGTGACCGGCGACGTGCGCGGGTGGCTGGCCGACGGGTGGCGGGTCGCGCTGGTGACCGAGGGCCACGGGCCGGCCCAGCGCCTGGCCGAGCTGCTGCGCGGCGAGAACCTCGGCGCCCGGGCCGGCGACCTCGACGGCCCGCCGGAGCCCGGCGTCGCCGTGGTGGCGACCGGCCAGCTCGAAATGGGTTTCCTTTGGCCGGGCATCAAGCTCGCGGTGCTGTCGGAGGCCGACCTGGCCGGGCAGCGAGCAGGTTCTCGTGACCGGAGCCGGATGCCGAGCCGGCGGCGGGGCGGCATCGACCCGCTGCAGCTCACGCCGGGCGACTACGTGGTGCACAGCCAGCACGGTGTCGGCCGGTATCTGGAGATGACCAGCCGGACCATCCAGGGTTCGACCCGCGAGTACCTGGTGATCGAGTACGCGCCGGGCAAGCGCGGCCAGCCGCCTGACCGGCTGTACCTGCCGACCGACCAGCTGGACGAGGTGACCAGGTACTCCGGCGGCGAGGCGCCGAGCCTGCACCGGCTGGGCGGCGCGGACTGGGCGAAGACCAAGGGGCGGGCGCGCAAGGCGGTCAGGGAGATCGCCGCGCAGCTGATCCGGCTGTACTCGGCGCGGATCGCCTCGCCGGGGCACGCGTTCGGCCAGGACTCGCCGTGGCAGCGCGAACTCGAGGACGCGTTCCCGTATATCGAGACGCCCGACCAGCTCGCCGCGATCGACGAGATCAAGCGCGACATGGAAAAGCCGCTCCCGATGGACCGGCTGATCTGCGGCGACGTCGGCTACGGCAAGACCGAGTTGGCCGTGCGGGCCGCGTTCAAGGCGGTGCAGGACGGCAAGCAGGCGGCGGTGCTGGTGCCGACCACGCTGCTCGTCCAGCAGCACATGCAGACGTTCGGCGAGCGGTACGGGCCGTTCCCGGTCGAGCTGCGGGCGCTGTCGAGGTTCCAGTCCAACGCCGGGGTCTCGGCCACGCTGGCCGGGCTGGCGGACGGGACCGTCGACGTGGTGATCGGCACGCACCGGCTGCTGTCGCCCGAGACCAGGTTCAAGAACCTGGGGCTGATCATCATCGACGAGGAGCAGCGGTTCGGGGTCGAGCACAAGGAGTACCTGAAGGCGATGCGCACCCAGGTCGACGTGCTGTCGATGTCGGCGACGCCGATCCCGCGGACGCTGGAGATGGGCGTGGCCGGGATCAGGGAGATGTCCACGATCCTGACCCCGCCGGAGGAGCGGCACCCGGTGCTGACCTTCGTCGGGCCCTACGACGAGAGGCAGATCGCCGCCGCGATCCGCCGCGAGCTGCTCCGCGACGGCCAGACCTTCTTCGTGCACAACCGGGTCGCCTCGATCGGCCGGGTGGCGGCGCGGGTGGCCGAGCTGGTGCCCGAGGCCAGGATCGGGGTGGCGCACGGCCAGATGAACGAGCACACCCTCGAGAAGATCATGATCGACTTCTGGGACAAGCAGTTCGACGTGCTGGTCTGCACGACGATCGTGGAGTCCGGCCTGGACATCCCGAACGCCAACACGCTGATCGTGGACCGCGCCGACGCGTACGGGCTGTCCCAGCTGCACCAGCTCCGCGGCCGGGTCGGGCGCAGCAGGGAGCGCGGGTACGCGTACTTCCTGTTCCCGCCGGAGAAGCCGCTGACCGAGACGGCGCACGAGCGGCTCGCGACGGTCGCCCAGCACACCGAGATCGGCGCCGGGATGTACGTCGCGATGAAGGACCTCGAGATCCGCGGGGCCGGGAACCTGCTCGGCGGCGAGCAGTCCGGGCACATCGCGGGCGTCGGGTTCGACCTGTACGTGCGGATGATCGGCGAGGCGGTCAGCGAGATGAAGGGCGACGGCCCGGCCGAGCGCGCCGAGGTCCGGGTCGAGCTGCCCGTGGACGCGCACATCCCGCACGACTACGTGGCGGGGGAGCGGCTGCGGCTCGCGGCGTACACCTCGATCGCGGCGATCGGGTCGGACGCCGACATCGCCGCCGTGACCGAGGAGCTGACCGACCGGTACGGCGCGCCGCCGCGGGCCGTGCTCAACCTGCTCGAGGTCGCCAGGCTGCGGGCACGGGCGAGGCGGGCCGGGCTGACCGACATCACCCAGCAGGGCAACCACATCAGGTTCGCCCCGGTCGAGCTGCCCGAGTCGCGGGAGGTCAGGGTGCAGCGGCTGTACCCGCGGACGTTGTTGAAGCCCGCGGTGCGTACCATGCTGGTACCGGTGCCGAAGGCCGGCAGCCGGCCAGGCGCGCGCGGCGGCAGCGGATCCGGCCGGTCCAGCGGCAGCGGTCGAGGTCCCGGGTCGGTCATCCCGATCGGAGCCCCTTCGCTGCGCGACGGCGAGCTGCTCGCCTGGTGCGAGGAGCTGATCGAGGCGATCTTCGGCGAGCGGCCGCCCGGCCAGGAGGCTGGCGGCTAGGTGGCAGGCGTGCGAAGGAGAGTCGTGGTGCGGATCAGCGGGCAGCGGGCTGCCCTGAGGTGGGCGGCCGCCGCAGCGGTCGCGGCGGCCGGGACGCTGGCCCTGGCCGGGTGCGGGCAGACGCTGCTCGGCGCGGCGGCCCTGTACAGCAACCAGCGGATCTCGAACTCGAAGCTCACCGCCGAGGTGTCGAACCTGAACGCCGCGTACCAGGCGGACAAATCCAAGGTCCAGATCCAGTACACGCAAGCCGACATGCCGCGGCAGGTGCTGAGCTGGCTGCTGCGGTTCGCGACCAGCGAGCAGCTGGCCAAGCGGCTGGGTATCACGGTCACCCCGGCGCAGGCCCAGGCTCAGGCGCAGGCCGAGAAGGCCAGGGCGCGGCAGTCGGGCGACACCCTGTCCGAGGCCGCCGTGCTGAACGGGCTGCCGCCAGACCTGCTGCCCGAGCTCGGCCGGTGGATCGCGATCCAGCTCAAGCTGCAGGAGCGGCTCGACAACGGCGTCCCGCCCAAGACCAATGCGGCGCAGCAGGCGCTGCTGACGAAGATTAACCACGTCCAGTGCCTGGCCGCCAAGAGCCTGCACATCAAGGTCAACCCGCAGTACGGCGCCTACGACTACCGCCAGTTCGCGGTGGTGCCGCTGCCGAGCACGCTGTCGGCGGTCGCGCCCGCGGGCAAGACCCCGGCAAGCCAGGCTCCGCAGGTCATGCCGGAGTGCTGACACCAACCGGCGGGAGCCCGGCGCGCAGCCCGGCGCGCAGCCCGGCGCGCAGCCCGGCGCGGCGGGAAGAACCTGGCCGGGCGCTGCTCGACCTGGTCGCGATCATGGATCGGCTCAGGACCGAGTGCCCGTGGGATGCCAGGCAGACCCACGAGTCGCTGGCGCCCCACCTGCTCGAGGAGACCTACGAGGCGCTCGAGGCGCTCGAGCGGCGCGACCTGGCCGAGCTCCGCGGCGAACTCGGCGACGTCCTGCTGCAGGTGCTGTTCCACGCGCGGGTCGCCGCGGAACGGACCGACGGGACCGGGTTCACGATCGACGACGTGGCCAGGGGCATCGCGGACAAGCTGGTGCGCAGGCATCCGCACGTCTTCGCCGACGTCAGCGTCTCCGGCGCCGACGAGGTCAAGAAGAACTGGGACGCGATCAAGGCCGAGGAGCGGGCCGCGGCGGGCGGCGGCCCGTCATCGGCGCTCGACGGCATCCCGATGGGCCAGCCGGCGCTGTCGCTCGCCGCCCAGTTGCAGCGCAGGGCACAGTCCGCCGGCGCGCCAGCTAACCTGGCCGACCTGTCCGGCGAAGGGCGGGCTGGGCAGGAGCCGGGGGCTGGGGAGGGGCCACGGGGGCCGCGGGTCGGCGAGCCAGGATCGGGGTTGGCCGGGTCGGCCGGGCCGATCGGTGCCGAGCTGTTCGCGCTGGTCGCCAAGGCGCGGGCCGCCGGGATGGACCCCGAGCTTGAGCTCAGGGCCGCGGCGCGGATCTTCCGCGATCGGTTTCACGAGTGGGAGCGCTCGCCCGCCGACTGATATGGGACTGATATGGGCGGGCGGGCGCGGGCCGAGAACGGCGTGCCGACAGGAGCGGGTTCGGCTTGCTCGGTTAGGCTCCGACGGAGAAACCAGCGATGTGGTACGGGAGCTGTCCTTTGTCGTCCATCGAAGCCATCCACGCCAGGCAGATTCTGGACTCGCGGGGCAACCCGACCGTCGAGGTCGAGGTGGTGCTCGACGACGGCACGCACAGCCGCGCGGCGGTGCCGAGCGGCGCGTCGACCGGGGCCTTCGAAGCCGTCGAGCTCAGGGACGGCGGCCAGGAGTACGGCGGCAAGGGCGTCGAGCGCGCGGTCACCGCGGTCATCGACGAGATCCAGCCCGAGCTGCTCGGCCAGGACGCCGACGAGCAGCGGCTGATCGACTTCGCGATGATCGATCTCGACGGCACGCCCGACAAGTCCAGGCTCGGCGCGAACGCGATACTCGGGGTCAGCCTCGCGGTGGCGCGAGCGGCGGCCGAGTCGGCCGACCTGCCGCTGTTCCGCTACCTCGGCGGGCCGAACGCGCGCATGCTGCCGGTGCCGATGATGAACATACTGAACGGCGGCGCGCACGCGGACACCAACGTCGACATCCAGGAGTTCATGATCGCGCCGGTCGGGGCGGGCACCTTCTCCGAGGCGGTGCGGTGGGGCGCCGAAACCTACCACAGCCTGAAGTCGGTGCTGAAGAAGCACGGCCTGAACACGGGCGTCGGTGACGAGGGCGGGTTCGCGCCCGACCTCGAGCACAACCAGGCCGCCCTGGACCTGCTGCTCGAGGCCATCGACCAGGCCGGGTTCGCGCCCGGGCGGGACGTGGCCGTCGCGATCGACGCGGCCGCCACCGAGTTCTACGGCGAGGGCGGGTACACCTTCGAGGGCCAGCCGAATACCCCGGCCGAGATGGCGGCCATCTACGAGCGCTGGCTGGATGCCTACCCGATCGTGTCGCTCGAAGACCCGCTGGCCGAAGAGGACTGGGCGGGCTGGCAGGAGCTGACCGCCCTGCTCGGGAGCCGCGTGCAGATCGTCGGCGACGACATCTTCGTGACCAACCAGGACCGGATCCAGCGCGGGATCAACGAGCGGACGGCCAACGCGCTGCTGGTCAAGGTCAACCAGATCGGCACGCTGACCGAGACGTTCAGCGCGGTCGAGCTCGCGCACCGCAGCGGGTTCGCCTGCCAGCTGAGCCACCGCTCGGGCGAGACCGAGGACACCACGATCTCGGACATCGCGGTGGCGATCAACTGCGGCCAGATGAAGACCGGCGCGCCGGCCAGGTCCGAGCGGGTGGCCAAGTACAACCAGCTGCTGCGGATCGAGGAGCGGCTGGACGACGCGGCGGTCTACGCGGGACCGTCGGCGTTCCCGAGGTTCGCGGCAGCCGCCCGGTGAGCAGGACCGCCGACCGGGCGGTGACCGGGTCAGCCGGCCAGGCGGTCCGGCCGGCCGGGCCCAGGCCGCACTTCACCGGCCGCGCAGCGATCCTGGCCCTGGTGATCTGCGCGATCGCGCTGAGCCTGGCCTACCCGGTCCGCGAGTACATCGCGCAGCGCAGGCAGATCGACCAGCTGGTCGACCGGCACAACCAGATCGACCTGCGCCTGAAGAGCCTGGAGCACGAGCGGCGGAGGCTGAACGATCCGGTCTACATCGAGCGGCTGGCGCGCGACCGGCTGCACCTGTGCCTGCCGACGCAGATGTGCTACGAGATCATCGGCGCGGCGCCGAAGAGCGCGAGGACCGCGGCGGCGCGGGCGGGCTCGGTGCCGTGGTACGCCCGGCTGTGGTCCTCGGTTCAGCAGGCTAACGACCCGCAGCCAGGTCACCGGCCGGGCAAGGCGCTGCACGGGTGAGCCTGGACGCCGCCGACCTTGCTGCCGTCACCCGGCAGCTCGGCCGGGCGCCGCGCGCCGCCCGCGCCGTCGCCCACCGGTGCCCGTGCGGCCTGCCCGACGTCATCGAGACCGCGCCCAGGCTGCCTGACGGGACGCCGTTCCCGACCCTGTACTACCTGACCTGCGTGCGCGCCTGCGCCGCCGCGAGCAGGCTCGAGGCCGGCGGCCTGATGCGGGACATGACCGCCAGGCTCGCGGCCGACCGGGGCCTGCGCGCGGCGTACCGCGCGGCGCACCGCGACTATGCGGCGCGCAGGACCGAGGCGGCTGCCGCGGCGGGCGTGCCGCCGCTGCCAGCGGTCGCCGCGACGGCGGGCGGCATGCCCGACCGGGTCAAGTGCCTGCACGCGCTGGCGGCGCAGGAACTGGCCGTGCCCGGCTCCAACCCGCTCGGGCGGGAGGCGCTGGCAGGCATGGGAGAGTGGTGGGCAGCCGGGCCCTGCGTCGAGGTGCCCGCGGCGCGATAGCGGAGGGCTACATGGCGGCACCTGGCCCGTACCGAGTTGCTGCGATCGACTGCGGAACGAACTCGCTGCGGCTGCTGATCGCCGACATCGACCCGGTCAGGCGCGAACTCGCCGACGTGCAGCGCAGGATGGAGATCGTCAGGCTCGGCGAGGGCGTCGACGCGACAGGACGGCTCGCACCCGGCGCCCTGGCCAGGACCTTCGCGATGCTGGAGGAGTACGCGCGGGCGATCAGCGAGTCGGGAGCGACGGCGGTCAGGCTGGTCGCGACGAGCGCGACCAGGGACGCGTCCAACGCCGCCGAGTTCGCCGCCGGAGTGCGCCGGATTCTCGGCGTAGATCCTGAGGTCGTCAGCGGCGCCGAGGAGGCCCGCCTGTCGTTTTCTGGCGCGACCGCCGAACTCGGCCGCGCGGGCCGGCCGGGCGAGCCGGGGCGGGACGGACAGCCGGGCGAGCGGGGCGAGCCGGGCGAGCGGGGCGAGCGGCACGAGCGGGGCGAGCGGGGCGAGCCGGGCGAGCCGGTGCCGCCGTTCCTGGTCGTCGACATCGGCGGCGGCTCCACCGAGTTCGTGCTCGGCGATCCCGATGACGCGACCCGCGACCCGTCCGCCATCTCGGTCAACATCGGCTGCGTGCGGCTGACCGAACGGCACCTGCACGACGACCCGCCGAGCCCGGAGCAAGTCGCCGCGGCCACGCGCGACATCGACGCCGCGCTGGCCACCGTCGCCGGGTCAATCCCGGCAGCCAGCGCGCGCACCCTGGTCGGGCTGGCGGGCTCGGTCACCACGCTGACCGCGGTCGCTCTTAACCTGACCGCCTACGACCCGGCCCGGGTACACCACGCCAGGATCGGCGCCGCCCGGGTGCACGAGGTGACGGCCGGCCTGCTCGGCATGGACCACGAGCAACGGGCGGCGATCGCCGTGATCCACCCCGGCCGGGTAGACGTGATCGGCGCCGGCGCGCTGATCCTGGACCGGATCATGGACAGGTTCGGCTTCGCCGAGATGGTCGCTAGCGAGCACGACATCCTCGACGGCATCGCCTGGTCGATCGTGACCAGGCCCGCCGGACGGTCAGCGCGTCGATGACCCGCTCAGCTCGCCCGCCCGGCTCCGCACCGCCCGGCCCTGCTCCGCCCGGCCCCGTGCCGCCGGGAACCGGATGGCCGGACGACCAGGCGACGGCCGCGACTCCGGTCGCAGCAAGCGCGGTGGCCGTCCGCATCCTCGCGGCAAGCGCCGGGTCACTGACCGAGCTGACCGCCAGGCAGTCGGTCTGCCGTGCCTGCCCGCGCCTGGTGAGCTGGCGGGAGCAGGTCGCGGTCACCAGGCGCCGGGCGTTCGCGAGCGAGCAGTACTGGGGGCGCCCTGTTCCCGGCTGGGGCGCCGAACGGCCCGGAGTGGTGATCCTCGGGCTCGCGCCCGCCGCGCACGGCGGGAACAGGACCGGCCGGATCTTCACCGGGGACCGCAGCGGCGACGTGCTGTTCGAGTCGCTGTGGCGGTGCGGGCTCGCGGCCAGCCGCACCAGCGTCGCGGCCGGCGACGGGCAGCTGCTGCGCGGAGTCAGGATGATGGCAGCGGTCAGGTGCGCGCCGCCGCAGAACAAGCCGACGATCGCCGAACGCGACGCCTGCCAGCCGTGGCTGGCGGCCGAGTTCGATCTGATCTCCTCCGATGTGAGGGCTATCGTCTGCCTCGGTCATTTCGCCTGGCAGGCGGCATGGCGCGAGCTGGCGAGGTCCGGCCGACAGATGCCGGCACCGCGGCCCGCCTTCGGTCACGGAACCGAGGTCATGCTGGCCGGGCTGCTCGTGCTCGGGTGCTATCACCCCAGCCAGCAGAACACGTTCACCGGCCGGGTCACGGGTCCGATGCTCGATGCCGTCTTCCGGCGAGCGGCGAGCCACGCGGGAATCGCCTGATTTCCCCGACGCCGAGGACCTGACCAACTCTCACCGGGGTCGGCGAACGACCGCCGCCCCGAAGGTGACAATAGCGAATTGCATGTGCAACTGCACAGTTGTACGCGTGACTAATGTCTATTTGGTAGCCTATAATAGTCACCTGCCCGATTCCACGGAATGTTTGAATAAACGGCCGAAGATGGGGTACGATTTCCGCGCCCCCGTAGCCCAAGGGAAGAGGCGAGCCCCCTAAAAGGGCGCCAGTGTCGGTTCGAGCCCGACCGGGGGTACCGATCATCAGAGGTTCCCCCTATTCTCGGGGAGCTACGATAAGTCTGCAGGTCAGGCAGATAAAAGAATTGTGACGCGCTCGGCCTGCTGCTGTCCAACCCCGCGATGTGCGAGCCATAACCTGTGATTCACTACTCGTGAGCGGTGACAGTTTGGCCCATTTGCAAATTCTGAATCACACGTTATGCGCACCGACGTTCGCCAGCCGGCGACGTGATGGCAATTGACGCCGAACGCCACCGATTTGGGCCTACTCGCGCAGTGCGCCGACGGCACGGCCGCGCAATCGGTTGCGGTACTTGTTACCTTCGGTGCGGTGCCCGCGTTCGGCCGGGCGGCATCAGAAAGGTGCCCGCCCGCACTGGCTCATCCCCGGTGGCGGTCCGACAGCCCGGCGGTGGTCCGACCGGACCGTGGTCCGACCCGACCGCGGCGTCGGCTCCCCTCCGGCCGGCGACCTATCACTAGTCGTGGCTCCGCAAAGCTCACAAACCGGGCAGCGGATTGACGCTACGTAGTGAAAAGTCGCGGCGAGTGGGTCGCGCGGCCGGGAGCGCCGCCGCGAATGACACGTTTGCGGCGAATGTCGGGTCGACTCGGCGGCGGCCGGGTCAGCGGGTCGACTCGGCGGCCGGGGTCAGCGGGGAAGTGTCGGCGGCCGGGGTCAGCGGGGAAGTGTCGGCGGCCGGGGTCAGCGGGGAAGTCGGCCCGGTCCGGGCGGGCCGGGCGGGCCGGCCGCGACGGTCCGCGACGGTCCGCGACGCCGGCGATCTCTGGCCCGTCAGCCGCTGAGATCCGGGCCTGCCCGGGTCAGCGTGATGGCGACGATCACTCGCCGGTCGCGGCGCATCGCCTGGCGGTAGTCGTCCCAGTCCGGGTGCTCGCCCGCGATCCTCCGGTAGTAGTCGACCAGCATCTCCATCGCCTCGGGCAGCCGGATAATCTCGGCCGTCCCCTCGGCCTGCAACCACTCCCCGAAGAACCTGTCCGTCATCACGCACAGCGAGGCGCGGGGATCCCGTGCCAGGTTTTTGGTCTTGATCGCGGTCTCGCGGGTGCTGATCAGGACCTGGCCGCCCCCGGCGACGCCGACCGTCACCGGCGAAAGCTGCGGGCGGCCATCGGACCGGCTCGTCGCGAGCACGGCCCGATGGTGGACGCGCATGAACTCCCTGGCACGCTCGAGTTGCATGCCTGCTGATCAGGCGCTGTTGAGCCGGATGCGCCGCTGTACTTCGTACTCGTGCACGATCGCGGCGGCGTAGGCGTGCGTCAGGCCGTGCTCATCGGCCAGCCAGGTCGCCCGCTCGGTGTGCCGCATGAATGATGGTCCCGATTCCAGCCGGTGGAACCACTCTCTGAGATCGCTGCCGGTGACCCGCGGGATACGGGCTATCAGGTTCTTGTGCATCTCCGGAGAGTGGATCAGGGACAAGGGACACCTCCAGGCCAAGACGAGTCTCTTGAGTCGAGCCTGCACCACCCGGCGCCTCCTGGCAAGACCTGAACGTGACGCATCCGTTATCCAACCAGGGTCTTAACGCAAGCGCGTCAGGCAAGCCCGGCATGCCGGGTGGCGCCGTCCCGCGCCGGCCGCCTGGCCGTCGTCCTGGCGGGTCGTGATCAGGGCGGGGCCGGCCGCTCCGCCGGTCCGGCAGCGGGGGCGACGGGATCAGGAAAGCCGCTCGAAGATCATCGCCATGCCCTGGCCGCCGCCGACGCACATCGTCTCGAGGCCGAACGCCTTGTCGTGGAACTGCAGGCTGTTGAGCAGGGTCGAGGTGATCCTGGCGCCGGTCATCCCGAACGGGTGCCCGACCGCGATCGCGCCGCCGTTGACGTTCAGCTTCGCGATGTCGATGCCGAGGTCACGGTAGGACGGGATGACCTGCGCCGCGAACGCTTCGTTGATCTCAACCAGGTCGATGTCCTCGATGGTCATGCCCGCCCTGGCCAGCGCCTGGCGGGAGGCCTCGACCGGGCCGAGGCCCATGATCTCCGGCGAGAGCGCGGCGACGCCGGTGGAGACGATCCGAGCCAGCGGCGTGATTCCGAGCTCGGAGGCCTTGCGGTCGCTCATCACCACGACCGCGGCCGCGCCGTCGTTGAGCGGGCAGCAGTTGCCCGCGGTCACCGTGCCGTCGGGCCGGAACACGGGCTGCAGCGTGGCCACCTTCTCCAGCGTGGTCCCGGCGCGCGGCCCGTCGTCGGCGGAGATCACCGTGCCGTCCGGCAGCGTCGCCGGGGTGATGTCGCGCTGCCAGAAGCCGTCGGCGATCGCCTTCTCGGCGAGGTTCTGCGACCGGACCCCGAACTCGTCCTGTTCGGCGCGGGTGATGCCGCGCAGCTGAGCGACGTTCTCCGCGGTCTGCCCCATCGCGATGTAGATGTCGGGGATCTGGCCGTCCTCGCGCGGGTCATGCCAGACCTCGGCGCCGCCGGCCGCCCGCGTGGCGCCGCGCGCCTCGGCCTGCGCGAACACCTGATTCTTGGTGTCGGCCGCGCCGTCACTGCTGCCCTTTCCCAGCCTGCTGACGCACTCGACGCCGGCCGAGAGGAAGACGTCGCCCTCGCCGGACTTGATCGCGTGGTAGGCCATCCTGGTCGTCTGCAGGGAGGACGAGCAGTACCTGGTGATCGTGGCGCCGGGCAGGAAGTCGTAGCCGAGCATCACGGCCACCACCCGGGCCATGTTGTAGCCCTGCTCGCCGCCTGGCAGCCCGCAGCCGAGTATCAGGTCCTCGATGTCGGCCGGGTCGAGCTGCGGCACCTTGGCCAGGGCCGCCTTGATCATAGCCGCGACCAGGTCATCCGGGCGGATGCTGGTCATGGTCCCCTTGAAGGCCCGCCCGATCGGCGAGCGCGCGGTCGCGACGATGACTGCCTCTGGCATGGCTGCTCCCTGACGGAACCGGGATCTTTAAGTCTTTACCGCACAGTAGCTTACGGTCGGCGTGCCGTCAGGCCCAGGCCTGTCCGCCAGCGGGCGGTTGAGTCAGCCCGCGGGCCGCGGCCGGATCAGGCCGGCCCGGCCGGCCGCGGGCAGCGATCCGAGCAGCGACCGGGCATTCCAGCGGGCCGCGCCGGCCAGGTCCCTGGCGTGCTCGCGCGGGCTGTAGTCGAGGTCGGCGCGGGCCTGGGCGAGGTCGAGGTCGTTGCCGCACCGGGCGAGCAGGACGGAGAAGTCCCTGCGCACCGGCTCGTGCAGGTCGTAGCCGAAGGAGCGGTGCACGCGGGCGAACACCGGCTTGTACATCCTGGCCCGCTCGTGCAGGCCGCAGGCATGCGACATCGGGTTCTTCGGCCGCTGCCTGATGTAGTCGGGCAGGATGTCGGCGAAGGCCCGGCGGAGAATCCACTTCTCCGTGCCGTCCCTTACCTTCAGCGCCATCGGCAGCCGCATCGCGACAGCGACGACCGCGGGATCGAGGAACGGCACCCTGGCCTCGACGCCGCTGGCCATGCTGGTCCGGTCCACCCGCTGAAGCTCGGTCCGGTGCAAGTTGGCGAGCTTGTGCCGGAACAGCCGCCTGACCTGCTCCTGGCCGACCTGGCCGTACATCGCGTAGCCGCCGAACAGCTCGTCAGAGCCGTCTCCGGTGAGCACGACCTTGATCCCCAGGCTCGCGATGCGCCGGAACAGCGGCACCGAGACGACGGCGTTGATGATGTCGCCGTACTCGGTGAGCTCGGATACCCTGATCGCCTCCTTGATCTCGGCGAGCCGGATCTCGCGCGGGGAGATCTCGATCACCTCGTGCCGGACGCCGAGCTCGGCGGTGAGCCTGCGGGCGTAGGCGAGGTCCTCGCTCCCTGGCGCGCCGACCGTGAACGCCACGCAGTCCGGGTGCACGGCGTGGGTATGCAGCAGCGTCAGCGAGCTGTCAAGGCCGCCGGACAGGATCACGCCGACCGTAAGGCCGGTATCGACCCGGACCGCGATGCTGTCCAGCAGCGCCTTCCTGACCAGTGCCGCTGCCTCGGCGGCGTCGGTCAGCGGCGCGGCGTCACCGGCCGCGAGCAGCAGGTCGCAGTACGGCTCCAGGGCAGGCTTGCCGCCGGGGCTGGCCCAGCCGTGCCAGCCAGCCGGCACCGCCGAGACCGGAGCACCGACCGGCACGAGCGCCTTGACCTCGGATGCGACATGCAGGCAGCCCGCGCGAGCCGACCAGTACAGCGGCTTGACGCCGAGCGGATCGCGGGCCAGGTACGTGCGGCCGGATGACCGCTCGGTGACCGCGAACGCGAACTCGCCGCGCAGCCGCCGCACGGCGCCGGGGCCCCACTGGCCGAAGGCCTCGATGACGACCTCGGTGTCGCTCTCGCTGCGGAACCGCCGGCCAAGCCGCAGCAGTTCCTCGCGCAGTTCGCGATGGTTGAAGATCTCGCCGTTGTAGCAGAGCAGCCAGCGCTGGTCGGCCGAGACCCAGGGCTGGCCCGCCCGCTCAGCGTCGACGATGCGCAGCCGCTGCGTTCCGGCGAGCAGCCCGTCGCCGAGGCTCACCTCCTCGGTGTCGCCGCGCGGCCGCAGCGCGTCGAGCATCTGGCGGAACACTGCCGTGCTCGCGCCATCCCCGGCGACCAGGGCTATCCCGCACACAGCCGGTCAGCTGCCAGGACGGGGCGCGGGAATCGGGGGCGGGCCGTCGGCCGCCTCGGGACGCAGGCACACGTGCCAGGCCTGGCCCTCGTCGATGACGTTGACCTGGTCGGCGCGCTGCCGGTCGAGCAGCAGCCCGCGCAGGATGCGGTGCGCGTGGAACCGGCGATACCACTTCATCTCGATGTCGGCGGCGTAGCCGACGCAGTGCGCGCTCGGCAGCAGCGCGATATAACCGAGCGACTTCAGGTGCCGTTGGTGCTCGACGCTCCTCGCCACGCTGGTGACCCACAGCGGTGGCGTGCCGTCCGGTGTGATCCCGGCGAACTCCCAGGCAAGCTCGTTCAGCCAGGCCACGGCCTGCGGCTTCGCCCTGGGCAGCCAGAGCCCCGCGGTCTTCGGCGAGCGCCCGGGCAGCGCCCGGCGTTCGGCCGAGCGCGCCGCCCTGGCCACGAGCGTCACGGCCTGTTGGCGGTATCTGAAGGCAAGCTGCCCGGCCTCGTCGAGGCGGTCGAGGTCGACAAGGTCCGCGGCGTCGCGGACGTCGGAGTCCTCCTGGTAGCTGGGCGCGCGTCCCCACCAGACCGCGTCGATCTGGGCGAGCAGCGAGATCCGCACCAGCGAGGCGAGCGTGCCCGTCGAGTTGCGCGGGCTCGGCTCGAAGTTCCTGACCTCGAAGAGCAGCTTGGCGACCGTCGCATCCCAGCCATCGGGCGTGGCGTCGAGCACGGCGGCGAACTCGTCTTCCCCGAGCCGCCGGCTCAGGATGTGCTCGGCGCACCTGGCATCGGCCGACGTGCAGTGCCCGATCTCGGTGACGAGGTCGCGGACCGCCGCGCGGAAGGATCCCAGACGGGGCAGGCAAGGGGCGAACTGCTCGATCGGCGCGCGGCTCAGCCGCCTGTCGTGGTCGGCCAGCAGCAAGGTCACGAGGTCCTCCCTCGGCTCAGATGCCATCGTGATGCCCAGCGCACAGAGTGTAACAACGTGACTGCGAACGGTAGCGCTCTTTTGATCTTCGTCCCCAGTGGTCCACTTACGGCCCGTGACTTGTGCGTGTCCTAGGCTGGGAACCGCCGGAGAACAGGGTGGTTCAGCCATGCAGGTGCACGAGTCGCTGATCGATCTGATCGGGAACACCCCGATGGTCAGGCTGCGCAAGGTGACCAGGCATCTCAGCAGCGGGCACGGCCGCGGGCACGGCCGCGGCGACGCGCCCGCCGTGCTGGCCAAGGTCGAGTACATGAGCCCCGGCGGGTCGGTCAAGGACCGGATCGCGCTGCGGATGGTGGAGGCGGCCGAGGCCTCTGGCGCGCTGCGGCCCGGCGGCACGATCATCGAGCCCACATCGGGGAACACCGGCGTCGGGCTGGCCATCGTGGCGGTCGAGAAGGGCTACAAGTGCGTGTTCGTCTGCCCGGACAAGGTCGCGGCGGACAAGGTCAGCGTGCTGCGCGCCTACGGCGCCGAGGTGGTGGTCTGCCCGACCACGGTCTCGCCCGACTCGCCGGACTCCTACTACAGTGTCTCGGACCGGCTGGCCAAACAGACTCCGGGCGGCTGGAAGCCGAACCAGTACGCCAACCCGGCCAATCCGCAGTCGCACTACCTGACTACCGGACCCGAGATCTGGGAGCAGACCGAAGGCCAGGTGACCCACTTCGTGGCCGGGATCGGCACAGGCGGGACGATCTCGGGCACCGGCAGGTATCTCAAGGAGATCTCCGGCGGCCGGGTCAAGGTGATCGGAGCCGACCCGGAGGGGTCTGTGTACGCGGGCGGGACCGGCCGGCCGTACCTGGTCGAGGGCGTGGGCGAGGACTTCTGGCCGGAGACCTACGACAAGGGAATCTGCGACCAGATCGTCGCGGTCAGCGACGCCGACTCGTTCCTGATGACCAGGCGCCTGGCCGCTGAGGAAGCGCTGCTCGTCGGCGGGTCGTGCGGGATGGCGGTGGTCGCCGCGCTCCGGGTCGCTGAGCGCGCCGCGCCGCAGGACGTGATCGTGGTGCTGCTGCCCGACGGCGGGCGCGGCTACCTGTCCAAGATCTTCAACGACGACTGGATGGCCGACTACGGCTTCCTCACCTCGGAGACCGCCGAGCCGAGGATCGCCGACGTGCTCGAGCGCAAGCGCGGGCAGTTGCCGCTGTTCGTGCACGCGCACCCGGGCGAGACGGTCCGGGGCGTGATCGAGACGCTGCGCGAGTACGACGTCTCGCAGCTTCCGGTGCTGAAGGAGGAGCCGCCGGTCATGGCGGCGGAGGTGATCGGGTCGATCACCGAGCGGGAGCTGCTCGACGCGCTGGTCACCGGGCGGGCGACGCCAGGCGAGCCGGTCTCCGCCCACATGTCGGCGCCGCTGCCGATGATCGGTTCTGGCGAACCTATCAGCGCCGCGATCGCCGCGCTCGAGAAGGCAGGTGCCGCGGTGGTTCTCGTTGATGGAAAGCCGGCGGGCATGATCACCAGGCAGGATGTGCTCATGTACCTGGCCGGCTAGCGACGCCGGCCGGACAGCACGGGAGGGGACAGCAGGCATGGCGCAGATCGAGCAGGGCGACGGTTTCGAGACCCTGGCCATCCACGCGGGGCAGGAACCCGACCCGCTGACCGGCGCCGTCGTCCCGCCGATCTACCAGGTCTCGACGTACAAGCAGGACGGCGTCGGCGGGCTGCGCGGCGGCGCCTTGAGCGGGATCGGCTCGGGTGCTGGGCGCTGGGTCGAGGGCTACGAGTACTCCAGGACCGCCAACCCGACCAGGGGCGCGCTCGAGGAGTGCCTGGCCGCGCTGGAGGGCGGCGCGCGGGCGCTGGCGTTCGCGTCGGGGATGGCCGCCGAGGACTGCCTGATCCGCACGGTCTGCCGGCCTGGCGACCACGTGCTGATCCCCCATGACGCCTACGGCGGCACGTACCGGCTGTTCGACAAGGTGCTGGCCGGCTGGGGGGTGACCTACCATCCGGTGCCGGTCTCCGACGCCGAGGCGGTCCGCGCCGCGGCGGCCGCGCACGCCCCGACGCTGATCTGG
>Ga0137386_10001025_pt1 | contig 17061 bp, 12 predicted proteins | sample SagtaG_4_FD_104910 | JGI IMG/M metagenome (GOLD analysis project Ga0137386, IMG submission 104910) | Vadose zone soil microbial communities from Sagehorn Ranch, Mendocino, California, USA - Sage2_R_100_16 metaG | ecosystem: Environmental > Terrestrial > Soil > Vadose zone | place: USA... | reverse complement strand
GATCTTAGTATGGTACCCGGGGTTGCTCGCGTTTTTTGCTTTTCTTGGGTACGGCACGACAAAACGATTCGCTGAAACTATGTCGTGGTCGAATTTGTTGAAGAAGGTTGGTTTTGTCCTTTCAGGGCTAACGGTTGTACTGCTTGGCACGCTCGGGTTCATTGCTCTATACTGGAAGGCGTATCCGCAATTTCTCTCCCAGTCTCTGGGGCTTCAAACAAGTGTGCGAGCTGGATTTTCGTTCGCCGAAAAGGGCTATTTCATCTTGGCTTATCTCCAAGTCTTCTCTCCACTTGTCTTTCTTGGTATAATCGGAGGGATACTATCCGTTCTGACCGCGCTTCAGAAGCGACGTTTTGGAGAGCTTTTTTTCGTGTATTGGTTCGCACTCATATTCACACTGCTGGTGCTTGTTCCCAAGGTTCTATTCCCGCATTACTTTTGGTTTCTTACACCGGTTTTGGCGTATCTCGCTGCTCGTCCCATCGTCGATCTCACTTCCTCTCTTCAGCGTCGATTAAGCCGTCTAAAGTTGATCGCCCTTCTACTTCTACTAGTTGGGGTCTCGGCATTAGCGTACTCTGGAGCGGGAAATTACTCCACGGGTCAATTTTCGAATAACTCTTTCAATGCCGACGAGCAATATGTCGGGCATTATGTCGCGAGTATCGCTTCCATCAATCAATTGATTTGGACCAGCGAGCCCAGCATTGCCTTTTATGCCAACAGATTGATCATTCCACCTAACTCAACCTTGTGGAAGCTACAGGGTTTCTTCGATGATGTGTTCAACACAAGCTTTACTGACACAGCCGGATTCTCACATCCAGGCTCGGACTTGGTGACGCCAATTCAATTCGAGCAGTCTTGGGATTCAACTGTGAGGGTCCTAATTTTCATTCGTGGTAGCGGTCCCATCCCATATCCAGACGCCACCTTGTGGAGCGGTTCATCTGCTATGCCTGGAGTGTCCGGCTGGGTAGCTAGCCATTACTCAAGTATCGCACTGTTGACGTTCAGTGGGAACCCTTATGCATACGAGGTTTGGGAGAGAAGTTGAGGGCAATTCTTCCGACATTGATTCTGTCTTCGGTCGTCCTCAGCCTCATACTTTTTCCTCTCGGATACATGGGATCCTATGATACAGTTGAAAACGTTCCACCTTTCTCATTATCCAACAACTATTCAAATCTAGGCACTGGAGAGAGTCATAATCTTGGGTCAGGCCAATGGCAAGCTGACAATGTAAGCCTCACTCTCCGAGCGAACAATGTGATCGACCCGAACGATTGGGCATTCTTGAGTGTCGTTAGTACAGTGGATTTCCCGATGGTAGTTGGAACTACCTTGAACTTTTCGGGAAGCTTCACCGGTTTCGACATGAACGCATCTGCTGTGAGAGTATCATTGATCCTCACACACTCTTCGGACGCAATTACCGTATACTATCTTGTTGGTAACCCGAGCATTCCCTCTAACCAAGGGAATTACCGCTATTACTTCGTTCCCATTCAGCCTGTGAGCGGGTCCTTTTTTGCCCAACGAGACATCATGCAAGATCTGTCTAACTTAGGCACAAAGGCTGACTCAAACTGGGAGATCAGATCAATTACATATGGATTCGTCATTTATCCGCCGTCTCTCAACGTGCGATTCCCTGTTGAGGTAAGGTTTGATTCGAACAATACCGGACTGAGATACTCTGGGTTCAGTGCACGCTCGCGTTACTTCGGATCCTACAGCCTTTCCTATTACGTAATTCCCTTCCTCTTTCTGCTCGGCGTAACAAGCATCCAAATATTCGAGATGACCCTACGGAAATCTTCTGGCTCAGTTAACGGTCGATCCCCGATAGGAGCGTAGCGACTTGATCTATGAGCGAGTTGCTTCCCAGTCGCAATGGCTATCGATCATTGCAAGATCTGCGATTAAGGAACTGACGAGTGTTTCAAATGGTGCAGTCTATAGAGCGACTCTCTCTAGGCTCCTCCGAGACTATTCAAGAAATGAGTCAATTGGAGAACTCTTGGAAGCCATATACTCATCTTGGCAAGCTTTCTTGACCGTCAGACCGATACAAATCAAAGAGGAGATCTCATTGCTACTCTCGACGGTTGCGAAGGACGCCCCGAAGACAGTCTTGGAGATAGGGACAGCCAACGGGGGAACACTGTTTCTGTTGAGCCGGGTAGCCGCTCCCTCGGCAACTCTGGTGAGCATAGACAAACCTAATGGCGGTTTTGGGGGAGGGTACCCAAAATCGCTTATCCCAGTGTTTCGTTCCTTTGCACTGAATGGACAGAAGGTGGTCTTGGTTCGGGGAGATTCTCACGATAGCGCCACAATTTCCTCGACTCGAGAGGCTCTGAATGGAAGGCAGGTCGATTTTCTCTTCATCGACGGCGACCACTCTTATGAGGGGGTGCAATCTGACTTTCGGATCTATTCGCCTCTGGTCGGCAAGGGTGGAATAATTGCGCTACACGACATTGTTCCCGGTCTGACATCGCACGTCGGCGAGGTTCCTCGCTTCTGGGCAGAGATTCGACAGCGTTACGAATCTCAGCAGATAGTGAAAGATTGGGGTCAAGGAGGGGCCGGGATTGGGCTTCTCAAGCTATGACGCTTGAGATGCAACGTGAGGGTTAGGTCACAACTTAACCATTCAAATGCCTCAACCATTAGAGATTGAATAAATAGGCATTCTTCGCTCCGCCGAATGCCTCACAACTCTTGGACTTCTCGATCGGTGAAATATCGGCTAAGACGCGGACCAATGTTGCACATTGTGCCGATGAGCCCGAGCCAGGCGCTTTCTGATAGCCAGCAATCTTCAGACTCTATACCCCTAAACTTGTGAATGTTGGTTACGAACGCAGTGTTTCGGAAATGAAGCCAGGCTTCGAGATGGTCCTAGTGCAGGTTATTTCATTACCCACACGAAATATTGATAACTCACATTTGGAAACGTGAATACCTTCACTTCCTGGTAGTTTTGGCCCACCCATGTGGCCACTCCTCCAGTTCCGGGGAAACCATTCCATAGAAAGTCATCTGGATATGGAACAGGTCCGTCGCCTAGAATGAAGACTAGAACCTTCGTCCCATGTGATTGCCAAGCGTTCACGAAATCGGCCGGCGACACGACCCCGAGTCCACTGTGGACGATCCCGTCTGAATCGACATACGAGGCACTGAAGATATCATTGTATGCGGCCTGGAAAGGCCAGGTTGACGAATCCGGTGCCTGGATAAGCCTCGACGCAAAGTAGGCAATCCCACCCTCGCTGGTCCAGATCGTCTCATTGGGGAGAGTTATGCTCGTGACGTATTGGCCAACGGCTTGGTTCGACACCGTGTAAGGACTTGTTTGAAATATTGCGGGTCCAAACGGGTAACTGAGGATTACGATTGTAATCATGGAGATGGCAAGTGCTCCTTGAACATAATGATAAGGAGCGCGCCTAAACGCACTTCTTCTACTGGACAAAACTTGGACGAGTTTTTCGATTGGACCAGCTGCTATGAACGCGATGAATGGCGTGAGATAAGCCACGTAGTGGTTAAGCACAATCTTTGGGATCGTGAAAAGGAGACCAAGATTTACCAAGACAACCCACATGGGAAGTAAAACCAACGGATCAGCTTCGTCCTTTACGCGGCGCACTAGTTCTATCCCTCCGACCGTCGCCAATACGAACATGGGAAGGAATTGCGAAACGGCAAGGCCGATATGCCTTAGACGCTCTCCTATGGTGAATCCTGCTCGAAGGGACTCAAATGTCACGGTTTGAGTCAAGAAGTTGGGGAGAGCTCCCCACGAAAGTATTAGCATCAGGACAAGAGCCACCACGGAGCCGGCCCCGACAGCAAAAGAGAGCAACTGTCTCAAGGAGAATAGGTGAGGCTGATTTCGGTTCTTGCCAAAATGATAAACAACGAGGAAGCCTAGAAGCGATATTGCAAAGAAAGCGGCGGGGTACCATATCATGAATGCGATTCCGACAAATAGACCCGAAACCAACAGCCGTCGATTCGAGCTTCTCGTAATACCCGTGACGAAAAAGACCGATGCGAGGAGGATAGGAATGTCGAAAACGGTGAACTCTATCGGTGTAGTCATTGCAAAAGAAGTGGGGTACAGCGAGAACAGCGCTAGGGATACAAGAGATCCAAATGATCCACTACTGCCTTCTCGAAGTGCGCGGTAGAACCAGAATGAGATCACTGCGATTAGCAAGTACGAACCGAGATTATAGATTCGAATAAAGACGACATTGCCCTGCGCCAGAATTACCGGCAGAATCAAGGATAGGTAACCGATAGGGGGATGGGCGAGCATTATCTGAGCATAAGGAACAACCCCCCTGCCGATGGCGTAAGCTGCGTATGAGTATACGGATTCGTCACTGAGGAATCCACTACTCGAGACGGTCGCAAAATGCGAGAGGAAGCTTGCAACCAAGATCGCGCCTACAATCAGGCTTTCTCGTCTCCTAAGCAAGCTAGGGCCCTGAGGTTTCGCGGGCTCATTGTCGCTTGGGGTGCTCATTGCAGGGTGGAGCGTAAGCAATCCGCCTAAGGCCCCTGACTGTTTCTTCATGTATCGCTACCAAGAGTCAATGAGATCTACTGTGTGAGATGTCCTTGCAAGATGCGAAATAGCATTGCAAATCTGAGTTTGGTCCCTCGATGAACCCTCTCAAGAAGGGTCAGAAGACACTTCCTACTTCAAGGAAACGTCCAGTTCGTCGAGCTATGAGTAGTCCCTCGTTCACGTAGGAGCTGCGCGGTAGAGGTAGGCCGCTTAGTTGGCTGAACGCACGCCTGCCGAGAATATAGTATTGAAAGGCTACGCTGGTTTTGGCCATTGATGATCGGATCACTCCATCTGGAACTATTCTAATGTTCTGAGAGGCCCTTCTCGTCTGAATGACCTTTCTCATGTTTCGCAACATCCACACGTATGACGCGAAAGCATCTAAACCGAACTTAGACCTGCCCTTGGATGACAGATAGGCAAGGTATCCGGCGTCCATGAAAAGTCGGATTGGGAGGAAAACGGCGAGAGACCGAAAAGAATAGTTCTTAGCGAGCATCAACAGATTGTTTCTATGTTTGAGAAAGGATGTTCTCGGGACGGGCGTTCCGCCGCCCAAGTGGTAGACGATGGAGGATGGAACCGAGACCACTTTGTACCCTCTCATTCTAAGCCTCCAGCTAAGGTCTATCTCCTCCATCTGAAAATAGAAGAGATCGTCTAGATACCCGACCTCTCTGGCTGCCTTAAGTCTGAGAAACATGGCTGCCCCGCTTGCCCAAAAAACCTCGACCGTCTTATCGTACTGTCCAAAGTCCTCTTCCGTCTTGTCGAATAGGCGGCCTCGTGTGAATGGAATTCCGCAGAGGTCGATCATCCCACCGCACGCGCCGTTGAATTCGAAAAAGTCTGGGCTTTTTAGCATCCTCAGTTTCGGTTGGCAAGCTACTATGGACGAGTCGGATTCCGCAACGTCGACTAACCGGGTCAGCCAGTCAGGGTCGACAACCGTATCATCGTTCAGTAGTACTACATAATCCCCCTGAACCCTCTCTAGGGCGTAATTGCAGGCTCTCACGAAGCCAATGTTGCCTGTGATCTTGAGGACTCTAATTTTGTCTCCAAAAGCTTGCTGAGTAAGCCCTATCGAACCGTCTGTTGACCCGTTGTCAACCAGTACCACCTCGAGGTTGTCGTACTTTGAGGTCAATACTGATTTTAGCGTGTTTGTTAGAGGGTCGAAGCCTCTCACATGAATGATAATTACTGAGACGTGGGGACTGAGGCGCCGTTCCAACTCGGGTCCCATTGTTTCCGGCTCACGCGAAGGTCGCTCCAGACTCTCAGAATAGTAGTCAGTTCTTGAATGGCTGCGCGTGCTAACTTGGCACCAGGATACACTCTGCTTTCGCCTTTTCGCGGGCGGTATGCGACCGGGACCTCTGTCGTTGAATAGGGGCTAAGGGACGCTATCGCATTGAATTCAAGCCAGAAGTTATATTTCGAATACTTTACCTTCCTCGCAATCGTCTGCGCCGGTTCTCTCCTCATCAATCTGAAAGCGCTAGTAATATCCCGGTTCTTCACTCTAAAGAGGGCTTTCTCAATGATTCTAAGCGCAGTGGAAAAGAAGACTCTGAGCGGAGGTTCGGTTCTGTTCATTCTTCTCCCTACTACCATGTCGGGCGAATCGTTCCCGAGTTCCTTCCAGAGGACTCCGAAATCGGAAGGGTCATACTGGCCATCTGAATCCATGAACAGAATGTAGTCCGTTCTTCCATCAAGTCCAAGAATCGCATCCCTGGCCGCCATAGGGTATCCCTTCCGGCTCGTGCCCAAATGGACATCCAAGTTAGGCATCTGGAATGCTAGCGAGGCGAGTATGCTCTTTGTATTGTCGGTGCTTCCATCTTCGGAAATGACGAATGTGACCTTGTCATGCACCTTCGTAATTTTTTCTGAGGCCTCTAGTAGAGTCTTCCGAATATTTTCTTCCTCGTTGAAGACTGGCATGACGACAGCGAGCCGAGCAAACTCGGGCTCAAGGGCACACAAACTAGCGAGTCCGCTCGTAAAGGAGTTTTTCTGCAACCCCGCCGTTGGGCTTGTGATTTGCCACGTACCAATCGATAGTCCTTCGCAACCCTTCCTCTAAGGTCACGCTCGGTTCCCAGTTCAATGTTCCACGGGCCTGAGATATGTCGAGGGCACGGCTTAAGACTCCGACCGGACTATTGACATCGAACTTGACTTGAGGGTGGAAGTTCATGATCTCAAACACCATTCGGGCGATCTCGATCATGCTGATTCTCCTCTCCGTACCCAAGTTAACGGGAGACCCGTCCTCGATCCTTTCGGCCGCAAGCAGTGTGCCTGAGACGAGGTCTGAGACGTAGGTGAAATCTCTCTCTTGGTTGCCGTCTCCCCAAATGACGAAGGGGTTCATTTTCTCGAACGCTTTGTAGATGAGAGCCACAATCGCATGGGTTTCATTCTCTCGAGGACCGTAGGCAGTGACGAATCTGACGCTGCATCCCTTGATTCCATACTGTCTGACGAATGCATTCAGCTGCATCTCGCCCATCAGTTTGGCCCACCCGTATTCCAAGTCTGAGCTCAAGAACCCATCCAGGTTTCCAATCGGAGCATCCTCCTCTCTTAGGAGATAGTTCGAACCTACTCGACTCTGGAGCACAGGGGGATAGACGCACGCACTGCTAGCGAAGATCACTCTTTCCACTTTCCCCAAGGCAGACGCCTCGAAGACATGATGGTCAATCGAAAAGTTGGACGTGATATCGGCGGGGTGGGTCTGAATATATCCTCTCCCGCCATGAGTTGCGGCCAAATGAAACACCACATCGTGTCCGGTGAAAAGATTAACCATGTTACTGAGGGTCGTATACTCAAGATCTTCCTTGACGAATCTGATCTTAGGAAAGCTCTCTTCTAGGTTCTCAAGAGTACCACTACTCAGATTGTCGACAACGGTCACTTTGGACCCGAGGCCAACCAGGGAATCTACGAGATGGCTGCCGATGAAACTGGCTCCCCCCGTGACTAGGACTTTTTTTGGTTTCCAAAATGAAGCGTCTGGATTGACCATCGTACCTAGTCGCCTGTGATGACTCCAAGACATCGGTCAATATATGAACTGTCTCTCGATTATCGAGGTATAGGGAACAGGTTTCTATCGCAACGACTACTCGAAGCGGGAACGGTGGAGCGTTCCGAACAGAATTACGGGGGAGATCCTGCAATTAGTGTTCTTCCATGGCGAGGCTGTCCAGATTTCCGACTTAGGATATGGGCATTTCGCATAGGCAAGAAAACATCTTCAGCTCATGACTTCTCAAAGCCCGCTTCTCCTATTCGAACGTCGCCTGAACGCGAGAAAAACGGAAAGAGCTGAACCGCAAACGGCTACGCCTCCGATAAAATACCAATACTGTTGCAAAAGTCCGAGCGGATTTACCGCGGCCCCTGAACCAGGGGGCGGGGTAGATGCAGGGCGTGATAACATTACGACCGTTGATGAAAGTCCTTCACTGCTCCAGTTGGCCCAGGCGTCGCCTGCATCCACGGTGAAATTGTAACTCGCTCCCGGCCTCAAATCTGAAACACGATACGAGAGGGTATCCCCAGGTACAGAGGCCACTACTCTTCCATCTTGGAATACTCGGTAGCTCTGAACCCAAGTGTCATCTGTTGCGGGTGGCCACTCCAGAGTGACTTGTGTCGTCGAAACATCGATGAACGACAATTTCGCACCTGTTGACCAGCTCGGTTTCGTTGAGTCCAGCGGACCGTACGGGTTCATCAAAGGATAGTCATCAGCGGTAATTCCTGCCACACCGCGTACAGTGTCGCCTATCCCATCAGGAGAGGGACAAATGTTCTGGTAGAAGCCGCTACAGTTGTCTACTCCTGTATAGTCTGACCAATAGTTGCCGCCGCTTGGGTACCCGTTATCCCATGTCGCGTACCCTGAGCCTTGGTCGCCCCCATTGCTGATGAAGTTATTGTGATACACGCGAATGGATGTCTTAGGAGGCAAATTACAGCCTGGATTCGAGCAGGTTTCAATAGTCACGCCTCCCTTGTCATTATACGAAATGTTGTTTGAGGTAACGGTTACGTTCGTTGCACCGACGAGATGAATCCCAATGTTGCCATACGACAGATTGTTCCTTGAGATTGTGATGTTATCAAGCGCTCCGTATACCGGGTAACAATCGCAAGAGACGAGGATTCCGTTCCCGACAAAGAAGAGTGAGTATCCTCCGATAGTGATCCGACTACCGGAGACCACGTTTCCTGTGATGTTTATGTTTCTGGCGGTGTAATACCCGTTTCCGAGGCCTATCCCGCCACCATCTGACAAGTAATTATTCGCTATCCTAATGTTCGAGCCCGAGACTTGGAGCCCAAAGTTCCCGGACAGAGTGTTGCCGTAAACTGTGGAACTATTAGTGTTCAAGAGACGTATTCCTCCTCCTGAGACCGTGTTGTTCCTGACGCTTATCGTAGAGGACGAAGTTACATCGATCATGTTGCCATAAGCTTGCGCAGACGACGAAAGATTGTTCCCGGAAACGACGATATTTGCCGAGTTGACGATGCTCATGCCTTGAGTCGTGTTCAACATGTAGCTATCCATTATGGACCCTCCGTCGACTTGAGCAAATTCGATTGCTAGGACAGAATTCGTCATGTTAACGCCCACAACGTGGACGTTCCTGCAACTCGCGAGTACGAGCTCACCATATGAGGATCCACTGAATGTCAGGCCTTCGCAGCCCTTTCTGAAGACAACGGGCCTTCCATTGACGAAGTTGTCCGGTGTTATGGTATAAGACTCCAGTTGGGACGAGGACCCCGAGACGTAGATCCCGCTGAAACCAAGGACATTGCCCGAGACGGTAGCTTTCGTCACAGATTCGAGGCTTATTCCCAAGGATCCGCCCCCCGAAACGGTGTTGTTCGAGATAGTAACGTTAGAGATGGATGCCGGTGAGTAGACGATGACACCAATGCCGCCATTATATATTGCGTTTCCGACAACAGCGACGTTGGAGTAGGACCCGCGGTAGCTTGTCGCTATCACTATCCCACTTTTATCATCTTGGATCACGGAATTCTCTATCCTGGCGTTGCTGACATCGTCCAGGCCAATGCCATGTCCGCCCAAATCGCTTAACTGGCCAGAATGCACGTAGACATTGCGGATAACAAAATAAGCAGTCGTATTCGTAACACAAATTCCGCACCAATACGGACTAATTTCCAATCCCTCAATCAGAAAAGGATCCTGCTTGGTGCCCGAACCACCCACAACGCCGTTATCACGTGTGAAGCCGCTATTACCGTAGATTGCGACGTCACCACGAGATGTGTATGTGGCGTGCGTTGATGGGACCGTTGCAAGACCTGAACACAAACCAACACAAATCACGCTAACAATGATAGTGGCGCGGCCCTTGGAATGATTCCAAGTTGGACGCAACTTTTCGATCTCAATCTATTATCGTCGCCCTGCCTGTCTTAAGTGTAGCTCAGGCAGATGCCTCAAGGTCCTATGGGACGAGCCAGTTTTGAGCCATTCAAAAGTTCCGCGTCTGGACTTCCGCGAGACGCTAAGAATCTCTGCACGGGGCTTGAATTTTCTTAGCTGGCGTTGGAGCACCAGCTCTCTTGAGTGTGTGCAATTTGGCATTAAACAGGAGGTCGAAAACAGAAGAGGACTAGACTTCAACTGCCTAGAACTTTCGCTCAATATTCTCCCCCAGGTTGGTAATATTGCAACTGATGCCAGAATTCGGAGATTACATTCCGCCGAAAACGTATAAACGAGTGACGTCGGGTGAGGGTCTCAACTGAGGAGAAGCTTCCTGGAATCCCGAACTATTCTAGTCACGGGAGGGGCTGGGTTCATGGGCTCTTGGCTGGTGGATGAGCTCGTCAGGAGAGGTCACAGTGTAATCAGTGTTGACAACCTGCTAGGAGGATACGAGGCTAATGTCAATCCCGACTGCAAATTCCTCAAAGTAGACCTTAGAAGAAGTAGCGAAGTTCATTCTCTCGCCAAGGGTGTAGAAATAATCTTTCATCTCGCGGCTTATGCTGCGGAGGGCCAGTCAATTTTTTCGCCTGCTGCCATAAACGAGATCAACATTGCTCCCATGAACAACCTTTTGGTGGAAGCGGTGAACAATGGGGTGGAACGATTTGTATTCACTTCCTCAATGGCGGCATACGGGTCCCAAAGCCCACCGTTCGGCGAGGAACTTCCACGGAAGCCCGACGATCCTTACGGAGCCGCAAAGGCCTACTGTGAAACCATGCTGGAAATCTTCTCTCATACGTATGATTTCGACCATGTGATCCTTCGTCCTCACAACGTGTACGGGCCGCGACAGAACATCTCGGACCCATTCAGGAATGTCTTAGGAATCTGGATAAATAGGATCATGAGGGGAAAGCCCCCTATCATCTATGGAGACGGAAAGCAGTCCCGGGCTTTCTCCTATATCGAAGATGTCACCCCGGCTATAGCCAACTGCGGGTTTTACGAGAAAGCACGAGGGCAAATAATCAATGTCGGTAGCGACGAAGTTGCATCAATCGAAGAAGCTTGCAGCCAACTGTTAGCGGCCATGAACGTAAGGATGCAACCTCTATATGAGCCAGCCCGACCTGGCGAAGTGAAGCATGCCTACTGCACAGTGCAAAAGTCGATCGAATTATTGGACTACCGGACAAAGTATCCTCTCAAGGAGGGGCTTGAAAAAATGATCAAATGGGCGAAGTCTTTCGGTCCGCAGGAGCCGACATACAAGGTGCCGCTCGAAATCACGAAGAAGGCTCCGCGGGTTTGGGTAGAAAAACTGATGTGATCCTTGTCTCGACCAGTTCGAGAGCCAAGATTCCTCCCGAACTCTTCGTTAGGGTAGGTCGAATCCAGTAGGGAAGTTACATGCAGTAACCCATTTGACACTCAGGGGTGGTGCGCAAAGAATTTGTGAGATACGTTCTGCGCTTCCCAGTAAGTATCAGGAGATCCGATGTCCAGCCGAAGCTCGTCTGGTTTGAGACTTATTCCATACACCGCGAGGCCCCAGTCGATCATTTTCTGAATCCCGTCTGTCAGTTGAAGCTCTCCTCCATGACCAGGCCCAATCGACTCTAGAGCTTTGAAAATCGTTGAACGAAATGCGTAGACCGCCATTATGGCGAGTTTTGTTAGGGGATTTTGAGGCTTTTCTTCAACGGATTTCACCTTCAGCACTCCATCTTCGAAGCTCGTTCCATCCACTATACCGTATTGGCTCGGGTCATTTACGTCTTGGACGAGGAAGGAAGAATCTGCCTTCAATCTCTCGGAGGTTGTGACCAGTCGCCTCAAGTGTTCCGCGTTTCTGGAAATGAAGTAGCTATCACCGGCGTGAACAAGGAAGTTCTCCTCTCCCACGAAAGCTCTCGACCGCGACACAGCATCGCCAAATCCCCTTGGCTCCGGCTGATTTACCCAGACGAGGGTGGATCCCTCTATCATCTTATAGAATGCATCTAGGTCTGCGGCGACTCCATCCATTCCCTTCTTGTCAAGCATAGAAATGTACGAGAAGTCGGGGGTAAAATGATCCTCAATCGCTCTCTTTGCGCGGCCGACGACGAAGCAAAACTCGCGGAATCCGACGCCGTACAACTGTTCGAAAACTATCTGGACGATAGGCTTAAGACACATTTCCCCATTCGTTCCTTGGGCAAAGACCGGAAGCATCTCCTTTGGTTGTTCTTTTGTTACGGAGAGGAGACGAGTACCTAGCCCGGCAGCTGGAATTACAGCCTTTCTTAACACGAGAGAACCCGACATCTAAGATTTCAATATCGTCTTAGAGTTTATCATTTCCATCTGTCTCGCCCAGTGGCCTGCTTTGCACTCTTATCCGAAGGCATGCCAGCGGGATCGCCAGCCTCCGTCAAATCGCGGAATGATCGGCCCAGTCCTCACGAAGAGCTAGAGCTGTTTCTTGTTTTCCGCGTTTGAATTGTGATCCTCTCGTTCTTTCATGGGAGGCTTTTGGGTCTGAACGTGGCTCTGGAGTGGAGCGATAGGCTTGAGTTTTGCCGTAGTCTGGGGAAGCTCAGCGTTCTTGGGTGGCGGGGTTGAAGTTTGCAGAGGCCGCTTTGATCCCCTCCGCGACTGCACCCTCTTCTTGACCGGGGCTTCAGGCTCTCGGAGAGTTTGGATTCGTTTCATCCCAAGGTAGAGGTAGGTGGCTATTGAGGCTGAGGAGATTCCGAAGGCGACGCTGAGAACCGGGACCAATACTGGGGAGAGGCTGTCTACATATGTTTGGAAGTAGACATTGTTTAGGTAGGTCGAGTAAAGCCATCCTGACAGAGATGCGATTATCCCCAGCTCTACAATGATAATGAGCCAAGCTTTCTTCGGGAAATTCCACCAGGTCAGGTAGCCCATATCTGAGACCTCCAGAACAGTCTCAAGAGAGACAGGTCGTTAGCTGGAATTAAGGCGAGGTGTTACTCGGCAGAGCTGATCCTAGCGGTTAATGCTCCCTAGTCTGGCCATTCGAGGCTTTGCTTGGTCGCCTATCGATTAGGACAGCCCGAAGGCCGTGAAGGACGGCTAGACCAAGGATCCCGATTAGAGCTGCATGGCCTAAGGTTATCAGGGTCAGAGCCTTCCTTGAAAAAGCGAATTCTGCCAGCGGAACGTTGTTGTCGCCCGCAAACAAAAGGGTCAATGTGACAATGGAAAGCATTGGAATGGTGAGATAGACACTTTCTCGGTGGGACTCGGTAACGAGTTTGTAGTCTCCGTTAAGATATGCTAGGACCAGAACGAGTCCGAGAGCGCCAACCTCGAGAGTGGTGTCCGCAGGACTCGGCAATCCCAGACTTATTCCCACTTGGAAGTCAGACAGAGGATAGAGAGGCGGAATTGTTCCAACCATTGAGTCCGCTGCAAGGTGAGAGAGAATTCCCGCGGAAAACGCCAGTCCCAAGCCTTTGAATCGAATAACGAGAACCGCGCAGATCGGCGACAGAATAATCAACGAGTGAGTGTAGGTGTGGTGCTGGATGAAGGGTTTGAAGTAAATATCAAAGTCCGGAAGAACGCCCGCTAGAAGAGCCATGTATGCCGGAAGGATGGATTTGACTTGTCTACCGGTGAGTTTGGAGAAGAGATAGCTCCAGCAGCTGTGTCCAAGGAGAAACAAGATTACTGCGCCCCGTTTCCGGTAATCGTGCGACACCACGTCCAGGTTGGAATACTAATGGTTAGTGTCGGAACGCTCGTAGAATAGGCTCGAACTTATGGTCGAGAAATTCTTGTAGAGAACCTGACTAAGGGAGTGCTTTTGCGAGATAATTTGCCAACCTGCTTTGCGCAAATCTCGCGTCGTTCTCGGAACACCAGAATAAAATAGAGGCTGGAAAGGGTTCAGCGATGAGGGAGATGCGGTTGCGGGCACTCTTAGGGGAGTCTAAGCAAGGTGTTCCGCCTTCTCACCTAACTCTTAAGAGGTCATTTTGCTAAAATGGTATCACTCTTGAGTCGCGAGAAGCCATAAGGTCTGATCATTGATTATTCCCGTTCATCGCATTTCTCAGTTCTTCAGAACGCGTATGGCCCAATTCGTAGGTCTGAACCAGGACCTCTCTACCGAGGCGGGAAGGGGGACGAGAGTAGGGCTGTTTGTCTCAGGAGCTTTCCTGGTATCCGTTGGGGTGTTAATTGTTCTCGTCTCAAGTCTTTTCGTCGTTCTCGCGATTCCCATTCTCCTGTTTGGGTTATACAACGTAGTCAACGCAAAGAGGAAATCACTGTCGCTCAGCCGATCAAACCTGCTTTCTCTTTCCGGACATCTCTGCGCCACCATCGTCCTCTACTTGCTCTTCACCAGAATTCTCTGGGTGTCCTACATGACCGACAGCATTGTAGGCTCCTACATGGGGGTCTTGAAGGTTCTAGCGTTTCAGAATCCATACGGCTACTCCATCAAACCGTTCCTAGACCAGTTCAGCTTTCCCCCCTCCTTCTACACGCCTAGAATAGACGGTTCCTTCGAATTTCATCTCAACTATCCCGCTCTAAACTTCCTCACACTCCTCCCCCTCTACGCCGCGGGACTACACGACCTGCGCGATGGAGTCTTTCTCTTCCACATTCTATCAGTCCTCTTAATCTTCGGGCTTGTTCCCTCACGCCAGAAAGCGCTCAGCCTCGCTCCATTCGTCTTCTTTCCAGCATTCATCGCGGCGAGCTGGACCGATAGTGTCTGGGCATTCTTCCTGGTCGCAGGCGCGATCCTATGGTATAAAAACCGAAACCTCGGCCTCCTCATGGTAGGCTTCGCAGGAGCCACAAAACAGATCGCCCTCATCGCCATGCCGTTTCTGCTTATTCGTCTTTGGCAGGAATCTCCTGGTTCGAAGTTAAGGAACGCACTCGTAGGCGCCGGTATCGCCGCCGCTGGCTTCATAGGCCCAAACATTCCTTTCATGATATCCTCGCCCTCCCAATGGTGGGCTGCCACCATCGCCCCCTACTTCCCGGGAGGGGCGGCACAGGTCCCAGGAGGAGTAGGTCTTTCCGGAATACTCTTGAACATTGGAGTAGCCCCTTCACCTCTATTCTTCGTCACTCTGATGGGCCTCGTCGGCGTCGGATCGCTCTATCTGTACTCGACCCGCTTCTCCAAATCAAGATACTTCGTCTGGATTTTCCCGATTCTTATCATGTTCTTGTACTATCGATCCTTTCCCAACTACATTGTCTACTGGGTATTCCCTCTAGCTTTCGAATTTTTCAAGAGCAGACCCTCGCTGTCGATCTGGCACTTCTTCCCCATCAACACAATCCCTTGGCATCCCACAATTGGGTCCACCCTTCGATCAGTGCGTGGGAGGCTGAGAGTTCCACTAATTGCCAGTCTGTTGCTTACAACGGTGTTCGTCGGGGCCTTTGGCGCCTATGTATCAAGCCCGCCACCTTCCAGGGTAGACGTGCAGATTCGCTCCATAGCCGATCCCGATGGAATAGGCGCAGCCACAATGCTGAACGTTACACTGGACAACTTGACTCCAAGACCTGTCGTTCCATCATTCTTCGTCAAATGGAACCTTCTACCATACCTCTGGGCCTCAAACTCGACCCAGAGTCTTTCACCATCATCAAGCGCTTCCTACCTAGTAACCGCTACTGACGGTCTCGCGGCGGTACCTCGATCAACCAGCTTCAGGGTTTACGTCTTCGATGCTGCCACTGGAAACCTCGTGGGTCAGTCTCTTTCCTTTCATGCAGATACCCCTCTCCCTGATATAGCGAATCCCCACTTCCGATGGTGGACGCTCGATGTCGGAGCTGGCGTCAAAATCCCATTCAGTTGGAAGCTGGCGAAAACGAACATAGACCCGCTAACGTCGGTAGTACAAAGCCTCGACCAGAACCAGACGGCAGGGATGACCTTGCAGGTTAACTACACAAGTCCAGCGTTCAATCTTGAGAAAATAATGATGTCTCAGAAGGTCTCCCTCAACGCTACCCGGGTGAATCTGTCATTATTCGATCCTCTACAGGCAAGCACCGGCGGCAGAGCGGTCCTCGGTGTGACCGTAACCGACGGCGCACACGAATTATCCTATATCTTCTCCAATACCACTGTTACGCCCGCACTCTTGACTTCCAATTACAATGCCACAACCCTAGTTCCCATCGCAGCGTCCGTTTGGACCTCTGTCTCAATTGATCCGAATCAGACTTGGCAGGCTCAAGGCTGGGCAGCTCCAAACCAGGTGACCTTCACAATTTTCCTTCAAGCTAGCAGCATAGGTCTCTATTCGGCCGACATCAGAGGCCTGACGTACGTCTCGTCCACCAAGTAACTTTGTAGCCGCCGCAGCCGCTTCGCTCTTCAGATGATTCTGAGAATCTCGAGAGACAAATTATCTGGCCGATTGTCTTTGTTCTTGACTCTTGGGGAGTTCTGTTCCATTGGATTCGCTTCGTTGGGAACGCTCCCGGCGTCGCAGAGGGAAATAGAGTCGAGAAAGCGAGAACGGAACTCATCGCATTGTCTGCGAGTTCGGATACGACGGCATACTATCGGTCCAGTCCAGTCTGGCTTCATTACCATCGCGTCCATCAGGGCCCTAAGCAGAAAATAGATGATTCCCTAGAACAATCCTTCGATTTCCAGGACTTGGAGCAGAAGATACTCTGCCCTAATCCCTTAAGATTGAATTGTGTATCTACGGGAATCGCTGTGTCCCAAAAGGTTAGTCAATCAATTACACGAGCGCTTGGCCTTATATGGCGCACTTCATCGCAAACAGAATAGATGTCCCTGCAAATCGGAACAGATACTATCAACGGAGGCAACCGGGTTGTCTAAGTTCATGCAGTCACTTGGAGATTCCGCCTACACCAAGTTGCGAAAGATTGCTGATGACAGGGATATTACCGTGCAGGAATTGATCAGAGCGATCGT
>Ga0137386_10001019_pt1 | contig 17081 bp, 15 predicted proteins | sample SagtaG_4_FD_104910 | JGI IMG/M metagenome (GOLD analysis project Ga0137386, IMG submission 104910) | Vadose zone soil microbial communities from Sagehorn Ranch, Mendocino, California, USA - Sage2_R_100_16 metaG | ecosystem: Environmental > Terrestrial > Soil > Vadose zone | place: USA... | reverse complement strand
GAGATCGCCCGCGGTGGGGTACCGGGCCTCCGGGCGTTTCGCCATCGCCCTGGCGACCACCGGGTCGAACGCCGCCGGCACTTCGGGCCGTGCCGTCCGAGGCCTGGGGGGGTCGTCCCGGAGATGTGCGTACATCACCGCCGCCTCGCTCTCCCGGCGGTAGGGGGGCTCGCCGATGAGGCACTCGTACAGGACGCAGCCGAGCGCATACACGTCGGTGCGCCGGTCGACGGGCCTCCCCTCGAACTGCTCGGGGGCCGCGTACTCGACCGAGCCCAGGAACTGCCCGGTCCCGGTGACGCCGGAGTCCGAGGCGGCCCGCTTGGTGAGGCCAAAGTCGGCCAGGTACACCCTGTCCGGTGACCCGGGGACGAGGAGCACGTTGGCGGGCTTGACGTCGCGGTGGATGAGGCCCTCGGCGTGGGCGGCGTCCAGGGCCGAGGCGGCTTGAGTGAGGATGGAGACCGTTCGCTCGGGAGCGAGCGGGCCCTCGGCGTCGATCAGCCGGCGGAGGTCCGTGCCCCGGACGTAGCGCATGGCGATAAACAGGGCTCCGTCTGCCTCCCCGGCCTCGTACACCGGCAGGATGTTGGGGTCCTCCAGGGAGGCGGCGATCCGGGACTCCCGCAGGAACCGATCCCTGAACTTGGGGTCCTCTGCGAGCTCGGGGGCGAGGACCTTCAGGGCCACCTTCCGGGACAGGGCGAGCTGCTCGGCCAGGTACACCACGCCCATGCCGCCCCGGCCCAGCACCGCCTCGATGCGGTAGCCGGCGATGGTCGTGCCGATGCGGGGGTCCGAGGCCATGTCCCTCCGAGTGAGGTTGTACACCTCCGCCCGAGTTGGAGGAACTCTTGGCTGCTGGGCCGGCCGATCTAGAGCAGGGGGTCGTGCCTGGGAGGGTGTGGGGCGACGCTCGACCGGCTCACCCACCGGTGCCACATCATCGAGAACAAGGGGGAGTCCTACCGCCTGCGCGACGCCAAGGCCCGCATCGCCCGAGGAGCTGGCCAAGGGCGTGCCGAGGCCTCCTCACCCTCCGAACCCGCCCGGGAAGGAGGTGCTGTACTCCGCTAGCATCTGCCTCGGGTGCTCGACTTTTCGAGCGGCCAGTGTTCGAGTTTTCGACCGGCCTTCACAGAAGAGTCCGATGACGACGACTCGGACGATGAGGACGAGCCGTCTCAGTCAAACTGACCCACTACCACCTGGGCCGTCGGGCCTCCACCCGCCTACACTCGACGCCATGCCGACGTGCGCCTCGTGCGGTGAGGAGAACCCGGAGCGGGCTCGGTTCTGCCTAAACTGCTCGGCGCCCCTGCAGGCGAGTGCTCCTCGGCACGAGCGGAAGTTCGCAACGGCCCTGTTCGCCGACATCGTGGGCTCGACCGAGCTCGCCGAGCGCGAGGACCCCGAGATCGTCCAGGCGCTCATCGGCCGCGCCTTCGACCGGCTCTCGGCGGAGATCGAGCGGTACGGGGGCCTGATCGAGAAGTTCGTCGGCGATGCTGTGCTCGCCGTCTTCGGCGTTCCCTCCGCCCACGAAGACGACCCCGAGCGCGCGGTCCGGGCCGGCCTCGAGATGCAGGCCGTCCTGTCCGAGCTGAACCGGTCGTTCGCCGCCGAAGGCCGTCCGCAGCTCGAGATGCGGGTCGGTCTCGAAGCCGGCGAGGTGCTCGTGGACCTCGAGCGGGCGGGCGGCGCGCGCGACCGGATGCTCACGGGAGACGCCGTGAACACCGCGTCGCGTCTCCAGTCGGCCGCCGCGCCTGGCTCGGTCGTGGTCGGCCCGGCCGTGTTCGCGAGCACGAAGGACGTCATCGACTACCGGGACCTCGAGCCGCTCCAGCTCAAGGGCAAGGCCGGCCCGGTGCCCGCGTGGCAGGCCCTCCGCGTGAAGGCACGGCGCCGAGGCGAGCGCCCGCCCCTCGGCCTCGAGTCGCGACTGGTGGGCCGGGACGAGGAGCTGGCCATGCTGAAGCAGACGGTGCAGCGCGTCGAGTCGGAGGGGCGCTCGGCGCTCGTCACGGTCCTCGGCAACGCCGGCGTCGGGAAGTCCCGGCTCGCGTGGGAGTTCGCCAAGTACGTCGAGGGCCTGCCGCAGTTCCTGTACTGGCGTCGCGGGCGATCGCTCGCCTACGGGAACGTCTCCTACTCCGCGCTCGCTGATGCAGTGAAGTCGCAATGCGAGGTGCTCGAGGACGACCCACCCGAGGTCGTCGTCGAGAAGGTCGACCACACGGTGAAGGAGCTGTTCGGCGACCTCGAGGCCGCCCCGCACGTCCTCGCGCTGGTCGGCGGCCGCACCGAGCAGCGGCTCGCGCGGGAGGAGCTCTTCGACGCCTGGCGACGGTTCCTCGAGCGGATGGCCGCGCGCTACCCGCTGATCCTCGCACTCGAAGACCTGCATTGGGCCGACGCTGGGCTCCTCGACTTCGTCGATCACCTGGCCGACTGGGCCAGTGGGCCGATCCTGATCCTCACGCTCGCGCGGCCCGAACTCCTCGAGACGCGGCCGGGCTGGGGGGGCGGCAAGCGGAACTACGCGGCGATCTACCTCGACCCGCTGTCCGAGACCGAGTGCGAGACCATGGTCGAGGACCTCCTTTCCTCGGACCTGCCCGAGTCCGTGAAGCGGCTCGTCGCCGACCGAAGCGAGGGCAACCCCCTGTACGCCGAGGAGATCGTCCGGATGCTGATCGACCGCCGCGTGCTCCGGGCCACCGAGGCCTCGCGGTGGGAGCTCGCCCAGCCGATCGACGACGTCGAGGTGCCCCGCTCGATCCACGCGCTCATCGCCGCGCGTCTCGACACGCTGCCGCCCGCGGAGAAGGCGATCCTCCAGGACGCCGCCGTGGCGGGCCGGATCTTCTGGCTCGGCGCCGCGGCCGCGCTCTCGGAGCGGCCAATCGCCGACGTGCGCGACGCCATCGGCCGGCTCCGCGTGAAGGAGATCGTCACGCCGCGCGAACCGCCGGCGTTCTCGGGCGAGCTCGAGTTCGCATTCCGCCACGTCCTGATCCGCGACGTCGCGTACGAGTCCCTGCCGAAGCTGCTTCGCGCCCGCAAGCACGTCAAGCTCGCCCGGTGGGCCGAGGAGCGGACTGGGAACAGGAGCCGGGAGCTCGCGGAGGTCGTCGGCGCCCACTACGTCCGGGCAATCGGGTACCTCGACGAGCTCGGCGAGCCGGCCGACCGGGAACTCATGGGGGCCGCGCAGCGGTGGGCGTCGGAGGCCGGCGAGCGCGCCTGGGACCTGTGGCAGCAGGAGGAGGCGCTGCGATGGTTCGGCGTGGCGCTGGATCTCGGTGAGCGGAGCGGGGCGGATCCGGAGCAGCTCGCTCGTACGGCCGAGGCCGTGGCCGTCACCGCCGCCGGCCTTCGTCCGATCGACGAGGTCGTCGACGGCTACCGAGCGGCCCTCGACCGATACGGGGCGCTCGGCCGAGACGTCGACGTGGGTCGCATGCAGGTCGAGATCTCGTACACGCTGATCACGGTCGCCCGGCTCGAGGACGCGCAGGCGTGGATCGAGCGGGGCATCGCGGCCCTCCAGCGCGGCCCCGAGGGCGCGGACCTCGCCCGTGCCTTCGAGATCCTCGGGAACCTCCTCCGCCGCCGAGGGTCCGCCGCGGGGGCCGAGGCGCCGCTCCGGCGGGCGAAGGAGTTGGCCGCTCGTGTCGACGCCCCGGTGGTCGGGGGGCACGCCGCGGTCTCGCTCGCGATCGTGCTGCTACACCTCGGGCGCGTCGCCGAGGGCATCGCGCTCATGGAGGAGGGGTGGGAGATCGCCAACCGCGCCGGCCACCTCGAGCTCCTGCTCCGAGCGCACAACGCCGTGCCGTCGATACTCATGGACTACGCCCCGGACTACGAGCGCGGGCGGCAGATCCTCCTCGAGGGCGTGGAGCTCTCGCGCCGTACGGGGCGGCGCGACCACGAGGGATGGATATGGTCGAACGTCGGCAACTACGCGTTCGACCAGGGTCGGATCGAGGAGCTCGAGCACGCCGGCGACATGTGCATCGAGATCGGCCGATCGCACAACAGCCCCTATGCGCTCTCCGCCGGCACGCTGTTACGCGCGCAAGCGGCGTTCCTCCGGGGAGACCTGGACGCTGCCTGGGACCTCGCCGAGGAGACGCGGCGTGTCCTCGATCCTCGCGAGGAGACGCAGGCCGTCCCGTATCAACACCTCCTCGCGGCATGGATCGCCAGAGCGAGGGGCGACGACGCAGAGGAGCTGCGCTGGTGCCTCACGGGCCTCGAACTGGCGGGGGAGGACCGGATGGGCGGCATGGTCGACGAGCTGCTGAGCGAGACCGTGCGGGCGCTCGTCCGACGGGGGCGAAGCGCCGAGGCCGCACCGCTCCTGGAGGCGCTCCGGCGGGTGGCGCCCGGCCGGCCGAATGCCGAGGGCTTCCTCTGGTGGGCCGAGGGCGTCGCGGAGCGCGACCCGGCCAAGCTTCGCGCCGCCGTCAACCGATATTCAGAGCTCACGCGCCCGATCGACGAAGGGCGGTGCCTCCTCGACCTCGCTGATCTCGGGGACGATCCCGACCCCAACCGCGCCCGCGCCCGAGAGCTCTTCGCCGCGTGCGGCGCTCACGTCTACCTCCGGCAGGTCCGGCCGGATGCTGCTACCCCGGCCCCATGAAGCCCAACTGACTCGGGCCTCTTCGCTCGACGACCATCAGGGAAAGGGCGCGGAAGCACACCGCTCGGCGGGGAATACCCCAGAGATAGTGGGCCTTTCGAGTTCCCGCAATGCCCGGCCTGACCAGCGCAGATACCAAAGCGACCCAGATACGTTCGATGAAGCCAAAACTGACTCCCACCCCGAACGTGCCACTCCCGTCGCCTCCAGCGAACCAGAACTCGAAGTCGTACTCCATTCGTTCTTGATTCCGCTTCGTTCCGCCCCACTTGGAACAGCCTGTGGTCGGTCAACTGACACGGCAGGGTCTCGGTGGACATGCTGCCGTGGGGGGAGGATTGCTGCCCCCCACTGTCCATGGTGGTCGAGCCCGACGGCAAGGTGGTCATCGCCTTCGCCGACATGGTCGCCCGCCTCGACCCAGACGGTTCGCTGGATCCGACGTTCGGCGACGGCGGCGAGGTCCAGATCGAGCAGGCCGATGGCTTCACCGAGGAGCTGGAAGGCGTGACCGTGACACCGGGTGGAAGGACGGTCGTAGCCGGGGAGGACAGCGGTGACTTCGGCCTGTTCCGCCTCGGCCAGTACGGGCAGCCCGATTCCACGTTCGGCCACCACGGCAGGGTCCGCACGGACTTCTTCGGAGGCTGCGACCGGCCCACGGCCATGGCGGTTGACCGCCGCGGCTTCATCGTGCTGGCCGGTGTCGGCGAGGGCCGGCCGTGCGACCCCTTCGACCGCGCCACCTTCGAGATGGCTCGGTACCGCCCGGACGGCCACGTCGACGCCCGCTTCGGCCACGGAGGGCACGTCACCGTCCCACCGCATGACCTGCTCGTGCCGTGCCTCTTCCTGTGCCATTGGGGGTTCCTCCCGAGGATCGGGTCGCCAATCGGAGGTACCCACGGGGGGCCCGGCTCTACCGCAGGCGGAACTTCTCGGCCATCTCGATCTGGACGACCTTGCCGTCCTGGATCACCAGGAGCACGGTGCCGAACTGGAGCCGCTTCAGGATCTCCGCGACCTTCAGCAGGACCTGCTGCTCCTCGGGGGAGAGCGCGGCGAACGCCTCGGGGCCGGAAGGATCCGAGGCCGACTCCGAGGGATTCATCGGCGCGTCCTCATGCCGCCACCAGACCACGCCGGGCCCGGACCCTGCGGTCCCACGCCGCGAACCCCAGGTCGATGACCAGCCCGATCACCACGATCACCACCATCAGGGCCAGGATGGTGGGCGCGTCGAAGTGCCGCCCCGCCCGGTCCAGGGAGTGGCCCAGCCCCTTTCCGCCCTGCACGATCAGCTCGCTGGCCATGAGGGAACGCCAGGCGAACACCCAGCCCTGGCGGAGGCCCTCCACGTAGCTAGGGACGGCCGCCGGCACCACCACCTCGCGGTACAGGCTCCACCCGCGCGCTCCCAGGGTCCGGCCCGCCCGGACCAGGAGGGGCGAGACCTGCCGGATCCCTCCCGCGGTGGCCATGGCCACAGCCGGGAAGGCCCCCACGATCACCACGAACACGACGGCCCGTTCGGTGAACCCGAACCACAGAGCCGCCAGGGGCAGCCAGGCGATGGGTGGAAGGGCCTGGAGCCCCACGACCAGGCTGCCCAGGCTGCGCTGCGCGAGCCGGGAAGACGCCATCCACACCCCGACCAGCGTCCCGAAGGCGACGGCCACGACCATCCCGAACGCCAGCCGGATCAGGCTGCGCGAGGCCGCCACCGGGATGCTGCCATTCGAGATCCGGTGCCATAGCGCGGTCCACACCGTGGCCGGGCTGGGCAGGTTCTTCGCCCCGACGGCGCCGGTGGCGGACAGCAGCCACCACACGCCGACCACCGCAGCCAGGGCCAGGACCCTAGGCCAGACCTGGCTCCTGGCCCGACTCGCCCGTCTCACGCGCGACAACCTTCCTCACCTCCAGTTCCAGCTGGTCGTGGATGTCCGCAACCAGCCGCGACAGCAGGGGGTTCTCCAGGGAGCGGGGGCGAGGGGCCCGGATCCGGTACTCCTCGAGCAGCCTCCCCGGCGCGGCCGACATCAGCAGGACCCGGTCCGCCAGCAGCGCCGCCTCCCGGACGTTGTGGGTCACGAACACGAAGGTGGTCCCGGTCTCGGCCCACACCCGCTGGACCTCGCCCTGGAGGGCCTCCCGGGCCTGGGCGTCGAGGGGCCCGAAGGGCTCGTCGGCCAGCAGCACGTCCGGCTGGCACGCCAGCGCTCGGGCCAGCGCCGCGCGCTGGCGCATCCCTCCGGAGAGCTCATGAGGCTGCGCGTCGGCGAACATGGCCAGGTGCACCGTGGAGAGCCAGGCGTGGGCCCGGTCCCGTCGCTCGGCCGCGGGGACGCCCACCATCTTCAGCGCGAACTCCACGTTCGCCCGCACGCTCATCCACGGAAACAGCGCCGGGTCCTGGAACAGCACGGCGCGGTCGGGTCCCGGTCCGGTGACGGGCCGGCCGTCCATCAACACCTCGCCGCCGTCGGCCCGCTCCAGGCCCGCCAGGATGTTCAGCATGGTCGACTTCCCGCCGCCGGAGGGGCCCAGCAGGCACACGAACTCGCCGGGGGCCACGTCGAAGGACACCGACTCCAGCACCGGCAGGACGTCCCCGCGCGTGGTCAGGAAGCTCTTGGAGACGGCCTGCACCGACAGCTTCGGCGTGCCCGGTTCCGGGTCGGGGATCGCCTGCAGCCGGGAGGCGCCGCCTGGTCTCATCGCGGGCAGGATAGTCCGAGCGGCTGGGGCGGGGGAGCTGCGCGGCCCGGACAGACCCGCACGTCAGACGGCCACGTCAGACGGCAGCACGGATGTCGCCGTCCGCCGTGTCGGCGGGTGCCTCTCCGTCCGTCGGGGCGAAGATCTTCGCGTTGCGCAGGTCCACCCACACCCGGTCCCCGGCCGCGTGCGCCCCGAGGTCCTCGTTGGGGACGTGCGCGATGAGGGTCTGCCCGTCGTCCAGACGGAGGTGCAGCTTGGACATCCACCCCAGGTTGTTCGCGCGCTCCAGCGAGGCCTGCACGGAGTCCCCGTTGTTCCTGGTCCCGGAGACCCGCACGTCGTGGGGCCGGATGTAGGCCTGGGCCGCCCCGCCGTCGTCGATGTGGCCGGCCCCGGCCAGGGCCTGCCCGGCGAACCGGAGGTGCCCGTCCTGGACCTGGCCCTGGATCACGTTGGCCGCGCCCACGAACCCAGCCACGAACGGCGTGGCCGGCTCGTTGTAGATCTCCTCCGGCGACCCGATCTGCTCCACCTTTCCTAGGTGCATCACCACCACCCGGTTGGCCAGCTCCAGCGCTTCCTCCTGGTCGTGGGTGACCAGCAGGCTGGTCACCCCGAGCTCGCGGTGCAGCCCGTCCAGCCAGTGGCGGAGGTCACGGCGGACCCGCGCGTCCAGGGCACCGAACGGCTCGTCCAGCAACAGCACCTTCGGGCGCGGAGCCAGGGCCCGGGCCAGGGCCACTCGCTGGCGCTGGCCGCCGGACAGATTGTGCGGGTACCGCTCCGCGAACGGCCCCAGGTGGACCAGGTCCAGCAGCTCGTCCACCCGCGAGCGGACGGTGGCCTTCGGCTCCTTGCGCACCGACAGGCCGAACGCGACGTTCTGGCGAACGGTCATGTGCCGGAACAGGGCGTAGTGCTGGAACACGAACCCCACCCGGCGCTCCTGGACCGCGGCCAGGGTCTGGTCCTCGCCGGCCAGAGTGATCCGGCCCGCGGTGGGACGCTCCAGTCCCGCGATCATCCGCAGCACGGTGCTCTTGCCCGACCCGCTCGGCCCCAGCAGCGCGGTGATCTTCCCCTCCGGGGCCTCGAAGCCGACCCCGTCCACGGCCGTGAACGACCCGAAGCGCTTGACCAGTCTCTCGACCGCGATCGTCGCTCCCATCTACCCCTTCTCCTTGATCCGTCTGCGCTTGAGCAGCTCGATGGCGATCAACAGCACGATCGAGAACAGCGCCAGCGCCAGCGCCACGACATAGCCCTGCGCGTCCTGGCGCTGGTCGAACGCGCGGAGGATGTACAGCGTGGCGGTCTCGGTCTTCCCCTGGAGGGCGCCGCTCACGATGATCACCGCTCCCACCTCGCCGATGGCCCGCGCCGCCGACAGGGCGATGCCGTACAGCAGACCCCACCGGATGTTCGGAAGGGTGACCCGGAGGAACGCCTGCCAGCGCGACGCGCCCAGGGTCCAGGCGGCCTGTTCCTCCTCCGTCCCCAGCTCCTCCAGGACGGGGACGACCTCCCGGATCACGAAGGGGATGGAGATGAAGATGGTGACCAGGGCCATGGCCGGCAACGCGAAGATGATCTGGATCCCGTGCGAGGTGAAGAAGGGCTCGAACCAGCCGCCCCGGCCGAACATCAGCACGGCGGCCAGCCCTACGATGACCGGGGAGATGGCCAGCGGCAGGTCGACGACGCCGGACAGCAGGCGCCGACCGGGGAACCGGTCCCGGGCCAGCACCAGCGCCACGATCACGCCGAACACCGCGGTTACCACGACAGTGATGACCATGATCAGGAAGGTCAGGTACAGCGCGTGCAGGACGTCGGTCTGGGTGAACGTGCGCCGGATGGTCCCGAGCCCCGCCTTCAGGGCCGAGTACACGATGCCCCCCAGCGGCGCCAGCAGCAGCACCGAGACGTACAGCAGCGCGGCCGCCAGCATCAGAGCCCGGACCCGCCGGCCCCGGCGGGCGTCGGCGTTGTCCGCACGGACGACGTCGAGCCTCTCCTCGTCCGGAGGCACCGGTGCGCGGTCCAGCGCTTCGATACTCATGACCAGAACACGTCCGTCCGTTGCCGCACCAGTCGCTCCGTGGCCAGCACCAGCAGGAAGGACAGCGCGAACAGCACCGTGGAGACGGCGGCGGCCTCCGGATACCGGAACTGGCTGACCAGCTGAAAGATGAACACCGGCGCGGTGAGGGTCCGCCCGGGGATGTTCCCGGACACGATGACGATGGCCCCGAACTCGCCGAGGGCCCGGGCGAATGCCAGCAGGGCGCCCGCGGCGATGGCGGGACGGAGCGCGGGGAGCATGACCTTGCGGAAGGTCATCCACCGGCCCGCCCCCAGCACGCGGGCGGCCTCCTCCTCGGCCGGGTCCAGCTCCAGCAGCACCGGCAGCACGGTCCGGACCACCAGCGGGAGGGTCACGAACAGCAGCGCCAGCAGGATCCCCAGCTGGGCGAAGATGATGTGGATGCCGTGGCGCTCGAAGAACCCCCCCACCGGGGAGTTCGGCCCGTACAGCGCCACCAGCATCACGCCCGCCACCAACGTGGGGACGGCGAAGGGAAGGTCCACCAGGGTGGCCAGGAACCCCCGCCCCGGGAACCGCATCCGCACCAGGACGTAGGCCAGGAGGGTGCCGAACACCGCGTTGACCAGGGCGGTGGCCGCGGCCATGGTCACCGTCAGGCGGATGGCCTCCCACGCCCCGAACGACGACATCGCGCTGCGCAGGGCCCCGAAGCCGCCGGAGAAGCCCCGGTCCATCAGGGCGGCCACCGGCAGCAGGACCATCAATCCGAGGTAGAGCAGCGCGACCCCGCGCAGGGACCACCGGCCCAGGACCGCGCTCGACCGAAGCCGGGCGCGGCCCTGGGGCTGGAGAAGCTTCGGGCCCTGCTCGACGGTCTGCTGCATCTAGCCCTTCGCCGCCTTGAACGCCTGGGTGAACGCCCCGTCCGAGCCGAACACCGTTTCGCTCTCGAGCTGGTCCCAGCCGCCGATCTGGTCCGTGGTGAACAGGTCCTGGATCGCCGGCAGGTTGGCGCCGTCGCCCTGCTGGGCCTTCGACACGTCGATGGGCCGCTCGTAGCCGACGCTGGCGAACACGGCCTGCGCGTCCGGGGTGTACAGGTACTTCACGAACTCGTTGGCGATGGCGGTGACGCAGTGCGCGGCGGCGTTCCTGTCCACGACCACCGTGGGGGTCTGGATGGAGACCGTCGACGGCGGGTACACGATCTGGTCCTGGCCTCCCGCCGCCCTGGCCTGCAGCGCCGCGTACTCGTAGGTGATGGCCACGTCACCGTTGCCGGAGTCGAAGTTCTTGAGCGAGTCGTTCGCGCTCTTGTCCAGCACGGTGACGTTCTTGAAGATGCCTTCGAGCAGGCGCTCGGCGTCGGCCGGATCGTTGGCCTTGTAGCCGGGGACCTTGCCCCGCATCGCGGCGCCGTAGGCGGCCACGATGTTCCACTTGGCCCCGCCGCTCTGGGCCGGGTCGGGGGTGAGGATCTGGAGTCCGGGCTGGGTCAGGTCGTTCCAGTTCTCGATGTGCTTCGGGTTTCCCGGACGGACGTCGAACACCACGTCCGAGGTCCCTACGATGGAGTGATCGGGGGCGTTCTGCCAGTCGTGGGTGATCAGTCCGGCCTTCTGGATCAGCTCGACATCGGGGTCCAGGGACAGGGCCACGATGTCGGCGTCGAGCCCGTTCACCACGGCCTCGGCCTGGGTGGTGCTGCCCCCGAACGACGTCAGGAACTGGACGGACTGGCCGTCGTGCTTGTCCTTCCAGTCGCTCTGGAAGTTGGAGATGAGCTTGCCGTAGACGTCGTAGACGTTGCTGTACGCGGCCAGGGTCACCTGGGGCGACGCGGATGGCTTGCACTGCGCGCCACCCTTGGCGGTGGCGTTGGAGGAGCAGGCGGCCCCCACCAGGGCCAGGAGGGCGAGCGCGCCGACAGCGCGGCGGCGCCCCAGGAGCATCGAGCGGAGCATTCGGGTTCCCCTTTCGATCGACCGTCTGGAGTTCCGGTGTGCTCCGGTCTCCGGTGGTCCGGTCAACCGAAAAGGTTGTCGGTGGCGAGCCCGGCGGCTCGCCGTACTGCGCCCTGTGCCGGTCTCCGGGTGCTCCGGTCAACCGACGGGCGGGACTGTACCGGCGGTATCGGGACGTGTCAACGCGCCCCGCGGTGGGACTTCGGCATCATGCCCACCGCCCGTCGAGGGGAAACCTGGCGCCCCGGCGTGGTACGAATGGGCGGACGTGGCCCTCGACCCGACCGTGCTGCCGCCGGACCTCCCGGTCCCCGTCGACGACGGGGCGGCCGACCATCTCGCCGGTGCCCAGGTGCCGTCCGTGGCGCTGCCGTCGACGGACGGCGGGTCCGTCATCCTGGCCAGCCAGGAGTCAGAGCGCGTGGTGGTGTACGCCTACCCGCGGACCGGCAGGCCGGGTGGTGCCCGAGCTGGTCCCGGACTGGGACCGCATCCCCGGCGCGCGGGGGTGCACCCCGGAGTCGTGCGGGTTCCGGGACCACCATCAGGAGATCGCTGCGATGGGCGCCGAGGTCTTCGGCCTGTCCACGCAGTCCACGGACGACCAGCGGGAAGCCGCCGAACGCCTCCTCCCATTCCCGCCGCTGACCTGCGACTTCGCGTCGAATCACACCGTCTGTAACACCGTGTCCATGCGAGGGCGGCGGTGGCCGATGCCCGTTCCGTTTGCTGGCCCAAGGCACGTAACGCTCGTCGGTTCCGCCCGCCCCTGACACGAGGCCGAACGGATCCTGCTCGCGGCGGCGAGGAATGCCTTGTCGGATGCACGGTAGATGGGCCGCTTCACCTGCCGGCGCAGGATCGCGACCTGGTGACGCAGGACCGCGTTCTCGAGTTCGGCCTCAGCTGCTGAGCGCTGGTCCGAATGGACCAGGCCGAGGACGCGGCGCAGGAGCAGGGTAGAGGAGGGAGCGGATCACGGCGCGGCATTGTCGCAGACCGGACAGGAGAACGGCGGTCCAGGACGATCAGTCGTTTCCTGTGGTCCAGGAGCGCCCGGACTAGGTGCCTTCCAATGAACCCGAGCCCGCTGGTGACCGCGATCCCATCATGACGATCGAGCACTCGATCCTCCGAGATCTGTGAGGGCCATCCAGCAAAGGTGAATCATGAAAGCAGACTGGCCGTCGGAATGCTTTTCGCTTATGGGAAAGCTACGGCGGCAACCACCGACGGACGCGGATGCGACCTCGATGTCGTAGACGGATCCGCGCGGCGCGTGACTCTTCGTCTAGTAGATGTGGAAGTGCGTACGCTTGCTCCCTGCCTTCGGGAAGAGCGCTAGTCCTTCTCCCCGTGGTAGTCGTCGTGTGCCGCCACCAGCCGGTGCAGCGAGGCCTTGCCAATGGCGCTCCGCCGATGATAGCGCTGGATGTGCTTCGCCAGCTCGGCCGCCTTCTCGAAATCGTGGAGCTGGGTGTTCCCCAAGACCTCGGACAGCCCCTGGTGTGCGCGCTCGTGCTCCTGGGTCTTGGCCACCGTCATCACTCCCTGTGAGGTAGGCCGCTGGCTGGTCGGCGAGCGGTTAGGCGGCCGGGCTCAATCCCACCGGTTTCCCGGCAGGTGCATCGCTTCCGACTCGCCGTGGGCGTCCGCTTCGCCAGCGGCCCCCTGTCAAACTGGGCATGCGATTCTCCCGCACCCCTGCGAGGTGCCCGGTAGGTCCGCTTCGGGATGGTACGCGTGGATGAGTGCGCCGAGGACGTAGCGCCGTCAGCCTTCACGGGAGTCCCCTTCTCCCGTCACCGCAACCGATTCCGGGGCCGGCGTGTCCTGTCTATCGTCCGAACATCGTGGGGCTACATGTGGACCCGGAGGGTGGAGGTGGTCTCGGCGAGCTGTATCGCCGGCACGTCCCTGAGATGGTTCGGCTTGCCTACCTCGTGACGGGAGACGCCAACGTGGCGGAGGACCTGGCGCAGGACGCGTTCGTGCGGGTGGCCGGCCGGTTCGCGCACCTTCGGGACCGGGAGCGCTTCCATTTCTACCTGCGGCGCACGCTCTTCAACCTCTGCAAGAACCACTTCCGGCGACGGGACACCGAGCGAGCGTTCCTGCGCTCCCAGTCGCCGCCGGAGCCGTCGCTCCCTCACTCGGCCGCGGACACCCGTGACGTGCTCCGGACCGCGTTGTTGCGCCTGCCGGAGCGGCAGCGCGCCGCGATCGTTCTCCGGTACTTCGAGGACCTCTCGGTGGAGAACGCAGCCCGCGTGCTGGGGTGTCCTCCCGGGACGGTGAAAGCGCTCACGTCCCGCGGGATGGAGGCGCTGCGCGCCTCGCTCCAGGTCGAGGGTGACCCGAGATGAACAGGGTGGAGGAGCGAGCCCGAGACGCGCTGCGGCGGATGGCAGACGAGGTCCATCCCGAGACGTCCCTGCCCCCCCGGGTGCGCCGGCGCACCCGCCGGCGCCAAGCGTTCACCGCCGCAGTCGCGACAACGGTCCTGGTGGCCCTTGTCGCCGGGACCGCCGTTGGGGTGAACGCGCTGCGAGCGAACCGGCGCACCCTGCCGCCCGTCACCCAGATCGCGCCGTGCACCCCTGGATGGACCATCAGCTCCAAGCCGTCGGACCCAGGTGTGCGGTCTGATCTCCTGGTCGCGGCGGCGGCCGCGTCTCCCGACGACGTGTGGGCAGTGGGAACTCGGTTCCCGGCGGGCGCATCTGCCGACCAGACGGTCGCCCTGACCGAGCACTGGGACGGCCGCGGATGGACCGTCGTGCCCGGCGCCGACCTGAACGGCCGGGGAGCCTATCTGACGGGTGTCGTGGCGCTGGCCCCCGACGACGTCTGGGCCGTCGGGACCCTCGAAGCGAAGAGCGCGGCGGAGCACCAGGACCCGCTTATCGAGCACTATGACGGGCGCCAGTGGTCCCTCGTCGACGGCGCGCCGTTCCCGCCGGCGTCGCCGATGGAGCCTGAGGGGCTCGAGGCGATCGCCGCGTCCGCATCCGACGACGTCTGGGTCCTGGGCCAGGATTCCCCGGTGGTGGGGGGAGAGTCGATCTCCCGGGACTTGTTCGAGCACTGGGACGGCAGGCAGTGGTCGCTGTTCGTTGGGCCCCAGGCCGTGGATCCTTCGGTCGGAACCGCCGCCACCCAGGTTCTTTCGGCCGGTCAGTCAGGGGAGGTCTGGGCAGCCGGGGGAAAGGTCCGGGGCTTTGGGGAGGCCGGGCAGGTGGCGGGCGCCCTGGTGGAGCGCTGGGACGGCACCGCGTGGGTGGAGGCGCCACCACCCTCCGGCGACCAGGCGGTGAGCGCCCTCGCGGCCATGGGGTCGAACGACGTGTGGGCCGTCGTGGGGGGTGACCTGCGATCGGTCGGCACGTACGGGGGAGGCGGACCAGAGCAGTTCGCCCACTGGGACGGGACCAACTGGGTTCCAGCGGCCCCGATCGAGGGCACGGTCGACGGGCTGGCCGCCCGAGGTCCGGACGACGTGTGGGCGACCGGGACCACCGGAAGGGGAGGGCCCCTCATCGAGCACTGGGACGGGCGGCGGTGGCAGGCCCTCGACATCAACGCCCCCGACTCCGTCTCGACCGGACTGGCGAGCCTGAGCGTCACCCCTGCCGGCTCGGTGGTCGCCTTCGGGAGCGACTACCCGGCCTCGCTCGGCGGCGGATTCAGCGGTTCGAGCGACCAGGCCAACAACTACCTCTGGATCGACTGCGCGTAGCCGCCTCGAGGGTCGGGGGCCCGTCAACGTTCCCTTCCCATCGACTGCCCACTCTCGCTGGCCGTGAGCGCCTCTGGATCGTGCATCTCGCCTGGTCCGGCACATGATCGGCGCCTGACGGACTGCCCAAACGAAGGTTGGCAGCGACCGTGCGCGAAAGATGCCAGATACCCATACGGCCCGAGCAGTGCTGCTACGGCGCTGCGACAGCGCACGACGGGCGGAGGAGGGTGTCCCCTCTGTCTTCAGGCAATGGCTGGCGACGAAGAGGAGGCGGCTTACGCAGGGCTGGACTGAGGGTCGCGACGGTTGCCATGGCCAGCGTGCTCGCGGTGAGAATCCAGGTCGTGGCTACCGCCCCGAGGGCTTGAAGGAGGAGGCCGCCTACGAGCGCCCCGAGCGGCGCCGTGCCCGAGGCGATGAGCAGGCCCGCGCCGTTGACCCGGCCGCGGAGATGATCCGGGGTCAGGGTGAGCTCGTACGTCGCGACCACCACGTTCCAACAGGCCGTCGTGAACTCCGCAATCCGACCAGGGGTCCGGGGGCCAGGACGAAGGGGCTCGCGCCGATCAGCGCGAGCAGTACGCCCCCGAGCCAGATCGTTCCCACCACCACGGTCCTCGCCCTCACGCGGCGCTGGACCCACGGGGCGACGAGTGAGCCGAGCAGGCCGCCCACGCCGAAGAAACCGAGCAGCAGGCCGATCAGCCCCGGGGACGCCCCTCGGTCCTTCGACAGGACGATGACGGTCAATGTGAGCGCCTGGTTGATCAGGTTCCCTCCGGCGGCGATCAGGGCCGTGCCCCGGAGGAACGGCTGTCGCCACAGCCAGGCGAGCCCCTCCCGAACCTCCTCCCGCAGTGTCCTCATCGACCGGGTGCGCTCTTCCTGGAACTCCGAGCGGATGAAAGACAGGGTGAGCACCGACAGCCCGGAGGAGACCGCGTCGGCCAGGAACGGCAGGCCCCGGGCGATCCCGAACAGGGCCCCCCCGATGGGTCGGCCCAGCATCGACGCCCCGCGCACTCGGGCCTCGTTCTGCCCGAGTGCCGCGGTGAGCTGCTCCCAGGGAACCACCTTCGGGATCGCCGAGGACTCGGCCAGGGCGAACAGCACGTACAGCGTCCCGTCGGCGAAAGCCACCGCCAGGACCTGGGCGAAGGACAGACCCCCAACCCAGAGGACCAGGGGAATGCTGAGGACCGCGAGAGCCCTACCAACGTCGCAGATGATCATGGTACGGCAAGATCGTGGCAGCAGGGGTCGCCGGGCTCGGTTCGTCCTCCGACTTCGCCTTGGCCCGGTACAACGCCGACGGGACCCTGGACGCCACGTTCGGCACCGGGGGGAATGCAACCACGGACTTCTTCGGGGACGTCGACGCCGTCCACGGCGTGGTCATCCAGGGGGATGGCCAGATCGTGGCAGCAGGGGTGGTCGCCAATGGTTCGCTCGTCGACTTCGCCCTGGCCCGGTACGACGCCGACGGGACCCTGGACGCCACGTTCGGCACCGGGGGGAATGCAACCACGGACTTCTTCGGCGACTACGACTTCGCCGAAGCCGTGGCCACCCAGGCGGACGGCAGGATCGTGGCCGCCGCTGGTCGGCCTCGCTGGGGGTGGACCGACGAGCAGCTGACCAGCTTCGCCCAGGGTGTGCAAGTGACCTCACATGCCCAGGCGGGGGTGGGCTGAGCCCAGTCGCTCACACCGGGTCGGCAGCGGGCTGCACGCACGAAACTCGCGCCTCCTTCGATCACGAGTTCCAGGAAGCTGCTGATCCGGCTTGAGGTCCCGCCCGATCCTCTGCGGTCCCGAAGGGCCGCTCCTCATCAGCAGCCGGGGACCCCGAAACAATCGTCCGGGTGGTTCCCGCTCACGATGGAGGCGTCGAGACTCACCGACCCCTAGTTGTAGATCCATCCGCCCTCCCCTCCCGCCGTGT
>Ga0137386_10001004_pt1 | contig 17207 bp, 15 predicted proteins | sample SagtaG_4_FD_104910 | JGI IMG/M metagenome (GOLD analysis project Ga0137386, IMG submission 104910) | Vadose zone soil microbial communities from Sagehorn Ranch, Mendocino, California, USA - Sage2_R_100_16 metaG | ecosystem: Environmental > Terrestrial > Soil > Vadose zone | place: USA... | reverse complement strand
GGTTGAAATCTGCACCGACGCCACCGCCGGGATCGCGATGCTCTCTTGTGTGCTGCCAAACAGCCGGGGCTTGATGCGCAACACGTGTTCCGGGCTGACCACAATACGAGTGGGAAAGAAAAAATTCCCGCGCGTCAATCGGCTGGCCGTAAAGCTCTCCGCGTTGGATGTCGCATCAGCCATGTTTCCACTCTCTCTGATTTCCGGGCTCGCTCGTCAACCAAAGGCTCACTGGCTAAATGCCAAGTGCCTGTTTCTACACCCATTCCAGAGCGCCTTTTTTCCAGATCCAGATGTAACCCACAATCAGAATGGCAAGGAAGATCAGCATCTCAATCAAGCCAAACATGCCTAGCGCCTTGAACTTCACCGCCCAGGGGAATAGGAAGATGGTCTCCACGTCGAAGACCACGAACAGGATGGCGACAATATAGTAACGGACGGTGTAACGGCCCCGCGAGTAATCGACAGGATCGATGCCGCATTCGTAAGGCATTAACTTCTCTTTGCTCGGATTTTCCGGCCGTACGAGTTTGGCAGCCAGGAGCGTGACTGGAATCAGAATCCCGATCAGCGCGATGAATATAAAAATGGGAACGTAGTTCTGTGGCATCAGCTTCCTCAGGACGCTTCTCTACTGACTTTCAGAAAACAACAAGCCAGTAATACTATCGCCGACAGCCCGCCGCTTCAAGGACTCTTAGTACGACAGGGGTGGTTCTCGAACGCACCAACGGTTGCTCATGTTTATAATCGCTCCTTCGCATTAAGTGCTTGTCCGAACAAGGAACCCCATTGGCGCTCGACGAAAAAATCTACGAACTGCGGCGTGAGAAGCTGAAACAGATTGAAGCTCTTGGGCAGCCCGCCTATCCCCACAAGTACGAGTTCACTCACACCCTTCCGCAGGTGTTATCCGATTATTCGGACAAAACGGCGGAGCAACTGGAAGCTCCACGGGTGAACCTGCGTGTTGCCGGACGAATCATGGCCATCCGGCTGATGGGCAAAGCAGGCTTCGCCCACTTGCAGCAAAGCGGCCAGCGCCTACAAATCTACGTAAAAAAAGACGCGGTCGGCGACAAGGGATTCGAACTCTACAAGCTGCTCGATCTCGGCGATCACATTGGCGTCAGCGGATATCTGTTCCGCACTCGTACTGGTGAACTTTCGGTACACGTGGACGAGATTACTTTCCTTTCCAAAGATCTGCTGCCCTTGCCGGAAAAGTGGCACGGGCTGACAGACGTCGAACTACGCTATCGCCAGCGGTACCTCGACCTGATTATGAATCCGGAGGTGCGCGAAGTTTTCTTAAAGCGCAGCAAACTGGTCCAGTCTCTGAGGCGGTCGCTTGACGCGCAAGGGTTCGTAGAAGTTGAGACGCCCATGATGCAGCCGATCGCCGGTGGCGCGGTGGCCCGCCCGTTTGTCACCCATCACAATACGCTCGACATGGATTTGTATCTCCGGATCGCACCCGAGCTTTACCTTAAGCGATTGACCGTCGGCGGGCTAGATCGCGTGTACGAGATCAATCGCAACTTTCGCAACGAGGGCCTGGGATGGCGCTGGAATCCCGAATTCACCATGCTTGAGTTCTATCAGTCCTACACCGATTTTCGCGGAGTGATGGACCTCACACAAAACTTAATCGAGCAGGCCGCGAAGGACGTCACTGGGGGGGCGAAAACCAAGTGGGGAGAGAACGAGATCGATTGGACGGGCACGAACTGGCAGCGCATGACCATGCGCGAGGCGATTATTCGTTATTGGCCGGATGCCGCCGGCACAAAGCCTGCGATGTCCGATTTCGCTTCACAGGATTCGGTAAAGGCTCTGGTACAGCGCTTCAACACTGCTCACGCTCACATCGCCTATGATCCGAATGAGCCGCCGGGAAAAACAGTTGCGAATCTTTTTGAGGAAACGGCGGAAGAGCACCTAATTCAGCCGACGATCATTTACGAGTTCCCAGCGGCGGTCTCACCACTTTCAAAAAATAAGGCCGATGAGCCAGATTGGGTGGAGCGCTTCGAAGTTTTTGCCGGAAAGATGGAAATTGCCAATGGCTTTAGCGAGCTCAACGATCCTGAAGAGCAGCGACGCCGCTTCGAGCAGCAGTTGAAGGAGCGCGAACGTGGTGACGAAGAAGCACACCAAATGGACGAGGACTACATCCGCGCCCTGTCCTACGGAATGCCACCTGCGGGAGGTGTCGGGGTGGGAGTGGACCGTCTCGCCATGCTGCTAACTGACTCGCACACTATTCGTGATGTGATCCTGTTTCCCTTGCTCCGCCCGGAGAAGGATTCCGCGACGGAGGAATAGTGACAAGCCATAGTTATCGAGTCACCGCAAGTTCCGGTTAGAGTGTTTGGTTCCTCTAGGGCTTTTGTCGCCGTTTTAATTCGTTGAGGTGGTGCGATGCCTGTTCTGAGACCACTTCCAGGCTGTAGAGACGATATCTTCGAGCGAGCGTGTCGCGTTCCAGCTCAGCAATTTCTCCGCGCGGGTTGGATCGGCCACTAATTTAGCCGGATCCCCCGGCCGTCGCGGCGACACCCGTTTAGGAACTTCCCGCCCGGAGATCCGCTCAACGGTGGAAATGACCTCGCGCACGGAATGCCCTTTGCCCGTCCCCAGGTTCAATTCCGCCGACTTTCCGCCGTGCAGATGCTGGAGCCCCAGCACATGCGCCTCGGCTAGGTCATTCACATGAATGTAATCGCGAATGCAGGTGCCATCAGGCGTCGGATAATCGTCGCCATAAATCTCGAGTACACCGCGTTCCCCGTGGATCGCCTCGAACGCTGCCGGAATCAGGTGAGTCTCAGGGTTGTGAATCTCGCCGATTTGTCCACTTTCATCAGCGCCGGAAGCGTTGAAATAACGAAAGCTCACGAAACGCAATCCGTAAGCGCGGTCGTAGGCTTCAAGGGCATATTCAAGAGCTAGCTTGGAAACACCGTAGGGGTTGACCGGCAAGCGCGGAGTCTCCTCGGCGATGGGTATTGTTACGGGATTACCGTAGACCGCACAGGTCGAAGAGAAAATAAACTTGCGTACCTTGGAATCCAGCACTGCGTCCAAAAGTGAAAGACCGGCAACCAGGTTATTGTGAAAATATTTTCGTGGATGTGAGACAGACTCTCCAACATAGGCATGGGCGGCGAAATGCATGACCGAATCGACGCGCCGTAGCAGAGTTGCCAATTTAACGGTGTCGGAAGTATCGCCGACGACCAATTCAAATCCGTCGGCGAGGGAGGTATGCCCCGTCGACAGATTGTCATAGATAATGACTTCATAACCTTTGCGCTTCAGGGCATGGGCCGCATGACTTCCGATATATCCTGCGCCTCCAATCACCAGCACGGACAATTCGACCTCTTTGGGTAGCTGACGTTTCCGGTCAAGCGGGAAGGATTTTAGCAGAAACTCAGTGCGCGAAAAGGCAAGCTCGCACATCACCGACTGAGGATGCAGATCCTCTCAGCTTCGAACGCCAAGTCGACGGCTTGCGAATTTATTCGTACATCTGCCGGCAGGCACTGGACGTCGAACGGCTTCTAGAACGTGTAAAGCAGATCAAACTGCATACGCTTGAGCCACGGCTCGGTGGTTCCCGGCGTTGTTCCGGGCGCCACAATCGAATGTTGCAGATTACTATTCAGAGTGCGGCCTACCCACAATACGTAGCTGGCTGTGATACTGGGACGAAGTTTCCATTGGGCATAAATTCGGTGTTGCAGAATGTTGGTGGGCGCACGCTGCTCGCTCTCAGAGAACGACGCGATGATTGCATCCTGCTCCTCTCGTTCAAACGCATATCCGAATTGCACATCGTTCCTGTTCTTCAATTGTCCCAAGCTAAGGTCTGCGAAATAACCGTGGGACTGCTTTCCCAGGTTGGTTGCGTTTCCTGTCGCATCGAGCGGATGATCTGCAGCATTCAGGTTGTTTTGGTACTCGAGCATCAAATTCAGGGGAAACCGGCTGATTCCCGTCTTCAGCTGGTTGTTGAGAATGAGGTCAGCATAGAGGAATTGGGAAAGGAAATGAATCTTGCCACTAGAGTCGGTAAACGTGGCGTTGGTAAAGCCCTGCGGACCGTATACGCACGGCGGAACGCTGGGCAGACCGAGGCCTGACGCACATCCCGGACCTTCGCCCGGAACCAGCAAACCGCCCGTGGTGGTCGTGGCCTGAACCGCGAAGGCAGACGCATTCAGAATCGCATCCACATTCCGCCAGTTCAGGATAGTGAACGAAGGCGTGCTGCTGAAAATCCCAACTTCCAGTTTCCCGGAGACCTGACCACCGACAGCGAATGAATCTTGACCAGTTAAGAATTTGGAGCTGTTGTTCTCGCTGAAGAGCATTTGTATTGCCTGAGCGGTGAAATTCTTGAGCACTGGGGTGCTCAGGTCGAAAGAAAGCTTCTCGCTGAAGCCCTCTGGATTGATATCCGGATCGAAAGTGACTGAGGTACGCTGCCAAGTGTAGGCAAATTTGCCACCAGTCAATTGCAGCCACCGATGGGCTACCGGTTGGTACGTGATGTACCCTCGATCCAGCCCAATGGTTTTTCGGTTGAAGAAGTTGGTCACAGTCTCGTTGGTCGAATTAGAGTCGCCCAAAGAGCCGGTCGCCAGAAACAACCCGGCAGTAAAGTCTTCACCGAGTTTGCTTTCCGCGCCGAAGCGCACACGGAGGCGGGCCCGGTTGCGATCCAGGCACGCAGCGCAATCCTGAAAGATGCTTTCGCCGCGCAATCGGATGTCGCCGCTGAATCGAAACCGGCCCAGTACCTCCTGCAGCGCGATGATTTTTTTATTCTCATCCTGGCTCTTGCCATTCACGATGGAAAGCGCCGTCTTGGCTTCCACCGCATTGGCTGAAGCCTGATCGGCAAGGCGCTGCGCTTTCGTGGCTGATTGTTGCGCCTGCGTGGCTGTGTTTTGAGCCTGCTCGGCGCTGCTCTGGACCTTCTGTGCGGCCGCATTGGCCTGTTGAGTTGTGTCCAGCAATTGCTGCAGCTGAGACTTGATCGCGTCCATCTGCTGGCGCTGCGCCTCCAGTTGCTGCTGTTGCGCGCCTACCAGCTCGCGCAGATCTTTCACGTCTTGTTGGGAAGCACTAGGTGCGACGCGTGCTCTTTTCGGCTTCGTCGGCGAAGCTGACTGGGCAAAAACAGTCGTTGTCATGGCGGCAATCAACAACGCGGCTTTAAACCATCCTGAATACGCTCGCATGCGAATCGGCTCCTTCATTGGTTTTCGGCTTGGGAAACCACACGCACGCCATCTGGTTGAGTGTTGGGTTTTATCTTATCTACACTAAGTCGATAAACTAACTTGTATTAAGGCAAGTTCTGTCCTTCGTTGTTGTCAGCTCTGGACCCTGGGAATCTGCGGAATATCGGCCTACGTGGCGGGCGTCAATCCCCACTTTTGCTGCAACCTGCGTTCGATTGTCCTGAACACCAGACCATCCACGATGTATCCGATGGCGACGATCAGGATCATGACCGCGATGACCAGACTCATATCATTCAGGTCGCGTCCCATCATCAGCATCTGGCCCAATCCCAGGCTTACGAAAATCATTTCGCCGGAAATCAGGGAGCGCCAGGCAAATGCCCATCCCTGCTTCAGTCCTGAAACGATGTACGGCAGGCTCGCGGGAAGCAAGACATACCAAAACAATGGGAAGCCTCGCGCACCCAAATTCCTTCCCGCCATTCCATAAATCTTCGGCATCTGCTGCCGTCCTGTTTCCATGGCGATGGTGACCGACAGCAGCGAGCCCATTACCACCACAAAGAGGATGGCTTTCTCGGTCAGTCCGAACCAGAGCACCGCGAGGGGCAACCAGCAGATACTCGGCAAACTTTGCAGGCTGACCAAGAGGCCGCCCACAGTCTGTTCCAGGAACTTGTTACTCGCAACGCCCAAACCTAAGACCATTCCCAATATCACAGAGAGGCTATATCCCAGCAGCATGCGCTTCATGCTGACGCCGATAGCAATCCAGAAGCTGTGATCGGAGAAGCCGGCCCAAAGCGACTCCAACACGCCTTGCGGGGTTGGGAACACGTACGGCGGCCACACCTTTAGCTTGGCCAGTAAGAACCAGATTCCGATCAAGGCCGAATAAAACACCAGGTATCTAGCGAACCGCTTCATGGCTGTATTCCGCCTCCAGGGACTTGTTGATCTCCTCGCGCAGGTCGTCGAGAATCTCGCGCGCGGTTTTTGCGACCGCCACATCTTCCAGATGACGAGGCCGCGGCAGGCCAATCAGGAATTCCCGCTTCACTCGTCCCGGACGGAAGGTAAACAGCACCACACGATCTCCCAGTCGCACCGCTTCGCGTACGTTATGCGTCACGAAGATAATGGTGCGTCCAGTTTCCGCCCAGATGCGCTCCAGTTCGTCATGCAGCAGATCGCGGGTTTGCGCATCCAGTGCGGCGAATGGCTCGTCCATCAGCAGGACGTCCGGCTCGGTGGCCAGTGCACGGGCCAGTGCCACCCTTTGCCGCATTCCGCCCGACAATTGATGAATGTAGCTATCTTTGAATTTTCCCAGGTGGACTAGTCGCAGGTAGTACTGGATTTTCTCCTGACGCTCGGCCTTGGAGATCCCTTTCGTCTTCAATCCGAATGCGACGTTCCCGACGACCGTCAGCCACGGAAACAGACCGCGTTCCTGGAAAATGAGAATGCGATCTGTCCCCGGTCCCTCCACCGCCTTGTCGTCGATCAGCACCTTACCCGAACTCGGCTGCTGCAGCCCGGCGATCAAGTGCAAAAGAGTTGATTTGCCGCAGCCCGAGGGCCCGACAACGCAAACGAACTCGCCAGGATTCACTTTCAGGTTGATGTCTTCAAGCGCGAGTAGATGTGTTCCGCCGTTCGCTTTGTAGCTCAGCGAAATTCCCTGCAATGAGACTTTGGCGCTGGCCTTCGTTTCGGCCGACGGATGGGGCATTACGGCTAATCCTACTCCGGCCTTCCAGCGGTTCAATGCGGCACGAGCTGGACTTCTATGCTCGCCAGAAAAAGATGGCTGAGGAGTTGGGTTGGCTGTCATTGGATCGCCTTCTTTCCTTTTTCCGCCAAAACCTGATTTAACAGGGTCAAGTCGTACATTCCTGATAGATCCGGCATTTGACGTCCGAGAAAGCCAGCGTCGTAGGCGGATCGAGCCGAAGTCAGCAGAGCGTTTCGCACGGGATCGTAAGTAACCTGCAGCCGGCCGAAGGCCTCATCAAGCACGCTAGCGGAAAGAGCCTTGCTGGTTTCCCTTTGAATCTGTTGGTTCAGTATGTTCTTGGCTTGGGGCAGGTGATCATTGATCCAATCCGTGAGTTCTACGTGTGCACGAATCCATGTCTTCACCAAATCCGGATGCTCGCGCAAGAATTTAGTGCTCACGATGAGATGTGCGGTTACGAACTGACCTTGGGGCCATAGATCACGCTCATCCAGGAACAAACGTCCGTTGCCTTCGCGGATCAGCCGCGTTGCCCACGGCTCGGGCGCCCAAGCGGCATCCAGTTCTTTTTTCAAAAACAATGTGAGTTGGTCAGGATTCGCCAGCGGGATTACTTGCACATCTCCGCCCTTGTCGGCGGATTTCATTCCGTGCGCCTTCAACCAGGCTCGTAAGGCGACATCCTGGGTGTTTCCCATCTGTGGCGACGCCACTTTCTTGCCGTGGAAATCTTCCGGCTTGTTGATCCCAGAGTCGTTGCGCACAACCAGCGATGCTCCTCCGCTGGTTGCTCCTGCGACGATTCGCAGTGCTTCCCCTTGGGATCGGACATAGCCAGTGATGGCCGGATTGGGACCGATGTAGGTCATATCGATGGCCCCGGAAAACAGGGCTTCAATCGCAGAAGGTCCAGCATTGAAACTCTTCCAGTCGATTTTTACGTTGGAGCCGAGCGCTTTTTCGAACCATCCGTTGGCCTTGCCCACCATAGCTTGCGGGTGCGTGATATTCGGAAACGCTCCTACTCGAATGACAGTTCCTTGCCCCCAGCCTGAAATAGAAAAACTAAGAATGAAAACAAATATGATGAGGACCTTATTCATTTCTTCCCCGGAACTACCATCGGCAAAATGCCACTCTCGGCTTCCTTTTTCTTGCGTCTCTTTCTCGCCTTCAATGCTTCTGTACGTTGCCCGCTGACAATATCGGCCAACGAAGTGTGCTCGAGGATGCGGGCAGCCGCGTCGCGAACGTCGAGGAACACGCGGTAAAGAGCGCGATGCTCCGCGTCGCGATCGATCAAACTGCGAAGTTGCTCGGCATCTCCAAAAGGCGCCAGCGGCCCATCAATCAGGCGGATAATTTCGCTGAGATAGATCTCCGACGGAGGACGGCGCAACTGATATCCGCCCTTGGCGCCGCGCACGCTTTCCACGATGCGTGCATTTTTCAATTCCAGCAAAATCAGTTCGAGGAATTTTTCCGGCAGTTCTTCTTCGTACGCGACATCGCGAATGCGGATGGCGCCCTGGTTGTAGTGGCGGGCCAGCATCATCATGGCTTGCAGCGCGTACAACCCCTTTTGCGAGATCTTCATGGTTTTCTATACTGCCATAAACCCTATTTTTTTAATAGAGTTTATCGACATAAAAGACATTAGCAATCGCGATGCCAGTCAGAACGGCAAGCGATTTCAAAACAGATATCGTGGTTTCAACCACTTGCGAGGAGATAGGATGAGGCGGGAAGCCTCAAATGTGCAGCCGTTTTCCACTTGGCTGAAGTGTTTTGGTCGAGCGAAGGGTGATGAGTCTTAGCCGGTTATGCCCGTTTGCTATTTCCCTACGTACTCAGTTTGAGCACCTGCACCGTGATGTTATCGGGCCCGCCCCGCTGTTTTGCCAATGCGACCAGATCCTTGCATGCCTGTAGCGGTGGTCTTGCGACCGCGCTTTTTAGTTCACTCTCGGCTACCGCACCCCATAGACCGTCGGTGCAAAGGACCAGGACATCGTCTTTTTCCAGCGACATTGGCTCGGGTGACATCTCTGGAAATACTTCGGCGCCCGAACCCAGGGCGGCAGTAAGAATATGGCGCTGGGGATGGGATTCCGCTTCTTCCGCACTGAGAATCCCATCTTCCACCAACCGGTTTACGTAGGAGTGGTCCCGAGTAAGAGCGGATATAGAACCATCGCGAACTAAATACAGGCGACTGTCCCCGACGTGAGCAAAGTGGAGAGTGTTTCCGAGCAGGGCGATGGCAGTGCACGTGGTCCCCATGCCATGCAACGCTAGGTTTTTGCTGGCCTGCTCTTGGATGCGCTGGTGGGCGGCGCGAAATCCGGCGTTCAGCCATGATCGGGGATCATCGTTAAGAGTGCCGGCATAAACTTCCTCGACAGTCTCTACAGCAATGCCGCTGGCTTCCTGGCCGCCTTCATATCCGCCCATACCGTCGGCGACTATAGCCAGCCGGCCCTTGCGACGGAACTCTTCGTCGCTCACAGGCTCCCAATAGGAGTAGCGATCCTCGTTGTTCTTCCGCTGACATCCCACATCGCTCAGGCCGGCCAGTTCAATCCCCGGACGTATTTGCATCGCACCTCGCACGTGAAGCTTGCCCTGCATTGCGATTGAGGCACTGGATTATATCGGAGGGAAAAGAATGCAGCACCTAGCATTTAGTACTTAGCATTTAGCCATTACAGGACAGTGGTGGTTCCCTTCGCGGTTGAGGTGCGGACAAGAGGCACTCAGCATTTAGCCCCTCACCAACCTTGAGGAACCATCACCTGTCCGTAATGGCTAAATGCTAAGTGCTAAATGCTAAGTGCCGCTTTAGAACCCCGGTGCCTTTTCCTTATTGAAGTCGCATACCCCGTTGGCTGGTTGGACCGGTAGCGGTGGAGGAGTCAACCAGTGGGGCGTTGAGAAATCAAAAAACTCCAACATATTGTCCGCGGCGGCATCGCGCGCGGTGAGCGCGGGCACGTTGAACCGGACCTCGATCAGTCGCAGGATGGAGGTCAAATCGCGCCAGGTATGAGACACAAAGTTTGGCCGCACCCAAGGAGAAACAACCACGATAGGTATGCGAAATCCGATGTGCGCGAAATCGCCAGGTTGATCTCCCGCTTTCAGCATGGGGGGAAAGGTGTCAGGCGGAACAGCGCTTGCAGGCAACACATGGTCGTACAAACCTCCCGCTTCGTCATACGACAAGATAAACACCGAGGACGCCCATGAGGGACTATTCATCAGCCCATCGATGATCTTTTTTGTATTCGCCTCGCCCAGCTGGATGTTGTTACCAGGATGCTCATCCAGACCGGAAGGTCCGGCGCGCTCAATGAAGATTACCCATGGCAGAGACGCCTCATTCTGCACATCTTTATACCAAGAAGAAATGGGATACATCTTCGTGGCATCGCGCTGGTACGTGGACCACTGCGGCAAGTAGCTGCCGTTGTCCTGATAGTAGTAACGCCAGGGAACGTTTGCCGCATCCAGCTTGTCAAAGATCGTAGGTTGCAACCATCCTCCCTTCGGCGGAGTGTCAGGGAAAATGTGACCAAATGATGTGCCGGCAAAAAGGTACATCCGGTTGGCGTTGGTATTTGTCATCACGGGCGAGAAAAACCGGTCACTCGTGGCGAATTGAGTTGCCAACTCGTAATAGTACGGGAGGTCGGTTTCGTCGTAATAGCCCATCGCTCGCGTGCCCGTGGGATCAATGCTCGAAGGCACCGAGGTGGAGGTCTTCATGAATCCGTCCATTTTGCCGCCGTTCCAATCGCGGTGGCTTTCATTCCAATATGGACTCAGGTTTTCGTGACACACCGTCTGAAAGTGGAAGGGATGAACCGCTTTGCCTTGGGTGTTATACAGCGTGGCACCAAGGGGGAGACCATCAATGGCACTGGGCAAATTTTTGGAAGCTCGGTATCTTCCCAGCACACCGAAATAATTATCGAAGGAACGGTTTTCCTGCACGTAAAAGATGATGTGCTTCAACTTTGTCATCCCGCTGGTCGAAACTACCCGGAGAGACAATGGTTTGCTGAAGGAAACGCCGTTCTGGTCCTGTGCAGTGATTGTCAGGTTGTGCGTCCCGGCCGCCAGATTAGTCAGATATACATCCAAGGTTTGGGATTTGGTCTGATAGATCGAGGCTCCATTTTCAAGAATCTGAATGGTCTGTACCGGACTCGAGTCTGTCGTTCCGGCCACGAGGTGAACCGGAGAACTTACCTTGACTCCGCCACTTGGAGTGCAAATAGTAATGGATTGGTTCACTGCCGACAATTTGCACGGCGGACTCATGCTTACGTTTACATTTTTCTTGAAGGTTGCTCCACTGTCGTCCCAGGCTTGCACTGTGACCAAGTGATTTCCGACCGCCAGGTTGATATACGCGTCGATCGTATTGGCATTCACTTTGGTCATGAGCACGTTATCAACATAGATTTGGACCGCCGTGACTTTGTGTTGCGAATCCGTGGTGCTGGCCACGACGTGAGTGGGGTTGGGCACAATCAGGTTTTGCGTAGGCGTACACACAGTCACGGAAGGGTCGGTGGGTCCAGGTTGGCAAGCAGCAGATGCATTCAGGGAAATCGCAAAGAGCGAGAAGAGAATGAGAGCCGGCAAAGCAAAACCAGATTTGGGGAAAGTTTTGCGAAAATTGTTCACCATAAGGGCCCTTTTAATTGCAACTTCGGATTTCAGAGACTTCGCGTTGACTGAGCAGTGCAGAGGAAGAGGCTGAGTTAGGACGGTAATTTACGGCAAAGGGTTGCCCTTCAATCAAAGGGATTCCGCGGCAGTGGCCGTTTCCACGAGACGAGGCCCCCCGCGCGCAGGAGGTTTGGGGCGTTTTCAAATAAACCGGCTTTTACGTTTCAAGTGCCGGCGACTGTTCTCTCAATTGCGAGCCGCTGCCTTTGGCTTTCATCATTTGTGCTGCGAGATTCAGGATCCGAGTAGCGGCGGCGTGCGCCTTTACGCCGCGGTCATGAATGTTCGAAATAAGATTTCGGTCAGCGTCGGTATGACTCGCTAGCGGGCAGTAGGCCAAGTACGCGGATAGACTCACCGCCGTAGCTAAACCCGGTCGTTCTCCGATCAGCAGTATGGCAACCGTTGGATGAAGTACCTCCCCGATGTCATTGAGGATGCCTACCCGACAATGACGGATTACAAATGTCTGCCCCACTGTAAAGCCTCGTGCCTTAGCTCCTTCGCACAGAAGCGGAAGCAAGGTTGGAACCTGGGCAGAAATCGCGGCTACCGACAGCCCGTCGCCAATGGCTATCTGCACATTATTCGTTGGGCGACAACGTTTCAACAAATCAGTTCGAGATGCTTCGCTGAAACTCCTCCCTAGGGGGGGACGCAGTAGAAAATCATCTTTAGATTTCGCACGAGTACAAACCTCGAACAGGCCCCACCGATTCACGAAATTTGCGCCAAGGTGTTTTTCCAGATCCAGTTCTGCGCGGACAGCATCCCGTGCATTAGCGTGAGCTGCACGCAGCTCCAATTGAGTACCGGTTCGATAGGCAGCCCCCGACCGGCCCACGATCAAACGCGCTGGAGTACGCGCTCGAATTTTGGTAACGATTTCGGGCCAAGCTAGCGATTCGTCCGACTCAGAAGACATTAGACGGTCTTTTCTAGCGACGACTCCAGCCCTTGCAGCAACCTACGCCTCGCCGAGGCATCAAGCGAAGCTGGTTCCGAATCTCGATAGATTCCCATGGATTGCAACCAGGCCAGAAATTCTGGAGCAGGCTGAAGTTTGAAGATTCTTCTTACCGCGAGGGCATCGTGGTAGCTGGTGGACTGATAGTTCAGCATCACATCATCGGCACAGGGAACACCCATGAAGTAGTTGCACCCTGCGGCCGCTAGCAACAACATGAGATTGTCGGCCGAATTCTGGTCCGCAGCCGCGTGATTGGTGTAACAGACATCGCACCCCATGGGCAGACCCAGCAGTTTTCCCATGAAGTGATCTTCCAACCCAGCGCGAATGATTTGCCTTTCATCATACAAGTATTCTGGGCCGATAAAGCCGACTACGCTGTTGACCAAAAATGGATCGAATGCTCGCGCAACACCATACGCCCGCGCTTCCAAGGTCAGTTGGTCGACGCCATGATGAGCTTCCGCCGATAATGCGCTTCCCTGCCCCGTTTCAAAGTACATCAGATTATCGCCTACCCAAGCAACATCACGTCGCTCGTGATGTTCGATTACCTCTTCTCGTCCCTCCTGCAGCATGGCGAGAGTGACTCCAAAACTTCGATTCGCTGTTTCTGTGCCGGCGATGGATTGAAAAAGAAGGTCCACGGGAGCTCCGCCACGCAGTGCGGCAAGTTGAGTGGTAATGTGCGCCAGACAACAGGTTTGAGTCGGGATCTTATACACATCGACCAGACGTTCGAGTCCGCGCAGTATGGAGCTAACCGTTTCCACTGAATCGGTGGCAGGATTCACACCGATCACTGCATCGCCACACCCATAAAGCAGGCCTTCAAACGTGGAAAGCAAAATTCCGCCAACGTCATCAGCCGGATGGTTAGGTTGCACGCGAATTCCTAACACCCCAGGCTGGCCAATGGTGTTTCGGCACTTCGTGATGTTGCGGATCTTGGCCGCGGCCAGCACCAGATCTTTGTTGCTCATGATCTTGGCCACGGCGGCCGCGATTTCTGGCGTGATGCCGCGCTGAACTTGCCGCAGCTCTGCTTCGCCAGTCGCATCTCCCAGGATGTACTCACGGAATTCGCCCACCGTCATGCTTCTGACAGGCTGGAAAGCTTCTTCGTCGAAGGTTTGAAGGATGAGGCGACTGACGTCGTCCGCGGAAGGATCGATCAGGGGCTGTTGGACTATTTCTGCCAGAGACAGATCCGCCAGCCTGCACTTGGCCGCCACGCGTTCACGCTCTGATCGCGCCGCCAGCCCCGCCAACTGGTCACCAGACTTCTCCTCGTTCGCCTTGGCAAATAATTCCCGCAGATCCCGAAAGGCAAATCGCTCGGACATATTACGCAAGCGTAGATTAGTAGTGGCAAGTACACCAGCGCGTAGTTGCACCAGGACGCTCTAGCCGCTAATCACTAGCCACTACCCACTTGTCACGCCGGACGTTTTCTTCGGATTATGTGATAAATGGCGAGGATCAATAACGCTCCCGCTACCGACATAATGAAGCCAGCGGCTTGACCTTCCTGATAGAGGCCGACGGCTCGCCCGATCCAGGTTCCTACTACTGAACCGGCGATGCCTAGGAGTATCGTCACAATGAACCCACCGGGATCTTTGCCCGGCATCAGAAGCTTTGCTATTGCCCCGATAACCAGACCAATCAGCACTACTCCTAGCCAATGCATTGTGTTTTCCTCCATTTTGAGATGTTCAAATCATTCAGTGACTGAACGCGGGCGAGTATACACCCCTGCACCCGTTTGCTCCGTTCTCCAATTCTCGAACCAGTGGGTGTTCGCAACGTGCGTGGTTTCTCTAACACCAAGGTCATACGAACATCTCCGATCTGGGCAATATGTGACAGTAACCGCGAGTTCGCACTCGAATTTGATGCTCAAGACGAATTGTGGTTGGGACATGCGGTCGCTAACATACACGTCGGGCGTGTGAAGAAACGGCGGATTGCAAGATTGACCACTTCGCCAAACACTTTGCAGCGCACACTTAAAGTTCGAAGACTCTCCATCTGGATTCTGGCACTGCTAGTGTCATCGTCGTTGCCACGGCCATGTGCCGCCCAGGAGAACACCGCAACCGACAATCCGCCTTCCCGAGTCGCCCGAATCAGCTACTTGAAAGGCAAGGTTTCTTTCTTTCTTGCGGGCGGGTCTGGATCAGTGGAGCGAAGCCGCTCTTAATTTTCCCGCTACAACCGGTGATCGCATTTATACGGATCACGGCGCCAGGGCAGAACTGGAAGTCGGTCCCTATGCTGTCCGCCTGTCGGATGCAACCGACCTGACAATTACGAACCTCAACGATCAAATCATGCAACTTGGACTGGAGCAAGGGACGCTCCGCCTAAGTGTCTATCAATTGCCTTCGGGTGAGACAGTTGAGATTGACACACCCAACGGAGCCCTCACCATTCAACGGCCCGGCAAGTACCGCGTTGACGTTGATCCGAGTGGCGACCGTACGACGGTACGGGTTAACGAAGGCAGTCTGGAAATAACTGGGCCGGGGGTCTCTCAAACCGTGGAATCCGGTCAGGCTGTCAGGTTGACAGGTCAGGATCCAATACAAGTTGAATCCCTTCCTATGCCTTCTTCTGACAGTTTCGATTCTTGGAGTGAGGAACGCGACCGGCGGCTCGCATCGTCAGGCTCCTCGAAGTATGTCAGTCCTTTGACTCCCGGTTGTGACGACTTGGACGCTTACGGGCATTGGGTGGAGGTCATCGACTACGGCCCCGTCTGGTATCCGATTGTTCCTGCGGGTTGGGTGCCATATCGCTTCGGGCATTGGGTATGGATTGATCCCTGGGGCTAGTCCTGGATTGAAGATGAAGAATGGGGATTTTGTCCCTTCCACTACGGCCGCTGGGTTTATGTCGGAACGGCTTGGGATTGGATACCGCCACCCCTGGTCGTAGTGCCGGTTTATGTGCCGACTCTGGTAGCGTTTCTGGGAGGCCCGCATTTCTCGGTAGGCATTGGCGTCGGCTTGGTTGGTTGGTTCCCACTGGGGCCGTGGGATCCTTTTTTTCCCTGGTACCACTACGGCGGTATTTATCTGAATATCGTCAACGTAACTAACATGAGGAACGTAACCAATATTACGAACATAACGAACATCAATAATATTCATTACGCGTACAAGACGATCGCAACCACTGCGGTGCCGACGAGTGTCTTCAGCAGTGGACAGCCTGTGGCCCATCACGTTGTGCGTGTCCCCCCAGATCAACTCGAAAAGGCGGAGATTATCCCACATCCGCCCGCTAATCCGACGAGGAGTGCTCTTACGCCGGGAAAGCCTGTATCTCCGCCCCCGGTTCGTACACAGCGATTGGTTGCTGCCAACAAAAACGGCGAAGGAGCCGGCCGGCCTGCACATGCTCAGAGTCCGCAAAAGAGGCCCGCGGGAAACTCGGCGAGAACGTCTCCTCCCGAGGCGAGTGGAAAGCCGCAGCCTTCGACACGGATGAGTCCTCCGAGGTTAATTACCAGAGCCACGCCCCCTCCACCGACTATACCGTTCCGCCTAATGCGTCCCGCAATGTCCGAACATCCCGGACGACCTCTCGAGCCGCAACAGATCGAAGCTTTGCGGTCAGGAAGGCAGGTGGCCCCGATGCAAGACAGAGAATTTCCGCCGCACCGAGCTCCAGTCCTTCCCGAGAGACCGGCCACCATGCCGCATCCCATGCCAAAAGTCCCACGGTGACTGTGGGCATTCCTATAAAAAAGATGGTGAAGCGAATTATGGGAATAGTAAGGAGCATGAACAAAAGAAGGAGGACAAGAAAATGAAAGTAGGGTTCATTGGGCTAGGAAAAATGGGATCAGCTATGGCTCGCAACCTGATCAAAGCGGGGCACAAACTCGTGCTCTACAACCGGACTCGAAGCCGTGCGGAGGAGTTGCGGCCGCTAGGCGCAGAAGTTGCCGGAACTCCAGGGGAGGCCGCCTCCGGAGTAGAGGCATTGATCACCATGCTCGCCGATGATCGTGCCGTTGAAGATGCTCTGCTCGGCCCCGGGCAAGCTCTTCAGTTGCTCCCAGCCGGCGCTGTTCATATTGGTATGAGCACGATCAGTGTCGCCCTTTCCCGAAGACTGGCGGCAGCACACCGGGAAAGGCAGCAGCACTACATTGCTGCTCCGGTCTTTGGTCGTCCCGAGGCTGCTGCCGCAGCGAAGCTCTTCATCGTTGCCGCCGGGCCGGTCAAGCAAATTGAGCGCTGTCAGCTGTTGTTCGACGCCCTGGGACAGAAGACATTTGTGGTTGACGAGGAACCATCCTCGGCGAACGTAACCAAACTGGCGGGAAATTTCCTGATTTCCACCACGATTGAGAGCTTGGCTGAAGCCTTTTCCCTGGTCCGAAAGTCCGGGGTGGATCCAAGCAAGTTCCTGGCGGTTCTCACCGGTTCGCTGTTCTCGGCGCCAGTGGTCATCAATTACGGAGGCATGATCGCCG
>Ga0137386_10000999_pt1 | contig 17212 bp, 13 predicted proteins | sample SagtaG_4_FD_104910 | JGI IMG/M metagenome (GOLD analysis project Ga0137386, IMG submission 104910) | Vadose zone soil microbial communities from Sagehorn Ranch, Mendocino, California, USA - Sage2_R_100_16 metaG | ecosystem: Environmental > Terrestrial > Soil > Vadose zone | place: USA... | reverse complement strand
TGTAAGACGGTCGCTCTAGGGATTCCGCCGAGAGTCTTCCTGATCGCTCTAAAACGTGCTGAGATGTTTTCTCGACTAAGCCCTCCTCTTATCCCGGTGAGAACTCCCTCTGGCTCAATGGTCATTTGAAGCGCGGTCCCCTAATTGTCTCGGGCTGTTAGGATAAGCGACTCTTCGCCTCGGGTGTTAATATTCTTGTGGTCTGAGGATCTATTGGAGAGCTGGCTCTTGAGAGGGTTACGAGCCTAGTTTTGTTCCGCAATTCTTGCAATATACCGCATGGTCGGGGTTCTGGGTCTTACAGTTTTCGCAGAAACCTTTGAAGTTCGAAGGTCTCGGTATCGTAAATGTTCTTGTCGCTCCAGAATAGAGGTTGAACTTGTCGCCATTGTCGCATCGGAATCGAGAGACACGGTACTTCTGGAAATTCCACTCTCTTTCAGGAGGTGTCGATATGGGGCTTCCACATCTCGGACAATTCAGGGCTGGTGATTCCCCAAGACTAGGGTTTCTCGGAAAACGGATATTTAAGGTGGGCTGAAACTTCGGGTTTCAGTTTTTCACGGTTTTGCGTAATTGCCATCGCACTTCTTGGCTGCTGGTATCGATCCAGATCAGAAAAGCCTGGCCTTTGATCGTTCCATTATTGTAAGAGTTCAAGTCTTTGAGAAGTTTAGGGTCGACTAGGGCCTCAGCTGAACCGCCTTCGCCCGTGTTGGGGTCGACTAGGTCGAAATTGATCCGGGTGAGGCCTTCTTCGGGGATGGCTGAGTAATGAAGTACGTAGAATCCTCGACCGTTGAGGCTCAATAATACTGGCCGCTCGTCGGTCTTAATCGTCAACTTTGTGTTATCGTTCGGAAGTGATGCGAGATATTAGCAGTTCTTCAAGAAAGCGTGTCTTGTCGCTGATTCAGAGAGAATCGTTCGGACAGGCTGGCGCCGGGAGTGGGATTTGAACCCACGAGGGCCTAAGGCCCATCGGATCTCCACACCCACGCAAGCGGGTTTAGCAATCCGACGCCATACCTGGCTAGGCGATCCCGGCGTTCGATGAGCCTCGCGCTCTAGCTGTAAATAACTATGTTACGAACTTGTGATGTTTTTCCAGGATTTTTTGGAGACCCGTTGGGGTCCGCGTTAAGCATGCTTTTTCTAGAATGGAGAACGTACTTTTCCATCTTGCCGCGACGTTCTTGCACGTCCGGGGACGTTGTCGGGACAGTCTGTGCGAATATTATCTTTTCGCTATTTGAGTGGATGGGTTAGAGATGATTTATTTCGAGGATATGTCATGCGGTCTACTGCGGTCTCGATAGGGGCAAGCATCGTAGCGGGATTCCTCTGTTCTGGGAGCTGGATTAGGCTACGGGACGGGACGCCTCGAAGAGGTCGCTTAGAGAAGTGCGAAAATGGGAACTTTGAATCTGCAGAATGGGCAGGAGGGCTATGAGGAGCTGCTTGCGAATATTCGACGACTGACCGTCATGGTCCTGGACAATCTTGAGACAGGATCGAAAGATAGGACGCTGGATCAGGGCCAGAAACGATTGTTGAGCAGTACTGGGGCTCGGCTGTTGAGGCTGTGGCGGGTTGTTCTGCGCGAGGGCGGGTCCCCCAGAGTAGCTGAGGACTTCGGTAGAATCGAAGAACTGCTGGCTGCGCCCGGAGAGGTCAAGCAGAAGGCTGTAGACAGATGAGCGCTGATACCCCCGACCGTCTGGAAGAGAGGGTTCGCGATGGCATGGTCAGACAACTCCGCCAGAACCCCGCTAGATGTCGAAGAGTAATTCTCGACGAGAAGATGGATCTCAAGACGCGAGAACCTTGGACGCAGCTCTACAACAACACTTCACAGCTGCTCAACCAGATCCTGAAAGACAGACAGATGCGAGACTGGGAGAACAGACTCCGAGAAATAGAAGAGTACGAGAAGAATCGAAGCAAGCCGAAGAGTCTCAATCCGATCTGACGTAATCAAAAACAGCAAGCCCAGAGGAACAATTATCCCCCAGAGCCAAAAGGGGCGACGAGGGTCCTAAGGTTCGGCCTCGTGAGCGAGGATTTCCTTTGAGAAGTCTCCACGCAGTTTCTCTGAACAATGTGTCTCTAGCAGTGTAAAAGGAGCAGGCCTTGACACCTGATCTCTAAGAGGGTCGGGTTCAACCTCTGCCCCAACATCTGCAAAAAGACCGGGTTTCAGGAAGAAGCAAGCTCAACCAAGTGAGCGGCCAGTCCGGTTGCATCTAAGAAGAGGTCAGTAGAGTTCCGTTCTTCGAGCAGTCAGATTTATGGCCATTTCCGCAACATCTTCAGAATACTCCGATATTCGCTTGAGACTCTCTAAGGCAAGACGAACGGCGACGATGGTCTTCTGACTGAGCTTGAAGCTGAAAAGCTTGTCCATTACACCCTCAGCCTCTCTCTCAATGTTCTCGGCAGATGCGATGGTGCGATTTGCAAGGGTCCCGTCGCTCTTGGCTAGAGATTTCAGCGCATCCTCCAATACAGAGATGGTAAGGTCGCTGGCCTTGGATATCTCATCAACCAGGCGGGGTGGTAATTGGCTCTCAATGATAGCAGACATCTTCGCAATGGTCGTTGCGTGATCTGCTATCCGCTCCAGACTCTTGGACACCACTCTATAGACGAGACAGTCTCTAGGATCCGCTAGGCCTATTTCCAGAATGAGACTGCGATTCAGAACGGCCATCGTAAGCTGGCGAATAATGAAGAGATAGAACCGGTCAACCTCCTCGTCCCTACGAACAATTTCCTCGGCCATCGCCGTATCCTGGCGCTTCAACGAATCGACTGCATCTCGCAACATCAGCTTCGCGATCAGACTCATCCTAGAGATAACTTTAGGCGCAGGAAGATCACCATAGCTGGACAAACACTGAACGATTAGCTCATCCTTCGATTCCTCGATGATCTCGGAGCCGACGAACATTCTCCGCGCTGATTCTCGAAGATACGTTCGCAAGTCAGGTTTTGCGGTAGGAGGAAATCTGACCTTTATGACGTCGTATCCAGCGAGATACTGCGCGAGCACAGTTCGAAGAATCTGCTCCTTGTCCTGTTCCTTTTGAGGAGCGATCGTTACCTCGGCTCCCCTATTCTGACCAGAGGGTACCTTATCGTGTGGAACTAGCGTCAGAGAAGAATCGCTACGAGGCATAACTGCAACAACGTCACCTACCTTTAGGCCCTGCTCCTTTACCCAGCCTTTGGGGAGAGATACGGTGTAGCTGGCTCCGCCTGTCATCTGTAGCTTCCTAAGCTCAACTTGATTCAAGATGTGGGCAACCTACGGATGACTACTGACATATTTAGTCTAACTATATACTCAGGCCATTATCTACTTATGCCGAGTGCGCGGCATCGGCATAATGGGACAAATGATCAGAGTGCGCGACCTACGTTATCTGGAAGGAGGGTCACGGGAAGTGACAGTCAATCCATTAGAAGGGAGAATTTCCTCGACTGGAGTGTCGTCGTTGGATCATTCGCATGAGACCTTAGACCCTGTTGTGATCAAAGATGGGCCAGGTGAAAATGCGTTGCGAGGTGGTCTCTCGTTTTCTCTCGGTTAGGAAAACGAATAGAATTTATCCTGATACTGGCGAGAGGGGTGAGGCATATGACGCTGAAGCATCACTCGACCGCTGACTAAAAAGCGCGAAAGGCTTCGTCAATGACTGCAACCGCTATTGTGAACTATCGATATACATAGCGAGTCAGTATAATCAGTGGGACGATTAATTACACAGTATTCAAGGTCCTTCACTTCGGTCAGAAATGACAAACGTCCCGGGACAGATAGTTAGGCGTGGCGGAATAAGCAGAACCATATTCGTCATCAGTCTTGTAATAGTAGCAGTAGCAGCGGGCCTAGGTGGATATTTCAGCTACGGCTTCCTTCACCCATCACCAGTTCTCACATTGACTGGGAGTGGTTCCACCCTAGTATATCCTTTGATGTCTGCATGGACCTCAAACTACAACAGCATGCATTCCAACGTTCAGATCAACTACGGCCCCGTTGGCAGTAGCAACGGAATCACCGACTTCACAAACAAGATCGTCGATTTCGCAGGAACGGACGCCGCCCCAACTGCTGCCTCCCTAGCAGGTCTAAATGCCACCCTTATGATTCCTGAGACAATTGGAGCGGTCACAGTCGCCTATAATGCGCAGGGATTGAGCACAGGGCTACACCTTAACAGGACAGTAATCGCTGAAATCTTCCAAGGAAACATAACGAATTGGAGTGCAGGTGACATACAATATCTCAACCCCGGTCTGACTCTTCCAAACCAACAGATCACGACCGTTCACAGATCAGACGGATCAGGAACAACATTCATTTTCACATCGTATCTAAGCACCGCAGGCAACTGGAAGTTCAATCCACCATCGAAATCATGGCCAACGACCCCTGCTCCAGGAGCCCTTGGAGGCAACGGAAATCAGCAGGTAGCGACGGACATACTATCCACTCCGTACAGCATCGGTTACGTTGAAGTTGCATACGCACTTCAAAACAACATGAGCATTGGATACGTTCAGAACCATGACAATTCCTCTTTTGTAAAGCCCACCCTAGCCAACATCACGGCGGCAGTGTCCAGCTATGCCGCCAGCTTCCCACCAGGCTCTCAGAGCTGGTCTTCAGTCAGCCTACTCAATGAGCCGGGCACAAACTCGTATCCAATAGTGAGCTTCACCTACCTTCTCGTCTACCAGCAGCTCAACCTAGTCCCACTGATGACACTTGAAAGATCAAAAGCGCTGGTAGATTTCTTGTGGTACATTGTACACCAACAAGGCCAGACCGTCGCGACTGGCTTGACCTACGCTGCACTTCCACAACAGGTGGTAACAATAGACGAGACGACGATCCAGTCGATAACCTATAACGGACAAACTCTGCCGACGTAAGGCAGACCCGAGTCTCGCTTGACCCATAAACTAAGTCAACATCCTAAGATTCCGGGTGAGTAACAGTTGGCTGAACGGCGTGGCCTTCAAGAACTGTTACACGACCTAAGTCGGCCATCAATCGACGGCCTCTTCAAACTCTCCTCCCTTGTGATTGCAGCTTCCGTAATCGTCATACTGGCGTTTTCAGGGATTGTTTTGGTGCAGGGCTCACTTCCCGCCCTTGCAAAATATGGCTTTAGCTTTCTAACCGGAGTGCAATGGAATATCGCAGCAGAGACATTTGGAGCACTACCCTACGTCCTTGGAACAGCAGTGACTTCACTAATCGCGGTAGTTGTAGGCGTTCCAATCAGCCTTGGCATTGCGATATTCTTGGCAGAGATGGCTCCCGTTTCCATACGAGTACTCTTGTCGAACATTATTGAACTCTTGGCGGCAGTACCGAGCATCATCTACGGCCTATGGGGATTCCTCGTATTCAGATTCTGGATAGCCAATTATGTTGAAGCCCCTCTCGTGCATACGTTTGGATCTCTGCCAGTTCTCGCAGGTTCCCCGTACGGTCTCGATTTTCTGACCGCAGGTCTTATCCTGTCAATTATGATTATTCCGACGGTCGCCTCCGTCTCAAGGGAAGTGATGATGTCCGTACCGATGTCCCAGAGGGAAGCGGCGTACAGCATTGGAGCAACCAAATGGGAAGTCGTCCGAACAGGAGTACTAAGTTACTCGCGCTCAGGAATATTCGGAGCAACCATTCTAGGCCTAGGGCGAGCCGTCGGAGAGACCATGGCTGTTACGTTGGTAATAGGAGGAGCGGTTGGCCCGGCGGCGTTACCAACTTCGTTGTTCAAGCCAGGCCAGACGATGGCCAGCATCATAGTCAACGAGTTGGGTGAAGCAGACGCGGGCTCACTTCATCTTGCCTCCCTCCTGGGGATCGGACTAATTCTATTCGCGTTCGCCTTTACCATCAATGTTGTCGCCCAATTTCTCGTTTGGAGAGTATTGAAGGTTCAAGGAGGACCCGTGGAATAAACATGTCAAGTTCGATGCGACGTTTCAAGGACAGACTTGCCTTTGCCCTTGGAGCTCTCTGTGCAATCCTCGCGATGATACCACTTCTCAACATCCTATACGAGGTTGTAAAAAAGGGATTATCAACGATAAATCTCGAGTTTCTCACGAACATTCCCGGGGTGGTAGGGCAACCCGGAGGTGGAATCGGGCCCGCAATTCAGGGTACCTTAATCCTCATTGGCCTTACGACTCTCATTGGCGTCCCTCTGGGCCTCGTCTCCGGAATCTATCTATCAGAATTCGGAAATAATTCAATCGGACGCATCATTAGATTTCTAAACGACGTTCTCGCCGAGTTTCCGTCGATCGTAGTTGGGGTAGTCGTTTTCACTCTAATCGTGCTAACTTTCAAGACTTTCTCAGTCATAGCAGGAGCATTAGCATTATCCATCATCATGCTACCTATCGTTACGCGCACGACCGAAGAATCGATGAAACTCGTGCCCAACTCGATTCGAGACGCGGCGACAGCTCTCGGAGTCAAGAAATGGAGGACCACTCTAAGTGTCGTACTAAGCACAGGGCGGAATGGGGTAGCCACAGGTATACTCCTATCCATCGCCAGGATAGCCCGAGAAAGTGCGCCACTGGTCTTCACTATTCTGGGAAGCCAGTATTTCTTTTCAAACCTGAACAGCCCAATGGACGCGCTTCCGCTCCGAATATATCGCCTCGCTCTTCTACCGTACCCGTATGCTCAAGCGCAAGGATGGGGCGCAGCTCTCGTTCTGATCCTTATCGTCCTCGCCTTAAACGTTGGAGTGAGACTCGCAACCAGAGGAAGGTTATACTCAATGAGGTCTAGGGCTTGACACTGGACGTGCAGCTAGAAGAGAAAAAACTTCTAAGTATAGACCGAATCGAGCAACCTGTAACAAGCTTGGAGAACAGCAAGGTCCGCACCGAGGACTTGAACGCTTGGTACGGGAACAACCAGGTCTTGAAGAAGCTCAATGTCGAGGCACGTGAGCATTCAGTCACCGCGATAATCGGCCCATCAGGGTGCGGAAAGTCCACCTTCATCGATGCCTGAATCGAATGCATGAGCTAGTGCCTAGGGCGAGGACATCGGGCAGAGTAATTCTTGACGGCTCAGACATTTACGCCAAGGGAGTCGACCCTGTCACCATCAGAAGGCGAGTCGGCATGGTCTTCCAGAAACCTAACCCGTTTCCAACCATGTCAGTCTATGATAATGTCGCCGCAGGTCTCAAACTGAACGGAGAGAGAAACCATACAGTTCTTGACAGAGCTGTTCAACGTAGCCTTGAGCTGGCCTTCCTGTGGGACGAGGTCAAGGCCGACCTAGATAAATCGGGAGCAAGTCTCTCCGGAGGCCAGCAGCAGCGACTTTGTATCGCTCGTGCACTTGCAGTTGAACCGGAAGTCATCTTGATGGACGAACCTTGCTCAGCGCTTGACCCCATAGCCACCGCAAAGATAGAACAATTGATTGCAAGCATCAAAGAGAATTACACGGTAGTCATTGTTACTCACAACATGCAACAAGCCGCGAGAGTATCCGACTTTACCGCATTCCTCTACTTGGGCCAGCTCATCGAGTACGGCGAAACTACGAGCCTATTTGAGAACCCAGTGGAGGAGTTAACAGAGAGATATCTTACAGGAAAGTTTGGCTAGGACGAAGGAAACGAATGCCAAGACTGATGGACATTGGTCTGGAAAAGCTCCGAAACATGGTCCTCGACATGGCAGAGCTTTCTCAGAACACCGTGTCCACATCAATAGACGCTTTCGTTCAAGGAAGAGACCTCCGAGATCGAATCTACAGCTGGTCCGAAGAGCTTCGCATGTTGCAAGACGAGGTGAGCGAGCTGGCAGTTGAACTCATCGCCCGATACCAGCCCGTCGCATCAGACCTTAGATTCATCAAATCATGCATGGAAGTCGCCTACGGCTTTTCAAGATTCGGAAGGTACGCCCACGATATTTCTGACGTTATTGGAATCTTTGGAGATCTCACAAACTGTGATAGGCATGTCATACAGGAGGCAGGGGCACAAGCCAAGGACATGATCAGAGTGAGCATCAAGGCGTTTACAGAACGTGACGTTGAACTGGCAGGTAGATTGAAGAAAATGGACGACGTCGTTGACAATATCTATCTCGATTTCGTCAAGAAATCCGCGCAAGAACGCGAAGGGAATCTGAAATGCGTCGTATCAGGGACACTGATACTTCGATACTTGGAGAGAATAGCTGATCACGCCACATACGTCGGCGAAACGGTGCCCTACATCGTGTCCGGGGAACGGGCAGCGAGAAAATAGAGTACGTATTATCACTGTGATCTACAGCTACCATAGCTCAGTCGTATACTCCGTCGAACACCCAATTATTGCTGTACAGTCGAGGTAGTTACAGACGAAGACGGTTGATTCGAGAGACCTCAATTATGTCAAAAGAGTCTCAGAACAATGATAGCAACATTTTTTCCGAAGTGGGGTCTAGTCAAGGTGAGGACATTCGCTCTGGATGGAACTCAAGACGCCCACGCCCCACCCTGAGATTTAGCGAACTCAACGCTTTCGGAGCTTGAGTCCCAATGGAAACTATTTCCAGCCGCCTGTGCCCCCGGTGCGGGAGAATGCAACTTAACATCTACTTTTCGAGCAACACCGAAGAGAAACTCGGCGTCTGGTCTGAGAATTGCAATCTGAAAGGCTACTTCGAGAGCGGAGAAACTTGTCTCCATGAAGTGCGACAGCCAGTTTGAATCGAGGTAGCTGAACAAATCGGCAAAGCTCATGGTTTCCTTTCGGGACGAGAGCTTTAGGCTTCTATCTTTTGAGGCGAGAAACCGTGGGATAAGTATTCAAGAGCTACTCAGAGCCGTGATTGTACCCGACTAGATCAAATTCGGTAATGTTTCCGAATCTTCCACAGAATCAGGTCAACGGCAACCTATACCATTGACAAGAAGAGGAGACCAGACCGTTGCCGCTCTAAATCGATCCAGAGTTTGAACAAATACCGAAAGAAAGGCTTCCACTGCCCCCGAGACCGAAAGGTGTTAGGTTTATTAAACCGCCGATTACTTTCACTCGCCCAGCCCGGTAGGTCGGACTCCACCCGTCCATCCGCTGAGGTAGTAGCAAGTACTTGGTCAAGAAACAGATCAAAGAGAAGGAACCCTCTTATGACATATTCAAACACGACCTCGTCCCCAAACACTTCCTCCTCAAACCCAATGAGGCCAAAGAAGTCCTAGAGCGTTACCACATCAAACCCTTCCAGATACCCTACGTCAAATCAACGGACCCAGCCGTACGAGCCATAGGCGCTAAGCCTGGAGACATTGTTAAGGTCATCCGAAAAAGCGCTACCGCAGGCGAATCTGACTTTTACCGGTATGTAGTAGAAGATTTTTGAAAAATAGTTTCTTGAAAGTGAAAACTTGGCAGTAACAACAACCCAGCTCTGGAACCTAACCAAAGAATTCATCCACGACAGCGGTCTAGTAAGGCAACACATCGACTCCTACAACGACTTTGTCGAACGCGGACTGCAAGCAATCGTGGACGAAGTAGGAGAGCTACCCATAGAGATAGGAGACTATCCGCTCAAGATCAAGCTAGGCAAGGTCGAGATAGGCGCACCCCGCGTAATAGAAGTAGACGGAACAGAAAGATCCATCTATCCCGCGGAAGCGCGAATCCGCAACCTGACATACGCCGCTCCATTGCACATGGAGATGATCCCGGTTATCGGAGAACGCGAAGGACAGCCCGAAATGGTCTACGTTGGCGATCTGCCAGTCATGCTCAAATCACGAATCTGTCTCCTCTCCAAACTATCCAGCGACGATCTGATCGGTGTCGGCGAAGACCCGTTAGACCCGGGAGGATATTTCATAGTCAACGGATCCGAGCGAGTAATAGTCGCACTAGAAGATCTCGCGGCAAACAGAATCCTTGTAGATATCGAACATACGGGCGTAAACCCGACCTACAAAGCCAAGATCTTCTCAACAACCGTCGGCTTCAGAGCACGCATCGAAGTCACTCTCAAAGCTGACGGCGGCACCTACGTCACCATGCCTGGGATTCCCAGCGATATACCGTTCATGATCCTCATGCGGGCCCTCGGATTCGAAGAAGACTCGAAGGTCGCGGAGCTGGTAAGTCTTGATCCAACGGTGCAGAACGAGCTAGAGGGATCATTCGAAAAATCCTTGGAGGCAACAAACCAGCGAGACGCACTGTTATACCTGGGAAACAGACTTGCGCCGGGACAGGTCGACGAATACCGGCTCAGAAAGGCGGAGTCAGTCCTCGACAGAAACTTCCTTCCTCACATGGGCCGCGTCCCGGCAGACAGGAGAGAGAAAGGACTCTTCCTCACAGAAATCGCAACGCGCATAATAGAAGTGAAACTCGAGAGAAGGAATCCCGACGACAAGGATCACTACGCAAACAAACGTCTGAAACTAGCCGGGTCCCTCCTCGCCGAGCTCTTCAGAATTTCATTCCGAAACCTCACTCGTGACCTCAAGTACCAACTGGAGAGAATAACCATCAGGCGCCATATCGAATTCTCCATCGCCAACGCCATCAGACCTGGGATAATTACCGAGCGAGTCCAGCATGCTATCGCTACAGGCAACTGGGTCCGAGGAAGAATCGGGGTCACACAACTTCTCGACAGAACGAACTTCATCAGCACCCTAAGCCACCTGCGTCGTCTCCAGTCGCCTCTTAGCAGGAGCCAGCCTAACTTAGAGGCCCGTGATCTTCACCCAACCCACTACGGCAGGCTCTGCCCTGACGAGACACCTGAAGGATCAAACTGCGGACTAGTCAAGAATCTAGCCCTCTCCAGCAGCATCAGCGTCGGAATCGATCCCCACGAGATGGTTGAGAAGCTTCGTCGAATGGGAGTCATACCCATCGAAGAATCCGACAAGAAACTCCGCGCAACGGGTGGGAAAGTAGTTGTCGACGGAATAATCGCTGGTTATTCCAAGGATCCCATGGCCCTGGCCGAAGAGCTAAGGGAGTATCGGCGACAGGGCAAGATAAGCTCAGAGGTCAACTTTGGATACCATCCACCGGAAGTTGAAACCGGGAGAAAGGAACTCTACATCAACTGCGACCCCGGTAGAGTACGGCGCCCGCTAATCGTTGCAGAGGCAGGGAGACCAAGACTCACCGAAGAGCACTTAGCATCAGTTGACGATGGACGATTAAATTGGCAGGATCTTGTCCGTAGCGGAGTAGTCGAACTCCTCGATGCGGACGAGGAAGAAAATGCGCTTGTGTCGATGTACGAGCACGAACTGCGGAAAGATCACTCTCACCTTGAGATCGCGCCCTATGTAATGCTCGGGATAGCCGCAAGCCTGATACCATTCCCAGAGCACAACCAGTCTCCTCGAAACGCGTACGAGTCCGCAATGGCGAAACAGGCGCTAGGTGTATTCTCGACTAACTTCTTCACTCGGGTCGATTCCCGCTCCCATCTCCTCCACTACCCCCAGACCCCGATTGTGCAGACGAAGCCGATGGAGGTCTTCAACTATCTCGAACGACCTTCAGGACAGAACGTCGTAGTCGCGATCCTTTCCTTCCAAGGATACAACATGGAAGACGCCATCATCATCAACAGATCATCCGTAGACCGAGGACTCTTCAGATCCACCTTCTACAGAATCTACGAGGCTGAGAGCCGACAGTACCTCGGAGGTCTACGAGACAAGTTTGAGATCCCTGAGGCAGGCATTAGAGGCTACAGGGGAGACCGCTACTACCGTCTCCTCGAAGAGGACGGTATGATCTCCCCCGAAGCAGAGACTACAGGAAACACTGTACTAGTCGGCAGGACGAGCCCTCCGCGATTCTTGGAGGAGTACCGAGAGTTTGAGGTGAAGGGTCCAACCAAACGCGACTCGTCCGTCACCATGAGGCCTTCTGAGCAAGGCACGATAGACCAGATCTTCGTCACAGAATCCATCGAAGGCAGCAAACTAGTCAAGGTCAAGGTCAGGGACCTACGCGTCCCAGAGCTAGGCGACAAGTTCGCATCACGCCACGGACAGAAGGGGGTCATCGGACTCCTTGTCCCTCAGGAGGACATGCCCTTCACAGTCGACGGCGTCGTCCCAGATGTGATAATCAACCCCCACGCCATCCCGTCCCGAATGACTATCGGCCAGTTCGTGGAAACGCTAGGAGGAAAGGCTGCGTCCCAGATGGGCGAGATCATGGATGGAACCGCCTTCGAGAACATCGGCCCGGAAGCTATCGGCGATATTCTCACCAAGCTAGGTTTCCAGAGCAGTGGACGAGAAGCACTATACAACGGAATCACTGGAGAGAAACTTGCTGCTGATCTATTCATCGGCGTCGTATACTACCAGAAACTGCACCACATGGTCTCAGACAAGATGCACGCCCGAGCTCGTGGCCAAGTGCAAATGCTCACGAGACAACCCACTGAAGGCAGGGCCCGAGGGGGAGGTCTGCGATTCGGAGAAATGGAGCGCGATTGCCTCATCGGACACGGAGCAAGCGCACTGTTGCGAGACAGGCTCCTAGAGGAATCTGACAAGTACATAGCCTATGTCTGCGAAGTCTGCGGAACCCTCGCATACCACGATATCAAGCAGAACAAGTACATCTGCAGAATAGACGCAGAGAAAGCCCAGATCTCTCCAGTCGCAATATCCTATGCATTCAAACTGCTAGTCCAGGAACTCATGGCGCTTGGAATCGCGCCTCGACTGAACCTTGAGGAGAGAGCCTAGCCATGGCACTGGCAACACTAGACGAGACAGCCAAGGTTATCCAGAGCATACGTTTCACATTACTGTCACCGACAGAGCTCAGAAAGATATCAGCCGTAGAGGTACAGGCTGCAGACACCTACGACGAGGACGGAGTGCCCATCGTCTCAGGTCTAATGGACGGCAGACTCGGAACCCTCGAACCCAGACAAAAGTGCAAGACTTGCGGGAACACAGCCTCCGCATGTCCCGGACACTTTGGACACATCGAACTGTCTGAACCCGTAATTCACGTCAGCTTCGCAAAGCTAACGCACCGACTCCTATCAATTACGTGTAGAAACTGCGGAAGAATCCTACTCACCGAGGAAAAGATTGAGAAATATCGCACCAGATATGCAGAACTGAAAGAGCGGCTCAACACCGTACCAGACGCGTTTCTGGACGAGATCATTAGAGACGCTAAGAAAACCCAACAATGCCCCCACTGCAGCCAGAAACAGAATCCTATCGAGCATGGAAAACCAACAACATTCCACGAGATCGTCGCGGAAGGCGGAGCAGTACGCTTAACACCCAGTACAATCCGAGAGCGGCTCGAAAGAATAGCCGACGACGACCTCATCCTCTTGGGCTTGGACCCGAAGGCCGCGCGGCCAGAGTGGGCTGTCCTCCAAGTAATGCCTGTCCCTCCTGTCTCAGTCAGACCCAGCATCACTCTCGAGTCCGGAATCCGATCCGAGGACGACCTGACACACAAGCTTGTCGACATCATACGGATCAACCAGAAACTTCGAGAGGCGCTCGAATCAGGCGTACCTATCAACATCATCCAGGAACTTCATGAGCTTCTCCAGTACCATGTAACGACCTACTTTGACAATGAAGTCTCAGGCCTCCCTCCCGCTAGGCACAGATCAGGCAGAGCACTCAAGACCCTGGTTCAAAGATTGAAGGGAAAAGAGGGAAGATTCAGAGGAAACCTGTCCGGAAAGAGAGTCGATTTCTCCGCTAGAACAGTAGTGTCCCCGGATCCTAACCTCGACATCAACGAGGTTGGAGTCCCGCTGGATGTTGCGAGCAGGCTAACCATTCCCGAGAAAGTTACCGGTCACAATGTCGAGGAGATGAAACGGCTAATCGATAACGGCCCGGACAATTATCCGGGAGCATTGTACATTGTCCGGCCTGACGGACGGCGAGTCCGTCTCGAATTCGTCACCGACAGAAAAGTGGTAGCAGAGGCCATCCTGCCCGGGTTCGTCGTCGAGAGACATCTTCGAGACGGAGACATCGTACTGTTCAACCGTCAACCAAGCCTCCACCGCATGTCAATAATGGCACACCGAGTCCGCGTCCTACCCTACAAGACGTTCCGGCTCAACCCGACAGTCTGCACCCCGTACAATGCCGATTTCGACGGTGACGAGATGAACTTGCACGTTCCACAGGGAGAAGAGGCGCGGACTGAAGCCCGACTCCTCATGCAGGTACAAGACCAGATACTCTCGCCTAGATACGGTGGACCGATAATCGCTGCAATACGCGACTCGCTGACCGCCGCCTTTCTGCTAACGCAAAAATCTACGACGCTCAACCGCCAAGACGTGTCGAAGCTTATCGCTGCTGCAGGCTACGAGGGTCCGATGCCAGAAGCAGTCACGGTAAAGGGGGAAGAGCGGTGGACCGGCAAGCAGATCTTCAGCATCGTACTGCCAAAAGGGTTCAACTTCGTATCAAAATCAAATCTTTCAAGCTATTACAAGTGCGCAGATTGTGACAAGGGTGTCATGCACGACTGCCCATACGACGCGTTCGTCGTCATCAAAGACGGAATCCTCGAACAAGGCGTGATCGACAAAGCCTCTATCGGCGCGGAAAAGTCTGAGAGTCTGTTCCATCGGATCGTCAAAGACTATGGCGCGGAGGAGGCTAGGAGGTTCCTAAACGCGGCCACGAGACTCTTGGACCGGTTCATGCTACTCCGCGGATTCACCTATGCCATGGACGAGCTCCAGCTACCCTCAGCTACCAAGGAAAAGATCACAAAGGCGATTGCAAAGGCTGAGGAGAAGGTGGACGAGTACATCGAGAGTTATCGAAAGGGCACACTTGAACGGCTTCCGGGACAATCCCTTGAAGAATCGCTAGAAATCTACATCATGAACGAGCTCTCAAGAGCACGCGACATCGCGGGAGAATACGCAGACCAATACTTCCAGATGGACAACAGCGGCGTCATAATGACGCGAGCTGGCGCCAGAGGCTCATCACTCAATATCGGACAGATGACTGCCAACGTGGGACAGCAGTCTATTCGAGGAAAGAGGATCTTGAGGGGATACCGGGGAAGAGCACTCAGCTTCTTCAAACCCGGAGACATGCGAGCCGCACCACGAGGCTTCGTCTATCACAGCTACCGAGACGGGCTGGAACCGATAGAGTTCTTCTTCCACGCAATGGGAGGAAGAGAAGGACTTGTCGATACTGCAGTGAGGACTCAGCAGAGCGGATACATGCAGCGACGTCTCATCAACGCCCTTGAACATCTCAGAGTCGAGTATGACTCGACTGTGCGAGACTCTCGCGGCAACATAATCCAAGTACGATACGGTGAGGATGGAGTCGACGTCGCCAAGAGCGACCACGGCAAGTCAGTGAACATAGACAGGCTGGTAGAACGCGTTCGTCTCACCATGAAGAAGGGAACCGCAGCTGGCAAAGAGTATGTGGAGGAACACGTCGACACATCAAAGGAAGTGCTCTCGCCTCTAACTCTGAACAAGCTGAGACAGACATTGCTCAACGCGAAGCTCACCAAGACGGGAGTAGACGAAGCAGTAGCTGGAACAATCGAGAACTACAAGCAGGCACTAGTTGAGCCGGGAGAGGCAGCCGGAATAGTCTCTGCCCAGTCGATCGGTGAGCCCGGGACGCAGATGACGCTGCGAACCTTCCACTTCGCGGGAGTCAGAGAACAGAACGTGACTCTGGGTCTTCCTCGGTTGATCGAGATCGTGGACGCGAGGAAGATTCCATCTACACCGAACATGACCGTCTACCTTGACGCGAAGCGTCGTACTAGCCGGGAGAAGGCTCAAGAGGTCGCGACGCTCTTGACTCACACGACTCTCGGGGACATCGCTAGCACCTTCGAGACTGATGTCACCCGGATGAGGATTGATGTGAAACTGAATCCTCAAGCGATGAGAGAGAGAGAGGTGAGCGTTCAAGAGGTCCGGGAGGCACTAGTCTTGGCGAATGCGGATGTCAAGGTCGAGTCGTACTCGGTTGAGATCAAGACGAAGGATCTCGAGATTCCCCAGTTCAGACGCTTGGCAGGTAAACTGACGGTCGCCCATATCAAGGGTATTCCCGCGGTGAAGCGGGCGTTGGTGATTGAGGAGAAGGGTGAATGGATCGTTCGGACTGAAGGCTCGAGCCTCGCACTCGCCCTAGAGGTTCCCGGAGTAGATACGTCACGGACGGTCAGCAACAATATCAACGAGACAGCTGTCGTGCTCGGAATAGAAGCAGCCCGCAACGTCATAGTCAAAGAAGCGTTGGGTGTACTGGAAGAGCAAGGTCTAGATGTTGATGTTCGGCATGTCATGCTTGTCGCTGACATGATGACCTCTTCGGGTGACGTGTTGCAGGTGGGACGTCACGGAGTCAGCGGTGAGAAGGCGAGCACTCTTGCAAAGGCGGCGTTCGAGATCACCATCCCGACGATTGTGGATGCTGCGGTCAAAGGTATCACTGATACTCTGCGGGGTGTTGCTGAGAATGTGATTGTGGGTCAGCAGATACCCATGGGCACTGGTCTGATAGAGGTGTCCATGATGATGCCGCGTAAGGGAGGAAAGTAGGCCATGGTCGACATCAATAAGCAGATACGCATGGCCGTGAAGACGGGTAAGGTCGGGTTTGGAAGCAAGGACGCGGTTGTAAGCACGGGCTTTGCTAGGGCGAAGATGATTATTCTGGCCAAGAACTGTCGTGAGGCTGAGCGGGACGATATTCTGCACAATGCTGAACAGTCGGAGATTCCAGTCTACGTCTTTCCTGGATCTAGTCTAGATTTGGGTGCGGTCTGTGAGAAGCCTTTTCCAGTGTCTGCGATTGTTGTTAGAGAACCGGGCGATTCTGAGGTCTTGAAGCTGGTCGCTGAGAAAAAGTGATGCTCCAGCCCAAGATCAAGCTGACTAGCGAGGAGATGAAGTACATGGCCCTGTTCGAAAGCATCACAGGCGCCACAACGCAGGACTGTATTATTGACGAGAAACTTGAGAGGATCATATTCGTAGCAAAAACGGGCGATATGGGCTTGGCGATTGGTAAGGGTGGGAAGAACATCAACATGCTACGACGAATGCCCAGCCGCCAGATAGAAGTCGTCGAGTACGCTGAGACCCCGGAAGCGCTCATAAGGAACAGTCT
>Ga0137386_10000997_pt1 | contig 17222 bp, 15 predicted proteins | sample SagtaG_4_FD_104910 | JGI IMG/M metagenome (GOLD analysis project Ga0137386, IMG submission 104910) | Vadose zone soil microbial communities from Sagehorn Ranch, Mendocino, California, USA - Sage2_R_100_16 metaG | ecosystem: Environmental > Terrestrial > Soil > Vadose zone | place: USA... | reverse complement strand
GTACGGGGCTGCAATTGGGCTTGGCGGCGGTGACCGAAGCGAACACCGGAGACATATCCGTCAAACTGAAGGATAAGCGCAGCCGTCCCATAGACGAGATCGTTGCGGAAGTGCGTGGGAAGGTCACGGCTGCTGAACCCGCGGTTGATGTCGATTTCCACCAGGTGCTCGAGGACATGATTGGCGATCTGACCGGCGCGCCTCAGCCCATTGTGATCAAGCTTTACTCCGACGATGTGGACGCGCTCAAGCAATGGGCGCCGCGCGTGGCGGACACCATCGGCGGCATCTATATCAGCCAGAAGAAACCTGTGGTCGATGTGGCCGACGGCATCGAGGCCACGACCAGCGGCCCGGCCGTGGTATTCACAGTGGACCCGGTACGAGCGGCGAAGGCCGGGTTCACCACCGACCAGCTAGCGACGGTGACTTCTGCTATCGTCGACGGTGAGCCGGCAACTACTCCGGTGGTGATTAACGACCGGCCGTACGTCGTGCGGGTGCGTTACCCCAAAGGGAGCCGTTCATCGCTCGAAGCCATGAAGAATACACTTCTGGTGAATTCCAACGGCGGGACGGCAACGCTGGGCGCAATCGCGGATATCAGCGAACTCCCGGGTCAGATCGAAGTCATACGCGATAATCTGCAGCGGGACGTGGAAGTTACGGCGCGATTGGAGGGACTCGATCTGGGGAGCGGTGTTGCGGCCGTACAGAAGGCGGTCAGCGATCTGAAGCTGCCGCCGTCGATCCGAGTGGATTACGGAGGCACGTATAAGGAGCAGCAGAAGTCGTTCCGCGATTTGGTAACGGTGCTGCTGCTTGCCCTGGTGCTGGTTTTTATCGTGCTGCTGCTGGAGTTCCGGGCATTTTCCGCGCCGCTGGCGATTCTGTCCTCGGCGGTGCTCTCTACCTCAGGCGTATTCTTTGCATTGCTGGTGACGCGCACGACGTTTAACGTCTCTTCGTTCATGGGGCTGATCATGGTGATCGGCATCGTGGCCAAGAACGGCATCCTGTTGCTCGATGCGAACCAGAAATTCCGTTCCGTAGGTTTCTCGGCCGAAGAAGCCCTGGTACAGGCAGGACGGCGCCGGCTTCGTCCGATTGTTATGACGGCCATGGCCGCGGTAGCGGGCATGCTGCCTCTTTCGCTGGCCGTCGGCGCGGGTTCGCAGATGCTGCAGCCGCTGGCTATTGCAGTCATCGGGGGGATTCTGATTTCCATGATTTTGTCGCTCGTCATCACGCCGGCGATGGAGTTTTTCATGACTCGGAAGAGCCAGCCCGTCGTCGAGGCGTAGGATGAGGGACTAATCTGTGACGATGTGCGGGAAAACGATGGAAATAGGGTCGCGAAATTGATCCATCGGGGCTCATTCAGCAAATAAGGAGGAGGCATATATGTTGCGGCGAGGTTTCGTGGGACTGTTGTGCTGGGCCTGCGTTCTTGCTTCTTCGCTGGTGCTTGTCTCTGCGGGCACGGCATCGGCTCAGAGTTACAAAGTGCTGAGGAGAATCCCGGTGGGAGGCGAAGGCGGATGGGACTATTTGCGAGTGGATCCCGATGCGCATCGCCTTTACGTGGCGCGCGGCGATCATATGATGATCGTTGATGAGACCAGCGGCAAAGTACTCGGCGACATACCGAATACCAAGGGAATTCACGGCGCGGCTCTTGCGACCGACCTGAACAAGGGCTACACCAGCAACGGTGGGGCGTCCACGGTGACCGTCTTTGATCTAAAAACGCTGAAGCCCACTGGCGAGATCAAAACCACGGGCGACAACCCGGACTCGATTATTTATGATCCGGCGACCAAGCGAGTGTTCACGATGAACGGGAAGGGCAATAATTCCACGGTGATCGATGCCACAACGGACAAAGTTGTTGGCACAGTGAATCTGGGAGGGAGGCCAGAGGAGCCGGCGCTGGACGGCCGGGGCAACATGTTCGTCAACCTGGAAGACAAGAGTTCCATTATGGAGTTCGATACGAAAACACTGGCCGTGAAGGGGACGTGGTCTCTTGCGCCTTGCGACGGCCCGTCCGCTCTTGCGGCAGACACGAAGACCCATCGCCTGTTTGCTGCCTGCGACAAGATGATCGCGGTATTCAACCCGGATACCGGTAAAGTGGTCGCCACACCGGCCATCGGGGGAGATCCTGACGGCAATGGCTTCGATCCGGGAACGGGGCTAATTTTTGCCGCGTGCCGCGAAGGGTTGTTGACCGTCATTCACGAGGATTCGCCGGACAAATACACCATCGTGGGCAACGTCAACACGCAATTTGGCGCTCGCACGATGGGCCTCGATCCGAAGACGCATCACGTCTTCACGGAAACGGCGGACTTCAAGCCGGCTGAGAAACCGAGCCCGGAAAATCCCCGTCCAAGGCCGCAGCCCATTGCAAACTCGTTTGTAATTTTGGAGCTCGGGCCACAGTAGTCTGGTTCCAAACAGGTTTTAGGCGCTTGGCTCCCGCTGCGGAGATAGTCGAACGCGGCGGGAGCCACACGCTTGAAGATCTCCAGAACTGCTGCATACCGGGTTTGCTGTACCCCTCGATAAACTAAGCGCTTGCAGCCATGCGCGGGTGTATCCTGAAAGCTCCAGTCCAGGCGGACTTCGTGAAGTGCCGTCGCGGCCACGAAGGGCTCACTTCAGAGAAACCAGGAGGACGCCATGTGGCATCTCCGGACAATTTTGATAGCAAGGGCGGGAATTTTATTGCTTCTCGTGCCAGGAGTGCAGGCCGACAGTTTACAATTGAAAAATGGCAATTTCGTGCAAGGGAAATATCTGGGCGGCACTGAGCGTGCCGTGCAGTTTGAAGCGAACGGAAAGATTCGACTTTATGATATCGGCGAGATTCTCTCCATCAGCTTCGCCGCTGCATCTGCCGACGGAGGCATTCCCTCGAACGATGTTGATACGAAACCGGGCGCGAACACGGAGTTAAGGTCCGCGGCAAAGGCCAATCGCGGATCGCGCGCCGCACTTTGGAACCAAGCGAAGACGACCAAATTTCCTGGCCAGCAGATCACGCAAACAGAGAAACAGTACGGCAGCAGGGTCAAGCTGCTGGCCGGGCGGCCGGCCGGACTTCTGCAAGCAGGTTGCGCCGTAGTGGCGGCAAATTCCGAGGCGAAGGCACGAGTTTCGGCAATCCCCGCGCGATCCCGGCGCATTCGGCCCCAGCAATTCCCGGTTCTTTCTGATTAGTGAATGGCCGATTAGGAAGCGGGCCCGTTGCGCCTCTACGTGCGGTTCAACCAGCAGGGTAGCTTGCTCCGCCCTCAACCCAGAATTCAGTCTCGCGGTTCCCATGTACTCATGAGCACGAGGGAGGAAAATCCTCTTGCGCGCCCATGGTGGCCTGCGTAAGATACCGCACGTTTTAAGATACCGCACGTTTGAGGAAACGATCGGATGCCGAAGGAGAAGCCCAAAGTCAATATCGGCGAGGTCATCCGAACCTATCGCGGCCAGCGAGGATTATCGCAGGGCGACATCGAACGCCGCACCGGGCTCCTCCGATGTTACCTCTCACGGGTGGAAAACGGACATACCGTGCCGTCACTCGAGACTCTGGCGAAAATAGCCGAAGCGATGGATATCAGTTTGGCCGATTTTTTCCCGGGAACCGAGACGGCGCACGATCGCGATACGCAGAAAATGCTGGGCGAGCTCTCCGAGGACGAGATTCGGTTCCTTTCGGAGATCAAGCGATACAGCACGAGCTTATCGGATGGTGATAAGCGCCTCGTCCTGGCCATGATCCGGAAAATGGCGAGCCTGATTCCGCCCCCAACGCGCAAGCCCGCCGTACGCCGCACCGCCTTTTAATCTAAAGACTTCGCTCGTGAGTGGGTTAGGAGCCGTGGTGTGTGCCGAGAAGTTCATTCTGCGCGGCAGGCCAGAGTCAGGCATCGCCTGGGCTGGGACTCGGAGTAGTTGATTTGGCGGTGCGAAAAATGCTGTCGAGCACTTCTGCGAGGGTGGCGGCGAGTTGCGTCCAGAGACGCCTCTTGAGGGTGGAGTAGTTTTGCGCCCCACTGAAGAGGTCGGCGATCATGGTGCGAAAAGTCGTGCTGCGGGCGATGAATTGGATCATGCGCGTGGTAACTGCGCCTCCTAAGAAATTTCCATGATAGAAGCTGCGAGCGATGCGCGCGGCAACCTCGAGGTCGGCTGAGAAATCGTCACGCACGCGCCGAGGATACAGTTCAGGCTGGCCGGAGACGAGCGATTCTGCCAAGAGCTCGCCCGAACGCAAGGCGTAATAGAGGCCTTCGCCGGTGATCGGATCCACCCATCCTGCGGCGTCGCCGATGAGGGCCCAATTGCGCCCGGCGATGCGGCGTGACGCCAGGGTGTGAGCGCGAGGGGAAGGCAGCACGTGACTATAGAAGCGGGCCTCCTCGGTGGAGATGCGCTCCTCGCGCATGAATTGAGCCAGATGCTGATGCAACTCTCGGCTGGTATGCCGGGCCAGGCTGCCGCAGATTCCGACCGAGAGATGGTCGCAGCGCGGGAAAGACCAAATGTAGCCCTGCAAACCGCGCACGAATTTCACTTGAATGGCGTCCGCGCGTGAGGGGACGAAGTAACCGAGGGTAATCTCCAAATCCGCGGGAGCCAGCGGGCGGGTGGCAGGAAAAAATGAGTTTCGCGCGCCCGAGGCCAAGACCAGGAAATCGGCGAACTGCATGGCATTTTCGGCGGTGAAAGACGGCCTTTCGCCGGTGATATCTACCGAGCTGACGCGAGAACGGACGATCCGGCATCCGGCGCTTGCCGCTCGCTCGAGCAGTAGCCCATTCAGGACAGCCCGAGAATAGATGACGATCGGATGGTCGAGGCGCAGGTGCGCCCGGTCGCCATTGCCGGAGATCAGCTGGACCTGATGAATCATTTTTTTGGGGTGCGGGCCATTGAGCAAGAATGGATAGTTAAGGACGGCTTTATGTGTGAGGCCTCCGCCGCAGGGTTTTTCCCAGGCGAGGTGCTCATCGAAAAGATTGACTTGGAAGCCGGCGGAGGCAAGCCGCTCGGCGCACAGAGCTCCGGAAGGTCCTCCGCCCACGATCGCTATCCGCCGCGAGGCCATAGATTCAGCTCTTTGCGATCCAGGGCTGGAGTCGGGATGGACGGCTGGGGACATCGACAGGCGTTACTCCGCCGCGATCAGCCCGGAGCGATTGGTCTGGCAAGCAATCCGTCTTATAAGCAATCGTCTTAATAACAATCGGGGCGAGTATATCACCGAAGAGGGAGGCAGCGGCGAGCTGCCGCCCGGCAAGCAACAGGCGTCGCATGTTAATATTTGGTATCCACTGGTGATGTCGCATGTATCGAAACAGATGGGACGCATTATTTCGCAAGAGGAATTGATCGCGCTTCTCAGCCGCGCCAATCGCGGCTCGCGTCGAGTTGTGTTTACAAACGGCTGCTTCGACCTGGTGCATCCCGGGCACATTCGTACGCTGGAGCAAGCTCGCTCGCTGGGCGACGTTCTGGTCGTGGGATTGAATCGTGACGCGAGCGTGCGGACGGCGAAGGGCGACTCGCGACCGGTCGTAGCCGAGGATGAGCGGGCAGAATTACTGGCGGCTCTGGAAGCCGTCGATTTCGTCGTTCTATTTAGCGAGCCTACCCCAGGCGCGCTCATCAGGCAGTTGCTTCCAGACGTGCTGGTCAAGGGCGCCGATTGGGGCTCAACGGAAATTGTCGGCCGCGAGGAGGTAGAAGGGGCGGGCGGACGCGTGGTTTCCGTACCTCTGGAGCCAGGGTATTCCACAAGCGGCATTCTGCAGAAAATTCGTAAGCTCCCACAGGACCCTTCGCACCCGGCGACGGACTAATGCTTTTTTCGGCAGTCACCGAGCTTCTCGGCCATTTGGCAGGTCTCCCTGCTATAGATGATGCTCTCGAAGCGCTTCGGCAAGGTTCGCCTGCCGAAAAAATGGCCGGATTGACGAGCCCTGCCAAAGCACTCGTCACCGCGCTGGCGGCGACAGAGCTGCGCAGGCCGGCCCTGGTGTTGGTGGAGGACGAGCGCCGAGCCGCGTCCCTCCTGGAGGCTTTGCAATTCTTCTATCGCACGCTCAACGGCAATTCCGCGGCGCCTGTTTTGCTGCTCCCCGCACTCGATACGCTGCCGGGAGTGGGCGCGGGACCACACCCTGAAATTCTCGAGGTGCGCGCATCTACGCTCGCTCGTTTGGTCAGCGGCCAATGCTCGATCGTTGTGGCGCCGATTGACGCCACACTGCTGAGTTTCGCCGCTCCGCAATTCTATGAATCGTTGTCGCTCTCGCTCACGCGAGATGCGGAGATTTCACTGAAGGAAGTAATCGCGCATCTCGCGAAGACCGGATACATCCGAACGGAACTGGTGGAAATGGAGGGCCACTTCAGCGTGCGCGGCGGAATACTGGATGTTTTTCCGGCGGAAGCGGCAAAACCTGTGCGTATTGAGCTCCTAGGCGACGTGGTGGAATCGCTGCGCGAATTTGATCCCGAGACGCAGCGTTCCACCGGACCGGTCAATCGCGTGATCTTGCCGCCGCTGACCGAGTTTCCGTTAACGGCAAGCCGGCGTGATGATGAAGATCTCGATTTTCCTAAGTTCCAGACCGCCACAGAGGAAACCGTGGCGGAGAGAGCGGCAACTTTGTTCGATCTTCGCGAGGGTGCTCTGCTCGTGCTGGATGAACCGGAGGAAATCGCCCAACGGGCGGCGAAGTCCCGGGACCGGCTGCTGGCCGATTCTGCTTCACTCGCCGGAGATGCTGCGGTTCCTTTCGTTTTGCCAGAAGACCAGTGGAAGAAAGCGCTCGATCGCCAGCAGCGCTTTAGCCTGGAGGAATTGGCACTGCGCCGGGACGGCAGAGACCCCCGCACACTCAAGGTTCAGCCAACCGCGCGGTATCACGGACAAATCCAGGCATTCTTAGGCGAGATTCGAGGACGGCTGAGCGCCGGCGACGAAGTCTTGATCGCCGCCGCGAGTTCCGGCGAACTCGAGCGGCTCGCCGACCTTTGCCGTGAATATGAGGTCCCTTATCGCCTGGGAGAACTCGAACAGAGCGCGACCGGCGCGCGACTCGTCGAGGAAGTCACCTCGGGAAGCGCTCCGGCTGCTGTTTTGCTTCGCGCCCCGCTGCCGGAGGGGTTTGTAATCCCGGAGGCGAAGCTGGCTTTCTACGGCACCGGCGATCTCTTCGAGACCGCACCGGCGCACGAACGGCCGCGGCAGCGCCCAAAGACTGCAGGTTTCTTCAGTGATTTCAGCGAGCTCAAACCCGGCGATTACGTGGTGCACGTGGACCACGGAATCGGGCAATTCGAGGGGCTGCAGACGATCGAGAGCGATGGCCGCCGCGGTGAATTCATGCGCTTGCAGTATGCCGATGACGTGCGGCTGTATGTTCCGCTGGAACGAATGGATCTGGTTCAGAATTATCGCTCCCTGGAGGGCACCAAGCCGCAACTGGATCGCCTGGGTGGCACTGCTTGGACCGCGCGCAAAACCCGCGTGCGCAAGTCCCTTACCGATCTTGCCGACAAATTGCTGGAATTGTACGCGGAGCGAAAGACGGCAACGGGGTATGGATTCGCTCCGGACGCGCCCTGGCAGCACGAATTCGAGGATGCGTTTGAATTTTCAGAGACGCCCGACCAGGCGACGGCGATTGCCGATATAAAACGCGATATGGAAGCACCCATGCCCATGGATCGCCTTCTTTGCGGCGACGTGGGATATGGAAAAACTGAGGTGGCGATGCGCGCCGCCTTCAAGGCCGTGGCCAATTCCAAGCAGGTAGCGGTGCTGGCGCCCACGACGGTTTTGGTTTTTCAGCACTACGAGACATTTCGGCGCCGCATGGCGGCGTTTCCGATTCGCGTCGAGATGCTGAGCCGGTTCCGCAGCACGCGGGAGCAAAAGGATATATTGGCCGCGCTGGAAGAAGGCAAGGTGGATATCCTGATCGGCACGCACCGGCTGCTCTCGCGAGACGTCGTTTTTCACGATCTGGGATTGCTTATCGTCGACGAGGAGCAACGGTTTGGCGTGACCCACAAGGAGCGGCTGAAAGAAATGAGCCGCAACGTGGACGTGCTGACCATGACGGCGACGCCCATTCCGCGGACGTTGAATATGTCGCTGGTGGGGCTGCGCGATATGTCCATGATCGAAACACCACCAAAGGACCGGCTGGCGATTCAAACGGTGGTCGCGCCCTTCTCCGAATCGGTTATCCGGCGGGCCATCGTCGAGGAATTGGACCGGAATGGGCAGGTCTTTTTTGTGCACAATCGCGTGGAGTCGATTTACTCGATGGCGGCCTTGATTCAGAAGCTGGCGCCTAAAGCGAGGGTCGTGGTCGGCCACGGGCAGATGGGCGAACGAGAACTGGAGAAGGTGATGCTCCAGTTCATGCGCGACGAGGCGGATGTGCTGGTGTCCACCACGATTGTCGAAAACGGCTTGGACATACCGCGCGCCAACACCATCATCGTGAATCGCGCCGACCGTTTTGGTCTTTCGGAGCTTTACCAGCTTCGCGGCCGAGTAGGACGGTCAAACCAGCGCGCCTACGCATATTTGCTGGTTCCTCCGGAGGCCTCTCTGACTCCGGTGGCAAAGCGCAGGCTGGCGGCGCTGCGTGAATTCAGCGAACTCGGCGCTGGCTTTCGCATCGCTGCACTGGATTTGGAACTGCGCGGCGCCGGAAATCTGCTGGGCCGCGAGCAACACGGCCACGTTGCCGCCATCGGGTTCGATCTCTACACTCAGATGCTGGAGCGCGCCGTGGCCGCCAAGAAAGGAGAAGCGGAACAGCCCGAGCTTCGCACTACATTGAATCTCGGCATGGATATTCGTATTCCGCCCGAGTACCTGCCCAGCGAAAGCTTGCGTTTGCGTACCTACAAGAGGATCGCGGAGATACGCAACGAGGACGAGAGAGAGACTCTCCGGCGCGAACTCGCAGACCGCTTTGGCCCGCCGCCGCCTGCGATAGACAACCTGCTGGATTATGCCGTCTTGAAATCGCTTTGCGAGCGGCTGCAAATCTCGTCTGTGGATCGCCGGGCAAATGAGGCTGCCATCAAATTCTATCCGACCACTTCGGTCCGTCCGGAAAGGCTGGTGCGTTTGGTGAGAAAGGAAAAGGGCACGAAGCTCGACCCGAGCGGCGTCTTGACCATCACTCTGGAACGCAGTAACAAGAGCATTGCAGAGGCCATCCGAAACGTATTGCTTCCACTGGAAACGGGGAGCTAGAATGCGGAGGAGCAAAGGAGAAAGATGCGGAAGAAAGTGTGTATCTGCGCGGGGATAATGCTGATGGCCCCGGCGCTCTCGTGCCTGGCACAGAAAAAGAGCGTGGTTGTGGAAGAGGTGATTGCGCGCGTAAATAACGACGCGATCACCCGCAGCGACCTGGAGCGCGCGCGAAGCGAGATGCAACAGGAGGCGCAGCAAGATTGTCCCAAGTGCTTGCCGGAAGAGATTAATCAAAGGGTTGCGACCGAAGATAAGAACGTTCTGCGCGACCTTATAGACAACTCGTTACTTGTTCAGCGCGGCAAAGATATGGGCGTCAACGTCGAGACCGACGTGATCAAGCGTCTGGATGAGATTCGCATCCAGAACAATATCGCCTCGATGGAGGAGCTGGAGACGCAGATCGACAAAAGCGGCGTCTCTTTCGAGGACTTCAAGAACAACATCCGAAACCAGATGCTCCAGCAGGAAGTGATCCGGCACGAAGTGGGGTCGAAAATTATTCTGGATCATGCGCAGGTGCAAAAGTATTACGACGAACATAAGGCCGAGTTCGTGCGTCCCGAGCAGGTTACGCTGCGGGAGATCTTCGTGAGCACCGAGGGGAAACAGGAATCGGAAATACCAGCCCTGCGAAAGAAGGCGGATGACCTGCTGCAGCGCTTCAAGAACGGCGAGGATTTTGGAGAACTTGCCAAGCATTTCTCCGACGGCAGCACGGCCAAACAGGGCGGAGACTTGGGCAGGTTCGAGCATGGTCAGCTTGCCTCCAACATCGAACAGGCCGTGTTTGCGCTGCAGCGGCTTCAAACGACAGATGTAATTCCCACGAAGACGGGATTTTTGATCCTGCAAGTGGGAGAGCATTATGCTGCCGGGCAGCAGCCGGAGGAGAAGATCGACAACGAAATCCAGGACCGCCTCTACAATGAACGATTGCGGCCGACGCTGCGCGCGTATCTGGAAACGCTGAGGGAAGACAGCTACGTCGCGGTGAAGCCCGGGTATACGGATACGGCTGCCGTGCCCTCCAGCACAATCGAAGAGGTTCCTCCAACGCCTGACAACGACGATAAGAAAAAGAAGAAGTCGGCGCCGACGCCGGCGACGCCTGTCCCAGGCAGTAAACCCGACTGAATGAAAGCCGCCTACGTTTCTGATCTGACGCCGGACGCTACCATCACGTCCTTTTTTCTCGTTTGTGAAAAAGAGCTGCGTTCGACCCGCGAAGGTAAGCCTTTTTTGCGCCTGGAGCTCGGCGATCGAAGCGGAACGATTGAGGCGCGTCTCTGGGATAACGCGGAGGGCCTGGCGGCTCTCTTCGATCGCGATGACATTATTAAGGTTCAGGCGCGCGTTGAAAATTACAAGAACCGGCTGCAGCTGGCGGTGGACAAACTCCGCCGCGCGGAGCCCGCGGAAGTGGATCTGTCGGATTATTTTCCCCATACCGCGGAGGACATCGAGCAGCTTTATGTCCGGTTGCGCGACCATGCTGCAACGATCAAGAATCCCTGGTTAAGCCGCCTTGTCTCCGGTGTTATTGAGGACCCCGCAATATCCCCGCGCTTGAAGCGCGCCCCGGCGGCGAAAATGATGCACCATGCTTTCCTGGGCGGCCTGCTCGAGCATATCGTCAGTTTGTGCGATCTGTGCCGCCTGGCTGCGCAGCACTATCGCGAGCTGGATCTCGATCTATTGCTGACGGGAGCGATTCTGCACGACATCGGCAAACTCGATGAGCTTTGCTATGAGCGCGCGATTCATTACACAAATGACGGGCAGCTGCTGGGGCATATCATCCTGGGCCTCGAGCAGGTGACCGAGAGAATGAATGGCCTGGAGGGCTTCCCGGCCGACTACAAGACTCTGGTGAAGCATTTGCTGATCAGCCACCACGGCGAATATGAATTCGGCTCGCCTAAGCTGCCCATGTTTCGCGAGGCGTTGGTGCTGCATTACCTCGACGATCTGGATTCAAAAATGTCCGCAGCGCGCGCTGTTCTGGGCACTGACGGAGGCGAAGCCGGTTGGACCGCCTTTAGCGCGGCCCTCAATCGAAAACTGCTTCGCCTGGATCAATTTCGCGTGGCCCCGGCGGAAAAGGCAGCTACGGCCGTGGCGGAGAATGATCACAAGGCTGGCACGGAAACAGAAGTCAACACGAAGATTGTTTAGAAAGACGGTCTAATGTCCAATTCCCCTGGTCGAGCGATTCGCCGCTCCATACTGGATCTTGCGCCGCTGGAGCTCGATTGCATGAATGCCTTGTGGCGTTTGGGCGAGGCCACCGTGCGGGATATTCATGCGGCGCTGGCGACCACCCGTCCACGTGCGTACACCACGATTATGACCATCCTCGATCGCTTAGCGCAGAAGGGCGTGGTGGAGCGGAAGAAGGCCGGCCGTGCGTGGCTCTATAAACCCCATCTCTCGGCCGACCAGGCCCGCACCCGTGCCGTCGCACGACTCGTGGAAGGATTTTTTCAGGGTTCTACCGACGCCTTGGCAGCACACCTTTCGAGCTTGAGCAGCGCGGCGCAAACCAACGGCCGGCGCGATCGCGAGTAACCTCAGAGCGCGGAATTGAAAACAATGGCAAAACGCCGGAGTTTGGACTGACGATGTGGAACAGCTTTCGGATCCGCGACGTTGAAATCGCGCCAGCCACGGTGCTCGCGCCGATGGCCGGCGTTACCGATACGATCTTCCGGCGCATGATCCGAAGTCTCGGCGGCTGCGGGCTGATCATGACGGAATTCACGAGCGCCGAAGGCGTCACGCGCAATGCGGCGCGAACGCTCGGATACCTTTACTTCCAGCCTGACGAGCACCCCATCACGGCGCAACTTTTCGGCGTGAATCCCCGGGTGATGGCCGACGCCGCGACGCTGGTGGAGGACCTCGGGTTCGACGTCGTGGACATCAATTTGGGGTGTCCGGCGAAGAAGGTGGTGAAGTGCGGCGGTTCGGGGCTATTACGCGACCTTCGCGCGCTCGAGGAGCTGCTGCGCGCCGTTCGCAGCGCCGTGCGCATTCCGCTGACGATCAAGACGCGGGCCGGCTGGGACGAGAAGAGCATCGTGGCCGTAGAAGTTGCCCGCATGGCGGAAGCGGTCGGCGTGGAAGCTATTGCGGTACACCCCAGAACGCGTGCGCAAGGCTATAGCGGATCTGCGGATTGGGACCTGATTCGCGCCGTCAAGCAAGCGGTTGGCATACCCGTGATCGGCAATGGTGATATTCGGACGCCCGAAGATGCCTTGCGTATGATGCGCGAGACAAGCTGCGACGCCGTAATGATTGGGCGCGGAGCCAGCACGAATCCCTGGATCTTCAGCCAGATCGAACAGTTTGTTGCTACGGGGCGCTATGCGGAGCCCTCGGATGGCGATCGCTACGATTTGCTCTCGAGATATTTCCGCCATCTGCGTGATGCGGGGTGGCCGGACGCGATTGGGAAAATGAAGCAGTTCGCGTGCTGGTTTACGCATGGCATTCGCAACGGCGCCGAGCTCCGGCGGCAGGTGACCACGGCGCGTTCGGCGGGGGAGATCCTGGAGCGCGTGGACGCTTTCTTTGCCATTGAACTTGCCACGATGGGAACACCGTAAGCCGCACGATTCTCTTCGATCACACGCCCAGTCGTAATTCTCTGAAAACAGGAGATTACGCATTTCTTACTAATTGCTTGTAAGCTTCGCGTTTCGTCAAGCCACGCTCGCGGGCGGCAAGCTTCAGGGCCGCTTTGCGGTCGATTTGCCGCTCACGCATGATTTGTTCCACGCGCTCGCGCAGAGGCGCTACGCACAATTGGTGTTTTTTTTCACCGCCCGGCAGCGGCGGGCCGATGAGAATGGTGATCTCGCCGCGAACCGGTCGCTGTTGCACGCGGACGAGTAGCTCTGCCAGATCACCGCGCAGGAACTCCTCGTGCACTTTTGTGATCTCGCGGGCGATGACCGCCTGGCGCCGGCCAAGGCATTCCAGTGCGTCAGAAAGGGTATCCACGAGCCGATGGGGCGCTTCATAGAGCGCGAGGGTGTGGGTTTCCTTAGCGAGGTTCTGGAGTACTTTGCGCCGCGCGGTTGGCCGCGAGGGGAGGAAACCCACAAACAAGAACTCCTCCGCAGGAAGCCCTGAAGCCGCTAACGCGGCGATCACGGCCGAGGGGCCCGGAATCGGGATAACGGGAATTTGTCTTTGGAGGCATAGCGAAACCAGGCGGTGGCCGGGATCGGAAATAACGGGCGTACCTGCGTCACTCACCAAGACAATTTGCGCGCCCTGCTCCAGGCGCTTCAGCAGTTCGTCAGCGCGCGAGGCTTCATTGTGCTGGTGGTAGCTGAGAGTCGGTTTGTGTATCCCATAATGATTCATGAGTTTGGCGGTGTGCCGGGTGTCCTCGCAGGCGATCAGGTCCGCCTCACCTAACAGGCGCAGGGCGCGGACCGTAATATCTTCGAGGTTGCCTATTGGAGTCGCCAGGAGATAGAGACGGCCCTTCCTGTAAGCCAAATTGTCCGGCGGGTCGGGCGCGGGGCTCTGCATGCGCTGGTCAGTCTAGCATGGGCGCGTTTGGCCGCTTCCCGCGGGCGGACGCTGTGGGGGGTGTTCGAGGTGGCACGTCGACGGCCACAGACCAAGTATGAGGTCCGCCTCATGGTAAGATGTTGATTTGACGGAGAAATAGACGTGCCTTTATACGAGTACGAGTGTGGAAAGTGCGGCAAGCACTTTGAAAAAATCGAGAAACTTCAGGGGCCGCACTTGAAGAAATGCCCGAGCTGCGGAGGGCCAGTCGAGCGTCTAATGTCGCCCCCGGCCATTCAATTCAAGGGCAGCGGCTGGTACGTCACCGACTATGCCCGGGCCTCCCGGGGAGCCGAGAAGAGCGACGGCAGCGCGGCTGAGAAGTCGGAAACGAAGGCCGACACCAAGGCTGACCCCAAGGCCGAGTCGAAAACGGAAACGCCGTCCGAAGGCAAGGAAAAGAAGAAGGCCAGTAGGGAGAAGTAGTTTCCCGCTTTAGAGCTTGAGCCCGCGTAAATAGGCGCGAAAGTCTTCGCCGAATTCGCTGTTTTCCAGCGCGATCTCCACGGTAGCTTTCAAGAAGCCGAGTTTATCGCCCGCATCGTGGGATTTGCCCTCATACTCCAATGCGTAGAGTCCGTGCTCTTGAGCCAGTAATCGCAGTGCGTCCGTGAGCTGAATTTCGCCTCCACTCCCGGGAGAAGTTCGCTCCAGACAGTCGAAGACTTCCGGCGGGAGTAAGTAGCGGCCCGTGACCGCCAGATTGGAGGGTGCCTTTCCTGGGCGCGGTTTTTCCACCAGATTGCGTACGCGAAGCAGCCGCTGGCCCCATCGGGATTGTTCCGCGGGCTGGGCATCAATCACGCCATAGAGGTGGGTGCGTTCGGGTGGGACTGGTTCAACGGCAATGGTGCCGATACCGGTCTCTTCGTAAACTTCCACGATCTGGCGGGTCGCAGGACAGGGTCCTGGAATGATTACGTCTCCGAGAAGAACGGCGAAAGGCTCGTCGCCGACCAGTTCTCGCGCGGTTAGCACCGCGTGACCCAATCCTAGGGGTTCTTTTTGGCGTGTATAACTAAAATGAACCATGTTGCTGATGGAGCGGACCATTTCGGCTTGCTCGGTTTTTCCCTTGTTCTCCAGGAATCTCTCCAACTCGGGCGCATTGTCGAAATGGTCTTCAATGGCATTCTTGCCTCGCCCTGTAACGATAATGATATTCTCGATGCCTGAAGCCAGACACTCCTCGACCACGTATTGAATCAGGGGCTTATCGACGACGGGAAGCATCTCTTTGGGTTGCGCTTTGGTGGCCGGCAGGAATCGGGTGCCCAGTCCCGCGGCTGGAAGAACGGCCTTGCGCACGCGTCGGCTCTTCTTTGTCATAACGAGATTCCGGAAGTTATACCTGTCTAGAAGAATTGCAGGCCAAAGGGTGCTTGCTCGATAGGCCAGTACGACCTCGCTTCTTCGATGAAGAGAAGACCACTTACGGACAGCGCCCGCAGCCAGCGGGTGAGCTGAAGCCGTATGCTACCATACGAAAGCGCGAAGCACGCGAGATCGTATGCCCACGCGTATCCTTGGAATTGAGTCTTCCTGCGACGAAACCGCGGCTGCGGTGGTTGCCGACGGCCGGGAAATCCTGTCCAGCGTCGTCGCCTCGCAGGTCAGCGTGCACCGCAAGTACGGGGGAGTGGTGCCGGAACTGGCATCGCGCGAGCATCTGCGGAGCATCGTTGCGGTTGTACGGGAGGCCCTGGATCGTGCGGCTCTGAGTTTCAAAGACCTGGATGCTGTTGGAGTCACCTATGGACCAGGCCTGGTGGGTGCGTTGCTGGTGGGTTTGACCTACGGGAAAGTGGTGGCAAACGCTCTTGGCAAACCGCTCATAGGAGTCAATCATCTAGAAGGCCATGTTCGGGCGGTATTTTTGGAGACTTTTCGATCGGGGCAGGAGCTGTCGTTGCCTGCGGTCTGCTTAATCGTTTCGGGCGGGCACACCGTCTTGTACGAAGTCGCAGCGAACGGACCGGCTGAGCCGCTATCTGCCGCGCTTCTGCGATATCGGAAAATGGGACAAACGCGCGATGATGCAGCGGGCGAAGCCTACGATAAAGTCGCAAAGCTCCTGGCCTTGGGATATCCCGGTGGGCCTATCATTGATCGCTTAGCGGTTCATGGCGCTGACGTAAGCCGCACGCAGGCAGAACACATCGATTTTTCGCCAACCAAGGTAAGGGGAAATCCATACGATTTCAGCTTCAGTGGGATCAAGACGGCTGTGCTCTACTACCTTCGGGCGCACCCGGGATTGCAACCGGAGGTCGACGAACGCCGGTGCGCCCTCAGTAAGGGCGAGCGCGCGGCCGATCAATTGCTTCCGCTCTGCAGCCCTCAAACGTTAGGACTTCTCGTCAGCTTTCAGAAACGAGTCGTAGCCGAATTAGTCAGACGCACTCTTCAAGCGGCGGAGGATATAGCGGCACAAAGCATTCTGGTTTCCGGAGGCGTGGCCGCAAATAGCGAATTGCGCCATTCATTCGAACGCGAAGCGGAGCAACGAGGATTCCGGGTGTTTTTCCCCAGCCGCGAGCTCTCCACCGATAATGCGGCAATGATTGCCGCGGCCGCTTATCCCAGACTCCTCTCAGGCCAGCTCGCCGGTTGGGATCTCAACGCCGAGCCGATCTTACCCCTGGCTTGAGGGAAGAATGGCCTGAATGGCGGACGTTCTGCCGTATCATTCAAGAACGGGAAATATAGCGGGAAGCAGACGAGCTTACCGCTGGACGTTCACAAAATAGGCTGTGGCCGAGAATTCAATCTGCGGCGCTAGCTTCTTCACCTGTAGGAGGCATGCGCAAACGCGCCTTGGCCAATGATTTGATCAACGCTGTTTCCATATTTTCGGGAGTGGAGTTACGGGCGGTCGCGAGCTCGGTAACCAGGAGGTATTTAGCGCGTTCGAGCATCTTCTTTTCCCGAAACGAGAGCGGTTTGGAGTGGCTCAAGGCAACCAGGCTTTTCAGAACTGCGGCCACTTCGATGAGTGACCCGGTTCTCATGCGCTCGGAATTTTCCTTGAAGCGATGCTTCCAGTCGTGATGCGAATTGAATTTGCCGCTCTCGAGATAAACGAGGACCTTGGAAGTATCGCCGTTTCGAATGACTGGACGAAGCCCCACCGCTGCGGCGTTCGAACGGGGAACCATCACTTTGAGGGAGTTGGAGGTGATTCGCAACATGTAGTAGGTTTCGGTTCGTCCTTCGAGCATCCCGTAGCTGATTTGTTCAATGACGCCTACGCCGTGATTTGGATACACTACTTTGTCGCCGATCTTAAATTCCATTGCGGGATTTCCCCCTAAGGCAAAGCACGATG
>Ga0137386_10000993_pt1 | contig 17236 bp, 15 predicted proteins | sample SagtaG_4_FD_104910 | JGI IMG/M metagenome (GOLD analysis project Ga0137386, IMG submission 104910) | Vadose zone soil microbial communities from Sagehorn Ranch, Mendocino, California, USA - Sage2_R_100_16 metaG | ecosystem: Environmental > Terrestrial > Soil > Vadose zone | place: USA... | reverse complement strand
CCGCAAACATCTCGCTTCGTTGACAACACCGACTGGCTGAAAACCGCGGCAATCATTTTGGTCGCGGTTGACCATTTCGGCCACTTCTTCATGGAAGACGACCGCTGGTGGAGCGTTTTGGGGCGCTTGGCAGCTCCGACGTTCTTCTTCCTTATCGGCTACGCGCAGACCAGGACCGTCCCGCTCCACTGGATCTGGCTCGGTGTCATCTTGACTCTGCTCGAAAGCTGGAACGCAAATTGGACCTGGGTAGCACCGAACATTCTTTTGAGCTTCGCACTCGTCCGAAGTGCACGGCCCTACGTGCAAATCCTTTTGCAACGTCACGGTTGGGCCGCCTTCGCCTTCCTCGTTTCCGCACTTTTGGCGGTATTGTCGATAGCGGCCAAGATTGTCGATTACGGCTCGGAGGGATGGCTGTGGGCCCTGTTCGGCTCATGCCAACGCATGTATGTCGACAGCAGATCAGCTACCGACGTGGATGGCCCAGCCCAAAGCTCGGCACCGCCCGCGCCCGCGATGAAGGAGAACGCGGGCCTAATGCGACTGCTGGCCTGCTTTGCCGCCGTGGTCGTCTGCGTCTGGCAGGAACAAGGGGAATACTCGTTTCCTCAGATCCAGTTCGCCGCCTTCATTTTCGGCATCGGCGTTTGGTCCGCGAGCCTGTGTCTGTTCCTGCGCGGCCCGAGCCGCATCCAACCGCCAGAAGCCATAGCCGGCGCCCTCCGCTTCATCGGCCGGCGCACTCTGGAAATCTACGCCATCCAGCTAGCCGGCTCCGAACTCCTTGTAAGGTTGGTGCCCGATGTCGCCCCCTGACCCGAGACCGGATCGTCGCCAAGGCAAGAGAAGCTGTCGTAGCGGCGAAACAGCCATAATTGCTCACGCTGGTCCGGATACTTGCGCGACAAGCCGCTCGGGAATTCATCCAATCCGCATGGGATGGCCACGGCCTCCCGGATTGTGGAACGACCTCGTTGGGGCCAACGTTCGCGGGGTAGATCACCCCGCTTGCGCTTTGGCCAACGGGATCGTGAAGCTAAACACCGCACCGCGATGGCGATTCTCGGCCCAGATGGTGCCTCCGTAACTTTCGACGATCGTGCGCGCGATCGGCAAACCCAACCCCGTCCCCTGCGGCTTCGTGGTCACGAATGCATCGAAGATGATCGTCAAATTGTCCTCGGGAATGCCTTTTCCCGAATCCGATATTCTTACTTCGGCGACGTCGTACTCCGCATTTCGGCGGGTCCTGATCGTCAAGTTGCGGGGCCCAGGCGCTCCTTCCATGGCGTCCATACCGTTCATGACGAGGTTCATTATCACTTGTTGCATGTGGATCGGGTCGGCTCGGACCGGCAATGCGTCGGGCGTAAGCGCAATGCGCAGTATGACTCCCCGCTTGGCTACCTCAGGAGTAACAATTTTGACCAACTCCGGAACCGTGTTATTCAGATCGAGCGCCCGCAGATCGGCCTCTTTTCTATCGTTCAATAAATTCCGCAGGCCAAGAATGATCTCGCTCGCGCGCTGTTCATCCCGGACAATGTCGGACAAGATTTCGCCAATCTGAGTGAGATCAGGCGGACTGGCCTTGAGCAACATTTGCGCGGCTTCGGTATTGCTCAGAATCGCTCCCAGCGGCTGGTTGAGTTCGTGGGCGATGGACGAAGACAGCACGTTTGCAGTCGTAAACCGGTTCAAGCGAACAACCTGCCGGCGTCGGCTGCTTGCTTCCGCCTGGGCGAAATAGCGCCGCCGCCGCTCGACCAGTAACCAGGAAATTATCACGGCCTGGAGCAGCAGAGCGGCCACGACGGCAGTCACCTGCGGCCGATATTGCTCCCACAGACCCGGTTCGCGAAAGTGCACCTCGCTCCCCACAGGTAGCCGGCTTTCGCTGATATTCCAGCGCTTCAGCTCCCTCCAGTCGAACTTCGGCGTTCCAAATTCGATCGGAGGCGTCTTGATGTTGGCTGCCGGCTCCCCGCCGAGGATCCGCACTGCGACGCGGGCGGCCTCCCGACCCACATTCGCGACTGTGGTGAGCGGCCCACCAACGATCCCTTGGCCAAAAAATTCATCGGAAGGAGCGAACATGGGCGCGTTGGCGAGGGCGTGAAGACGGACCAACGCCTTGCTTTCCTCGTGCGCGACCCCTGCCGCATCGATCGACAGCAGCACAAAAAAGATTGCGGACCGTGGTGGAAGTGCCGCAGCGCGCTGCAGCATCCTTTCGAATGACAGCTCGTTGAACCACGTAAACGCCACGCGATTTTCAAACGGTCGAATGGCTTCCCGCATTTGCCCCAGCCAATATTTCTCGGTGGGCGAGTCGCCAATCACGACGGCAACGCTGGCGGTTTCCGGCACGAGCCGCAGCATGCTCCCGACTGCATTGGTAAGATCGACCGAGACGGCAACGACGGTGTCATTCGCTGTAAGCGTACTGACGGGAACGCGCCGTTGTTCCAGACCGGTGTGCACGGCAGGTACAGAGGGAAACAGCTGGGATCGATGCTGCTGAAGGAAATTTACCGCCGGAGCGCCGATGGTAATGACCAGATCGAGCTGGTCTTTGGAAAAGAGAGCGCGCAGATATTCGACGAATGGACCCTCTTCCTTGTCGGCGGAACGCGCGGTTGCAAGCGACGCCTCAAAGATATCGATAGGCTCCTTTGATTGCAGTCCCAGTTCTTCCCGGACGGCTCGTGCGTACTCGTTCCACGGCGCAAAATTGGGGCCGAACGAATGCAGGAGCAGGACTCGCTTCGGCTCGGAGAACGCCGCGCCGGTCAAGGCGAAAAACAACACAACCGTACTCAGAAGTACCGAGAACACCATGTTTAAGCGAAGCCGATAAAGAGTATGCGGGAATCTGGAAATGTTCTTTAGCGACGTCTGGCTGGATCGCCGTATTCTATTCGAATTCCTGGCAACTGGGAACAAAATCCGCTTAGAATGCGCGCCGTAGTTGCACCGCCGCAATGCCGGCAAAGATTACCGTCAATGACACTGACGCTTCGGAAATATGTCACTTGGGGGCCGAGAGCAAACAATACCCGGTACAGATTCGGCAGGATGGGCAGCAGTGTTTTCGGTTGGTTTTCGGTAGTCGGCCAGCCACAAAAAGATTTCGTCACGCGGCGGCATTGATTGCATCGATGAGCAATTTTGCCAAAAAAGGCTTCTTCAGGTACGCAACGCAGCCAACGTCAAAGGCCTCCTTGCGAGTGGCCTCGTCATCGATCGCGGTCATAAAAATGACGGGCAGATTCCTGCCTGATGAAGTCAATCGCCGCTTCAAGTCGATGCCCGAGATTCCGCCGAGATGAATGTCCAAAAGAAGGCACTCCGCCTCGCATTTGGCGATGTCGTCAAGAAACAATTCCGCCGATGTAAATGTCTGCACGCGGAATCCGTGCGCTGACAAAAGGCGATTGAGACCTTGCAGCATGCTCGGATTGTCTTCAACAACAGCGATGGTCCGCATGGCACACAATCGTTAGCATTTTGCGTGGATCTGCAAGAAAGGTGCTCCTGATTTTACTGCATACTGAACCCATGATGACCAGCACTAGCGAGCGGTTTTACCGCCCTTGCAAATCTGATCCTGCACAACGCGACACCACGACGCTAAGCGAAAATTGAGCGCAAAGAGATATTCGCGGGTGGCTGATGCGTAAGCTCAGCGTCAATTCTCAGGGTTTCATCTCGATCCCGAGCTTGGCGCGCATATCCTTGAACACGACCGCAATCGCCTCGATGATCAACTGATCGGGATTGGCCTTGCAATAGACGATGATCTCATGCTCCGCTTCTTTTCCCTTCTTGAGGTCCAGATAGTGCTTGCGGGCGAGTCCATTGTACCAGCCGCTATACCAGGTCGTCAGCATGTCGGCGTCACCTTGCCACGTCCCAGCCAATTGGGCGCATGTCAATTTCTGAACATTGATAAATCCGTTGGCGTCGGCATACGTGCTCAGATCCACTTGCGCGCGTGCGGTTTGAATTGCTGTCGTCAAAAGTATTGTCGCGAGTATCAAGGACCTATGCATCGCCATTCTCTCCTGTGATTCTGCAGTTTTGCAGCGCCGGCGCTCAAGCGTCGACGCAGCGGTCGACTTTACTGAGCCGACTGACCCACCGTTCCTTGCCCCCGCGTGTCCGGCGGCGGGTTCCATATACCCATAAGCGCCTCGGTCAGCCGCAGAATTCCTCGGAACATGCCGAACACTCCTCTTCTGACGTGTGCAGTTGTTATCTGCGGCTTCGTTCCATACACTCCGTTGCGCTATCCAATTGAAATCGGGGGAAGCGCGCCTCCCCCGTCTCCCTCGTGTCAGTAACAGGGCGGATAGGGGTAATAGCCGCAAGCCGGACGGGCATAGGGCGCAGCATATGCAGCCGCTCCAACGGCGCCGGCATACATGGCGCCGCGAAACGCCGAACGACGTGCAACCCCGGCAAACGACATCGGCGTGAACGGCCGGCCGATGATGTCGATGAAGATTGCTGCCGCTCCATCCCCACCGTTGAGATCGCCTTCAAGGGTCTGAACGTTGAACGTCAGCTTGTCGCCGTCGAGCTTCGGATTCTTCAGCACCACGACGGCATCCTTCACCAAGCCATCCTTGCCGAAGACGGACACGGTTGCGTTCGGCGGATTCTTGGCAAAGCTGTCGTCGCCCGATCCCCATTCCGCGATGACATCCGCGGTGGGCTGGTGGCCTGCCGATCTTACCGGACGATCCGCAAATATGATGGAGCTGGGCATCACGCCGGTTAACGTCAGCGTATCTCCCTGCAACGTCGCGCCGCGGGAGTTGAGCACGAACAGCGAAGGCACGATTTCGGGTTTGGCGGCAGCGGAAGGAGCGCCGATGGTCTTCATGGAAGAAGGTGCCGGAGCACCTTGAGCGGTCGCCGTTCCCACAGTTTGAGCGAAGGCCGCCCCCGCACCGCCCACCAGCATTGCCGTCACTGCGAGCAGCCCGGCGATCCGAACCAATTTTACACTCTTCATGTCTGCTTCTCCTGTCAGGAATTCGGGTGAACTTTTCTTGAAAATCGCTTTCGCGGAAGGCCGCGCTTGCTGGCGATTATGAAAAAGCCCTGCGGCACCGACTATGCAAAAACGTGCAGACATAAAAATATAGGACGAACACACGAGAACAGACGCTCGCCGCGCCGATTTTGCATAGCGCGGGCTAACGAACTCCACGCAAATAGAGGCGTGGCATCAACCAATGACGGGGCTGCGCCGTGGTCATCATCCTGTGCCTTTACGTCGGCGCGCTGTGGCTCGTGTTCTCGAAAATGAAGCTGGTGCGCTGGGGCTGGTTATCGGGGACGATATCGGTTCTCATTGGCGCATTTATTCTTGCGACGTTTCTCGCGCTGTTTAATTACCTCACGCCAGCGGGCAGGGTCACAGTGACCGGCAAGGTCGTCGAGGTGACACCGAATGTGACCGGTCAGATCATCGCTATTCCGGTCGAGACGAACGTGCTCGTGAAGACCGGCGATGTTCTGTTTCAAATCGATCCAGCGCCATTCCAATACAAAGTTACCCAGTTGCAGGCGTCGCTGGCCGCGGCGCGACAACAGACCCAAATATTGAAATCGAACTATGAGCAGGCGACCGCGAATGTCGCCGGGCTAACCGCCCAGCTCAAGTACAACACGAAGCGTCTCGCCGATATTCAGACGCTTGCGACGGAGGGCGCAAACACCGAGTTCAAGGAGCAGGATACCCAGGTTCAATACGAGACAGTGACGGCGCAACTCAACGCGGCCAAGGCGACGCAGCAGAGTGCCAAGCTCGCCATGGATTCCGAAATCGGGGGTGTCAACACCACCGTTGCACAGATCCAGGCGCAGCTGGAGAATGCCGAGTGGGAGTTATCACAGACCACGATTCGTGCGCCCGCCGACGGCTACGTGACGGTCGTGGCGCTGACTGTCGGCGATCGTGCATTGCAATTCCACTCGGCGATGTCGTTTATTGTCGAGAAAGAGATCATAATTGTCGGAATGTTCTCGCAGAACGGCTTCCAGACAGTCAAGATCGGCGCTCCCGTCGATATCGTTTTCGACAATGCCCCGGGCCGCATCTATCACGCAAGAATCACGGTAATTCCGAAGGGCGTCGGACAGGGACAAGTAGCGGTATCCGGAACGCTCGCGCGAACCAATGCGCTCGGCGGCGCAACCGCCTTTCCGGCACAGCTTTCCATTCCGGATGAAATGGGCCGCGATTCACTCCGGCTGGGAATGTCCGGAAATGCCACAGCATTTTCCGAGAAAGCGGGAGTTATCGGCCTCCTCGCCTCGATTCTGGTCTGGATCAGCGCCTATACCGCGTACCTGTAGCCGCCGTTGAGCCGTGTTTTGCGGTTGCGACTGCCGTCGCGATGCAAGATCGCCCGCTCCATTTGGCTTATGGGATTATCGTTCCGGTCGGAATCTGAGCAAAACAGCTCACGTTGACGGTTCGCTTGAAGCTAAGTTATTCTTGGGTGGCTGGCGTTCTATTTCCCACGTCTACCGCACGACTCCATTTCTCGGCACTGTTTACCGCTGCGCGGCGGCGCCTGCTGTTGGACATGCTTTTGGCGGGCCGGCCTCCTTTTAGCTTAGGGCGGAAAACCATGACTGGCACGCCTATAGTTCATGTCGTGGACGACGACGCCTCGTTTCGGAAAGCGATTTCGCGATTATTGAAAGTTTCCGGTTACGAGATCGCGGAATATGAATCCGCGACGAGCTTCTTGCGCGCCATCGACAACGCCAAACCCGGCTGCATTGTTCTCGACGTAAAAATGCCAACTGTTGGCGGTCTGCAGCTTCAGAATGAACTTTCCAAGCTGTCGCAGAACTGGCCAATTATTTTCATGACCGGCCATGGAGATATCCCCACCAGCGTCCGCGCTATCAAGGCCGGCGCGGAAGACTTCCTCTCCAAGCCTGTATCCAAGCAGACATTACTAGAGGCGATTGAACGCGCACTTGTCCGCTCTGCCGCGATACGGCAGAGCCAGGACCTGCTTGATTCCCTTAGATCTCTTGTCTCCGCTCTGACCCCACGCGAGGCTGAGGTATTTGCGCTAATGGTCCGCGGCAAACTGAACAAGCAAATTGCCCATCTGCTTGGTACGTCCGAACGAACCGTCAAGGCTCACCGGCATATGGTGATGCAGAAGCTGCGGGTTCAATCGTTTGCGGAGGTGGTCTCCATTGCGGAGCGAGTAGGCTTGCTGGCGCCCCCGGCCTGAGCTGGCGCAAAAGGCCTCGCACAGGCTGTTTACATCCCCACCCTCGTCTCCGTGTACGGCTGCGTGCGCTGCTGACAACCCCCGATTGCCCCAAAGGACAATATCGCTCGAACGCCAGATTGTGGTGCCTTGTGCCCGGTTGCGTCATTTCTCCATGTTCCCGCGTTCAGGCGTTTCCGATGAACATTCATCAGTGGCTTGCAATCGTGGCGGAAACGCCATTCACTCGCGAAAGCAACCCGTGCAGCGATCTCGTCGAACAGGCGGAGAGATTGGCTCTCGCACATCTGGACGAACCGCTGCACATTTCGGTCTTGTGCCGTACCCTTGAGGTAAGCGAGCGAACGCTTCGCAAGGCATTTCACAAAATCCACGGCCTTCCGCCATGCCGGCATCTTCGAATGTCGCGACTGTCTCAGGCAAGACGGGCCCTTTTATCCGCAGACTGCAAAGGCGTAACTGTCACAGAAATTGCAACCGGTTTTGGCTTCGTGGAGCTGGGACGCTTTTCGGTAGAATACCGGAAGGTGTTCGGCGAGAGTCCTTCACAAACGCTGCACCACGCATCCCGGACCAAGACTTTCCCACAGCCAACGGGGTCAGCCGTCCTGCCAATTCCTGCTTTCTGCGGGTGATCATCGTGCATCTCCAACGTGGCCCTAGAGCAACATGCAGGCGCGAATTTGCAGGTCGCTACCTTAGGGCGAGACATCCAATCGCTGATCGATACATTGTGATTCTCAGAGATTCCCGGACAAGGGGAGCAAGCAGATGACGCGCTGCATATCCGAACGGAAGTCTGGTCATCGGCTCATTCACCCAGCTATCGGCGTAGCCACGGCGATGTTCGGATTCTTATCCGACGCCGCATACGCCGACGAAGGCGGCGTTTCCTATTGGCTTCCCGGACGTTTCAGCAGCCTTGCGGCAACTCCCCAAGTGCCGGGCTGGTCCATGGCCGAGGTCTACTATCATACCACCGTATCGGCGTTTGGCGCCGCAGCCGCGGCAAGAGAAATTCAAATCGGCAGGTTCTCGCCGACAGTGAACGTCAGCTTCAATGCAAATTTGAATGCGCAGGCCGATCTCCTGCTGCTCAACCCGACCTACACGTTTGCGACGCCGGTGCTGGGCGGGCAATTGGCCATTGGCGTAACCGGCCTGCTCGGGCGGTCGGCTGCCTCCATTAATGGGACGCTGACGGCGGGGATTGGACCATTTGCGACAACCCGCACGGGGAACATTGGAGATTCGATCACCTCCGTCGGCGACCTCTATCCGCAGGCGACGCTGAAGTGGAACGCGGGCGTACACAATTTCATGACTTATCTGACGGGAGACATTCCGGTCGGTGCCTACGATCCGGCGCGGCTTGCCAATCTTGGCATCGGTCATGCTGCCATCGATGGCGGTGGCGGCTATACCTATTTTAATCCGGCGACGGGCACGAATTTTCAGCCGTCGCGGGCTTCACCTGCAATTTCAAGAACCAGGACACGCAATACCAGAACGGCATCGATTTTCACGTCGATTGGGGTGCTTCGCAGTTTCTCTCGAAACAGGTTTTCGTCGGCCTCGTCGGATATGCGTATCAGCAGGTCACGGACGATTTTGGTCAGCACCCGATCTTGGGTGGATTCCGGTCACGTGTCATCGGTGTCGGCCCCCAGATCGGGTACCTGTTTCCGGTGGGAGACACGCAGGGATATCTGAACCTGAAAGGGTATGGCGAATTCGACGCGGCCAATCGGCCGGCGGGATGGAATACGTGGTTGACGTTCTCGATCTCGCCGATGGCTCCCACCAGCACGGTGACGCCAACGCGCCGGATCGTAACCAAGTAAGGACATCGTTCCGAACAGGGAGCGGCGTCATCTATCGATAGCGACGAGCTCGCTCTGATGCAGGGTTAGACCAGTGAGTATCGGTCTGCGATTTCGAAATCGGTACGTCGTGGCGCTGGCGACGGTGATCGTTTGCTACGTCACCGTCAGCTACCTGATTTTGCCCGCCACCTGGTCGCGTGTTGAGCATGAACCCGGACTCGCAAAACGGACGTTTCTGACTGCGAACGCGCAGGGAATTCCGGGAGGCCCTATTAACGTTGGCCTTATCGGCACCCGCGAAGACGTCATATCTACATTTCACGCGGCCGCGTGGTATCCCGCGGATCCAATTACGTTGCGGACGAGCCTGGAAATCATTGGCAGCGTCGTGCTCGATCGCCCTTACAAGGACGCGCCAGTCAGTCCGCTCTTTTTCGAGGGGCGTCGTGAGGATCTCGCATTTGAAAAACCCCACGGAGCAAGCGCCGATCGCCGGCAGCACGTCCGACTATGGCTGGTCCTCACCAGCGGGGCCGATGCATCTCCTGTGTGGCTTGGGTCGGCCAGTTTCGACAGCGGGGTCACCCTAAGCCGCGACACCGGCCAGGTGACGCATAAAATCGCGCCCAACATCGACCAGGAACGTGACCAGCTGATCGACGGAATAAACCAGGCGCAGATGGTCACGAGCATCTATCAAATGAAGGGAATCGGCCCCACCCTGAACGGGCGTAACGGCGAAGGCGATCCCTATTACACCGACGGCGAGATCTGGCTGGCGCGGCTTGCTCGACGAGGGGAGAAAGCTGACACGGCTGCCAAGAGACAGCCGCCGCCTTCATTGATCCAAATAAAGGATGCGGTGTTTTCCTGGCGTTCTTCCAGCGATTGACCGCCCAGTCCGTGCGTTAGTTGATTTGCACAGCTTCCGCGCCAGCCGATCCACCGCGAAGCAGGGTCCGGCGGTGGCTCATCAGATACTGAAGCCGGTGGGCTGCAAGACCCAGGGCGGCCATGTCGGCGCTGTCGGCGCCCTCGCCGTTCGCGTTCCTGGCGAGTTCTGCCTTCAGCATGTCATCGATCCGCTTCTCGATTTCTTTCAGTTCCGCCTCGCTGCTCGCGCCCTTGATCTCATTGCCGAGCTCATACAGCGGTTCGAGCATGCTTTGAGAGGCAATCCCCGAGCCGGCAAAGCGCCACGCGGCAATGATGATCGAGATCAGCGACCCCAGCAGCAACGACCCGTAATAGAGTTTGTCATCATATTTATCGAGGAAGCTTTGCCGGTTTCCGTTGTAGTACGTGGCCGCGCCCGGATGAATGGGAATCAACGCGTCGGCATCGGTGCTCGGCGCAGCCGCCTGCGCCAGTATCGGATATTGCGACAACAAGTCCCGTCGGACGTCGACCAGGGATTGCGTCAGGTCGGTGATATCGTCGGCATTCACGGACTTGTTGGCGACCAGAAAGTATGAAACGCGCAGCGATGTCAGATCGTCCGAAGGAACGGGCGGCGCTCCCCGCAAGTACCCTTTGGAATGTCGTAGCTTTCGTAATATTGCGCGACATTCGCGACAGCCCCGGCAGAGGCGATTTCGATCAGTTTTGGCGCCGATCCCTTTGCCTCGCCTTTCTGAAAGAATTGCCTGACTTTCGCGAGGTATTTCTCGGTAAGAGGCACCACCGCAAGAAGCGCGTGGACCTGCCCGGATGAAAGCTTGGCCGCACCGTCGGTTATGGCGACATCCTGGAAGGTGACCTTGGCGCGGTCGAACTGATACACTTGCTTCAGCGCTTCAACCACCGGCTGATTGATCGCTCCTCCAATGACGCCGATCGTCGTATTGCGCAGATCGCCGAGACTTTCGGCGCTCGCAGCCGAGGGCACCACGAGCAGAACCACGCCGTGGGTCAGAAGCAGCACACTCCTTGCATCCGCGAGACCGCGGGTATCGCCGCGAACAATGGCAAGGTCGGCTTTGTGCGCGGCGAGCATTTCGGATGCTTTCGCCGACGTGCCGGTGTCGACGACCTTCAATCGAATTTGGGCGTTCGATGCCGTCAGGCGCGCGGATACTGCCGAGATCGGCGCTAGAGCCTCGCCGTCGGCGGATCCTGCGGCCACCGTCAAATAAACCGGCTTGGCAAAGTAGCGATAGCAGAACCATCCGCCGCCAACGACGGCGGCGGTCAAGAGCCCCACGATCGTTACCCGCAACCATCGAGGCCACAGACTGATTACGAGGCCCGTCATGGCGTCACGGTGCGAGAGCCAGCGTAAGCCCCGACACGCCCAGCGAAACGTTCAGGCCCGCCTGCCCCTCGACCGATAGCGGCTGCAGGGCAATCGTACGGTTTGAACCGCCAAATAGGACATTGGCTCCGACTCCCACTCCAACCGCGATGTCGCCGCTTGCACCCACATATTCGCCAGCCAGCGCCCCGATCGGCGCCCCTCCGGTCGGCGCGAATACACCCCACGCCATCACGCCACCGGCGCTGATCCCAAGCTCGAGCCCGACCGTATTCATCACTCCGCTATAGTTCTGCGGTGGGAACGGACCGTTTGGCGCAAAGCGGCAGCTCATTCGCTGACTTTCGGCGACGATCAGGCCGATACTGGGTGCAAGGTTGCAAGTCAGCATGCCCGCCTGCACGCCCGGCGGCGGCTGTTGGGAGAACGCCAGGGCGGGGCCGACGAGCCAAAGCATTGTCACGCACGCCAATTTCCCAAGACGATTCATGATCGATCGCTTTCTGCGGGCCCTGCCCGGCTCGCCAATCAAGGTGAAGTCCAATCGCGCGGATACGAGGCTTGCATCTATACGAACCGGAATAATCGTCTGCCTATGCAAATTCGGACGGCGAGACCGGAAACTGATTCACTTCCCGATCTTGCTCTCGCAATTGGTCTTTAATCGCTGACGGGCTCGCAAATTGTTCGATTTTGCATAGTCGCCCGCAGCGAGCGTGGATAGCTTTCACGACCTCAAGTTCCGGAAGTAGCCGCACGCGGGCCCGAGCGCTCGCCGATAAGGAAAAGGAACCTCCCGATGCTGACGAAACGTGATCTTCTCCGCTCCGCGGCGTTGGCCGCAATCACTGTCACGGCGGCGAAGGCTGTCCCGGCGCACGCGCAGGCCAAAGCCGAATGGCCCGACATCCGCGAGGCCAAGGCGATCGCCGAGGAAGGCTTCATCTACGGACTGCCGATCGTGATGAACTATGCGGTCATGTACGAGTATTCGGTCGACAAGAATTCGGGGCAATTCAAGGCGCCGTTCAACCGGATCAAGAACGAAGCGCGCGTCTTCACCTACAAGGACACGTCGATCGTCACGCCCAATAGCGATACGCCCTACTCCTTCCTCTGGATGGATTTGCGCGCGGAGCCGATGGTGCTGTCGGTGCCGGCGGTGGAAAAGAGCCGCTATTACGCGGTGCAGCTCGAAGACGGCAACACCTACAATTACGGCTACATCGGCAGCCGCGCCACCGGGACCGAGCCAGGCGACTACATGGTGGTCGGCCCCGACTGGAAAGGCGCAACGCCGCCCGGCATCAAGAAGGTGTTCCAGTCCACGACCCAATTCTCCATCGCAGGCTATCGCACCCAGCTGTTCGGCGCGGACGATATGCCCAACGTGGAGAAGGTCCAGGCCGGCTACAAGGCGCAGCCGCTCTCGGCCTATCTTAAGCAACCCACGACGGTCGCCGCCGCCGCCGCGGTGGACTTCCCCAAGATCGATAAGGAATTGGTCAAGAAAAACTTCTTTGAGTATCTCGACTTTTCCTTGCAGTTCGCGCCAGCCACGGCGGATGAAAAGGAAATCCGCGCCAAGCTCGCCCGCATTGGCGTCGGACCCGGCAAGACCTTTGATTTCAAGGACCTCCCGCTGACTCACAAACTTGAAATCGAGCTCGGCATGAAAGACGGCGAGGAGAAGGTCGACAAATACCTTAAGGAGGGCTTCAAGAATATCAACGGGTGGAATATCGGATCGTTCTTCGGGGATCGGCAGTTTTTCAACGGCAACTGGCTGCTACGGGCGGCTGCCGCCAAGGGCGGCATCTACGGCAACGACGCCGTGGAAGCTGTGTACCCCTTTACCAAGAATCTGGCCAACGGCGACGTGCTCGATGGCTCCAGGCACAAATACACGATCAGCTTCCCCGCCGGACAGCTTCCGCCTGTCAACGCGTTCTGGTCGGTGACCATGTATGATGGCAAGAGCCAGTTGCTGATTGAAAACCCGATCAACCGGTATCTGATCAACTCGCCGATGCTATCAGGCATGAAGAAGAACGTGGACGGCTCTCTCACGCTGTACGTCCAGAAAGATTCACCCGGCGCCGACAAGGACTCCAATTGGTTGCCGGCGCCGAACGGCCCGATTTATCTGGTGATGCGGCTGTATTGGCCGAAGACCGAAGCACCGTCGGCGCTGCCCCCGGGCAACGGCACCTGGCAGCCGCCGGCGATCGTGGCGTCGCAGTAGCGTCGACGCCAAACGGCAGCGCGGGATCATTACCGTGATCCCGCGCGTGCCCAGAAATCCACAAATCAAATACGCGCTCGAGCCCAAGCCGTGAAGACAAAGGGAATGTTGATATGATTACGAAACGCGATCTTCTTCGTTCGGCCGCACTTGCTGCAATCGTGGCCACGACAGCGAAGTCTGTTCCAGCAAGCGCTCAAACGAAAGCCGAATGGCCCAATCTCATTGAGGCCAAGGCCATCGCCGAGGAAGGCTTCATCTACGGCCTTCCCGTCGTGATGAACTACGCGGTCATGTACGAGTTTTCCGTGGACACGAAGAACAGCCAGTTCAAGGCGCCGTTCAACCAGATCAAAAATCTGGCGTATGTCGCAACATACAAAGATACCGCTGTCGTGACACCCAACAGCGACACGCCATATTCTACTTTGTGGTTTGATCTGCGCGCCGAGCCGATGGTTGTTTCGGTGCCGGCCGTGGAGAAGACCCGCTATTATACGGTGCAGCTGATCGACGGTAACACGTTCAATTTTGGTTACATCGGCAGCCGCGCGACCGGCAGCGACGCCGGAGAATATATGGTCGTTGGGCCGAACTGGCAGGGCGCCACACCATCCGGAATCAAGAAGGTCTTTGCGTCCTCGACGCAGTTTGCTTTCGCGGCCATTCGCACGCAGCTCTTCAATCCGGCGGATATGCCCAATGTCGTAAAGGTTCAGGACGGCTACAGGGCGCAGCCGCTGTCGGCCTATCTCAAGCAACCCGCGCCGCCGGCGGCGCCTGCGATCGACTTTCCCAAGGCCGATGCGGAACTCGTGAAGAAGAACTTCTTCGAATATCTCGACTTTGCGCTCCAATTTGCACCAGCAGGGCCGGAAGAACGCGCCATTCGCGAGAAGCTGGCGCGCATCGGCGTTGGCGCGGGCAAGACCTTCGACTTCAAGGACCTTCCGCTCACCCACAAACTCGAAGTCGGACTCGGCATGAAAGACGGCGAGGAGAAAGTCGTGAAGTACCTCGCGGAAGGCAGCAAGAACATCAACGGGTGGAAAGTTGGATCGCTGTTCGGAGACCGGCTGTTCTATAGCGGCGACTGGCTGAAGCGGGCCGCCGCCGCCAAGGGCGGCATCTATGGCAACGACGCCGCAGAGGCGGTCTACCCGTTGACCAAAACGCTCGCCGACGGCGAGGTGCTCGATTGCTCCAAGCACAAATACACGATCACTTTTGCCGCCGGGCAGTATCCGCCCGTGGAGGCCTTCTGGTCTGTGACCATGTATGACGGCAAGACGCAGTTGCTGATCGAAAATCCGATCAATCGCTATCTGATCAACTCGCCAATGCTGCCCGGCATGAAGAAGAATGCGGATGGCTCTCTCACCCTGCATATCCAGAAGGATTCCCCCGGCGCCGACCGGGAAGCCAACTGGTTGCCGGCGCCGAATGACGAAATCTACCTCGTCATGCGCCTGTACTGGCCGAAGACCGAAGCCCCTTCGATCCTGCCGCCGGGCAATGGCACCTGGCAGCCGCCCGGCATCAAGAAGGTTTCATAGATCCGCTACTGAGTCAGCAAGTTCGACACGAACGAAATGAAAGGTCCGGACTCATGAAAACCATCACGCGAAGAGGATTTGTCGGTGGAGTTGCCTTGCTTCCGGCACTCCATTTCGCAGCGGCCCACGCCCAGGCCGGCCTCAGTCCCGCGGAAGCCCGCACCCTCGCCAAGGAGGCTTATATCTACGGCTTCCCGATCGTGGACAATTACCGCATCCAGCACGCCTACTGGATGGATAAAACAAACCCGGAATACAAGGGGTCCTTTAACCAGATCTGGAACGCCACACAACTCTTCTCGCCCGCGGACAAGGCGATCCAGACTCCCAACTCGGACACGCTGTACTCCTTCATCGGCGCGGACCTGCGCTCCGAGCCCATCGTGCTCACCGTGCCGGTGATCGAAAAGGAGCGCTATTTCTCCATCCAGCTCATCGATTATTACACCTTCAACTTCGACTACATCGGCACCCGCACGACCGGCAACGGAGGCGGCAGCTTCCTGCTCGCCGGGCCTGGATGGAAGGGTGACGCGCCCAAGGGCATCAAGAAGGTCTTTCGCTGCGAGACCGAACTTGCGTTCCCCGCGTATCGCACGCAGCTCTTCAGCCCGGGTGACATCGACAACGTGAAGAAGGTCCAGGCCGGCTACAAGGTTCAGCCGCTCTCCGCGTTTCTCGGCCAGCCTGCACCCAAGGCCGCACCGCCCATTGATTTCATCAAACCGCTGACGCCCGCGGAAGAGAAGACATCGCTGCAGTTTTTCAACATCCTGAACTTCGTGCTGCAGCTCTGCCCGACGGTCCCGTCCGAGAAAGCACTGATGGCGCGCTTCGCCAAAATCAGCGTTGGCGCGGGCAAGGCCTTCGACGCGAGCAAGCTCTCGCCCGAGATGAAGACGGCCATCGAGCAGGGCATGGCCGACGCCTGGGTTGCCTTCGCCGGCCTGAAGAAAGATTTTGAAGAGAGGAAGCTGGCCTCCGGCGACGTCTTCGGCACGCGGCAGTACCTGAAGAACAATTATCTCTACCGGATGGGCGCCGCCGTGCTCGGCATCTACGGCAATTCGAAGCAGGAGGCGATGTATCCGGCCTATTACGTGGATGCGACGAAGCAGAAGCTGGACGGCGCCAGCCGTTACACCATGCGCTTCGCGCCGGGCCAGTTGCCACCCGTCAACGCGTTCTGGTCGCTGACGATGTATGACGAGCCGCAGAGCCTGCTGGTGGCCAACCCGATCAACCGCTATCTGATCAATTCACCGATGCTGCCGCAGCTCAAGCGCGATGCCGACGGCGGGCTGACGCTGAACATTCAGAACGAATCCCCAGGCAAGGACAACGAAGCCAACTGGCTGCCCGCGCCAAAGGGGCCGTTCTCCATGATTATGCGCCTCTACTGGCCGAAGGAAGCCGCGGTGGAGGGCAAGTGGGAGCGACCGCCACTGCAGCGGGCGGCCTAGGTTGTTCGAGACGAACCGCCGTGAGGTACTACAACGAGGAGCGGCAGCGGTTAGCCGCTAGCTCGACCTCCACGCGCACAAAGCTCGAGGGGAAGCGGGACCGGATCGAGAGCGAACGCCAGCGCAATATCGACCTGGTCGTCAAGCAGGTCATTGAAGGGGATGATGCTCGTGGACGCATCGCGGAACTCAAGGCCCAACGGCTACAAGTTGAGGTCGAGCTTGCGGCACTGGAGGAAGCTCAAGATTGAGGTAAAAGGTAAACTTGCCGCCCTTATCGGAGGGGGAGTATTTCCCGAAGCAATCCGTAGTGGGGGATACGTGGTAGCGGGAGAGGGACTCGAACCCCGACCCCAGGATTATGATTCCTTGCTCGGACAACTGACTAGCTTTTGTTAGTTTGCTTATCAGTTTGCGAATCGCCCCACTCTGCTCAAAGTTTTGCAGGGAATATCGAAACGACATCATGAAAGAGCCGTTACCTCACGTGGCTAGTCAGAATTCGCGCCCCTATTGGCTTGCTGCGAAAGCTCAACGCTGCAGTGATTGGACCGATGCCGGATTCGAACCCAAATTGCGATGGTTCCGCTTGGTAGCCTCGATGGTATTCGTGGT
>Ga0137386_10000992_pt1 | contig 17239 bp, 15 predicted proteins | sample SagtaG_4_FD_104910 | JGI IMG/M metagenome (GOLD analysis project Ga0137386, IMG submission 104910) | Vadose zone soil microbial communities from Sagehorn Ranch, Mendocino, California, USA - Sage2_R_100_16 metaG | ecosystem: Environmental > Terrestrial > Soil > Vadose zone | place: USA... | reverse complement strand
GGCTGACGGGACGGGATGCGAATCACGTAGACGTCGAACGGGACACCACCGCGTGGCGAGTCGGACGCCTCGAACGTGACGGCCGCGTCGCGGCCTTCGTGAAGCGTCGAGGGCACGCCGACGTTGAGCGGCGCCTCGGGCAGCGTCGCGGCGACGGCCGGCGGCGTCGCCGCAAGCACCGAAGCCGCCAGGGCGAGGACCGTGAGCGCTGCCGCACGTGCGCGCCCTCGCGGGACCAGCAGCGCTCCGACGACGCCCGAAGCGATGAGCGTGATCATGAGGCCGTCGCGGACCGAGCGCGGCGCATAGGTCATCTCGACGTCGTGGCGCCCGGCTCCGAGCGCGACCGCACGGAACGCATAATCGGCGCGCCCCACGGGCTGCGCGACGCCGTCCACGCGTGCCTGCCAACCCGGAAACCACGTGTCGCTCAGCACGAGCCAGGCTGGCCCGTCGCTCTCCGTCGTCAGGCGCATGCGCTCGGCCTCGTCGACGGTGAACGCGACGTGTGCGACACCGAGCTCGGCGACGCCCGGCGGTGGCGTCAGGCACCCGCTCAGCACGACCTCGTGGCGAAGATCCACCTCGGCGTCACGGATCAGGCGAAGCGCATCCTGATCGTTCGCACAGCGTGCGCGCGCGACGAGGAAGGCGCGGGGCAACGCACGGGAGTTGGTGACGATCCGCGCATCGCGGCCGTCGTAGTCGGCCACGACGTGCGCCGGCAGTGCCGCGGTGCCCCGCGAGACGATGACGCGGCGGATCGCGAGGAGATCGAAGACCGGGCTGGCCGCATCCACCGTGACGTCGATCGAGCCGCTGGCCAGGAGCCAGCTCTCGCGCCGGGGACCGGCGAGGTGCTCGACGCGATGCGGCGTCAGCCCGTCGTAGCCCGCGACCTCGCGGAGCCCGTACAGCACGCCCAGGTTCTTGCCGGCCCCGAGCACCACGCGCTCGTGAGGATCGGATCGCGCTCGCAGGTGCGTGATCGCCGGCGGCTCGGGATAGAAGAGCGACGACGCGATGACCGGATTCTCCGTCGCGGCCGTCGGGGCCAGGACGGCGACCTGGGCCGCGAGGAGCAGCCACGCGGCCCGAGAGCCCGCCGGCGCCAGCGCCGCCAGCGTGGCCACGGCGAGAAGGACGAGGAAGAGGACGTACTGGGCGGCCGTCGCGTAGACGAGACCGCCACGGACGAAGATCGGATAGTCCTGGACGACGAGCACACAGGTGAGCGCGGCGAGCGCCACGACGCTCCAGCGCACCGCCCGCTCCATTCGACGCCGCACCTCGGGCGAGGCCGTGGCGAGGGCCTCGAGGCCGAGCGCGGCGAGCACCGAGAGCGCGAAGGCGAAGAAGACGACCATCCGGAACGTGATGACGAACGAGAACGGCGGCAGCGCGCCCAGCCATCCGGTCACACCTGGCGTGTCGTAGCAGAGCACGGCGGCCACGAGCGCGAGACCGAGGAAAAACCGCGTGCCCGGCCCGCGCCACGCGCCGACGATCGCCGCGGGCAGCGCCACCCAGGGCACGACGCCGACGGTGGCGGCGATCTCGTTCGGATTGAAGTAACCCCAGTAGTCACGGCCGGTGGCGCTCCCGAAGTACCCGGGCATCAGCAACGCCAGCGCCGAGCGCGGTGGCGCCGCCATCACCGGCATCCACTGGGCGCGGTACGCATACACGGCGCTCTCACCGAGGTACTCGAGGAATGGAAGGATCTGCACCGCCGCCAGCGCGCCACCGATCACCGCGCCCGACGCCCAGGCGCCGAGAAATGACCACGGCCGCCGGGTCGCGGGAGCGCGGACGAGAGCCCAGGCGCCGGTCACGAGAAGGGCGACGGCCGTGATCTGCGGGTAGCCGGCGAAGATCGAGACGGCGACGGCCAGGGCGAGGGCGGCGACGGCACGCCGACTGGAGCGCTGCCGCAGCCACTCGCTCGCCGCGAAGAGCCACGGCAGCATCGCCATCGCCGAGCCGACCGCCCAGCCGAGCCACATCACGAGCGCGCCGTTGAGCATGAACGACACGGCACCGACGGCCGAGATCAGCGGCCGGACGGCGAGGAGCCGGAGGAACGCGTACAAGCCGACGCCGGCCACCGACAGCTTGAGGACCATGATGAGCGTGATGGCGAGCGTTGCCGGCAAGACGTACGCGAGCCACGTCAGGGGAAAGAGCAGGGCGGTCTGAGGATTGGCGAAGAACGGCGCCCCGGCGAACGCGTACGGGTTCCAGAGCGGGAAGTGACCGGACGCGACCGCGCGGCCCGCATAGATCAGCCAGGGATCGAACATGAAGGCGACGTCGGACTGGAGCGGGTTCGCTGCGAACAGGCCCGGCGTCAGGCTCGCCCACGGCGGAAACGTCATGAGGATGTCGGCGGGCGAGAGCACCCGGCCGGGCCAGAGCGCGTGAGCGAAGATCACACACGGCAACAGCGTGAGCGCGATCACGGCCACGGCGTCGGGATGGCGGCGAGCCAAGCCGGTCACGCGATCGCCCACTCGGCTACAATACCGCGCCATGGCCACGAACACCGAACGCGTTGATCAGATCGTTCACGTCCGTTCCGACCGCCTGCGCGCGCTGATCGCCCGGCTGTTCGCCGCCCGCGGCGTTCCCGGCGCGGACGCCGAGACGATGGCCGAAGTCCTGGTCGAGGCCGACCTCCGCGGCGTCGAATCCCACGGGTCGACCCGGGTGGCGGGTTACTGCAGCATGATCCGGCGCGGCCTGCTCAACCCCAAGCCCGACGTTCGCGTCGTGCGCGACACGCCCACCCTCGCCATGCTGGAGGGCGACGGCGCCTCGGGCATCATCGTGGCTCGCCGCGCGATGCAGATGGCGATGGACCGTGCCGCCGCGGTCGGCATCGGCTGCGTGACGGCTCGCAACGTCACCCACACCGGTCTCGTCGGCTTCTATCCGATGATGGCGGCGCGCGCCGGCTTGATCGGGATCGCGATGAACAATGGCCCGGCCATCCTGCCGCCCTTCGGCGGCACCACCCCGACCCTCTCGACCAATCCGTTCGCGGCGGCCTTCCCGGCCGGCGATCGCGAGCCGATCGTTCTCGATATGGCGACGTCCATCGTGGCCGGCGGCAAGCTGCGGCTGGCCCTGAAGAAGGGCAAGCCGATCCCGCCCGACTGGGCGCTCGATCGTCATGGCGTGCCCACGACCGATCCCGACGAGGCCATCTTCCACGGCTTCCTGCAGTGGGCCGGCGGCTACAAGGGCTTCGGCCTCGCGACCGTCGTGGAGGTGCTGGGCGGCGTGCTGTCCGGTGGGCTGTTCGGGAGCGACGTCCCGCCGATGAAGTCGTTCGGTCAGGAGCCGCTGATCACGAGCGCGTTCTACCTGGCCCTCGATCCCGCGCAGTTCATGCCACTCGACGAGTTTTGCCGCCGCATCGACCGCCTGGTCGAGATGGTGAAGAAATCGGAGCTGGCGCGCGGCGTGGACGAGGTCTTCATCGCGGGCGAGATCGAGTTCCGTCGCCGCGCCGACCGGCTGCGCGACGGGATCCCGCTGAGCCAGGTGGTGTTCAAGGAGCTCGAGACGCTGGCCGAGGAATCGGCGGTGACGTTCGACCTCGTATAGCCGTCAGCGCGCGCGTTCGCCCCTATGACGCTTCGATCACTCGCTCCTCCCTCCGCTGCGACAGCGTGACCATCATGGTCTCGTCGCCGAATCGCCATGAGGGCGCCACGGCTGCCGCCCTCACCGGATCGCTGTACGTCAAGACCGACGACGTCGAAGGCCTGTGGCAGCGGCTCGAGACCAGGGCGCGCATCTGCTATCCGATGGAGGACTTCGAGTACGGGATGCGGGAGTTTGCGATCTACGACAACAACGGCTACGTGCTTCAGTTCGGGCAACCGCTCGGAACGCACCCGCGAGGGCCCGACCATCAGTAGCTGGCTCAGTCCCAAGACCGAGAAGCGCACGAGCCCGATCGAGGGCCGGGGGCTCTTCGCGCGTGACACGATCCGCGCGGGTGAGATCGTCGCGGTCAAGGGCGGGGTCGTCATGGATGCTGCCGCGCTCGCCCGCGTCAGGGACGAGGTAGCGCCCGCCGAGATTCAGATCGAGGATGGTCTCTACATCGCACCCGGCCGCGCCGAGGACGTCGACGCCAACCTCCTCTGCCTCAACCACTCCTGCAACCCGAACGTCGGGGTCCGCGGTCAGATCACGTTCGTGGCGATGCGTGACGTTCCCGCGGGCGCCGAGCTGACCATCGACTACGCGATGATCGACGGTGATCCGGCCGAGCGGATGGCCTGCACGTGCGGGGCGCCGGAGTGCCGAGGCATCATCACGGGCACCGACTGGCGCCTGAAGGAGCTTCAACGGCGCTATTCGGGCTACTTCTCACGGTACATCCACGATCGGTTCGTCGCCGACGGCGGATGACCTCGGGCGACGCGGGAAGGGTCTGAGTGCGGTAGAGTTGGGGCAGACGTCGAGGACGGCAGGAGGAGAGCCATGATTCAGGCGCGTAAACTCGGTCACGTCGTGCTGAAGGTCCGTGATGCTGGTACATCGCGGGACTTTTACACGCGAACGCTCGGGCTGAAGGTCGCCCACGAAGACCTCGAGCGGGGAACCGTCTTCCTCAGCTTCGGCAAGGAGCACCACGACCTGGCCCTCTTTCAGCTCGCGTCGGGCGAGACGCCTGGGCCGACGCAGCCCGGTCTGCACCACATGGCGTGGCAGCTCGGGAGCTTCGAGGAGCTGAAGGCGGCGTGCCAGGAGCTGAAGGCGATCGGCGTTCCGGTGGAGTCCACCGTCGAGCACAACGTGACCCGGAGCGTGTATTTCCCCGATCCCGACGGCAACCGCGTCGAGCTGTACTGCGACATGACGGACGATGGTTTCGAGACCATGCGCACCGTCGGACCCCGGCGGGACCACCTGGATCTCGGGTAGCCGCTCCGCGATCCCGCGGCGCGCCTGGTGACAACTGGCATGGCGAGCGCCGGCGACGCGCCCTCCGCGGCGCCCAGGGTCGTGATCGACGTCCCGTCCTGGGTCGAGCAGGCGACGAGATCCCGCCAGGCGTACGGCACGGACGACGAGAAGATGGCGCTCGTCATCAGCCTCGCGCGCGAGAACGTCGATCGCCGTACCGGCGGGCCGTTCGGCGCCGCCGTCTTCGAGACCGCCTCCGGGCGCCTGGTGGCGGCCGGCGTCAACAGCGTGACCCGGCTGCAGAACTGTGTCCTGCACGCCGAGGTGGTCGCGATCATGCTCGCCCAGCACCGTGTTCGCTCGTTCACCCTGGGGCCGCCCGCCCTGCCTGCCCACGAGCTGATCACGAGCTGCGAACCGTGCGCGATGTGTCTCGGCGTGACGCTCTACAGCGGGGTGGGCCGCGTGGTGATGGCCGCCGCCCGTGACGACGCCATGGCAGTCGGCTTCGACGAAGGCCCCGTCTTCGCCGAGTCGTACGCCTACCTCGCCGAGCGCGGCGTCACCTTCGTGCGCGACGTGAAGCGCGCAGAATCCGCGAGCATCATCCGGGCGTACCGCGACGCGGGTGGCCCAATCTACAACGCCCGGTCCACCCCGCGGCCGCCGGGACCAGGGTAGCGTCAGCCCTTGACCGCCCCCGCCGTCATCCCCTTCACGAACCACTCCGACAGGAACAGATAGAGGACGAGCACGGGCAGGGTCGCGATCATGAGCCCGGTGGCCAGCATGCCGACGTCCTGGTACTGATCGGAGACGAGGAACTGGATGGCCAGCGGCAACGTGCGGATCTTCTGCTGGGTGATGAAGACGACCGCATAGAGGAACTCGTTCCAGAAGTAGATGAAGTTCAGGATCACCGTGGTGGCCACCGCGGGCAGCGCCATCGGGAACATGACGCGCCAGAAGGTCGCCCAGTCGCTGCAGCCGTCGATACGCGCGGCTTCTTCCAGCTCGGTGGGGATCTGGGCGAAGAACGCGCGCAGGAGATAGATCGTCAGCGGCAGCTCGGTGACGACGTAGACGAGCGTGAGGCCGATGAGGGAGTTGAAGAGCCGGTACTGCACGAGGATCTGGAAGAGCGACAGCAGCATGATCTGCGGCGGGAACATGATCGACAGGAAGATCAACAGGAAGAGCGGCTCGCGCAGCGGGAAGTGGTAGCGGCGGCGGCCGAAGGCGAAGCCGGCCATGGCGCCGATGAGGGTCACGATGAGCACCGAGGCCACGGCCACGATCAGGCTGTTCTTGAAGTACGTCGCGTAGCCGAACTCGTTCCAGGCCGTGGCGTACTTGGCCCAGTGGGCGGGGATGGGCGGCGCGTAGTGGCTACGATAGATCTCGTCGGTGGTGCGCAGCGACATCATGGCCGTCCATAGATAAGGACCGGCCGAGAAGGCCGTGTAGGCCAGGACGGGCACGAGCAGGAGCAGGCGGCCGAGGCGGCGCGACACGCTCAGAACTCCAGGGCCTCGCGCCGCTGCAGCACGCGCGTGAGCAGCAGCGAGAGCCCGAAGATGATGACGAACCAGATGACGGCGATGGCGGACGGGTAGCCGAGGTCGAGCGTCTTCCACTCGAAGGCGCGCTTGACGACGTAGGTCGCGACGGTCTCCGTGCCCCACATGGGGCCGCCGCGCGTCATCACCCACACGAGCGCGAACTGCTTCATCTTGCCGATGAAGTCGAGGATGACCAGGTTCACGATCGTCGGCCGCAGCAGAGGGATCATGATGCGGGTCGTGCGCTGCCAGGCGCGGGCGCCGTCGATCGACGCCGCCTCGAGATAGTCGGACGGGATCGCGTGGATGGCCGCCAGCAGCACCACCATGTTGAAGCCGGCGAACATCCACGTCGTGACCAGGATGAGCGCGGGCAGGGCGGTCGCCGGTGATGCCAGCCACGCCTGGGCGAAATCGCCGAGGCCGACGGCGCGCAGGACGAGGTTGGCGATGCCCCAGTCGTAGTTGTAGACCCATAGCCAGATCACGCCGACGACCGGGTAGGACATCAGCACGGGCGTGAACCACACGGTGCGGAAGAAGCGCGCGAAGGGCACGCGCGCGTGGAGCGCGAGGGCGAGGACGAGCGCCAGCGGGATGTCGACGATCGGCGCGACGACGGCCCACACCAGCGAGTTCCGCGCGGCCTTCCAGAAGACGTCGTCGCTCGTGAGGATCTCGCGGAAGTGCTCGAGGCCGACGTACTCGTACAGCATGCCGAGGTCCATCCGGAGCGTGTGCAGGCTGTTGTAGAAGGTCACCAGCACCGGATAGATGGTGAAGGCGGCGTAGAGCAGGACCGTGGGGCCCAGGAAGACGGCGAGGGCGCCCCACGGACGGCGCGCGCGGGGGCGGCGCACAGCCGCCCCCGTGAGGATCAGCGACTCGGTGCGGGCCAGGCTACTTGCCCTTGAGGCGCGCCTCTTCGAGCTTGGCCAGCGCCTCGTCGGCGCCGATCAGCTTGTTCGGCAGCCCCTGGTTCACCGCGGCGACGTAGGTGTCCCACACGCCCGGCTTCATCTGCAGGCGCACCTGCTGGGCCGTGAGGTCCACCCACTTGCTGTTCTTGTTCACCCGTGCGTACTCGTCAAAGTAGCTCTTGAACGGGCTGTCGATCTTGGAGACGTCGGTCTTGATCCCGGTCTGCACGCCGGTCTTGGCCATCCAGAGGTTGCCGATCTCGACGTCGGCGAAGGCGTCGACCACCTTGACGGCCAGCGCCAGGTTCGGGCTCTTGGCGGCGGCGCCCAGCGAGCCGGCCACGCCCAGCAGTTTCTGGTTGTGGCCCTTGCCGTCCTTCATCAGCGGGTAGTTCATCATGCCCAGCTCGAAGTCCTTGGGCTGGCCGCCCTTGTCTTGAGGCACGAACGCGCGGCCCGTGTACCAGGAGCCGACCGGGAACATGCACGCCTTCTGCTCGGTGTGGAAGTAGCGATGCGCCTCGGCCAGCGTCATGCTCGAGAGCGTCTTGGCGTAGGCCCCCTGGTCGATCAGCTCCTTGTAGTACTGGAAGACCTCGACCACGCGCGGGTCCTTCCAGGAGAGCTCACCCCGGAAGAGGCGCAGGGTGTCGTCGGCGCCCAGCTTGTCGAGCAGCATGCCGTTGGGCATGTAGTGCGCGGCCCAGTCCCGGTCGGCGGCGCCGGTCGCGAACGCCGCGTAGCCGGCCTTCGCGCACTTGCCCACGAGGTCCTTGAACTGCTCCTGGGTGAACGCGCCGCCCGGCGGCACCGTGACGCCGAGCTGCTTGAAGATCTTCTTGTTGTAGTAGAGCTCGTCGGACGCCGCCTCGAGCGGCAGGGCCCAGACTCCGGTCTTGCCGCCGGGCCCCGGCCGCGTCCAGAAGGCCTTGCCATAGGGCTCGACGTTCTCCCAGCGCACGCCGGTCGAGAGGTCGGCCATCCACCCGGCCTGCATGAATTCTGGCGCGTCGATGTCGTAGTAGAGGACGTCGGGGAAGCCGGAGCCGGCGGTAAAGGCGGCCCGTAGCGCGGTGAACATGTTCTTCTTCTCGTAGAAGGTGATGGTCACGGTATGGCCGGGGTTCCTCTGCTCGAACCGCCGTTTGGCCTCGAAGAGGACGACCTTCTTGTTGTCCTCGATGGCCCAGTGGCTCCACCACTGGAGCTCGACGGCCTGAGCAATTCCCACCCCGGCCGACCAGACGGATGCGGCGAGCAGCAATGACCGGATGAACCCTCGCATGGACGCCTCCTTCAACATGACGATCGCGCTCTGATTAGACTGGACGCCCGGCTGCGTCAAGGGCCTTTACATTTCGGCCATAGATCGAAAGTTCATCCCCATCGAAGTGCGTATTTTTCCGACGCCGCAGAGGCTGGCGCGAAAAATGCCTGTTGCTTCGCACCAGCGGCGGAGCCAGCCTCGAGAATTGGCTCGAGTGCCCCGTCGTATACATATTGTTTTCATTTATATCTTTCATCCGCACGGTGCAGGAGGTTGTTATGCCGGAATCACTGAAGTTACTCGCAGTCTGCCTACCGGACGCCCAGGTAAAGGCGATCGTGGAGGGCCCGATCGACGCCGTCAACGACCATCGTGACGGCGGCGGCACCATCACGGTCATGGGGATCGTCATCCAGATCCATGAGGGGACGCCGATCACCACCCCGACGGCGACGCTGTCCATGGCGCAGCTCACCGACTCGACGGCGTTCCCCGGACGCTCGCAGCCCGGCTTCATCGGTGGGGTCGCCATCGTCAATGGAAGCAGCACCGACGGTGTGATCACGGCGACCGACGTGTTCGTCGCCCCCGCCCAGAATTTCCTCGTCGGTCAAGTCACGGGGAATCAGCCCCTCAAGGTCAACGGGGTCAGGGTGCAGATCCTGAACGACGCCCGAATGCCAGGAGGCGTGCTGAGGAACATCTACGAAGGGTTTCCCGTGGCGCCGGCGTCGGTGCCGATCGGCGGCGCGGCGACGGTCGAAGGGTACTTCGGTATCACCGGCACGCTCCACGCGACTCGCGTGGAAGTGGAAGGCGGAACGCCGGCCAAGACGATTCCGGCTCGCGCTCCGGCCAAGCCACGGCCGACCTGGGGCCGTGACCGACCACTGATCACGTAACTGCACTGACTTCGTCGCTGAGGAGACGGCTTCGGCGAGTCGAGGCGCGAGCCTCGATTCGCCGCGCGCCGTGTCGACCGCCGGCGTGCGTCAGCCCGGCGAGCCGTGTCATGCCACGGGCCGTGTAATACGATGGCGCCGTGAGCTTCAACGCCGCGACCTTCTTCGTGGACCGTCACGTGGCTGAAGGGCGCGGCGAGCGCCCGGCCTTCCGTCATCACGGCAGGACGATCACCTGCGCCGACGTCGCCGAGGCGGCGAATCGTGCCGGTCACGCCCTGGCCGGGCTCGGACTCGGCATCGAGCAGCGCGTCGTGCTCGCCCTCGACGACTCCCCGGCGTTCGTGGCGACGTTCTGGGCGGCGGCAAAGCTCGGCGCCGTCGCCGTTCCGGTCAACACGCTTATGCGGAGCGAGGAGTATGCCTTCCTGCTCCAGGACAGCCGCGCCAGGATCGTCGTCGCCGAGCCGGCAGTCGCCGAGACCATCCGCGGCGTCAGCACCTCGAGCCCCTGGCTTCGCGCGGTGCTCACCACCGACGAGCTTGCCCGCCTCATGGCCAAGGCCCCGAGCGACCTGACGCCGGCCGCAACGGTCGACGAGGACGTGATGTACTGGGGCTACACCTCGGGCTCGACCGGCCTGCCCAAGGCCGCGGTCCACTCGCATCGCGACTTCGTGGCCGCCGCCGATCTGGTCGGCGTCGGGATCTTCGGCCTGGGACCCGACGACCTGACGTTCTCGGCCTCGAAGATGTACTTCGCCTTCGGCCTCGGCAACACGCTCTACTTCCCCCAGCGGGTCGGGGCATCCTCGCTGCTGGTACCCGAGCGGCTCGATCCGGCCCGAATCTTCGAGCTGATCGAGGCCGAGCGCCCGACCGTGTTCTTCGCCGTCGCGACCGTGTACGCGCGGCTCCTCCAGATCGCCGACGCCAAGCCGCGCGATCTGTCGTCGCTGAGGCTCTGTGTGTCGTCGGGCGAGGCCTTGCCGCCGGCCGTCTTCGACGCGTGGAGAGAGCGCTTCGGCCTCGTCCTGCACGACGTGGTGGGCTCGACGGAAGCGCTCCACGACTTCATCGCCAACCCTCCCGGCGCGACGCGACGCGGGTCCGCCGGCAAGGTCGTCCCAGGCTTCGAGGCCCGGCTGGTCGACGACGAGGGTCAGCCCGTGGCGACCGGGACCGTCGGCCATCTCCTGATCAAGGGCCCGACGACGTCGCCGTACTACTGGAACCGCCGCGAGCGCACGCGGACGACCATGCTCGGCGAGTGGCTGCGGACCGGCGACATGTTCTCGCGGGACGAGGACGGCTACTTCTACCTCGCCGGCCGCTCCGACGACATGCTCAAGGTGCGAGGCATGTGGGTGTCGCCCATCGAGATCGAGGCGGCCCTGGTCGCACATCCCGATGTCATCGAGGCCGCCGTCGTCGGCCGTCCCGACGGCGACGGCCTCCTCAAGGCTCACGCCTTCGTGGTGATGCGCCCCGGGCATGCGTTGGCCGAGACCGACATGAAGGCCTTCCTTCACGAGCATCTGGCCGGCTACAAGATCCCCGATCGCATCGAGGTGGTCGACGACCTTCCAAAAACGGCCACGGGAAAGATCCAGCGCTTTCGCCTGCGCTGATGCGCATCGTCATCGATCGGGTGGCGAAGACCTACGTCGATCATCAGGGCCATGCCGTGGACGCGCTCCGCGACGTGAGCTTCAGCGTGAGCTCTCGGGAGCTCGTCGCCCTGCTCGGGCCTTCGGGTTGCGGCAAGTCCACGCTGCTCAACGCCGTGGCCGGGCTCCTTCCCATGTCGTCGGGTGAGGTGCGTGGGCATCGCACGGGCGCTGGCCGTGGACCCGGCCGCGCTGCTGATGGACGAGCCGTTCTCGGCGCTCGATGCGCAGACGCGGCAGCTCATGCAGGACGAGCGGCTCGCGCTCTGGGAACAGGCGCGCACCACGATCCTGTACGTCACCCACAACATCCATGAGGCCGTCGACATGGCCGATCGCGTCGTGGTGCTGTCGCGCCGGCCGGGCCGAGTGCTGGCCGAGATCGTCGTGCCGCTGAAGCGGCCGCGTACCGAGGCGATGCAGGCTGGTGCATCTCGGCGCGAGCCTCCAGCGTCTGGCGTGGGGCTTCGTCATCGGCAGCGTCCTCGGTATCGCCATCGGGGTGGCTGTCGGATTCTTCGCGGTCGCCGAGGCGATCGGGACGCCGCTGATCGCCGCGACGTTCCCGATCCCGAAGATCGCGCTGCTACCCTTGCTGATCCTGTGGCTGGGCCTGGGCGAGCCGTCGAAGATCGCCGTCATCGCGCTCGGCGTCTTCTTCCCGATGGCGATCAACACCTACGCCGGCGTGCGTCAGGCCGACCCGCTGCTGATCCGCGCCGCGGTGTCCTTCGGCGCCGGGCGCTTCAGCGTGATCCGCAAGGTCGTGCTGCCGTCGGCGCTGCCGATGATCGTCGCTGGCCTGCGGCTGGCCGCCGGGACCGCCCTGCTCCTGCTGGTCGCGGCCGAGATGATCGCGGTGGAGTCCGGCGTCGGGTTCCTGGTCCTTCACGCCGGCAACATCATGGCGACGACGAAGCTCATGGTCGGCATCGTCGTGCTCTCGCTCCTGGGGGTGCTATCGCACTGGGGCCTGGGCCGCCTCGAGCGGGCCCTGATTCCCTGGCGGGCTGGGACGTGAGGGGCCGGGGTCAGCGGAGCTGCAGGACGTAACGGATCACGGCCACCCAGAGCAGTGAGGCGGAGAGCGCAATCACCGTGCGGCAGACCCTGGCTCGACGGGCCGACACACGCCGGGGCCGCTGGGGCCGCTTCGACATCTGGTGCAGACGTGGCAGCGCCCGGTACTCCTCGATCCAGGCCTGGGCGCTTGTTTGAGCCACGTTCAAGCTTAGAGCAAGTTCCATTCCCGACCCCCTCGCTTTTGATCTTCGGCACTTCACGCTAGACTGGGCCGCTCGCCGAGGCGAGCTTGCCGGCGTGACACTGGAATCGTGCCGAAGGAGGCTCGCTCGGTGCTCCGCGTCCTGATGTTCGCGGCCGTTCTGCTCGTGGCCGGCGGCCCCGTCCAGGCAGCCGAGCGGGTTCGCGTGGGGATCCTCAAGCTCACCTCGTCGGCTCCGATCTTCATCGGAGTGGAGAAGGGCTTCTTCCAGGAGCAGGGCGTGGACGTCGAGCTGACCTTTTGCCGGGCGGCGGCGCCCATCGCCACCGCGCTGGCCGCCGGCCAGATCCACGTCGGCGCGACCGGGCTGACGGCCGCCCTCTACAACATCGTCCTGGGCGGTGAGCGGATCTGGATCGTCGCCGACAAGGGGCGGGAGTGGCCCGGTTATCCGCTCACGGCCATTGTCGTCCAGAAGGACCTCTGGGATGCCGGCGTCCGGGCCGTCCGCGACCTCAAGGGGCGGCGCATCGGCGTGACCCAGCTCGGCTCGACGTTCCACTATCAGCTCGGCAACGTACTGGAGAAGGAAGGCCTCAGCCTCGGCGACGTCAAGATCGCCCCGCTCCAGGCGATGAGCGCGTCGCTCGAGGCGCTCCGGGGCAAGCAGGTGGACGCCATCCTGATCCCACAGCCCTTCCCAGGCGTGGCCGAGGCTCAGGGCCACGCGAAGGTGCTCGTCTGGGTCGGTGACGTCTTTCCCTGGCAGTGCTGCTGCGTCTTCGACGGCAAGAAGCTCGCGGCCGATCGCGAGCGGGCGCTCGCCTTCATGAAGGGCTACGTCAAGGCCTCGCGCTACTACTACGACGCGGTGCTGCGCCAGAAGGACGGGCGCATCCAGCCCGGGGCGAGTCACGACGAGGTCGTTGCCATCACCGCGAAGCACACGGGCGCGTCGCCCGACGTCATCCGCGTCGGATTCCCGTATCAGGACCGCAACGGGCGCTTTCCCGCCGAGGACATCGAAAAGCAGATGACGTGGTGGGTGCGCCACGGCTTCATGAAGGCGACGATCCCGCGGCGCGAGATCGTCGACACCTCGTTCGTCGAGGCGGCGATCAAGGCGTTGGGCGAGTGAGCCTCTCCAAGGTCCTGATCGCCAATCGCGGCGAGATCGCCGTGCGCGTCATGCGCGCGTGTCGCGAGCTCGGCGTCGCGACCGTCGCCGTCTTCTCCGACGTCGATCGCGACGCGCTCCACGTCCAGATGGCCGACGAGGCCTACCCGATCGGCGCGGCGCCCGCGGCCGAGAGCTACCTGAACATCGAAAAGATCGTGGGCGTCGCCAAGAGCGCGGGCGCCGACGCGATCCATCCCGGCTACGGCTTCCTGGCCGAGAACGCGGCGTTCGCCGAGGCCTGCGCCGCGGCCGGGCTGATCTTCGTCGGCCCACCGCCGTCCGCCATCCGGGCCATGGGCGACAAGATCGCGGCGCGCCGCCTGGCCCGCGAGCTCGGCGTTCCCACGATTCCCGGCACGCTCGAGCCGGTCAGCGGGGACGACGCGGCGCGCGCGGCTGCGCGCGAGGTCGGCTACCCCATCATGATCAAAGCGGCCATGGGAGGTGGCGGCAAGGGCATGCGGCTCGTGCGCCGCGAGGAGGAGCTGATGGCCGCGCTCCGGATGGCGCGCAGCGAGGCCGGCAGCGCCTTCGGCGACGCGTCGGTCTACCTCGAGCGCGCGATCGAGGAGCCCCGCCACATCGAGGTTCAGGTGCTCGCCGATGGCCACGGTCACGTGATCCACCTCGGCGAGCGCGAGTGCTCGATCCAGCGCCGCCACCAGAAGCTCGTCGAGGAATCGCCGTCGCCCTTCGTGGACGCGCCGCTGCGCGAGCGCCTCGGTCAGGCGGCGTGTCGGGTGGCCAGCGCGGCCGGCTACGTGAACGCGGGCACCGTGGAGTTCCTCGTCGACATGCGCGGCCACTTCCACTTCCTCGAGATGAACACGCGGCTCCAGGTCGAGCATCCGGTCACCGAGCTGGTGACCGGTCTCGATCTCGTGCGCGAGCAGCTGCTGATCGCGGCGGGCGAGCCGCTGGGCGTGCGCCAGGACGACGTCACCAGGCGCGGATGGGCCATCGAGTGCCGGATCAACGCCGAGGATCCGTTCTCCGGATGGCTACCGTCGCCGGGGACGATCACGGGGCTGCGGCCCGCGTCGGGGCCGGGCGTGCGCGACGACTCCGGCATCCACGAGGGCTACACGGTGCCCCGGCACTACGACACGTTGCTCGCCAAGCTGATCGTCTGGGGTGTCGACCGCGCCGCGGCGATCGCCCGCATGGCGCGAGCGCTGGCGGAATACAAGATCGTCGGCGTGAGGACCACGATCCCGGTGCTCGAGCGCATCGTGGCCCACGAGGATTTCCGCGCGGGGCGACTGTCCACGGCCTTCATGGACCGTTTGCTGCCAGGTCTGCAAGCGGCGGCCGGCCATTACGGCGACATCGCGGTCATCACGGCCGTGCTCGATCACTATGCGCGTCTCCGAAGCGTCGCCGCGGCGGCGACGCCAGCTTCTTCAGCCAGCGCCTGGCGTCTCGGCGCCAGGCCGGGTTGGAGATCCCGTTGAGCGGGCGCGCGCCAATTGCCCACATGATCAATCGGGAAGATCAACGCAGCCACTCCGCACCCAGAACCGGCCACCCACGTTTCAAGTCGAGCAGGCCCTCCGATAAATGAAATTCGTCGCGACGTCGGGAACCCGCGTGGAGACGGTGGAGGTTACCGAAGAGGGTGGACGTTACCGGGTTCAGGTCGGCGAGCGGGTGTGGGAGATCGACGCCCGGCTCGCGTCACCCGGAATCTACTCGCTGCTCGTGGACGGAGTATCCTACGTGGCGACCGTCGCCGAGCACGACGGGTCGTGCCTGGTGGACGTGGGCGGGGAGACTCACGCCGTGCGCGTCGAGGAGCACACCCGCTACGTGATCAGGACGCGCGGGGGCGCGGGGGCCGGAGGTGATGGCCAGCGCGTGGCGGCGCCGCTTCCCGGGCGCGTCACGCACATTGCCGTCCGGCCGGGCGATCGCGTGCAGGTCGGCGACACACTGCTGGTCATCGAGGCGATGAAGATGGAGAACGAGTTCAGGGCCAGTGCGGCAGGAACGGTGGCCGAGGTCCGTGTCGAGCCCGGCCAGACGGTGAACGCGGGTGACGTCCTCATCGTGATCGCCTCGTGAGCACCGACGCCTTCGGCAACGAGTTCGCGCCCGGCCTGCCGTACGCGCGCGGACGGATCATCCGCAGCACCGAGGACGACATCCGAAAGCTTCGCCGGGCGGGGCGGGTGATCGCGCGGCGACTCGCATCCGGCGCCGGCGTCTTCAACTTCTCCGGGCTCGAACGATCGCTCAACCTCGACGCGAAGGACCTCGCCTGGACCGACGACGAGATGGCGCCGGCCCTCTTCGGCGACCGTTTCCGCGCCCTCGCCCTGGAGCACCTCGGCGGCACCGCCGACCGGCACGACGCTATGCTCTTCAACCGCATGACAGCGGCGACCTTTTCCGTGCACCTCGCGCTGGTCAAGCCGGGCGACGTCGTCCTCGGTGTCTCGGCCACGTACAGCCACCCGACCGTGGTGCGCTCGGCCGCCCAGGCCGGCGCGAAGTTCATCGACACGACGACGGTGGATGCGTTCGCCGACGCCCTCGAGCGCGAGGCGCCCGCCCTGGTCGTCGTCACGCGTCTGGCCGTCTCGTACGACCTGCTGCCGCTCGACGCGCTTCGCCGCATCGTGCCGCTGGCCCGGGCGCGCGGCGTGCCCATCTACGTGGACGATGCCGGGGGCGCGCGCGTCGGCCCGGCGATGTTCGACCAGCCAAAGATGCTCGAGCTCGGCGTGGACCTCGGCGCCACCGGGCTCGACAAGTACGGCGTCATCGGGCCGCGCCTGGGGCTCATGGCCGGGCGCGCCGATCTCGTCTCGAAGATCCGGGCACGCGCCTTCGAGTTCGGTCTCGAAGCGCGGCCGATGCTGCTGCCGGCGGCGGTGCGCTCGCTGGAGGGCTATCGTCCCGAGCGCGTGCGCAGCCTCGTCGAGTCCACCCGCACGGTGGCCGTCGCGCTGCGGAAGGTCCTCGGTGAGCGCGTGCACGAGACACCGGTCACGGCTCAGCTCCGCGCCGACGACGTGCTCGCCATCGCGCTCGAGCGCGCCGGGCTGAGCGCGCCGCCGGTCGTTCCGATCGAGGCGCTGGCCGCGCTGGCGATGCTGCTGCTCGAGGACTACGGGCTCATCACCGTCCACTTCGCGGGACTGCCGCCGGGGACGTCGAGCCTGCTCATCAAGTTCATCCCGCCCGAGACGCTGGCCGCCGTGGGCGGTCCCGAGGCCATTGCCACCGCCGTGGACCGCTCACTGTCGAAGCTGGCCGAGCTCGTGCGGGACCCGGCGCGCATCGCCTCGCTGCTCTTCGGCGACGAGACCGCCGCCTGATGGCGGCGGCGATCGAGTTCCGGCAGGTCAACAAGTGGTTCGGCAAGCTCCACGTCCTGAGCGACGTCACGCTCGGGGTGGCGCCCGGCGAGGTCGTCGTCGTGTGTGGCCCGTCCGGCTCCGGCAAGAGCACGTTGATCCGGTGCGTGAACGCGCTCGAGCGCATCCAGGATGGTGACATCGTCGTCCTCGGCGAATCCATCACGAGCTCGCACGTGAACCTCACCCGCCTCCGTACCCAGGTGGGCATGGTCTTTCAGTCCT
>Ga0137386_10000989_pt1 | contig 17276 bp, 17 predicted proteins | sample SagtaG_4_FD_104910 | JGI IMG/M metagenome (GOLD analysis project Ga0137386, IMG submission 104910) | Vadose zone soil microbial communities from Sagehorn Ranch, Mendocino, California, USA - Sage2_R_100_16 metaG | ecosystem: Environmental > Terrestrial > Soil > Vadose zone | place: USA... | reverse complement strand
GCGAGAGCGCCGGATGGCGGAAGGCGGAGCCGGCCCCCCCCGCCCCCGGCAGCACGGTCTCGGCGCCGGTGCCCAGGTCCACCATGTACAGGAAGCCGCCGCCGTCGCGCTGTACGTCGTAGCGGAGCAGCGAATCGTAAGCGAACGCGACGGTGCCGCCGACGACGGCGACGAGCCGACTGCCCGCCACCTGCACGTCGCGCGCGATCCCGGCCGCGCCGAAATCGTGCACCATCGCGTCCGTCCCTGCGGAGAGCGCGCGCCGCCACACGCGCGAGTCGCCGCCCAGGGTGTAGTAGATCACGTCGGGCGTCTCCCCCGCCGCCACGGACGACGCCTGCGACGTCCCAGGCACCACCTCCGGAACGGGGCTCGCGGCGCCCGCGTCGAGCAGCGCGATCTCGATGCCCGTGCGCAGCGTGTCGAGGGGGCAGCCGCGGCACGGGGCGAGATAGCCGACGTGCTCGGCGAGATAGATCAGCGTGTCGCCCCCCCCGCCCCCGCCCCCCAGCCAGCGGACGTGCGACGCTCCCTCCCGGAAGGCCCCGTCGGCCCCGAGGTAGGGGAACGTCACGAGCACGCGCGTCGTGGTGGGATCGGCGAGCGTCCCGAGCACGAGGGCGGTCGCACGCGGCTGCACGTCGTCCATCCGCGAGCTCATGACCACGTAGGCAAGCCGGCCGGCGGCGTCCGCCGCCGGCTCCGTCAAGGCATCGGTCGAGTCGTCGGCCGCGGGGAGACGGTCGCAGATGGTCCGCAGCAGCCGGCCGCCGTCGGGCGGCAACAGCCCGAGGCAGCGGTCGCGGTCGGGGCGATCGAGACGCTGGAACGAGTAGAGCAGTCCCGACTCGTCGGGGAGCCAGGCGGGCGCCCGGTCGTCACCCAGGTTGAGCGTGATACGCCGGGGCGAGCCGGGCCCGAACGGCTCGTCGGACCCGTAATCGCCGGGCGGGAACGGAGCAGTGTGCCCGCAGCCGGCGAGGGCGAGCGCGAGGGACAGGGCGGCGACGCGGCGTGGCATACGGCCGGCAATTGTACCGCCAAACGGCGTGACACGATACCGGGTTGCCGTTATCGTATGCCCATCTTTCACCGGCCGTGATGCACCAGCTCCGCACCCTCCAGCCCGGCGACGAAGCCGCCCTCGACGCCTTTCTCGCGCAGCACGCCGACACGTCGATGTTCCTGCGCGCCAACGCGCGCGCGGCGGGTCTCGTGGACCGGGGCGAACCGCTGCAGGGGACCTACGTCGCCGCCGTCGAGGCCGACGGCATCGTCGGGGTCGCCGCGCACTGCTGGAACGGGATGGTGCTGGTGCAGGCGCCGGCCCATGTCGCCGCCGTGGCACGGGAAGCGGTGCGGCGGTCGCGCCGCGCGGTGAGCGGTCTGTCCGGCCCGTGGGACCAGGTCGTCGCCGCTCGCCACGCGCTCGGCCTCGGCGCCGCGCGCGCCACCAAGGACAGCCGCGAGGAGCTCTACGTCCTCAACCTGACCGATCTCGTCCTCCCGCCGGCAGTGGCGTCAGGCGCGCTCCGCTGCCGGCATCCCGAGGAGCGCGAGCTGGACCTGCTCACGGACTGGCGGGCCCGCTTTGCGATCGAAGCGCTCGGCGCGACGGACGGGGCCGAGCTGCGCGCCGCGAGCAGCGCCGAGGTGCGAGGGTTCCGCCACCGGGGGGCCGACTGGCTGCTGCTCGAGGGGACGACGCCCCTTGCCTACGCCGTTTTCAACGCGATGCTGCCGGACATCGTGCAGATCGGCGGCGTGTGGACCCCGCCGGCGCTGCGTGGGCGGGGGTACGCACGCGGGGTGGTGGCGGGGTCGTTGCTGGCCGCTCGGAAGCAAGGCGTGCGGCGCGCGGTGCTGTTCGCCGATCCGCTCAACGCGGCCGCCAGGAAAGCCTACCTCGCCCTGGGGTTCCGGATCGTGGGGGATTACGGGCTGGTGCTGCTGGCGCGGTAGGATGAACGAGTAGAAGAAGGCGGGTTGCCCCGCGGATGGGCGGGAGAAAGTCTCCCGATCCAGAGCCGCTAAGACATTACGGCACAGCTACTTACATAACGTACACGAACCGCGAGATCGTGTCGTCCGTCTGTTGCGAGTCGCCGTGCCGGATGTTCGACTCGGTTCGAGTTGGTTCGATCCCAGGTCACTTCTCAAACCATCAGCAATGGAGGTGGCCGATGACACGCGAAGAGTTTCGCGCCAAGTGGAGCGCTCGGCGCGCGGAGTGGGAGAAGCTTGGCGTACTGCTCAGCGCTGGGAAGCTTTGTGAGGAGTTCATCACGGACTTCGAGAATGTTCTGACGTCGCAGGACGAGGCCGTGCTGAACACGAACCAAGCAGCGGCGATGACGGGCTATAGCCGCGCGCAGCTGCTGCACCTGTTCAAGCAGGGCAAGCTGCGCGGCTACAGGAGGGGGAAGCACGTGTTCTTCCGGGAGGCAGATCTGCCGAGGAAGCCGAAAGGAGGGAACGCGGCCCTCACGGTCGGAAGGACTACGCCAGCAGTTCCTGACGAAGAGACGCGTGCCAGTGCGCGGCGCCTCGCAGAGAGGCTAGGCATCGCTGGGCGCCGCCTAGCTCCATAGATTGGGCTCCTCGCGGACGGCGGCCCCGCCGCTAGCAATGACGGGTGGGGCAACCGCTTGAACCTGGCCACCGCTGCCCACTAGATCCCATGACGTATCTCGACGATGTGGCGCGTATCCTGTCGGAGAGCGGATCCCCGCACGCCGTCTTGCCGCCTACCCTCCTGTTTAACGAGGGCTGGATGCTCCGCCTCGTCCTGGATTGGTGCAGTAGGAACCGGGACGCAGTCCCCGCTTTGCGGTTTCTCCCTGGTAGCCGTTGGTACTCGGAGGCCCTTCTGCCCAGTCAATTCTTCAGCGACAGCCGGGGGGACGGAGTGGGAGAGGGGTACACACACGCCGACGCGGTCATTGGACACTTCCGCATGCGCCAAGGCGGGCGTGGGGACATCGAGATTGCGAGAGCAGGAGCTCAGTTGGTCGTTGTGGAGGCGAAGATGGGGAGCCTTCTTTCAGCTGGGACCACGAACGCCAAGAAGTACGACCAAGCGGCACGCAATGTCGCGTGCGTCGTCAAACTCGTCGGTGACAGCGGCCGCCATCCAAGCCAGTACGCACGCTTGGGTTTCTTTGTCCTCGCGCCCCAGCAGCGCCTTCGTGAAGGTGCTTTTGCGCCGTTATTGGACAAGGCACACATCGAGAGAACCGTTCGCGAACGCGCTGCGGCGTTTCGTGACGCGAGGCACGAGCGATGGCTCCAAGAAGTATTCGCTCCGACGCTCGCAGTCATGGATGTGGATGCCCTCAGTTGGGAAGACGTACTAGCCGCAATCAGCGCGTTTGATCCCGGCGTTGGGAGCGAGCTTGAGGGGTTCTATCGTCGATGCCTAGTGCACAACCCACTCACGCTTGGGAAAGCAGCGGTCTAACCAGCGGCCGCGAATTCCGGGGGTGACGGAGATGCTCGACGCTCCATGGCTAGCGCCTCGCTCGATCGAGTCGCTGGATGATGATTGGGACACCACCGCGCCTCGCGCCCCTGGCATCTATATAGTCAGCCTAGGCCACCTCGTTCGTCGAATCGGGGGCACCGACCGGCAGGGGATCTTGTATATCGGGAAGGCTCATCGGCTCCGGATGCGCGTCTGGCAGTTCTGGAAGTGCAATCACACCGCCACTGGATTCCTGTGGACTCACCTGAACGTCGCTGAGATCATCCTCAGACAGCCAATCCGTAACGGCGGTCAACTCATCGACCGGTTGGGGCAGCTGGGAATTCGCGTTTCCACGCCCATCAGGTCGAGGGTGCTTGATCGCGCCGAGAGAGCGGTCATGCGAGCATACGTCGACCGGTTCGGGGAGTCGCCTCCGTTGAACCTCAGTCTCCCTGGTGATGGATTAGAGGTCCCATCGATCCCCAGCGACCTTCGTTGGGCTAGGCGAGGGCTGATCGTCGGTCGGGCATAGATGAGGCCGTCAAGTAGACGGCAGGAGACCAAGACATGAGCTACAAGCCGGATTCGCTGTTTTCCCTGCTCGAGCAGATCAACGTGTCGCTCTTTCTGCCGCATATCCAGCGGCCCTTCGTCTGGGATGAGGATCAGATGCGGCGGCTCTTCGACAGTCTCATGCGCAACTATCCCATCCAGACCTTTCTCTTCTGGCGTACCAAGGACGAGATAAAAGCTCGCCGATTCATGGACATCATCGACTGGGACGTTGACCTAAGCGACTTCTATGACGCAGTCAAGAGCCAGCAGGATCAGGAGAAGGTGCTTGTTCTGGACGGACAACAGCGCATCCAGAGTCTTCGCGCGATCTTCCGCGGCGGCATTCGCGATGTTGAAACCCAACATGTGCGGGAGGCTTACGTAGACCTCACCAGCGGAGTCCGCGACACGGGGGACGATCTGCGCTACCCTGTGACTTTTGCCTCGGAATCGCTTGAAGTCCCCCATTATCGCATAGCCGACCTGCTCTCGCGGGACGCGCAGAAGAACGCTGAGGAAATAGCCGACAGAGTCAATGACGCGCTCGACCCGAGGCTGTCAGAGCAGCCTGACGAACGCAAGGCTCGACAGAAGCAGATCAGACGGAACGTCGGGCAGCTGGTTTCTCTCCTCCGCGAGGACAAGTACTTCTGGATTCAGCAGCTCGATGGCGTCGCGAGCGAGTACGTTTACAAGACCATCCTAGACATCTTCGTCCGCGTCAATTCCGGCGGCACCAAGCTCGAGGCCTCAGACCTCATGTTCGCGGCGATGAAAGAAGGTTGGGGCGACATCGAAGAGGCAATCGAGGATGCGGTTGAGCTCCTCAACGGCACCAACCTCCAGTTTGACAAGACGTTTGCCCTCAAGTGCCTGCTCATCACTGAGGGACAAGGCGCGGAAGCGAGTCCAGAGAAGTTCACTGGTCCGGGTGGACCGCCGCTCCTGGCTTCGATAGAGCGCAATTGGGAGCGCTCTGAGTTGGCGTTCCGCGAGTTACGGGACTTCATGATGCAAGATTTGAAAGTCTTCGCTGACAAGGTCCTCAGAAGCTATAACAGCTTCATCCCGCTCTTCGACTTTCTGTTCCACAACCCGAAGCCGGACGAGCGTAGCAAAGCCTTGATGCGGGCGTACCACTACAAGGCACAGCTCTTCGGATGGTTCTCCCAGAGCACCGACACGCTCGTTAATTCCCTCCACACAGTCGTCGGCAAGCCATGCACCGCAGGTTTCCCGCTCGAAGAAATCAAGGACTACATGCGATCATCCCGAGGGCAGGCGGTGGAACTCCAAGTCTACCACCTTCGGGAGAACCGGCTGCGCTTTATTCTCCTGAATCTCATTTACGTTGACAAGATCGGCACGACGCCTTTCGACGTTAAGTACAAGGGTAATGAGCCACATGTGGATCACATCTATCCACGTCACGCGCTGCGCACGAGGCTGTCACTCGCAAGCGGAGAAGTGAATCACCTCGGCAATTACCGTTTTGTGGGCGCGACGGATAACATCCGGAAGAGGGGAGAGTTCCCAGCGAGTTACTTCACCCGCCTCAAGGCAAGCGGCGTCGACATCGAGAAGCACCTCCTGCTCCCGGCCTTTTCTCGCGATCCAAGCCGCTTAGCTTTCGACGTCGACACATATCGGGACTTCCGGGACTCTAGGTTGCAGGCGATCTGGGAAATCGCGAGCCGAGTCGTGAACGCCGAGATGGATGGCCAACGGACTGAGCAGCTGGCGACCTCGTAGCCCAGGAGCAACGTCCAAGCGCTAGGACACGGCTCCCCAGCTTGCTGCGCTGCCTTGACGGATCTCCGCACGGGCTGACCGCGGCGACTTGGATCTTTGGCCTAGCAGTACGTTACGAGGGTTTTCCCGCAATCCACGCGTCCGCTAGCCGCTGGCACTCAAGGCCATTGCCATTAAGCAGGGCCTGGATCGCCCGACGGTAGACATCGCCTGCGCCCGCCGCGACGCGCGGCTTGGGCACCAGAACGCGACGCAGCTCCGCGGGCTCATACTTGACCAGCCCATCTGGGTATCGTCTCTGGATCTCAGCCATGTTGGATGCTGCCACGGTCGTGAGGAGCGCGAGAGCGACAGCTGCTCTCGACTCGTCGTCACTAGCACCGAGGAAGGTAACGACATACAGGGTGTTGGTCGCGTTCAGACCAGGCATTCCTCGAAGGCAGATCCACGGTCCTCGTCGCGACATCCCGCTCAGAAAACCGTGTACCTTCTTCGGGAGTGGGGTGCGATACCAAGGATTACGACCGGCGACCTTGAATGCCTTCCGGTTGCAGCCCCCAGACTCTCTATCTAGCCTCAAGTACTTCCGAACGCTGCCGTGCTTCTTGGCGCCGCTGGGAGGGCAGAACAACCAGACTCGCTCTCCCTGGTCCCTGAGCTGCTCCCACTTCTCCCTGTCTATTGACGGCCATTGAAGCTGATGCGCGCGAGACACCACCGGAAGGACGCTAGTCCTTGGAAGTCTGCGAGTCCGGCGTTCGTGCTCCGTCATTAGAAAGTAGCCAACGTCACCGGTAACGCCGCCGATGCGGATGTCGAGGAGCTCTTGGAGCGGTAAGAGCGACGATTCCCTCGACGCAAGGTTCAAGGGAACCACTACCCTAGGGGAAGACTCTCGAAGCTGAATGGCATCGGTATTTCGGCGGAGTTCTCTCGCAAGCAGATCTGCCGAAGCGTGCACTCGACGATGAACACTCCATCCCCGCCGGCGGAAACCCCTCGCAAGAAGAACAACGCTGCCTTCGAGAACACCCTCAAATAGTGGCACGACGCACCTGTGGATATCGACGAGGGCAAACGACTGGGCGATTTTCCAGCGTAAGGGCACAGCATACGTGGCATATTCCCACGCTGCCGGTAGGACGAAGCAGAGGCCACCACCATCCTTGAGCAACTTCAACGCGGCGTAGAGAAACGCGTACCAACAATTCGCGCGGAGTGGAACCTCCCCGAATTCCGGAGTGGAGATCGAGCTTGCCGCGTGGCCTATCCGCTTAGCGAGCCGGCGAAGGGGGACGTATGGTGGGTTGGCAACGATTCGATCAAAACGCTCCTCAGTGTGAGCCGCCCATTGCAGGAACTCGGTTCCCCGAAGGGTCTGAGCAAGCGTATCTGAGGCGGCGGACCTCTGCTCAATATCAAGCGCCCGGATCCGCTCTCGCGGTACGTGAATCCCCGATAAAGAGCGCACGAACACGCCGTCTCCAACACAAGGATCAAGCCATCTGGCGCTAGGCGCATCTCCCAAGGCGCTGACCATAGCGTCGGCGAGGGCAGACGGGGTCGCAACCCGGCATGACGCAGGGGCCCGAAGACGAGTAGGTAGTGCTGTCGCTCGGGACGTTATCGCGCCTCCACGAACAAGTCATGGGGAGGCTTGGTGCGCTTTAGGGCAATCCATGGCGCACCACCAGGTCTTTGCACCTGTGCTAACTGCCAGTCGAGGAGTTGCCGTAGCCATCGCCTGTGAATCGGCGCCCAGCGCTGCAGTTCAGGGCCGTTACCTGCGACCTCGCGATCCCAGGCGTCCTGGAAGATCTCGCCCAGCACGAGCTCCAAGACTGCTAGCGGCGTCGTGTGGATGGCGGGCAAACGGGGCGCACTTAGGTTGCCGAGCTGGGAGTGAAAGTGACAGCCCGGGGAGTGGGAATCACCGACCTCCATCCGCCAGGAGACGACCTCCCGGTTATCCGCCCTCGCCCGGAGGTGCACTCGAGTCGATGTCAGACCAGCCAAGACGAAGCGATCTCGCGCGAAACGCCCACCTTTCTCCTGGACGCTTCGAATCTGCCAAATACTGCTCATTTCCGCGTAGAGGTTGAATGCGTCCCGGTGATGACTCACGACAGTTCTTAGCGGGCGGCTCGGATCGATCCCCCAAGGCCGGATCCTGGTTGAAGGGTTGTCTTGAATGAGCTTCAGCCTCCCTCTTAGCTCGGGCAACACTTCTCGAGACTCTCGAGCGATGAAGCGCTGTGCAACCTTGTTCAATGCATCGATCTCCGTGAGGACGTCTTGAAAGAGGAACTCGAGTTCGCTCATTGGTGACTTGTCGCTTTGCGATGCTTGTTTAGGCGAGTCTTGTCCGTGCTCAAGACGAGCGCCGCGTTCAACGGATCCGCCACAGCGTCCTCGATCCGAAGCCACGCCCGCTCGGCATACGGTGGCCAGTCGTCGGGCTGCACTTCGACACACTCTCCAAGTTCAGCCGGGACGTCCGTGGGGCGTAGGTGCTCGTCCAGAGTGACTACTGGATCGACCATTCGCAGGGGCTTGAGAGTCTTCGAGAGCTTCGAAGTCGCCGCCTTCCGGAGTGCGTCCGGTGCGAACGGGTCGCCGTCCGTGAGATCCCACATAAGAGCATCGACACCTGCGCGCCACCACCGGCGTCCCAGAAAGCGTGCAAGGATGCCCGAGTACCCCACGGAGCGCAGCTTCCTCCTCAGCCTTTCGTCATCCGCAAGAGCGGCTCTGAGCGAAGGCAGGGTGACGCGCAAACGCACAGCGAGGTACCGTTCGTCAAGGAGGAAACATGGATACGGAAGGATGCGATGGAGCAACCATCGGACAATACTCAACCCCCTGCTGTCGGTGGCCAGGTCACGGTAAGGTGGGTGGCACTCTTCCACATCCTCCATAGCGCGGGCCGCCCAACTCGCCGAGCGTGGTGTCAGCAGGAGGTTCCTCAGATCCCACGTCGCTGCACGTCGCGACGAAGCGTTCCTAGCGGCCAGCTTCGCCATTGCTACCGCCAACGCCGCCACCTGTTCTGGGAAGGTCACACCAGGTGGCGCTTCGTTCTTCGCGAAAACCCACTCGAGGTTAGTTAGATGAGCAATTGTGTGCTCTCGCATGTGAGGCCCCCGCGACTGGGCGAGGTCCCTCAACTGCCCCGAGTACAGCGCAAAGGCCACCGGTCTATCACGGTGGTCTTGATCCAGGTATGAGCGCAGAACGCCTGCGAGGGCTACGCCGTCCCGCGGTTTGAGACAGACAGACTCGAGGGCGTCTCGTGCGGGCCAGTCTTCAAGGCGGTGATCGATGAGGACGACAGACGAGGCGACCAAGTCTGTGTCGGTGACATCGTCCGGTGCCCGTACGCGAACAGTACCCACTCCTGCCAGCTCAGCTTCGCCGAAGCGAGCTTCATCGACGCGATCGTCGATGATGAGTACCGAAGGCTTCTTAGCCGCCACGATTGTTGTCCTTCAGCCAGGGAGCTCAATCTCAAGGGCAGTCGCATATCCAGAACTTGGTGAAGCGAAGCGAATGGAGGCGCCGTATTCCTCGAGAATGGTGCGAGTAATCGGCAGGCCAAGCCCCATTCCCTGTCCGAGAACAGGATCAACAGCAACCGTAGATGATTCAAATGGCTGGAACCACCGCTCGCCTTCAGAGGGCTGGACTGCCACTCCAGTATTCTCCACTCGCACAGTTGCTCCGCCCCCGTTGGTCTTGGCTCCGACCGCCCGAATCCGACCTTTCGGACCGGCTGCCTTCACAGCGTTTGTCAACAAGTTGGAGAACACTGCCGTCAGCTCCGCCGGAAACATCGCCGGTGATCGAAGGCTCTTCGGAATCCCATTCTGTATCGTGATCCCGCGCTTCTCAGCCGCAAACGCGACGAGGCGTGCAGCTGCGTCGAAACGCTCTGCGATGCCTTGACGGACGCGGCGACGGCGGGCGTCGGGCGTGACGATGTCGATGAGATAGGAGGCCTGTCGCTCGAGATTCCGTCGAAGGTCAGCCAAGCCTCTTGCCAAGTCGCCCAAGACTTTCCGTTGACTCGGCCGGAGCTTCGCAGTCCGGCGAACATGACCGAACGTGCTCTCAAGTCCCTCCGTCATGTGCAACAAGCCGTTCATCTCGTGAACGAACGACGCAAGTTGAGTACCAACTGATGCCAGGACTCGTAGCATCGCTCCTTCTTCAACTAGAATCTCTGAAACATCGCCGACGTCGCGGATGCTCCGCACGGCAGCTTCAACGCGCTCCTTGGCCTGCTCGACTTTCCCTGTCTTGATGAGCTCCGCCGCCTCGCCGGTGAGTTTAGTCGCCTCGGAGAGTGCCGAGCGAAGGGATTGCGAGGGTGAGAACGGCTCGTTCTTTCGCTGACCTGCTCGCTTTGCGCGTCGCTGCATCCTCCGCGCAAATGTGGCAGCGGCACGTACTCGAGTAGCTAGATCGATGCCGCCTCGAACCAACGACACCATTGTCTCATAAACGCTATCCGGAACGAAGCCCTCGCGGTTGACGAGGACGCGTAGATTCGGCGAACGCTTCTCGGTTAGGAAGACGCCGCCGAAATAGTGCTTGTTGGGCAAGTGGATCAGGCCTGACTCCTCGGGTGGCTCTTCGTCCGCAAAGAGTGCGGCGAACGGCCCGCCAGGGAGTATCCCCCGACGCCGCTCAGTGACATCTCTGTCCAGGCCGAGCCAGTCGTTCCTAGGCTCTCCGTACGGCAAGACTCGAAAGCCCTCCCAGAATACGCGAACCCCGTTGGCGCGACCCGCCCATTCCTTTTCAGGATCGGAGCCTCGCAACTGGCCAGTTCGAATAAGGATCCGAGCCTGAAAGAAGGGACCGTGCTCCGGGCTCGGGTGCTGGACGCTGTACGATTTCAACGCCGACGCTGGAAGCTCCTGCTTGGTGCGCTCTGTGGGAGCAATCGCGTATCGTACGTTCTTCGAAACTTCGTCCGCATCGATTTCGATAACCCAGTCCGCAGCCCTAAGAGCGGCGTGCCAATAGTCGTCAGGCGGTCGCAGCTCGCCGTCGAGCGTGACCCTAAACTCCGCTCCTGCCGAGTCTGGTAGATCGCGAACGATTGGCTGAGCGAAGAGGAGTTGCTGCTTGACCACGGTCGAGGGTAATTGCGTGACCAATGATCGCGGTGCCTCGAACGTCTGGACCTCCTCAAGAAACCGGGCATGCGCTTGCTTGGTCCATCTGCGACGGAGGCGCCTCAGTGTGATGGTTGTTCCATGCGATGCAATCGCAGAGACATCTCGTACTTCGACTGCTTCGAGGGCATCCGGATCATCTAGGGTTTGGCACCGTTCGATGCGATCCCAATCGATGACCGCTTCCAAGCCCGAACGGGCAGAGGCTGCGCCATCCTGCCAAGGGACCGAGCTCAGTTCTACGGTCCGGGCGAGCTTGTGCGCGGCCAGCCTCCCAATCCCCTTCGCACCAGTGTACCTACGGTGGAATCTTGGTGACCGGCGATCTCCGCCCTCCTTTAGGCGTGAAGCGATTCGCAAGAAGCCATTCTCGAAGTCAGGGCGAGTCATTCCGACACCGTTGTCGGTGATCCGAATCCAGCCCCTCTCACTGTCGCCCAATGCTTCGCCGTAGACGATGACCTCCGTAGCGTCGGCATCGTAGGCGTTCTTAACGAGCTCAACGAGCGCAGTCGAGTCTCGCCCGACGAGTAGCTCGCCGAGTTCTCTGAAGAGATGCGTATCGACGGTGAACTTGGCCATCGAGAGGCGAACTCCGGGCAAGAGCGAGTAGCGCGCTCGTATCCCAAAGCGCAGTAACAATATACGTCGCACTCACAATTTTGCCACGCGGCCAACGCCTCCTGTTCTACTGTCCGACCTTAAGGTCGCACGACTGCTACGAAATCAGCGACAATCCTGAAATCATCGTCGGTCGGCCCGTCGATGACGATCGGCTTGTGGCTAGGGCTCAAGGGTGAGAGAGTGACGCGAGTGTGCCGCCAGCCTCCCTCTTCATCCTGACGCTTCTCAGATGAATAACGCTTCACCGTGAACGAACCCCCCGTGTCGGCGTCCGCAGGCCCCCGATACTGCGCCAGAACGATCTTGCGTTGTCGAGTTCCGGTAGGGTTAGCGCGAAAGACCACAAAGTCGCCGTCATGAATCGTCGGCTCCATCGAGCGACCGACCGCTCGCGCCACGAACATCCGATCATCCAGCTTGCCGACCCCGTCCACCTCGAGCCAGCCCTCTGGCTCCACCGCTTCACCACTACCGAAGTACCCAGCTGCTGCCTTCAGTGAGTACAGGGGGAGGAGTGTCTTGAACGCCTCGCGCTTGACGCGCGCGTCATCGAGTGAGATAAGCGGAAGCTGAGGTTCCGGCCTCGGGGCTACTAGAGAGGTTGCGAGCTCCGCCAGTGATTTCACGCCCGCCGCAGCGGCCGCTTCGAACTTGCGCTGGGGGACGAAGAGATACTGCCACTGGCCGTAGTTCGTACGGCTCATCTTCTCACACCACATCGCTGCGGCTTCTGTCTTGAGCGCTGTATTCGGCCGAACCTCACCCTTCGTCTCAGCGAGCCACGTCACCTCGCGCCCGTCGGCCTCACGCGCTGCGACGATGAAGTCCGGGGTAGTACTGCCTGGGCCGATTGCCCTCGTAGTAGGTCACCGAGAAACCGAAGCGCTCGTTCTTGAAGTACCGGACGACATCCGAGGCTCGATCCAGGAAGTCCGCGAACTGCTTTTCGAGATTGGTGTGGCAAGGCACCTTGTTGGTGTGGCAGCGCTTGCCGTCCGCCAGCAGTCCTGTCCACTGGAACCGTCGGAGGGTCGCCGAGTCCAGCCATTCGGGGTTGCCGAGGATTGGAACTGGCTCGACCCCTCCGACGCCGATGCCGCGGACGGCAGTCTCGAGCACATCAAGCAACTGGCGACGCCAGTAGTAAATGCCAACATCGCGCGAGTCGCTCCTCCGTCCATCTACTTCGAGAGCACGCACCCGCGAGTCGAGGAAGCGCCGGCTTAGGTCAAGCAATTCGTCGAAGGTAGGGCCAATGCCTAGATCGGCCGCAGATCCTGGGTTCGTCGCCTCAAAGAGCTCCTCGGCCGTGAAGAAAGCCGTCTTCAAGAGCGGCCATTCCTTACGGAACTCCTCCAGAGCGGCGGCCCCAGGGCAACAAAAACAGACAAATTGACCGGGAATGGCGTCCCGACGAGCCTCGGCGCCCTGTCGGTCTGACAACCATGTCCGCTCATGTCCGGAGAAACGCTTGCAAAACGCTTGCAAAGAGTTCTGGTCGACGCTCCTGATGAGCGATCAGGAGAGCATCTGATCTACGAAGGAGGCGCCGTAGCTCAGCGCTTGCGTGAGGAGTTTGGTAGTCTCCGCGGTGCTCAGGTTCATCCCCAGCACGCAGCCGTGAGACACATTGTCGAGGCACCACTTTACGAGGCGACTCTCCATGACGCCGTTCTGCACCTCCCAGTCGTCCACGCTCACGCGGAGGTCGCTTTCGAAGATGTAGATGCGGCCATCGTTCCGTCCGTCAGCACGGCGCTCACCAAGAAGAAACGTATGGGACCACTTCGACGGCTTGTGGTCCGGCGTGATGCCCGCCTCAGCGTCCCGAATGAGCCTCCCCTTAAGATCATCCTGGCCGATCAGACCCACTCGCCCAGGGGCGTAGTGTTGGTTAAAGAAGGACAGCAGCGCTTGATTCATGGCTTGGACCCCGTTGGAGTGGTCGTACGAAGCAGGCGAAGGAGGACCGCCCCCGGTTGGCCACCACGTCACACCACACCCGACAAGTTCAGCATCGCGCGCCACGCCCGGAACACCTCCCCGTAGTCCGCGTGCGCAAACGCCACCGTGCGTCCGCCGCTGCGCACCGCGCCCGGGCACAGCTCCGCCATGTCGGCGTGGATCGTCTGCGCGAAGTCTACCTCCACCGTGACGGGCACGGCCAGCACGAAGGGCGTATGCTTCCGCTTGAGCGCCGCCGTCACCCCTTCGCGGATCATGCGACACGCGACCGCGGGCGCGACGCTCTGCGCCGCGTGCCGGCTCACCGCCTGCTTCACCACCACCGTGGCGACGTCGTCGCCCAGCAGGTCCTTCGCCTCGGCGGCGAGCGCCGAGTCCCCGCTCACGAGCGCCACCGGCACGCCGTGGACGCCCGCGAACGCCGCGTTGATCCCCAGCTCGCCCACGGGCTTCCCGTTCAGCCGCACCTCGTGGATACGGTCCGCATAGGTGTGGTCGAGGATGGCGTTGCGTGTGCCGGCGCGCGCGTGGTACCCGATGAACAGCGCCGCGTCGAAGCCGGCCTCGATGCCCTGCACCATAGACCGCGGCTTGGGATCGCCCGAGAGCAGCTCCGCCGCGGGGTTCAGCTCCTCGGCGACGAGGTTGCGCATGCACCAGTGGCTGTCGTTCACGACGACCTTGTTTGCACCCGCGGCGAGCGCGCCTTCCACGGCGGCGTTGGCCTCGGCGGTCATGAGACGACGAAACCGGCCGTACTCGGCGGCGAACGCGGGGTTGGTGGGGTCGGTCTGAGATTCGTGAACGACGCCCGCGATCCCCTCCATGTCCACGGAGACGTAAACGCGCATGGGGCCATAGGCTAATTACTTTGCAATAAAAAGTACTTGACACAGGAGCGGCCGAACCGTAGCTTGACGCGCTATGAGCTCGCCCCAGCCACTGCGCGATCGCGCGCTCGACAACCTCCGCTACATCCGGCAGACGATGGAGCGCGCCGGCTCGTTTACCGCCGTCCCGGGATGGGGCCAAGTGGCGGTCGGGGCGACCGCGCTCGTCGCGGCGTACCTCGCCGCGCGCCAGCCGACGCCCGAGCTGTGGCTGGCGGTGTGGCTCGGCGAGGCCCTCGTGGCGCTCACGATCGGCGGGTCGGCGATGGTGCGGAAGGCGTACGCGGTGAACGACCCGATCCTCTCGGGGCCGGGGCGCCGCTTCGGGCTCAGCTTCCTCCCACCGATGGTCGTGGGCGGGCTCCTCACCGTCGCGCTGTACCGCGCGGGGCTGTGGCACGCGCTCCCCGGCACCTGGCTCCTGCTCTACGGGACCGGGTTCGTGACGGGCGGCGCGTTCTCGGTGCGCGTCGTCCCGGTGATGGGCGTCTGCTTCATGGCCGCCGGCGCGGCCGCGCTGTTCGGCCCGGCGGCGTGGGGCAACTGGCTGATGGGGGCCGGGTTCGGCGGCCTGCACATCATCTTCGGCGGCGTCATCGCGCGGAGGTACGGTGGCTAGGCACGGGGCAGCGAGAAAGACGGAGCCGCTCGAGCAGGGCGTCAAGAGCGAGCGCGCCGGGCGGCGGGCCGCCGAGCTCGATCGCCTGATCCACGAGCGGGTGCGCCTCGGCATCGTGAGCGCGCTCGCGGTGAACGACGCGCTCAGCTTCAACGAGCTCAAGGCGCTCCTCAAGGCGACCGACGGGAACTTGAGCGTGCACGCGCGGAAGCTCGAGGAGGCGCAGTACATCACGTGCACCAAGTCGTTCGCGGGACGGATCCCCAAGACCGAATACCGGCTGACCGCGGTGGGCCGCCGCGCCCTGGAGCGGTACCTCGACCATATGGAGGCCTTGATCCGCGCCACGCGTCAGGGCTGACGCGCCGATTTTTTTTGCCGGGAAACTTTATGACGCAAAGTGCCTCGCTCCACGTCGCGATCGTGATGGACGGCAACGGCCGCTGGGCCGCGCGCCGCGGCCGGCCGCGCACGGCCGGGCATCGCGCGGGCGCCGCCACGGTGCGCCGCGTCGTGGAGGCGGCGCCCGGGCTCGCCATCGGCGCCCTCACGCTGTTCGCCTTCTCCGCCGACAACTGGCGACGTCCGCCGGCCGAGGTCGCGGCGCTGATGCGGTTGTTCGCCCGTCACCTCGGCACTGAGACGCCGCGCCTGCTCGAGAACGGCGTCCGGCTCGAGGTGGTCGGCTGCCGCGATCGCCTTCCTGGTCCGCTGGTGACCGCCATCGCCGCCGCCGAGCGCGCCACTACGGCCGGCCGCGCGCTCCACCTCCGGCTCGCGGTCGACTACTCGGCGCGGGCCGCGATCCGCGCCGGCCGGATCCTGCCCGACGTCGACCTGCTGATCCGCACGGGCGGTGAGCGGCGACTGTCCGATTTCCTGCTGTGGGAGTGCGCCTACGCCGAGTTGTACTTCACCGACACCATGTGGCCAGACTTCGGCGCGGCCGACCTCGCGGCGGCCGTGCGCGAGTTCCACTCCCGGGAGCGCCGCTTCGGCGGCCTGCCCGCAACCCCGCGCACCGGAGCGATCGCATGATCACCGACGGATTGAACCCGTTCAACCTGCTCGCCTTGTTCGCCCTCGTGGGCGGGACGGGCGTCGCGGCGTGGGCGATCGGCACGGCCCTGATCGCGCGCCGCCGCGAGCTCGCGCGATTGTTCGCGGCCTCGCTCGTCGCCGGATGGACGGTCTACGCGGCCGCCTTCCTGATCGCCTCCCTCACGAGCCGGGACCGGGTCCTCGCGCCGGGCGAGGAAAAGCATCTCTGCGAGATCGACTGCCACCTCGCCTACTCGGTCGTCGGCGTGCAGACCGCGCCGACGGTCGGCACCGCTACCGCGCGGCAGAGCGCCCACGGCCTGTTCTACATCGTCACGGTCCGCGTGCGCTTCGATTCCGCGACGATCGGACCGCACCGGGAGATGTTCCCGCTCTGGCCGGACGAGCACTGGATCGACGTGGTGGATGGCGCGGGGCGACACTACGCCTACTCGCTCTCCGCCCAGCGGGCGCTGGGCGCGGGCGACGCGCCGCCGCTGACGCTACCGCTCGTCCCGGGGGAATCGTACACCGCGGGCTTGGTCTTCGAGGTGCCAGCGGACGCACGCGACCTGCGGCTCGAGATCGCGGCCGTCGAGCCCCCGACGTGGCTCATGATCGGCCACGAGAACAGCTTCCTTCACGGGAAGACGACTTTCCGGCTACCGTCCGTCGGGCGCGGCTAAAGCCGCGGCTCGGCTCTGCCGCTGAAGCGGCATCAGTTCACTGACAGGGCCGAGCCGCGAGTTCACTCGCGACTCCTCGGGCGCCGCATGCCACTCGAGGGCAGGGCGAGCCACCGGTTTACGCCCACACCCAGCGCGGAGCATATGTTTCAAGGCCGTGGACATCGGCGCGGTCATCCACAGCTACGGCGGCCCGGTGCTGTTCGTCTGGGCCTGGCTCCAGGGAGAAGCGGCCGTCATCGTCGGCGGCTCGCTCGCGGCGCAGGGCTACTGGCCCTGGTGGGCGGTCGCGCTCGTCGCCTGTGTGCCCGCGATCGCCGGCCATCAGATCTACTTCGCCTTGGGCCACCGCTACGGCGACGCGCTGCTCGCCCGCTTGCCCGCCCGCTGGCAACCGGCGGTCGCTCGAGCCCGCACGCGGGTGCGGCGCAACGACGCCCGCGTGATGCTCGCCATGCGGTTCGCCTACGGTATCCGCCTCCCGTTGCCCATCCT
>Ga0137386_10000987_pt1 | contig 17307 bp, 12 predicted proteins | sample SagtaG_4_FD_104910 | JGI IMG/M metagenome (GOLD analysis project Ga0137386, IMG submission 104910) | Vadose zone soil microbial communities from Sagehorn Ranch, Mendocino, California, USA - Sage2_R_100_16 metaG | ecosystem: Environmental > Terrestrial > Soil > Vadose zone | place: USA... | reverse complement strand
CGCCTCGGGGCGAACGCCCTCCTCGGCGTGTCGCTCGCCGCCGCCCGCGCCGCCGCGGCCAGCCTCGATCTCCCGCTCTACCGCCACCTCGGCGGCGAGGCCGCGCGCGTCCTGCCGGTGCCGCAGCTCAACATCCTGAACGGCGGCGCCCACGCCGACAACAATGTCGACCTCCAGGAGTTCATGATCGTGCCGGTCGGAGCGCCGGGCTTCGGCGAAGCGCTGCGGATGGGCTCCGAAGTCTTCCACGCCCTGCACGACATCTTGAAGGAGCGCGGCCTGCGCTCGGGTCAGGGGGACGAGGGAGGGTGGGCGCCCGATCTCCGCTCGAACGCCGAGGCGGTCGAGGCGGTGGTCGCCGCCATCGAGAGGGCAGGCTACCGCCCCGGGGAGCAGATCGGCATCGCCCTCGACGCCGCCGCCTCGGAGCTGCGTGCGGAAGGGGGCTACCTGCTCGAGGCGGAGTCGCCCCCCCGCCGGTCGGCGGAGGGGATGGTCGCCTTCTACGCCGACCTGGTGCGGCGCTATCCGATCCTGTCGATCGAGGACGGCCTGGCCGAGGACGACTGGGACGGCTGGGAGGTGCTCACCCGCTCGCTCGGCGAGGCGGTGCAGCTCGTCGGGGACGACATCTTCGTGACCAACGTCGGCCTCATCGAGGAAGGGATCAGGCGCCGCATCGCCAACGCCGTGCTGATCAAGCCGAACCAGATCGGCACGCTGACCGACACGATCCGCGCCGTCGAGACCGCCCGCCGCGCCGGCTACGCCACGGTCCTGTCGCACCGCTCCGGCGAGACGGAGGACACCTTCATCGCGGACCTCTCGGTCGCCCTGAACCTGGGGCAGATCAAGACCGGCGCTCCGTCGCGCGGCGAGCGGGTGGCGAAATACAACCGGCTGCTCCGGATCGAGGAGGAGCTGGCCGGCCGCGCCCGCTTCGCGGGCGGCGCCGTCCTGGCGGGCGGCGGGGCGGGCAGGAGCCCGGCGCGATGACCGCGGCGGCCGCTCCCCCGCGAGCGCCCTCCCGCTCCGACGGCGCCCGGCTCAGGCGCAGGGCGCTCCTGATCCTCTTCTGGTTCTTCGCCGTCTCGCTCCTGTTCAACTCGCTGTTCGGCGACATGGGGCTGATCCAGGGGGTCCGGCAGCGGCGCGCAGCGTCCCGCCTCCGGCGGGAGGTCGCCACCCTCCGCCTGGACAACGACCGGTTGATGACCGAGATCCAGGATCTGCGGCACGACCCGTACCGCATCGAGACGATCGCCCGCGAGGATCTCGGCCTGATCCGCCCCGGCGAGATCATCTTCCTCTTCCAGGACGCCGGGGCCCCCTCGTCGGCCGGGCCCGCTCCCGGCGCGAGCCCCGCGCCGGCGCCCTCCCGATCGGGGGCGACGACCGTTCCTTGACTCCGGCGCCGCCGGCCCTCTATAATCCGTCCCTCATCGACGCGGGGTGGAGCAGCCTGGTAGCTCGTTGGGCTCATAACCCAAAGGTCGCGAGTTCAAATCTCGCCCCCGCCACCAACAATCTCATCGAGTTGCGAGGGGGGTGGCCCCGACCACCCCCTTCGGCGCCTTCTCCGACGACTCCCGCCATCCGTCGCTTCTCCGAAGTTTAGCCGTTGAGAGATTCCCCCGGAGGGTGCGGCGCCGCCGCGCCGCGGGCGCATCGAGCCGCGCCATGTGGATGGGAAGGTCGATCCGGATCCCGCGCGAGCGAGTCTAAGCCCGAGGCGCGGCGGCGCCGCACCCTCCCGCGCCCTCCTGCGAACTTGACACACCGCCGCCCCGGGGAGTACAAGAGCCGGCCGATCGCCGAATCCTCCCGAGGGAGGAGCGGGGGAACCAGGATTTCGGGGCGCAGCGCGGAAGCGCCGGGAACCTTCACTCCCGAGCCCGTCAGCTAACCTCGCAGGCGTGGTGAGGGTGGCGCCGCCGAGCAGCGCCCCCGCCCGTGGAGCGCGCGCGATGGCCCGCAAACCTGCCCCACCCGTGGACCCGCTCGATCAGCCCGACGGCCTGACGCGGTTCTGGCGCCGGCTTTTCGGTGCGCCGCGCGACGTCCAGGACCCGGGTGTGTTCCACAAGATCTCCCTGATCGCCTTCCTGGCCTGGATCGGCCTGGGAGCCGATGGCCTGTCGTCCTCGGCGTACGGCCCGGCCGAGGCGTTCAAGAATCTGGTCGCTCGCAACCCCCTGACCGGGCGGCTCGAGGGCCAGTGGTACCTGGCGATCTTCCTGGCGCTGGCGACCGCGATCACTGTCTTCGTCATCTCCTACGCCTACACCCGCGTCATCGAGCAGTTCCCCCATGGCGGGGGGGGCTACGTGGTCGCCACCAAGCTCCTGGGGCCGCATGCCGGCGTCGTTTCGGGCTGCGCGCTCCTGGTCGACTACATCCTCACGATCACCGTCTCGGTCGCCGCCGGAGGCGACGCGATCTTCGACCTCCTGCCGCGGGCGCTGCGCGCCAACCTCGATCTCAAGCTGCTGTGCGAGGTGGCCGTGCTCGGCACGCTCCTGATCATGAACCTGCGCGGCGTCAAGGAGTCGGTCGAGGCGGTGATGCCGGTCTTCCTGGTCTTCGTCGTCACCCACGCCATCCTGATCACCGGCGGGATCGGCAGCCACGCGGCGCGCGTCCCCGAGGTCGCCCGGCAGGTCTCGGACGGCCTGCGGACCGGGCTGCAGACGTTCGGGACCTGGGGGCTGTTCCTGATCTTCATCCGCGCCTTCGCGCTCGGCGGCGGCACCTTCACCGGGATCGAGGCGACCTCGAACGGCGTCGCCATCATGCGCGAGCCGAAGGTGCAGACCGGCAAGAGGACGATGATGTACATGGCGATCTCCCTGGCGTTCACCGCCTCCGGGATCCTGATCTGCTACCTCCTGCTCGGCGTCTGGAGCTTCTTCGACCTGCCGGCGAAGGAGCAGGCCGGCAAGACCCTCAACGGCGTGCTCGCCGAGCGCTTCGCCGGCGGCTGGAGCCCCGGCGGCGTTCCGCTCGGCTCGATCTTCGTCAAGCTGACGATGATCTCCGAGGCGGCGCTCCTCTTCGTGGCCGCGCAGACCGGATTCATCGACGGGCCGCGCGTGATGTCGAACATGGCGGTCGATTCCTGGCTCCCCCACCGCTTCGCGTCGCTGTCCGACCGGCTGACGGTCAAGGACGGCGTGATCCTGATGGGCGGGGCGGCGACCGCCGTGCTCCTCCTCACCCGCGGCAGCGTCGACACGCTCGTGGTCATGTACTCGATCAACGTGTTCGTCACCTTCTCGCTCACCGAGCTCGCGATGTGCCGGCTCTGGCTCGCCGCGCGGGCGAAGCACGAGGCATGGGCGCGCCACATCTCCGTCCACGTCGTCGGTCTCCTCCTCTGCGTCACGATCCTGTCGATCACCGTCGTCGAGAAGTTCCAGCAGGGGGCCTGGAAGACCCTCGTCATCACCTGCCTTCTGGTCTTCGCGTGCGCCTGGGCCCGGCGGCACTACAACTCGGTCGAGGAGCAGATCCGCCGCCTCGACCGCGAGCTGCTCGATCTCCCGCCCGCCCCGCGGCCCGGCGGCGAGCCCGATCCCACGAAGCCCACCGCCGTGCTCCTGGTCAGGGAGTTCGGGGGGATGGGGATCCATCTGCTGCTGTCGCTGCAGAGGATGTTCCCCGGGTACTACCGGAACGTCATCTTCGTCTCGGTCGCCGTCATCGACTCGGGCCACTTCAAGGGGAAGGAGGAGGTGGCGGCGCTCGAGCGCCAGGTGGAGGAATCGCTGTCGAAGTACGTCGCACTGGCGCGCCGCCTCGGCTGGAACGCCGCTTCCGCGACCCGGGTGACGACCGACCCGGTCGAGGGGATCTACCGCGTCTGCGTCGACCTCGCGAAGCAGTATCCGCACACGATGTTCTTCGGCGGCAAGCTGATCTGGAAGCGCGAGAGCTGGTGGCAGCGGATCATGCACAACGAGACGGCCTATCAGGTGCAGCGCCGCCTGCAGTGGAAGGGGCTGCCGATGACGGTCCTGCCGCTCCGCACCGGACCCGAGGCGCCGCGCCGCCCCGCTCCGCCGCTGTCACCGCCGCGCGACTGACACCGTCACCCGGGCCGGGTACCCTGGTGTTGAGCCGGGCGGACGGTGCCGTCGTCGGAAGACGACGGCCATCGAGCCGACGCGCGGGAGTCTGCCCCTTCTCCGGCGGTCGGGCGCCGCGGGCCCGCGCGGGGACCCGAGCGGCCGACGCGCCTGGATTGTCACCGTCCTGGAACCGGGTGAGCCGAGATGTCGATCGTCCTGGAGCAGCTGGTCAAATCGTTCGGGGGGCACCCCGTGGTCAACCAGGTCTCCCTCGACGTCGCCAACGGGGAGTTCTTCGTCCTCCTCGGCCCGAGCGGCAGCGGCAAGAGCACGATCTTGAGGATGATCGCCGGGCTCACCGACATCGACTCGGGGCGCGTGGTGCTGCACGGGCGCGACGTGACCGACCTGCCGCCGCAGCGCCGCGCCGTCGGCCTCGTCTTCCAGCACTACGCGCTGTTCGGCCACATGACGGTCGCGGACAACATCGAGTTCCCCCTGCGGATCCGCAAGGTGCCGGCCGCCGACCGGAGGCGGCGCCGGGACGATCTCCTCGAGCTCGTCGGGCTCGTGGGGCTGCAGGGGCGATACCCGCTGCAACTCTCGGGAGGGCAGCGCCAGCGCGTCGCGCTGGCGCGCGCCCTGGCGCACCAGCCCGAGGTCCTGCTGCTGGACGAGCCGTTCGGGGCCCTCGACGCCAAGATCCGCGGCGAGCTGCGGCGCACGGTGCGCGGCATCCAGCGCGAGCTCGGCATCGCCACGATCTTTGTGACCCACGATCAGGAGGAGGCGTTCGAGCTGGCCGATCGTCTCGGCGTGATGAACTTCGGCCGGCTCCTTGAGGTCGGCGACCCGCAGGAGCTCTACCTGCGGCCGCAGACGGAGTTCGTGGCGACGTTCCTCGGCACGGCCAACCTGATGGTCGGCGAGTGCACGCCCGGCGGCGTCCGCCTCGGCCCCGTGGAGATCCCCCTCGGGACGCGCAGCGGCGTGGTCGAAGGCACGCGGCGGGTCCAGGTCCTCTTCCGGCCCGAGGACGTCGCGGTGAAGGACTCGCCGGAGGCGCTCTCCTGGCCGCTCCTCGGCGAAGCGGTGGTCGAGGAGAGCGACTTCGTCGGGCCTTTCGAGAAGCTGCGGCTGCGCCTCCCACCCCTTCCGGGCGTCCGGCCGATCTCCCCCCCGCCGCCGTTCGGCGGGGACTCCCTGCGCGTCGAGGCGAGCCGCTCGCAGCACCAGTCGCGCCGCTTCCCGCTGCGCCCGGGCGACTCCGCCTGGGTGGGGGTGCGGCGCGTGCACGCCCTCACCCATCCGGGCATGAGCATGCTCCTGGTCACCGACGGCTCGCCCGCGTCGAAGGCGGCCCTGGCGCTGGGCGGCAAGGTGGCGCGCCTGGCGCATGCCCGCGTCACCGTGCTCGCGGAGGGAGGAGGCGACAACGGCCGGGCGAGGGCGCACCTGCAGGCCGCCAAGGAAGAGCTGGGGAGCGGCCTCGCCGGGCTCGAGACGCGCTCCGCCTCCGAGGAATTCCCCGAGGCGATCGCCGGCGAGGCCTCGCGCCAGCACTACGACCTGGTCGTGAACGGCCTGCCGCGCAAGGGGCGCGCGGAGCTGCTCGAGCGGCTGCTGCAGGCCGGCGAGCATCACCTGCTGCTGGTCCCCGCCGAGCGTCCCCTGCCTTCGCGCGTCCTGATCTGCGTCGCCGTCGGCGAGCCGGGGAAGGAGGACGTCCTGTTCGCGGCCCGGCTGGTCCGGCACGTCGGGGCCGCGGCGACGATCCTGACCGTCCTGCCCGAACGGCACACCCCGCCGCAGCTCCGGCAGGCGCAGCGCTTCCTCGATGCCGGCCTCAGGACGATGGCGTTCCTTGGAGTGAACGCCAAAAGCGCCGTCCGCACCGGCGAGACGCTCGAGCAGATCCTGGCCGAAGTCGAGGCGGGGAACCACGAGATGCTGGTCCTCGGAGCGCCGCTGGCGGAGCGGCACGGCCGGGTCCGCGTCGAGGGGCTGGTGCGGGATCTCCTGGGGCGCACGGGCGATCGCCCCGTCGTGCTCGCCCGCTCCCACCAGACGCCGCCGTGGCGCTGACGCCCGAAGGAAGGACGCGGGACATGTCGCTTCGCCGCCTCGCACGATTCGCTGCCGTGGCCGTCCTGACGGCGGCTCTCCTTCAGCCCGCGGGGCATGCCGCGTCCGTCTCGCTCCTCAACGTCTCCTACGATCCGACGCGCGAGCTCTACAAGGACTTCAACGAGGCCTTCGCCAGGTACTGGAGGGCGAAGACCGGGGAGACCGTGACCATCCAGCAGTCGCACGGCGGCTCGAGCAAGCAGGCGCGGGCGGTGATCGACGGCCTGGAGGCGGACGTGGTCACCCTGGCGCTCGCCTACGACATCGACGCCATCGCCGAGAGGTCGCAGCTCCTGCCGCGGAGCTGGCAGTCTCGCCTCCCCGACAACAGCTCTCCCTACACCTCGACGATCATCTTCCTCGTCCGCAAGGGGAATCCAAAGAGGATCAAGGGATGGGGCGACCTGGTCCGGCCCGGCGTCTCGGTGATCACCCCCAACCCCAAGACCTCCGGAGCCGCCCGCTGGAACTACCTGGCGGCCTGGGGCTACGCCCTGAAGAGCTCGGGCGGGAACGAGCCCAGGGCGAAGGAGTTCATCACGCATCTCTACAAGAACGTGCCGGTCCTCGACTCCGGGGCCCGCGGCGCCACCACCACCTTCGTCGAGCGCGGCATCGGCGACGTCCTGATCAACTGGGAGAACGAGATCCTGCTCGCCAGCCGGGAGCTCGGCAAGGACCGCTTCGAGGTCGTCGTCCCCGGGACCAGCATCCTGTGCGAGCCGGCGGTGAGCGTGGTCGATCGAGTGGCGAAGAAGCATGGCACCCTGGACGTCGCCCGGGCGTACCTCGAATACCTCTACTCCGAGGAGGGGCAGGCGATCGCCGCGCGTCACTACTACCGGCCGCGTCTCGCCGCGGTCGTGGCGAAGTACGCCGACCATTTCCCGAAGGTGGAGCTGTTCACGCTGGGCGACGTCGCCGGGGACTGGCAGAAGACGAACACGACCCACTTCGCGGACGGGGGCATCTTCGACCAGATCTACCAGCCGGGTCGCTGACACCCGAGGACGAGAGGGAGGAGGCCATCAAGGAGCGCAGCATCCTGCCCGGGTTCGGGCTGACGATGGGGTTCACGCTCCTCTATCTCAGCCTGATCGTGCTGATCCCCCTGGCGGCGATCGTCTCCAAGACGACCTCCCTGACCTGGGGCCAGTTCTGGCACGCGGTCGGCGATCCGCGCGCCCTGGCCGCGTACCGGCTCAGCTTCGGCGCCTCCCTGATCGGCGCGGTCATCAATCTGGTCTTCGGGCTGCTCGTGGCCTGGGTGCTGGTGCGCTACACCTTCCCGGGGAAGAGGCTCGTCGACATGCTCGTCGACCTCCCCTTCGCCCTGCCGACCGCGGTGGCGGGGATCTCCCTGACGGCCGTCTACGCCCCGAACGGCTGGATCGGCAGATACCTCGAGCCTCTCGGGATCAAGGCGGCCTTCACGCCTCTGGGCGTCGTCGTCGCGCTCACCTTCGAGGGCCTCCCCTTCGTGGTGCGCACGGTCCAGCCGGTCCTGCAGGACCTGGAGGCGGAGTTCGAGGAGGCCGCGGCCAGCCTCGGGGCCGGGCGTCTGCAGATCTTCGCGCGCATCCTGCTCCCGAGCCTCGTGCCGCCCCTCCTCACCGGCTTCACGCTCGCCTTCGCGCGCGGCATCGGCGAGTACGGCTCGGTGGTCTTCATCTCGGGGAACATGCCGATGCGGACCGAGATCGCACCCCTCCTCATCGTCACGAAGCTCGAGCAGTACGACTATGTCGGGGCCACGGCGATCGCCCTGGTGATGCTCGCGGCATCCTTCGTCCTCCTGCTGACGATCAACCTCCTGCAGGCCTGGACCCGCCGGGGTCACCGGCCGTGAACGCGAACGGGGCCGCGCCCGGCCCGGACGAGGGAGCCACGACGGGTCGGGACCGGCACCCCAGGCCGACCCGGACGATGACCGAGCCTCGAGCCGTCCGCTGGATGCTGATCGCCGCGGCCCTCCTCTTCCTCGGCGTCTTCCTGCTGCTGCCGCTGGCGGCGGTGTTCGCCAACGCCATCGCCCGGGGGATCGAGGCGTACGTGGCCGCTCTGCGCGAGCCCGACGCGCTGGCGGCGATCCGCCTGACCCTCCTGACCGCCGCGATCGCCGTGCCGCTCAACCTGGTCTTCGGCGTCGCCGCCGCATGGGCCATCGCCAAGTTCGAGTTCGCGGGCAAGAACCTGCTCATCACGCTGATCGATCTCCCTCTGTCGGTCTCCCCGGTGGTCTCGGGCCTGATCTACGTCCTCCTGTTCGGGCTCCAGGGGCTGCTGGGCCCCTGGCTGGCCGCCCACGACATCACCATCATCTTCGCCCTGCCGGGGATCGCGCTGGCGACGATCTTCGTCACCCTGCCGTTCGTCGCTCGCGAGCTGATCCCCCTGATGCAGTCCCAGGGGAGCGAGGAGGAGGAGGCCGCCATGACGCTCGGCGCCAGCGGCTGGCAGACCTTCCTGCGCATCAGCCTGCCGAAGATGAAGTGGGGCCTCCTCTACGGCGTCGTCCTCTGCAACGCCCGCGCCATGGGGGAGTTCGGCGCCGTCTCCGTGGTCTCGGGTCATATCCGGGGCCGCACGACGACGATCCCCCTGCACGTCGAGATCCTCTACAACGAGTACCAGTTCGCCGCCGCCTTCGCCGTCGCCTCGCTCCTGACGCTCCTGGCGCTCGTGACCCTGGCCGTCAAGGCCGTGGTCGAGGCGCACTCGCAACGCACCAGCGTGGGATAGGATGGGACGGTTCACGAGGAGCGGCATGCGCCGGCTCAGCCTCAGCACCATCCTTATCGGGGTCAACGTCGGCCTGGTCCTGCTGGCGGTCGTCTGCGTGGCGCTGGCGGCGGTCTCCCGCCTCGAGCGGCTGGCGGACGAGCAGGCGCTGGCCCGCGTCGGCCTGGCGGGCGCGAACGCCCTGAAGGCGATCGACCAGGCCGGCGACGAGGCGCTGACGGCCACGAGGCTTCTGGCGGAGCGGCCGACGCTCGCCGGTCTCCTCGTGGAGCGCGACGTCCGCGCGCTAACGGATCTCCTCGAGAGGTTCCAGGAGACCAGCCGCCTGAGCGGATCGGCCGTGTCGATCGGCGGCGAGGTCCTCGCCGCGAGCGGTCCGCCGTTGCCGTGGCGACTCCTCGCCTCCCGCGGGGCAGGGAGCGCGGAACGTGTTCTGGTGCGCCGGCCGCAGGGTGGAGCGCTCCTTCTGGCGGTCTCCTCCCCCGTCCCGGGACGGGCCGGGACGAGCGTTCTCGGCGCCCTCCTGCTCGACGCGGCGATCGAGCGGAACGTGACGGATCAGGTCGGCCTGCCGGTCCGGATCTTCGCCCGCGACGCCCCTCCGGACTCCCCGGACGATCCCCGTGGCGGGGTGCGGTCCCGCGCCCTCGACGCGGAGATGCCGGTGGCGGAGCGCCTGGAGGTCGCCGGCGTCTACGTCGCGGCCGTCCCGCTCCGTGCTCCCTTGGGCGCGATCGTCGGCCTGGTGGAGACAGAGTTTCCGCGGACCGGGATCGGCGCGTCGCTGCGCGATCTCGAGCGCTCGCTGCTCCTGATCGCCGCCGCCGTGGGCGGCGTGGCGATCCTCCTGAGCTTCCTCGTGGCGCGCCGGCTCGCACGGCCTCTCGAGGCGCTCACCGCCGCCTCGGCGCGCATCGGCGGCGGGGATTTCGGAACTCCGATCCCCCGAGCCGCCGGCCAGGAGATCGGCGCGCTCGCCGCCACCATGGAGGAGATGCGCGCGCGCCTCCTGCAGCTCACCGCCGAGCTGCGCCGGCGACAGGCGGAGGCCGAGGCGATCCTGACGGGCATCGCCGAGGGGGTCTTCGCCGTCGACAGGGAGCGGCGGGTGCGCTACCTCAATCCCCAGGCCGCCGCCCTCCTGGGTCTGGATCCGGCCGCGGCCCTCGGCCGGTTCTGCGGGGACGTCCTCAACCCGCAGGGACCGGGGGGAACGCGCCCCTGCGAGGAGCACTGCCCGATCATCCATGCCCGCTTCAGCGGAAGCGCCCGCGCCACCGAGCACCTGCTGTCGGCGCGCGGCGAGCGGCGGACCGTCGTGATCACGAGCGCCGCGGCGGAGCCGGGCGGGCCGTCCGCCGCCGACGGCTCCCCGGGGGACGGCCGGCAGTTCCAGGTGATGCGCGACGAGACCGAGGTGGAGGCGACCCGCCGCCTGCGGGATGCGGTCCTGGCCAATATCTCGCACGAGTTCCGGACGCCCCTCACGGCCCAGCTCGCCTCGATCGAGCTCCTGCGCGACCGGCTGCAGGCGATCGAGGCCCCGGAGGCGCGCCAGCTCATCCTCTCCCTCGAGCGCGGCACGCTGCGCCTGACCCAGCTCATCGATAACCTGCTGGAGAGCGTGCGCATCGAGTCGGGCGAGCGATCCATCCGGCGCCGGCCCCTGGCGCTCGACGAGGTGCTCGAGGAGGCGACCGAGCTGATGGCGCCGCTGATTGCCCAGAGCGGACAGCGCCTCTCGGTCGCCCTTCCCTACCCGCTCCCCCCGGTCCGCGGCGACGCGCCGCGCCTGACGCAGGTCTTCGTGAACCTCCTCGCCAACGCCAACAAGTTCGCGCCGCAGGGCTCCGCCATTAACATCGGAGGCGCCGTGAGCGGCTCCGAGGTCACCGTCTGGGTCGAGGACGAGGGACCGGGGCTGTCGTCCGCCTCGGGCGCCGCGCTCTTCGAGAGGTTCGTCCGGTCGGCCGCGCCCGGGGACGAGGACGACGAGGAGCCGGAGCAGAGCGGCATGGGCCTCGGGCTCTGGATCGTCAAGTCGATCGTCGAGCGGCACGGCGGGCGCGTCGAAGCGCTCCGGGCGGGGGCCGCCCGCCCCGGGACGCGGATGTGCGTGATCCTTCCCCTGGAGCGAGGCGATGAAAGTCCTGGTGGTTGACGACGACCTGGAGCTGCGGAGCCTGATCGCCTTCGCTCTCCGACAGGCCGGCTCCCTGGTGGTCGAGGCGCAGGACGGCCCGTCCGCCCTCGCCGTCTTCGCGGGCGAGCGCCCCGACCTCGTGATCCTCGACGTGAACCTGCCGCGCATCGACGGCCTGGAGGTGCTGAAGCGGATCCGGGCGGGCGGGGCGCGGACGCCGGTCATGATGCTGACCGTGCGATCGAGCGAGGAGGACCAGGTGCGCGGCCTCGACCTGGGGGCGGACGACTACCTCACCAAGCCGTTCAGCCCGCGCACGCTTCTCGCTCGCGTGCGCGCCCTGCTGCGACGCGCCGGGGTCGAGAAGCCCGCTCCGATGTCGGCGGGGGCGATCAGGCTCGACATCGAAGGACAGTCGGTCACCGTCGGCGGCAGGGCGCCCGTGCGCCTCACCCAGCTCGAGGTGCGCCTGCTGCACCTCCTCCTGGCGAACGCCGGGCAGACCCTCACGACCGACCGCCTCACGGGACACGTCTGGGGCAACCGCGGCGTGGGAGACCGCCAGCTCCTCAAGCAGCTGGTCCACCGCCTGAGGCAGAAGATCGAGGACGACCCCTCGGCCCCCGAGCACCTCCTCACCGTCGCCGGGGTCGGGTACCGTCTAGGCGCCCCGGCCGCCGATCACGCCTGAGATCGACTTGGCGGGGATCATCAGATGGTCCTCGGTCAGGGCCAGGGCGATGCGCGAGGCGTCGAGGAGGGAGAAGAGCGGCGCCTGGTCGGCGAGGGCCCAGTCGCCGTACCCGGGAGCGTAGCGCCGGGTCGCCACGAGTCCTTGGTCCTTGAAGAGGCGCACGACGACCGCCTCGACCGCCAGGCCGAGGGCGATGGCGGCGCTGCTCCCGAAGGCGTCGGCCAGGAGGCCGCGCGTCATCTCCTCCTTGTCCATCAGCCCGCGCACCCAGGCATCGGGGCCGGGCCCGATCGTAGCGGCGAACAGGACGGCGCGCCGGCAGCCGGCGAGACGCTCGTGCAGCGATCGGCTCGTCGCCCGGAGGGCCCTCCCGATGACCGTCACGTGCGGATCGGCCCGCTCGACGTCGAACTCGCCGTACACCGCCTTCGGAGCGAGGAGCGCCTCCCCCGCCCGCATGATCTCCTCGATGAGGCGCGCGGTCTTCTCGGGAACCTGCGACGGATGCCGGTAGCCCAGGCGGAGCAGGACCATCGGCCGCGACACGGTGATCGGAAGCGGGTCGAGGATCGGCACGTCGCTCGGGCGCGGCGGCGCCGGCCCTCAGTCGGGGAAGGCCGGGAGGGTCGTCACCTCGAACTCCCGGGCGCCGGCGAGGACGACGCGATCGAGCTCGCGCACCTTGTCCTCCGCGAGCTGGAAGCGCGGCTTCGCGAGCAGGCCGCGCACCACCTCCTGCGCGCGCTGGTAGTCGGAGGAGGCGTGGCCGCCGGGCGGCGCGGAGGAGCGATCGACCACCTTCCCGGGGAGCGTCCCCTCCTCCCGGAACAGCTGGATCGTCGTCGGATGCCCCAGGAAATGTCCCTTCTCGATCGCCTCCGGCAGGAGATCGAGCGCCATCTTCTCGTGACGGTGACGGATGCCGTCGATCATCCGGTAGGCCATGCCGCAGATCTCGTTGTCGATCACCAGCTTCTCGAGGCTCTGGCAGGTGATGTAGTCGAGGATGCCGACCCCCGAGACGATGTTCACGCCCGACAGCGCCGCCAGGATCACGCCGATGCCGGTCTCGTAGCCGGCCTGCGCGTCGACCACCTTCGAGTCCGAGAGCCCCATGTAGGCATGGATCGGGAAGCCGAACCGCTTGCCGATCTGCGCGTAGGCGCAGTCGAGCATGTAGGTCTCGATCGATCCGAACGGCGTCTGGCCGCCGCGCATGTCCATCAGGCAGGGAGCGCCGCCGTAGACCACCGGCGTCCCCTTCCTGACCGCCTGCGCCAGCGCGATTCCCGCCAGGTTCTCGGCGGTGTGCACGACGAGCGATCCGGAGAGGGTGACCGGCCCCGTGGCGCCGGTCAAAGGCACCGAGATGATTTCCGAAGGGATGCCGTGCTTCGCCGCCTCCATGATGCTGTGCGAGGTCAGGACGCTCCAGCGCAGGGGCGACGAGGGGCAGGCGTCGAGAATGGCGAGCGGCTTCGCCGCCACCTCCTGCTCCGAGCCGCGCACAATCTTCAGGATCTCCAGGACCGACGGGAACGACTCCTCGCGGAAGATCCCGGCGACGATCGGCTTGTTGCAGGTCTGCACCGCAACGTAGAGGCGGTAGTAGTCCGAGACCTCGATCGGCACGTCGTTCGGCACGAGGGAGGTGGAGTGGGCGCGGATGTGCGGCAGGTGGTGGACCAGGCGCGACAGGCGGACGTAGTCGGCGCTCCGCGCGGTGTGGACCGAGCCGTCGGTCTCCAGCACCTTGATCGCCGCCGAGCCGGGATCGTAGGTGACCGTGTCGCCGCCCACCTCGATGGCGGCGTCGCCGGTGACGTTCCAGATCTTGAACGACCTGGGAGCGGAGGCGATCGCCTTCTCGACGAAGTCGCGGCTCAGCCAGGCCCGCTCCTTGGCCGGGTCGACCCTCTGGCCGTGCTCCGCCAGGAGCGCCAGCGCCCGGGGGTGCTCGAACTGCAGGCCGAGGGTGGCGTTGACCTCGAACGCCTCGTCGATGATGCGGTCGATGAACTCCCTCGAGAGGATCTCGACCCGGGGGCGCAGGGTGGGCAGCAGGCTCACGTTCGGCGCTCCTCCCGCGGGGCGGACTGCAGGCGGTCGTGCAGGGCGTGGCGCAGACGGGCGATGAACTCCGGGGTGGTGCCGCAGCATCCGCCGATGACGTTGACGCCGAGCGCGGCGATCGCCTCGACGTCGGCCACGAACTCGTCGGCGGTCTGCTTGTACACCATCATCTGATTCTCCAGCGCCGGCTTGCCGCGGTTCGGCTGCACGATCACCGGGAGAGCGGTGCTGTCCCGGATCACCCGCGCCAGCTCGATGAACACCGGGCTGCCATGGGTGCAGTTGCTCCCCACGATGTCGGCCCCGTGGTCCTCCAGGGCCTTCAAGCAGTCCGGCACCTTCTCCCCCATCAGCGTGAAGAAGCCGCGGGGGTTCCTGTCGAAGGTCATGCCGACGGCCACGGGAAGGTCGCTGACCTTCCTGGCCGCGCGCAGGGCGCAGAGCGCCTCCTCGAGGGAGTACATCGTCTCGATCGAGATCATGTCGACCCCGCCGTCGACCAGACCCCGCACCTGCGCCTCAAACGCCGCGTCGAACTCCTCGCGCGTGTACTCCCCCATCGGCTGCATGAACTTCCCGATCGGCCCGACGTCCCCCGCGGCATACCGCCCCTCCGGGCAGATCGCCTTGAGCGCCTTGGCGGCCAGGTAGTTGGCCTCGTAGGCGCGCTCCTGCAGGTCGACCTCCGCCAGCTTGATCGGCGTGCCGCCGAAGGTGTTGGTCTGCACGACGTCCGATCCGGCCTCGTAGTAGGCGCGGTAGACGGCGTTCACCACCTCGGGCTTCTCCCAGTTCCAGGGCTCGGGCGATTCGCCATCGACGAGCCCGGCGGCGAACAGCATCGTCCCCATCCCGCCGTCGTACAGGACCAGCCGCCGGCGCACCAGATCACGGATGTCCGGCTTCACCGCTCCCTCCATCCCGCGATGTGAAATCGCGTCCTCCGTGGCCGCTCCCGCCCATCCTACGCACGCCGGCGCCTCCGGTCAATCGTATCGGCCCCTGAACTCTCCCCGGTCTGAAGCGCCGACCCTGCAGCCGCCGGGCACGGGTCCGGGTCGCTGCGCGACCCTCCCCTCGGCTCGCGGCACCGAATCCCCGGTTGGCCAGCGGGACTCCCTGAGAAATTCCCTCTGGAGAGAGCGGCGCCGCCCGCGCCGCGGGCGCATCGAGCCGCGCCATTCGGATTGGATGGTCGATCCGGATCCCGCGCGAGCGAGTTGCTAAGCCCGAGGCGCGGGTGGCGACGCTCTCTCGGCGTGCTATCGTGACGGCATGGGGACCTCGGCGGGAGTGGGTCTCTCGACCGCGGACGATGCCGCGCACGCGGCCCGTCAGGCGGCGCACCGCGCCCTCGAGTCGGCCCGCATCGGGCGCGCCGACTGGGCGGTGGTCTTCGCCACTGCGCCGCACCGCCCGCGCTACGCCGCCCTCCTCGCCGCCCTTCAAGATACGCTGCGGACCGAGTCGATCACCGGCTGCAGCGCCTGGGGGGTCCTGATCGGCCAGGAGGAGGTGGAAGGTCGGCCGGCGGTCGCGGTCCTGGCCGCACGCTCCGACCGCCTCTCGGGCACGACGCTGCTCGCCCCCGTCGGGGAGGACCGGGGACCGGGCGCCGCCCTGGAGATCGGCCGCCGGGTCGCGGGGGGGTCCGATCCGGCCCTCCTGGTGCTGCTCACCGACCCGTTCGCCCTGGAGCCCGATCCGTTCCTGCGCGAGCTGGCCCGCGCCGCCCCGGGCCTCCGGGCGATCGGCGCCGCCGCGTCGGGCGATCCGCGGGCCACTGGCACCTTCCAGTTCTTCGGGCGCAACGTCGCCACCCGCTCCCTCGCCGCCCTGCACCTCAGCGGGGGCCTGCGCGGCGTCATCGGCATCACGCAGGGGTGCCAGCCGCTCGGCGATCCCTGCCGCGTGACGCGTGGCGCGTCGAACCTGATCCTCGAGCTCGACGGCCGGAGGGCGCTCGACGTGCTGCGCTCGCGTCTGCCGGTCGCGCTGCGCGACGCGCTCGAGCGCCTGGCGGGGCATCTGTTCGTCGGCCTCCCGCCCGATCCGGCCCAGGCGAGGATCGAGCCGGGCGAGTACCTGGTCCGCGGCCTGCTGGGCGTCGATCCGGAGCGCGGGGCGCTGGCGATCGGCGCCACGATCCGGGAAGGGCAGCCGATCCTGCTCGCGTTGCGCGAGGGACAGTCGGCGCGCGACGACCTGAAGCAGATGCTGGCGCGCCTCGGCACCCCTCCGGCCGGATGCGCCTATCGCTTCGGCTTCTACTTCAACTGCGCCGCCCGCGGCACCTCCCTCTATGGCATGCCGGGGATCGACACCGCCTACCTCTCCGCCACCTTCGGGGACCTGCCGATCCTCGGCTTCTTCGGCAATGCCGAGATCGCCCCGCTCCGCGGCACGAACCACCTGTTCACGCACACCGGAGTCCTCGGCCTCTTCGCCGAGGAGGCCTGATCCGCTCTGCTATAATCGCCGGGATGGCAGCCGCGCCCGCCCCGGCAGCGCGAGGATCGACGATCCGATGAAGGACCCCTCTCTCCAGGACAGGATCGTGGCGCACCTCAGGAGCGTCGGCCGGCCCGAGAGCAGCCGGGATCTCGCCCGGCGCTTCCTGCGGATCGACGGGGGGAACGAGGAGACCTGCCGGCTCCTCCTGACGCCGTACCTCCTGGCGGTGCCCGGCGTGTCGCACCGACCGGGAGAGGGTTGGTCGGTGCACCGGCACCGGGAGCCGGAGGCCGCCAGGACCGAGGGTCGCGAGCAGGCCCCTCGCACCTCGCCGCCGGAGACCTCCTCTCGCGCCGGGGGCACGATCCGCCCGGAGGGGGTTCCGGGATCGACAGGGTCCGAGGCGGCCGCTTCGCTTCGCGACTTCGTCGCCCTCGCCTCGGACGGCGGCGGGCCGGGCGGGAGCGGCGCCGCGCGAGCCGCGAGCCTTCTTCCTGTCGTCGCGGGAGAGCCGTGCCAGGAGGAGCACTTCCCGGCGTGGGGGCTCGATGCCGAAGGGTCGATCCCGATCGATGACGAGACCGCCGACCCCGAGCGCGGGAGGGCGCGGCGCGGCGTGGGCGAGAGCGGCCTCGAGACCGCCGACCTGCAGGAGATGATCGAGACGATCGGCGATCTCGCGATCGTCTGCCATCGCGCCACGCGCGAGGTCGAGCCGATCCGCCGCGCCTGCGCCGCCGCGGGGCTCCCGTTCCATCCGCCGGTCGTCTCGGCCGCGAGGCTGGGGCACCTCCTCCTGGGCCTGAAGGCGAACCACGCCGCCGTCGACCTGGCCACGGCCCTCGGCCTGGAGTCGCGCGGACCGGACGACTGCCGGGGCCGGGTGCGGCTGGTGGTCGATGCCTTCCTGCGTCTGACGCCGCTCCTCGAGGAGCGGGGCATCGGGACCCTCGAGGCGCTCCTGGAATACCAGGACATGCCGCCGGCGCCGCTCGATCTGTCCT
>Ga0137386_10000956_pt1 | contig 17543 bp, 15 predicted proteins | sample SagtaG_4_FD_104910 | JGI IMG/M metagenome (GOLD analysis project Ga0137386, IMG submission 104910) | Vadose zone soil microbial communities from Sagehorn Ranch, Mendocino, California, USA - Sage2_R_100_16 metaG | ecosystem: Environmental > Terrestrial > Soil > Vadose zone | place: USA... | reverse complement strand
GCGTACTTCGCCCACCAACTGCTCGTTACCGGCATGCAAGATGTGCACGTATGCAAGACCAAGCTTGTCGAGTTCGGCGACCAGATGGCGGTAGAGCGCCGGGCCCTCCGCGCCTTCGTCGATCCCCCACATGGTTATCCCGGGCGACAGGCGGATGGCGGTCCTGTCCGCGCCGATTTCCCCGGCAATCGCCGTGGCGACTTCGATGGCGAAACGGGCGCGGTTCGCGATCGAGCCGCCATACTCATCTGTGCGCGTGTTGGCGCTCGGGGCGAGAAATTGTTGGACGAGATAGCCGTTGGCGCCGTGAATCTCGACACCATCGGCGCCAGCCTCCATGGCGCTGCGCGCCGCATGGCGGAAGTCGGCGACGGTCCGGCGCACTTCTTCGGTCGTCAGCGCGCGCGGCGCGGGCATGTCCTGCATCCCGGTCGCGGTGAACATCTGCCCGCCTGGCGCGATCGCGGAGGGTGCCACGGCTTGACGATGATGCGGCGTATTGTCGGGGTGCGACATACGCCCCGCGTGCATGATCTGGATGAAGATACGGCCACCCTTGTCATGCACGGCGGCGGACACCTTCTTCCAGCCTGCGACATGCGCTGGGCTGTAGATGCCGGGCGTCGCAAGGTAGCCCTGGCCGTCATCGGAAGGTTGAGTGCCTTCGGTGACGATCAGGCCGACGCTGGCGCGTTGGGAATAATATTCGGCGGCCAGCTCTCCCGGCGTACCGTCGGACTTGGCGCGGCTGCGTGTCATCGGGGCCATGACCAGACGATTTGGCAGCGTGTAGCGTCCGACACGGACGGGCGTGAATGATTGCTTCATAGTTTCCTCGACAGGGATTGGATTACCCATGAGAAGAAACTAAGGGCTGCGCCGTAAACAGATAACCCGGCTTATTCAGATGGTATCCATCGGCATATCGGATACAGCCAAAGGAGCGTGATATTCGTGGCCTTCATTTCTGCCGATTGAAATGAATGTATTCGAGGATGGTACCGTCCGGATCTTTGAAAGTCACCGGCAGGTTGTGATCAGCCATTGAACGTCCATGCCGACACGGGCGCGAACGCTTAAGTCACGCTGCGGAGTCTGCCAATACCCATCGACCGATGGCCCAACATAGCCAGATTGAACGCAGGTCCCGGTCGCTTCAACCGACACCCGCGCCACAGGGATTTAACTAGACGAGGCCGCACGACGATCCACTACTGCCAAGAGTTGAGATACGCCTTCGCTGCCTTCAAGTCGGCAGTTTCAAAGCCTTCGCTGAAGCGATCGTACACCGACTGCAGAAGGCTGCGTGCCTCGGCGACCCGACCTTGACCATGCTGCAAGCGGGCAAGGCTTGTGGATGTTCGCAGCTCCCATGACAGGGCGCCCTGCCGGCGTGCCCAATCGCGCGAGCGCAAAAAGTGCTCCTCGGCCGCCGTCGCGGCCTGGGGCGCACCCTTCCGCAGGATCAGTTCGCCTTTGATGCGCAGGAGTTCGGCGACGCACCAGCGCTCCTCGGTGCGCTCGGATCGCGCGAGCGCCTCGTCGATTGTCGAGAGCCCTTCGGCAGCCTTACCGTCACGACCGAGGGCGTCCGCAATCTCGTCGAGAAATAGAATGTAAAGCAGGTTGAACGCGTTCTCAGGGACGCGGGCGAACGCGGTGCGCAGAAGTTCCAACCCGGCGCCGATGTTGCCGCGCTTGATGAGCAACATGCCTGCGAAACATCGACCCCCAACGTTCCACAGCTCCACCGCGTTCCTGGCGGAGAGATCCATGATCGCCTTAACGTAACGCTCCGCCAAGGTCAGATCGCCGACGAGAAGCGCCACGGGGCAGGCTGCCTGAAGCAGGGTATGGGACAGCGACACCGGGTGATCGCTGGCGCGAGCTTTGACGACCTGGCATTCGACGCTACGCATGGCCTGGTCGGCAAATCCCTGCAGCCAAAGTACGTGGGAGTGATACGAACGCGCCACCACCCGCTGGTCGTATTGAAACCTGATGATGTGCGACCCCCTGGCGACATAGCCACTCAGCATGCGCTCGATGTGCCGCCGCGCACCTTCCAGGTCACCCAGGGCAAGTAGCGCCACGCCGACCAGACGGTCGCCGATTGGCCCGTCGGCAGGATCGGTCGATTTCGCCGCACAGGTGCAAAATCTTTCGGCCACCGCCAGTGCCGCCCGATAGCGACCGCTCGTGATGCAGTCGACAAACAAGCCCCAAAGCGCTCGCAGGCGATAGTCCACATCGTCGAGGCTTTCCGCGATCTCAAAGACGCTTGTCCAGGCCGCTAACGTCTCAGGGCCGGACCCCTTCGTCAGAAATAGCACCGCGCCAAGCGCCGCATGCAATTGCATGTTGCGACGTGCGTCTCGGCTCTCGGCGGGGCCGGAAAGCGCCCGCTCGACGCGACCGCGACATTCCTCCATGAGCGACAAGTGCACCCACAGCGGCACTGCAGCCATGGTCAGCGCTACGCCGACTTCGGCGGCGCCCGTCGGAGAGAAGGCCCAATCCAAGGCCGCCCGCACCTGTCCGACGTGACGGCCGTAGCGCGCCAGCCACGCGGGTGCGGGCAATGTCTTCAGCTCTGTTTCGGCTCTGTCAAAGAGGTCCCGGTAGTAATTGGCATGGCGTCGCGCCACCTGCTCGAACTCGCCGCTTTCAGCGAGCTTCTCGAGCGCGTAGCCGCGCGTGGTCTCGTGCAGCCGATAATATGCAGTCACGCTTCCGACCTTCACCGTCACGAGAGACTTCGTGACGAGGTTCGCCAGGCAGAGAACCACCTCCGATGCGGCGATCTCGCCACCCGCCGCCACCAAGCTCGCCGCTGCTGCCGTAAAGTCGCCGGCGAAAACGGCAAGGCGCCGCATTACCAGCCGCTCGGGCTCGGGCAGCAACTCATAGCTCCAGTCCAGCGTTGCACGCAGGGTTTGATGTCGCGGCAGAGCTGTTCGGCGGCCGCCAGTCAGCAGTCCCAAGTGGTTATCTAGGCCCGCGGCGACCTGCTGAAGCCCAAGGGCGGCAACGCGAGCTGCTGCAAGTTCGATGGCCAGCGGAATGCCATCGAGACGCCGACATATCGCAGCAATTGCTGGAAGGTTTTCTCCATTCGGCAAAAAATCCGACTGCAATGCCCTCGTCGTTGCGATGAAGAGCTGCACCGCGCTGTGACCAGGTATGTCGCCGGGTTCCTCATCCTGGGGCGGCACATCCAACGGGGGAACGCGGTAAACATACTCGCCCTCGATCTTCAGGATCTCCCGGCTCGTTGCAAGAATGGTCGTTTGTGGACACCTGCGCACGACCGTTTCCGCCAACTTGGCTGCTGCGTCGATCACGTGTTCGCAATTATCGAGAACAAGAAGAAGTTTCTGTGCTCCGATGGCCCGAGCGACGGACTCGGCGGAAATCTCATGGCCACCCAACTTCAGGCCGAGGGCCCCTGCCAGCGCGGTCGGCACCAGACTGGGATCCGACAGCGAGACCAGTTCGACGAGCCGAACGTCACCCCGAATGTCCGGGAACAAGCCGCGGACCACCTCCAATGCAAGCCTGGTTTTCCCTATTCCCCCCGGTCCGGTCAGCGTGACCACCCGGTAGGCGGACAGCAGCGCGCGCAGATCCTGAACGGCGATAGTTCGGCCGATCAGTTCGGATGCTGCCGCAGGCAGATTGGTCTGAAATGGCTCGGCGGGGCTTCGCATCGGTTCGAGATCAATCGAGTCTACGGATGATGTATCCTCTTGCCGGGATGTCCACGCTCCGAGTAGGCGATAGCCACGACCGGACGCCGTCTTCAGCATCTCGCGATTCCGGCCGAATGCCTTGCGAATCGCGGATATGTGAAACTGAAGCGTATTGTCTTCCACGATCGCGCCCGGCCATACGCGAGCCGAGAGGTCGTTCTTGGTGACAAGCTCACCTGCCGACTGAACCAGAACCTCGATAATTTCGAACGCGCGCCCCCCGATCGGAACGGGCACTCCACGCGCTCGTAGTTCGCGTCGAGCGAGATCGACCTCCCACTCGCCCGACTCATACACCAGTCGTCGGTCTTGTGCGCGCACTCGCGGCCCCTGTTCAGGATTTCTCACGTTTCATCAGAATTTAGCCACGCGCAAGTCAAGAGAGCCGGTTCCTCGTCGGCCGACAACTGTTGCTGCGTCTTGCGTGAGGTCGCCGGCCGTTTTTCGGGCAAGGCCCCTCACTTTCTCAGAAATACTCAGAACTGCTTCAAGGAATTGCCCTGCGCCGGCGGGATAGAACATCGTCATGGCATGGCGTACGGCCCGGATATCTTCCATTTGGCGCCATTCCTTCATCCGATCCGGGAGAGGCTTCCCGAGCGCGTAAAGCATAAGGAATTGCGAATGATCAATCCCGCACGGAAGCCCTCAAATCTCAACCGCCGAGAGGCTCTCCAGACCGTCGGCGCCACCGTCGCACTCGCTGCAGGCGGCCTGACCGGCAACGCCAGCGCCGCAACGACGACCATCAATGCCTCTGACCCCATCGCTGGCGCCTTCTGGCCAAACGGCGCGCGGTTGGCGATGAGTCTCTCACTGATGTTCGAGGGCGGCGGCCAGCCGATCTCGGGCGCTGGCGGTGTGATCCCGGACCCGATCGAGAAGGGCGTCCCGGACCTGCCGACCAACGCTTTCTTCGCCTACGGCCATTACGAGGGCATTCCCCGCGTGCTCGACCTCATGGACAAGCATGGCATCAAGCTCAGCTCATTCATGATCGGCAAGGCGGTCGAAACCTGTCCTGATCTCGCTCAGGAAATCGTACGACGCGGTCACGAGGCGGCCGCTCACGGCCGGGTATGGGACAATTCGTATCAACTCTCCCGCGATGATGAGAAACGCTTCATCGCCGACAGCGTCGAGGCGATCAAGCGGGTCACCGGCCAGCAGCCGATCGGCTGGAACGCCTATTGGATGCGCAACTCCGTCCACATCCTAGAGACGTTGCAGGAACTCGGTTTTCTCTATCACATCGACGAACCGAGCCACGACGAGCCTTTCATCGTGCCGGTGCGAGGACGGGATTTCGTCACCATCCCCTATACCTTCCACATGAATGACATCGTCTCCTTTCCCTTCGTCGGCTGGAACGCAGCCGCCTACGAGCAGGCGCTGCGCGACGAATTTGACCAGCTTTACGAGGAAGGTGCGCGTCGGCGGCGGATGATGGTGGTTAGCCTGCACGATCGCATTTCCGGTCACGCCGGCAGGGTACGAGTGCTCGATCGCTTCCTCGCCTACGCGAAGGGAAAGGAGGATGTGTGGTTCGCCCGGAAGGATGAGATCGCCCGCTACGTGGTGGCCAACCGTACCGCCACGCCGGTTGTCGATCGGGGTTCGCCGAGCGTCACGGGCCTGCCCGGGCCGACGGGCTGAAGAAGGAGGCTTTGCCGATGTCTGATGAGCTGAAGCTTGCCCGCATCGTAAAGGCCCTCGCCGCATTCACGCTTTCGCTGTCCACGCCGGCCCTTGCCGCTGAGAGCAAGATCAATGACCTCGTCGTAGCTGCAACAATCCCCGAAGCGCAACGCGACGCGACCATGAAAGCAGTCCGCGCATTCTACGATTTCTGGAACACCGGCGACGAGACCCTGCTGCAGGAAGCCATCGCGCCCAACTTCATCGATCACACGCTGCCGCCGGGCCGGCCGCAAGGGCCTGAGGGACCGGCTTTCGCTTCTCGCCGGTTCCGCGCCGCCGTTCCCGACCTCAAGATTACGGTGGAGAAGATAATCGTCGCAGGCGACTACGTCACTGTGCATATGAACTTCACCGGTCATTTCACCGGCAAGTTCGGGCAGACGCAGGGCAAAGGCCAAGCGGTCCCCTTCATCGCTACCGACCTCATCAAGATCGAGAAGGGCCGCATCACCGACAACTGGCACATCGAGGACAATCTGACGCTGCTGCAAGAAATGGGCGTCGGCAAGGTCGACCAGTGAGGAAAACAGGAGATCGCAAGATGTTGTTTGCGCAAAAGGACGAAATCTCGAGCTCTCTCCAATCGAAATACAACAGCGGAGCAGGTGCAACGCGTATCGAAGAATCTGCGAGCTGGCTGAGCCGCGTGACATTGGTCGTCGCGATCATCATGATCGGATGGAGTTTAAAGGTCATCCTCACCCAACCTGTCACCGCGTGGTTTGCCGCATCGACCACGATCTGGATGGCGGTATTGTTGCTATCCGCGACTTGGAATCTGCGCGGCTCCTTCCCGGCCATTGCGGCGTTGGCGCTGGCCACCGCCGTGGTTTCACGCTTGTTCAGCATTCTGCGTTTGAACCCTCCGGTCAGCATCGCCGGTTTGAAGCCTGATGATCTCGACCTGCTGGTCGCGACGGGTCCTGGCGTGCTGGGCTTTGAGCCTCTTGGCTGGTTTCTGGGTGCACTCGTGTTCATCCAATTTATCCTGCGGGCCGCCTCAGTCGCTGCATCGTCGGATTCGCGGGAGGCATCGCTTAATGACTCGGCACTGATGTTCATCAGAGTCTATGTCGGCTTGATGTTCGTGCCTCATTTCGGGAGCCACATCCTCGGCGGGCCCTTCCAATTCAAGATCTACACGCTCTATTTCGAGAGCCTGGGGATTCAAATGCCCGCCATGCAGGTTGCTCTCGCCGGATCGATCGAACTCATTTCCGCGGTCGGACTCACCTTGGGACTCTTCACCCGCCCGGTTGCGTTGCTGGGATCGGTGTATTTGCTGATGTCGATGCTGTTGGGCGGACATTTTCAAATCGGCTATGTGTGGGCGCTGCCGGAAGGGGGCTACGAGTTCGGCGTATTTTGGGCCGCAGTAATCGCGGTGTTCGCGGTGGTGGGCGGCGGCCGGAATTCGGTGGACCGGCAACTATGGCGGAGCGAGCCGGCCCGCCGTCTCTTGCCCAAGGTCGTAAGGGAAGTCCTGGCGAGCTAACGAGGCAGCCCCCAGCGGGTGCAAAAAATTCGAGTCGCCGGCCAGACTGGATGAGTGATATCGCGATGAAACAAATACCACTCGTCATCGCCGTTACGCTGTCAATCGCCGGATGCGGCAAGGAACAGCCCAAGAAGGTCGAAATCCGGCCGGTGCGTGTGACTTCGGTCCAGCACGCGCTAAGTGGCGATACAATCAGTTTGACAGGTCAAATCCAGGCCAAGGATCCGATCAACCTGGCTTTCAGGATCGGCGGCCGCCTCCAGGAGAGAACTGCAACAGTCGGCGATCCCGTCGCGCCCGGCCAGGTCGTCGCGAGGATTGAACCTCAGGATTTTCAAAACACCGTGCGTTCGGCGGAAGCCGATCTGGCTTCCGCGCAAGCCGTGCTGGCGAATTCAAAAGGCACAGAAGGTCGGCAGAGCGAGCTGTTGAGCAAGGGGTTTACGACGCAAGCTCAATACGATCAGGCCGAGCAGCAGAGGAAAACCGCGCAAGCGCAGGTCGAATCGGCGCAAGCCAGACTGCAGAACGCAAGAGACAATCTTACGTACACTGACCTCAAATCTGATGTCGCGGGATCGGTGACGGCGAAAGGAGCAGAACCTGGCGAGATCGTCGCAGCCGGGAGAATGATTCTCCAAGTCGCCAAACAGGGAGACAGATACGCCGTCTTTAATGTCCCTTCCCAGCTCATAAGACAGAGTCCGAAGGATCCAGAAGTAACCGTCTCCCTATCGGATGATCCGACGATCGTTGCGACCGGTCACGTCCGCGAGGTTGCTCCCCAAGCGGATGCAGCGACGGGCACCTACATCGTGAAGGTCGCCCTCGACCAACCGCCGGATGCAATGCGTCTTGGTGCAACAATCATAGGACAGGTCAAAGTACAATCAGAGCCGGTCATTCAGCTCCCCGGGACGGCATTGACCCAGAGCGAGGGAAAGCCGGCAGTGTGGGTCGTCGATCCTGAGAAAAAGACAGTATCGCTCGTTCAGGTAACAGTCGGTCACTATGATACATCCTCGGCTGTCGTATCGCACGGCCTGAAGGACGGTGATCGCGTTGTAACGGCGGGCGTTCAGGCTTTGCGGCCCGGACAGGAGGTCAGACTTCTTGAAACTGATGCTGGCGCTCAGAAATGAACCGCAGCTTCAACATTTCGGAATGGGCGCTGGCGCACCGCTCGTTCGTTTGGTTTTTGGTCATCATCATCGTGGCAGCGGGCGGACTGTCCTATTTGAAACTGGGGCGCAATGAAGACCCCAACTTTACCATCAAGACCATGGTGGTTCAGGTCCTTTGGCCCGGTGCCAATATCACGGACACGCTCCAGCAGGTCACGGATCGGGTGGAGAAGAAACTCCAGGAGACTCCCGGTCTCGACTACATCAAGAGCTATACAGTTGCCGGCACGTCGACGGTTTTCATTACCCTCAAAGGCTCGGTGCAGAGCCGGGATGTGCCCGACGTTTGGTATCAGGTCCGCAAGAAGATCGGCGATATCCGGCAATATCTTCCGCAAGGCATTGTCGGCCCGTTCTTTAACGACGAGTTCGGCGATACGTATGGCGTCATCTATGCGTTCACTGCGGACGGATTCACGCAACGCGAGCTGCGCGATTATGTGGAGAGCGCGCGGACCCGGCTTCTTGCGATCAACGATGTCTCGAAAATCGACATTTTTGGTGCGCAGGACGAGAAAATCTACGTTGAATTCTCTTCACACAAGATCGCCGGCCTTCATCTCGACCGCCAGGCGTTGATACAAGCCGTCCAGGCCCAGAACGCTGTAACGCCCGCGGGCGTCGTCCAAACATCGGACGAAGAAATCCGGGTCGATGTGACCGGCGGATTTCGCTCAGAAGCCGATCTCAGAAACGTCAATTTCGTAGCCAACGGACAAATACTTCGTTTGTCCGATATCGCGACTATCAAACGCACCTATTCCGATCCGCCGCAGCCGATGTTGCGCTTCAACGGTCAGCCCGCGATCGGAATCGGCGTCGCAATGCGGGCCGGCGGAGACGTGTTAGCGCTCGGACAGAACATCGAACAAGCGATGGCCCAGATCAAGGCGGATCTCCCCATCGGGATCGAACCCCATCTCGCCGCCGATCAGCCGAAAGTCGTCAAGGCCGCGGTCGATGATTTCATGGAAGCGCTATGGGAGGCGATCGGGATCGTGCTCGCCGTTAGCTTCATCAGCCTCGGCATTCGCGCTGGCGCCGTGGTTGCGTGCTCGATTCCGTTGGTGCTCGCTGCGGTGTTTGTCGGTATGGAGTTCGCCGGAATTGACCTGCAGCGCGTCTCGCTTGGCGCGCTTATTATTGCGCTGGGTCTCCTCGTCGACGATGCCATGATCACCGTCGAAACGATGGTGACCCAGCTGGAGGCGGGTGCCGAAAAGACGAGGGCGGCTACGTTTGCCTATACCTCCACGGCGTTCCCGATGCTGACAGGCACATTGGTGACGGTTGCAGGCTTCGTCCCGATCGGCTTTGCGAAAAGTTCTGCCGGCGAATACACCTTCTCGCTCTTTGCCGTCGTTGCATTGGCGCTTGTTATCTCCTGGATCGTAGCGGTTCTGTTCGCGCCACTGATTGGCGTAACCATCCTGCGCGACGGGATGAAGCATGCGGCCGAGGCGGAGCCTGGCCGTGTCATGCGCGGGTTTCGCCATGCGCTGACGGGCGCCATGCGCGCCAAATGGCTCACGATCGGTGTGACGCTGGCGGCATTGGCAGCGTCGATATTTGGACTGCGCTTCGTTCCTCAGCAGTTTTTCCCGGCCTCCGACAGGCCGGAACTGCTCGTCGATCTGAAGCTTTCGGAGGCTTCCTCTATCTACGCAACCGAAAGGACCGTTGCAGCCTTCGAAGAGCTGTTGAAGGACGACCCCGATATCGACCACTGGACAAGCTATGTCGGACAGGGAGCCGTCCGGTTTTATCTGCCGCTGGACGTGCAGCTTGCCAACGATTTCTTTGCCCAATCGGTCATCGTCACTAGGAGCCTTGAAGCACGCGAGCGGCTCCGCAGTCGCCTCGAGCCTCTTTTGATTGAGAAATTTCCCGGCGTGGTGAGTCGTCTTTCGGCGCTTGAATTGGGGCCGCCCGTTGGCTGGCCGCTGCAATATCGCGTGAGTGGTCCGGAGCCGGTGCGGGTTCGCGAAATCGCTTACAAACTCTCCGCCGTCATCGCCAGTGACCCGCGCACGGAGAAAATCAGCTTTGACTGGATCGAGCCGCAACGTACGTTGCGAATGCGCGTCGATCAGGATCAGGCCAGGCTCCTGGGCGTGAGTTCGCAAGTGCTGGCTCAGTCATTATCAGCCGTGGTGTCCGGCATCACCGTCACGCAATTGCGCGACGGGATATACCTGATCGATGTCGTCGCGCGCGCCGATGAACAGGAGAGAATATCTCCGGATGCACTTCGCACCCTGCAGATTCCTATTCCAAACGGAGGTACCGTTCCGCTGCTCCAGCTGGCGACGGTCGAATATGCCCAGGATTGGCCACTGATCTGGCGGCGGGATCGAAACCCAACACTGACAGTCCAGAGCGATCTGATTCCGGGGGTGCTGCCTGCAACATTGGTCGATAGCCTGCATGCCAAGGTGACCGCCCTGAATGCCGAGTTGCCAGTTGGTTATGCGATTGTCCCCGGGGGATCGGTTGAGGAAAGCGCGAAGTCGACATCGTCCGTCGCTGCGGTCGTTCCAGCAGCACTTCTCATCATGCTTGTTGTGCTGATGATTCAACTTCAAAGCTTCAGCCGGCTGTTTTTGGTGCTGAGCGTCGCGCCGTTTGGGTTGATTGGGGTCGTAGCGGCATTGCTGATCGCGGGAAAGCCACTCGGCTTTGTTGCGATTCTCGGTGTTCTAGCCCTCGTCGGCATGATTGTTCGCAATTCGGTGATTCTGGCGGACCAGATCGATACCGAGATCGCGCACGGGCGAGCCCCTTGGGACGCTGTTATTGCAGCAACTCTGCATCGATTTCGCCCGATCCTGCTTACCGCCGCGGCGGCCATTCTCGGGATGATCCCGATCGCTCCGACCGTCTTCTGGGGGCCGATGGCTTATTCCATCATGGGCGGTTTGGCGGTTGCCACGATGCTGACGCTTGTATTTCTGCCGGCACTTTACGTGGCCTGGTTCCGTTTCAAGGAGCCTTCGCCGCAATAGGTGGATCGCGCCGATCATTCCCACCAACTTCTGCAAACTTCCTAGAATCGAGTTTGTTCACACGATTGCCGCCGACGGGGAAAACGCTGCTGCGATCTTCTCAATCAACAGACGCACACGTTTCGGTTGGGCTTGTGTGGCTGGATAGACGATCTGCAGCCCCGTTTGGCCGGACGAGAAGTCCCGCAGAAGTTCGACGAGCGCGCCCTCACGCAAGTCCGCCTCGACGTCCAAGCGTGATTTTCGGGCAATGCCGAATCCGCTCCGACACCAGACCCGGACCAATTCGCCGTCGTTCGCTACCCTATGCCCCTGCACCATGACCCGCCGCTCCTTGCCGTCAATCAGGAAGGGCCAATCCCGATCGGTCGTCAGGCCATAACGCATGACGAGGCATTCGTGATGGACAAGATCATCGGGGTATTGCGGAGTTCCCCGAGTCTTCAAATAGGCTGGAGACGCGCACACGATTCGTCGGTTCTCGGCGAGGCGCTTCACGCGCAAGGTGCTGTCAGCCAGTTCGCCATACCGAATGGCGAAGTCCTGTCCCTGACCAACCAGGTCGACATAGCCGTCCGTCAGATTGAGATCGATGGTCACTTCCGGGTGCTCGGCCAAGAACGCGTCCAGGGTCGGGACGACATAGCTGCGGCCGAGATCGATCGGCGCGCTGAGCCTGATGGGCCCAGATATTTTCTCGACCCCCAGCCGAATGAGAGCTTCCAGTTCGTCGGCCTCGGCCAGAAGACGCCGTGCACCCTGAACCAGCAGTCGCCCTTCCTCGGTCAGGCTGATGGCGCGCGTCGTGCGATGCAGGAGCGCGGTCCCATAGTATTTTTCCAACGCGACGAGGCGCTCGGAGACGGAGGCAGCGGATAGACCAAGTTCCCGGCCGGCGGCTGCCAGACCTCCTTTCTCAACAATGCGAAGGAACAGGGCCAGATTATCGAGGATCATCATTCGTAGAATCCGAATAGTGTATTCGGAACTTACCCAATTATACGGGAAATGTGAATGCTTTAGCTTCTTCCGCGAAAGGGAGCATTCACATGAAACTCGATCACGTCACCATTCGCACCCGGGATTTGCAGACGGCACGGAGCTTCTTCCTGAAGGTGTTCGATCTGGAAGAGGGCGAGCGGCCGCTCGCCGTGCAGCGCATTCCCGGCCACTGGCTCTACTCCGAGGGTCATCCGCTCGTCCACATCATTGGCGCCCAAGGATACGGCATCGACCGCGCTGCCGAGGCGATCGATCACGTCGGCTTGCGAATGGAAGGCTATGCCGACTTCCGCAACAAGCTCGATCAGCTCGGCATCCACTACTCAACGATGGACCTCGCCGACATCGGGGAGCGGCGGCTGTTCTTTCGCACACCCGGCGGCCCACTGCTGGAAGCCGTCTTTTCCGAATCCGTCCCCCAAAACAACTAAACTCTCAAAGGATCATGGTCATGTCGCTCAAGTCGAAAATGCCTTTTCGGGTATGGTTACTCACACTCTCGGCTTTCGCCATCGGCATGGCGGAATTTGTCATCGCCGGCATCTTGCCCCAAGTGGCCGACTCCCTTCGCGTCACCGAAGGTCAGGCCGGCGGCCTGATCACCGCCTACGCCCTGGCGATCGTCGTTGGCGGACCGATACTGACCCTTTGGCTCGCGCGTTTCGAGAAGCGCGCGGTGCTTATTGGCCTGATGGCGCTATTCATCGCGGGTAACCTCATCGCCGCCTTTACAGACAGCTACACCGTACTACTCGTCAGCCGCGTGATCGCGGGCCTGACGCAAGGGCCGTTTTTCGGCATCGGCGCCGTCGTGGCGATGAAGCTCGTTTCCGACAAGCTCGCCGGCCAGGCCGTCGGGCAGATGTTCGCCGGTCTGACTTTGGCGAACGTGCTCGGCGTTCCCGCTGGGACGTGGATCGGCAACACATTTGGTTGGAACATGACGTTCCTCTTCATCAGCGCACTCGGCGTGCTCACCGTTGTAGCCATCGTCGGCTTTGTTCCCGTTCAGGAACGGGACGGTACAGTGGCGAGCATCCGTGGACAGCTGGGCGCCTTTACGAACTGCAATCTGCTCGCAAGTCTTGCGATCACCGCCCTCGGTTGGGTCGGCTTTATGACCTTCTATGGCTATTTCGCGCCGGTGGCCGAGCGAGTAGCGGGCTTTAGCGCCTCGGATATGACTTGGGTGCTGGTCATCGTCGGCTTGGGTCTCCTCATCGGCAACACACTGGGTGGCCGGACGGCTGACGCGAATCTTCGATTGTCGCTCATCTTCTGGCCGGCAGCGATGATTGTTTCTCTGATCGCCGTCGGGCTCCTCGCGCCATTCAAATGGCCTTTCGTGGCTGCTGCCTTCGTCTTCGGCATTACCTCTTTCGCCAACGTACCGCCGATGCAGATGCGCGTCATGAAATACGGCACGGCCGCGCCCGAACTCGCCGCGACCGCGAACATCTCGGCCTTCAATCTCGCGAATGCGCTGGGCGGCATGATTGGCGGAGCCCTAGTAGACAGCGCGTTTGGACCTGGGGCCATCCCCTACGCAGCTGCCATCCTCCCCCTGGTCGCACTCCTCTTCATCCTGTCGCAGGAGCACGACAGCAGAATGGGTCCGGCATTGTCTCGGCCCTCTCTAAAGGAAGCGACGCTATGACCACAATTTCTACGAAGAGCGAAGTAATAACCCTGATCAATGTGTTCACGGTTGAACCGGCAAACCAGCGACGGCTCATCGAACTTCTAACCGAAGCCACAGAGGTTTCAGTGTGCCGGGCGCCGGGCTTTGTTTCTGCAATCCTCCATCGCAGCACTGACGGCACAAAGGTCACGATGTACGCGCAGTGGCGGAGCATCGATGACTACCAGGCGATGCGCCAGGACCCGAACCCGCTTCCGTTTCTTCAGGAAGCGCTGACGATCGCTAGGTTCGAACCTGGTATCTACCAGGTTGTGCAAACCTTCGCACCCGGCGGCGAGACAAAGTGAAACGACGCCGTTGCGCCCACGTTGCGCCCGGAGCGCACATTCCATAACCGATCATTCCGCGAATCTCAAAATAACCAGCCGATAGTTGACGCATCAATGCTCCGGCAGCTCTTTCCCTGCAATCGGATTGCGCGTCAACGTTCCATAAGGCCAAGCATTCCTCGGAACCCTCCTCCCTGACACGAAGGAATACACAATCACCGCCGTTCGCCCTGGTAGTTATGCCGAATGCAATTGATTGCGGGTGATTTGAACCTACGAAACTAGGTCATTGATTTTCCTTGAGCGACAGTTGGACCGTAAAAAGAAAAATCCAGCAATCTATTGAGATTGCTGGATTTCTTTTTCGACCTTGGTTGCGGGAACATGCTACCATCTCAAATTGCTTTTCGAGGCTGCGGCCTGACCGTTCTTTGCGGGGAAAAACCCGGCTGATTGCAGCTATTCGTGCCCCAAAAAAGCTCCCGTATCCGGCCTTTAGCCGTCGCCCGGCCAAGCAGCCATGGCCGCTGTGGCTACGCCTCTCAACTCGGCCCGGGTGGCGCCGTCCTGCGCCTGAATGGCCATCCCCTGGAAGACGCTCAAATAGAACCGGCTCAGGCCATCGATGTCCGTCGAGGCGGGCAGTTCGCCTTTGGCGACTGCAGTTTCCAGCCGCGAGCGCAGCATGCCCAGCATTTCAAGCCGGACCTTCTTGATGACGCGGGCGATCGCGGCCGGCCATTCGTCGCCGACGGCCGCCAGTGTTGCCATGCAGCCTGCCGGTATCGCCCGGGATTTGGGTAGGCTCTCGGTCCCCGCGATCAACAGGTTCTCAATGCCGGCGCGAGCGGTCGCTCCTTCCGCAAGCTTGCCCCAGACCGGGGGTCCCTGGGTCTGGACGTAATGCTCGATCGCCTCGAGGTAGAGCTCTTCCTTGCTGCCGAAGGCCGCGTAGAGGCTCGGTGAGCGCACGCCCATGGCGTCGCACAGGTCGTTCATCGAGGTTACCGCAAAACCCTTGCGCCAAAACAGCAACATGGCGGCCTCGAGCGCCGCGTCGCGATCAAACTCCCTTGGCCGCCCGATAACCGCCATCAGCGTCCTTTCTGTAATGAGTAACACATAAGTCATTTGACGCCACCGTTCAAGCCACTAGATCGTTCTGTGCTGATCATTACAGAAATGGAGACGGCCATGACGCTAACAGGAAAACGCGCTCTCGTTACGGGAGCAAGCAGGGGTATTGGCGCAGCGATCGCAAAGGCGCTCGCGGCTGAAGGCGCGGATGTCGCAATCACCTATGAAAAGTCCGCCGAGAGCGCCGCGGAACTCGTCAGCGCTATGAAGGCGAATGGGCGTAGAGCGGTGGCAATCCAGGCCGACAGCGCGGACGCCGCCGCGGTTCAGGCCTCGGTCGAGAAGACGGTCGCCGAACTGGGCGGCCTTGACATCCTTGTCAACAATGCAGGGATTCTTCGAGTGGGCGAACTCAAGGACATCTCGTTCGCCGACATCGACGCGCTCCTGAACGTCAACGTGCGCGCGCAATTTATCGCAAGCAAAGCCGCCTTGGCTCACCTTACCAAAGGCGGTCGCATTATTACCATCGGAAGCTACTTCGCAGACCGCGTCCCTGCGCCCGTCCTCAGCGTATATGCGGCATCAAAGTCGGCACTGGTCGCGTTCACGAAAGGATTGGCGCGAGAGCTCGGCCCAAAGGAGATCACGGTCAACCTCGTGCAGCCGGGCTCCATTGACACCGACATGAACCCGGCAAACGGCCCGTACGCGGAGACACTCAAACAGTTCATGGCATTAGGTCGGTATGGCGCGCCGGAGGACATCGCCAACGCGGTAGCGTTCCTGGCGAGCGCGAAGGCTCAGTACATCACCGGCTCGACGCTGACCGTCGACGGCGGCGCGAACGCCTAGATGCCGTGCGCTTTATAGGTTCTATGTCGCAACCCAAAGGAGATCGATATGTCGATCCGTAGCATGCTTGTTGCCGCAGCATTGGCCTTGGCCTCTCTGGAGGCCGCCCACGCCGATGGCCTGCGTCCGATTGATGCCAAGAGCATCGATCTCGGCGAGGTGACAGGTGTCGCCTACTATACCGTCGAACGCGATGGATTCCATGTTGTCACGACCCTTGCGCAGGGCATGGCGGGAACGCCGATCCGTGTTGTGTCTATTCTTGCATCGGGTCAGAGTGTGGCTTTCTCAACACCGCACCAGGCAGGTGCGCTCGAAATCAGCCGGAACGGCGACAGCGTGCTCGTCCGCAAGGCGAAATCGGTCTCGAACTAAATTTCGGGCCGGTGGTGGAAGGTCCGGTTCTGGCACTTAACGACGTCGCTGATTTGCTCGATCCCAGAACCATAAATCGCGAATGCTCGTTTGGCGTGCGAATGAATCGCCGCATCAATCGTGCCGTCCGACATTGCGATGTCGCCGGATTATGCCGGCGACCAGCTTTTCATTCCGAACATCGCGCCATCGGTCAGGCCATGGTGCTGACGCCACTGACGTCCGTGACCACGGGTGATCTTGCGCCCCAGGACGTCGCCGCATCAGCAACATGCTGCGCAATCTCGGCGGCGCGATCGGCACCGCTGTGCTCGCCACCGTGATCACCAAGCGCGAGCAGTTCCACTCCAACATCATCGGCCAGTCGGTGACGCTCGGCCGCGAGGAGGTGCGCAACCGGATCAACCAGGCCACAAATTACTTCCTGGCCCATGGCGTCTCCGATCCCGCCGCCGCGCATCAGTAGGCGATCATCGCCCTCGGCAAGGCCGTGAAGCATCAGGCGCAGGTGATGGGGTTCAGCGACACCTTTGCGGTGATCGGCGCGGTACTTGTCTTTGCTGCCATCGCCGTGACGCTCACACGTAAAGCAAAAGGCACCGGCAGTGCAGCCCATTGAGATCGGCAATTCTGCATCCAACAAAATAAGGCTCGGCTTGTGAAACTTCCAATCTCAGGAGAATGATCATGTCAGGCATCCACCACGTCACGGCGAAAGCGGAATGGGATCTGAGACGGCGCGCCGCGCCATGTCGGGCAAGATTTCGAGCGCCATTCCGCCCTCCCCCCGCTACAACGTGCGCCAACACAAGGGCTGAGCGCCTAGTGGGCTGTAACGTTTGAATGAGAACTATCGTTGCGTCCATGGAGGGCGCGATGAAGCTGACCAAATCTGAGCGCATGGAACAAGGAGCACGCACATGTCCACAATCCACCTCCACCAGACAACCACCTCGACGCCCGAGCAGTACGTTGCCGGGCTTACCGACTTCGGGTCTGGCCGCTCGAAGCTCTTTGGCAACAGCGCCGACGCTTACCTCCGGGTGCATCACCGGGGCCGCTCGCAGGCCGACGTCACGGAAGGCTCGGGCGGCATCTGGGAACGCCTGCACTACGACTGGTC
>Ga0137386_10000953_pt1 | contig 17555 bp, 15 predicted proteins | sample SagtaG_4_FD_104910 | JGI IMG/M metagenome (GOLD analysis project Ga0137386, IMG submission 104910) | Vadose zone soil microbial communities from Sagehorn Ranch, Mendocino, California, USA - Sage2_R_100_16 metaG | ecosystem: Environmental > Terrestrial > Soil > Vadose zone | place: USA... | reverse complement strand
TAGAAGCCTTCGCGGACCAGTAGATCTATCTGGCCGAGATCGACGAGCCCGAGCTTGATCGTAATCTTCTCGGTCTTCTCTAGATCAGCCATACCACCATACCTGGGCCATCTCCTTGCTATCCTCATAGATGGTCGCACGGTCTGGTGAGAGATGCAACGTCGCGCTCACCGCCACCGCGAGGATCGACCGGCTCCCCGCCATCTCGCCACCTCTGTGTACCCCCAGCAAATGTCTCGGGCTGCGGTGAGCCGCGCCGGGTTCGGTAGTCCCCACCTCACCCGGCGCGGTTCATTCTGGACGGGCAGTTGGTTTCAGACTTACCTCGCGTTTCGGCGAGGGAGATCGGCGCGCCCGGCTACTCGTCCGGTCGCCAGACCGGACCGCGCCGGCGTTACGGCCGGGACGGTGCTCCGCGCGGCCGTGGAGCATGGTGTGACCCGGTGGTCCACGTCTCCAGTTTCGTGGCGCTGCTGCAAGGCGGGCCACGGTCACCCCGGACTCCCCGCTGACCCCAGGCGCCGGACCGCGGCGGTACCTCGTGCCGGGCCACTTCGTCGCCGGCCGCACGATGTTCACCACGCTGCGCGTGGTAACCGGATGTCGACTGCCCCACGTCGTCATGCCCGCCACGATGATGCTTCCGGTCGCCTGGGCCGCCACCGCGGCCCAACCGGTTGTCCGTTCCACCTGCCCGCCGAGTACGACGGCGTTTTGATCACCGGGCTATGCCACCCGCTCAACCGGTCACGGGCACACCGCCGACAACTGACCAGGGCTGACCGGGGCACCTATGAAGGAGCCGGTCAGAGGGGCCGGACGTTTGCTGCCTGGGGGCCTTTCTGGCCCTGGGTGACATCGAATTCGACCTTCTGGCCCTCGGTGAGCTCGCGATAGCCGCCACTGGCGATGGCGGAGTAGTGGACGAAGACGTCTGCGCCTCCGCCGTCCTGTGCGATGAACCCAAACCCCTTGTCCGAGTTGAACCATTTCACGGTTCCGGTTGGCATGCGCTTGCTCCTTCGCGAACGGGGACGCCGATGGTCGGCCGACCTCAACGACAGTAGTCTGCCCGACCCGCCCGGTGCGGCGGTCCCGAGGCCCGGCAGATCGGCGCGTCACTGTGGGTGTGGGTCGTTGCTGGGTCATGCTTGATCCATGATAAGCCGCACCGGCGCACTTGCCGACCTTGAAAGCAAGCTGGCCGCACCGGGCGGCCGCGGGCTGGATCGGCTGCGCCTGGTCGAGGCGCCGCTGGTACCTGAGGTCCGCCTGCATCTGGCTGAGGACGCGATCGTGTGGTGGGCGCGGATGGAGGCGGAGGCGGGCGGCGTGTTGACGGCTCCGTTCTGGGCCACTGCCTGGCCCGGTGGTCAGGCAGTGGCGCGCTACGTGCTGGACCACCCGGTGACCGTTGCTGGCCGGCGGGTACTGGACGTGGCGTCGGGCTCAGGCCTGGTAGCCATCGCCGCCGGGTTGGCCGGCGCCGCGGCGGTGACGGCCAACGACATCGACCCCTACGCCCTGGCCGCGATCACGCTCAACGCGCGGGTCAACGCCGTGGTGGTGACGACGCGCCCCGGTGACCTGCTCGACGGGGACGGTGGCGACGCCGAGGTGGTACTCGCCGGTGACGTCTTCTACACCGAGGTCATCGCGGCGCGGATGTGGCCGTTCCTGCAGCGGGCCGCGGCGCGGGGTGCCCGCGTGCTCGTCGGCGACCCGGGGCGCGGGCCGCTGCCTGAACAGCAGCTACAGGTCGTGGCCAGCTACCCGGCGCCGGCGGCCCACCCCTCGGCGGAGCCGCAGATCAGCCGGATGAGCGTGCTGCAACCGCGATGACCCCGGAGTGGGCAACGAGCCTCGACCGCCCCGCAGAACACCGCGGCTTCAGTCCGGCCGTCGGCGGCGCGCACTGGTTGCCCGCTGCCGATGTCGTGCACACCCTGGGCCACCTCCTGAGGCGGGTGGCCAAAGGCGTGGCTTTTGCCGGCGCAGCCTCCCCAGATCTGACGGGTTCCGCAGGGTCACCGCGGTGCTATACGGTCAGTCAGTGAGGATTGAGCGCCACTGGTGGAACGGCAGCCGCAGTTTGCGCGAGCGCCGCGACGTGTACATCCGCACCGACGGCCAGCGATGGGAAGTGCAGGCGCAGGCCGGCGGCGACACGGGCCGCTCGAGGGTGTACCCCTGCCCCGGTCGAGCATCAGCGGAGATCCTCGCCGGCGCATGGCTAGGTGGTCGCCCGGAGTGGCAGGAGCTTACGCCCTGACGGTCACCGTCAGGAGCACTCCCGGCAGACCTGCTGACCGTCTGGTCGCGCGGTGAGCTGACTGCGGTGGTGTACCAGGAAGCAGCGGCTGCACCGGAACTCGTCGGGCTGCAGTGGTAGCACCGCCACGGTCAGTTCCTCACCGGACAGGTCCGCGCCAGGCAACTCGAACGTTTCGGCCGCCTCCGCCTCGTCGAGGTCGACTCTCGGCGACTGCGCCGCCGCGCTGCGTGCCTTGAAATCCTCCAAGCCGTCGTCGTCAATCTCAACCGCAGGTTGACGCGGCGAGTCGTAGTCGATGGGCTTACTCATCGTGGTGGCCTCCGCGGCTTGCTGCTCGGCGCAACGACTATTGAACCGCCGCGTCCTGTTCCGTGCTCAACCGATGGGTCGGGGTGCAGGTCCGATCCCCTCTCACGCGCTGCCGGACGCCCGCGCGGCCGGCAGTCGTGAGAAAGGGTACCCGTCACGCGTCGCGAGGAGCGGATCAAGCGCAGCCCCGCTCCAGGTCCCCGCTCGCCTACCCGTGGCCCCGTCAGCGCACATCGATAGCCACAGGCGGCAACCTGCACCGGGCCCTCCCACACAACGACGTGATCCACGCCGCGATGCGCCACATGAGCGACGCTCCTGCTGATCAGGACGGCTTCACCTACGCAGGACTGTCCTCCCGGGGCTGCTTGGTACTGCCAATGGCCCTTGGCGGGTGTCTTGTCCCCGATGAGAGGCGCCGAACTGGCAATGCCCGCGGCAGCACCGCTGGCGCGACGCCGACGAAGCGCCGGACCCCGGCGCCTTGGCGAAGTTCTACTCCGAGCTGCTCGGTTGGCCCGGATACCTGGCCGCCGTCTGGCCGCCCGTGGACGGTGCCGGGCTCGAAGGTCTGTTCGCTGTCTGACATGGGGTATCGCCTCCGCTGTCCGCCTTCCCGGCCCGGAAGATACTAAACGAGCCACCCGCGGCGCAGCACCCAGCGGGCCGCGTCGCCGACTGCCAGGCGTGGCGGCCCGGCCTCGCGGATCATCACGGTGCCGGCCGGGGTGTCGAGGTGGTAGTCGGTGTGCGGGCCGCTGAACCGTACCGTGGCGACCCGGCAGCGCACCGCCGAGCGCGGCCCAGTCCGGGCGTACGAGGAGGTCCGATCCGGTACCGGTCACGGTCACCGGTACGCAGCTGTTCCTCGCCCGGGCGATCCGGAAAACCGAGCGCGTCCCGTCGACTCTCGCCGACCTGTACGCGTTCTCCGACATGATGATGCCGAAAGGCAACCGCTACGCCGTTGACGGCATCTGGACCGACGCTCCCGCGCCGGACATCCTGCATGCCGGGCGACACATTCTCGACAGCTTGCCGACACGACAGAGCTTCCTGTTGTGGATGCTGTGGGGACATGTCCAGCCACGTCCCACCGCGTGCTGGTCAACCCAGTCCCGGCTGTACTTCTCGCCCAACGCGGTGTGGACGGACCCGGCGGACGATCTGCGCAACGAGCAGTGGGCCCACACGGCACTGGACGAGATGGCCGCCGTGGGCGAACGGCACCCAGTTCTCCGACGCCAACCCCGGCGACCGGCCCGACCGCGGCCTCGACCCGGCGCAGGCCGACCGCCTCGAACAACTGCGGGGCAAGTACGACCCGGGCGGGGTGTTCCGGACCTACCTTGCCCCGCACGAGTCATCCACCGCGCTGGGTCGCAGCCGCCGACCCGGTACCGGCCGGTTGTGACCCGCCGTCGGCGCTCGCTTCGCCCTGCATCTCCGCCCAGGCGCTGAGCTCGATCGCGCCGAACGCCGCCACCGTCGCACGGGAGAGCAGGATCGCGGCCAGTTCGCCGTCGCGCTGCTCGATCGCGTCGAAGATGCGGACCTGATCGGCCACGCTCGCCGCCAGCCGGCCGGGCTGGGCGAGGCTCGCGTGCCGCAGGACGAGCGTGCGCAGCGCGAGCGAGTCCAGGATGGTCTTCAGCGCCTCATTGCCGGCGATCTCGGTCATCCGCTCCTGCAGCGTGACGTGACGCCAGAAGTAGTTGTCGACATCGCCCGCGGCGGCATCCGTCTCCATCTCCCTGAGCCGCGCCCGCAGGTCCTCCATATCCTCGGCTGTCGCGTTCTGGGCCACCAGCCGGCCGAAGAGGGCCAGCAGATGCTGCCGGACGAAGTAGATGTCCTCGACCCGCTTGCGGGTGAAGGCGGCGACCCGGGGGCGGCGGCGGGCCCGCATCTCGACCAGGCCCTCCTGCTCCAGCAGCATGAGCGCCTCCCGGACGGGGGTCCGGCTGCAGCGGAACCGGTGCGAGAGGTCGACGCTGTTCAGATCTTCACCCGGAAGCAGCCGCCCCTCGATGATGCCGAGCCCGACCCACGTCGCGATCTGGACGACAGCCGGCTCCCGGCGCTCGTTCAGCTTCAACAGCCGGACCAGCTCCGCGGCGCGGTCGGGCGCCGTCTGCACCGTGCGGCTACTCATCGCGTGTCCCTGCCTGCTCGTTCGAACTCCGGTCGGACCGGGCGGACCATGCATGCACAATAGCTGCGCTGTCGACACTGTGGTAGTCCCGACAGCTGGGGAACCGTTGACGAGCGAGAAGTGTCGACACTATTTTACTAGCGTCGCTCGGATACCCGCCGCGACACCGACGCCACCGAGCCTGCCTCGCCTCAACCCTCCAGGAGAGCCACCCGTGTCTGACCCCAAGTCGATCCACTCCATCCAGGGTCACGTGCTGCGCCGCGGGGAGGACGGGTACGAGCAGGCGCGGCTGGACGCGGTATGGAACGCCCGCAAGCCGGATCGGTATCGGGACCTCATCGTGATCGCCGAGCATGAGAACGACGTCGTCAAGGCGGTCGGGCTCGCGAAGGCGGAGGGCCTGCGGATCAGCGTCCGCTCCGGTGGGCACAGCTGGGTGGGAAACGGGGTCCGCGACGGTGGATTGCTGATCGACCTTTCGAAGCTGCAGGCGATCGACGTCGACGTCGAGAACCGGGTCGCCGCTGTGCAGCCTGCGGCGAAGGGTCCCGCGATCAACACGATGCTGCTCGAACACGGGCTCTTCTTCCCGACCGGCCACGCGCCGACCGTCGGCATCGGAGGGTTCATCCTCGGCGGTGGCTACGGCTGGAACTCGCGGTTCTGGGGCCCGGCCTGCCTGAGTTGTCGACACTAACTGGTCCAGCCGAGAGAAGAAAAGGTAGTGTGACCTAGACTGTCGACACCTTGTTGGGAGATATGACATGCCGGACGTCTTCGTCCTCGACGCGGTCCGTACCCCGATCGGTCGCTATGGCGGGGCGCTGGCCGGGGTCCGTCCCGACGACCTCGCCGCGGGCGTGGTCCGAGGCCTGGTCGACCGGGCGCCGGCGCTCGACGCCGCGAGGATCGGCGATGTCTTCTTCGGCGACGCGAACGGTGCCGGGGAAGACAACCGCGACGTCGCCCGCATGGCCACGCTGCTCGCCGGGTTGCCAACTTCGGTGCCGGGCGTAACCCTGAACCGTCTCTGCGGTTCGGGCCTGGAGGCGGTGATCGCGGCGAACCGCGCCGCGGCGATCGGCGACATCGATGTGGCGGTTGCCGGCGGCGTCGAGTCGATGAGCCGCGCCCCGTGGGTACTGCTCAAGCCGGCGAAGGGATACCCGGCCGGACACGAGACCCTCCACTCCACGACCCTGGGCTGGCGGATGGTCAACCCGGCGATGAACCCGCAGTGGACCGTCTCCCTCGGCGCGGCGACCGAGCTGCTTGCGGACAGGTACCGCATCGGTCGGGAAGCCCAGGACGCTTTCGCACTGGAGAGCCATCGCCGGGCCGCAGCCGCATGGGACAGCGGCGCGTTCGCAGCGGAGGTGATTACCCTGCCGGGAGTCGAGCTGTCCGAGGACGAGTCGATCCGCCGCGCCACGACACGCGAGGTGCTCGCCAAGCTGAAGCCGGCGTTCCGTGTCGACGGTACGGTGACGGCCGGCAATGCCTCGCCGCTCAACGACGGCGCGGCCGCCCTGCTCCTCGGGACCGCCGTTGGAGCCGAGCTTGCCGGCCGCGTACCGATGGCGCGGCTGGTCTCCCGGGGCGTCGCCGCGATCGATCCGCAGTTCTTCGGTGCGGGCCCCGTCGAGGCGGCCGAGGTCGCGCTCCGGCGGGCCGGGATCGGCTGGGGGGACCTTGCCATGGTCGAGCTGAACGAGGCGTTCGCCGCGCAGGCCCTTGCCTGTCTGTCGGAGTGGCGCGACCTGGACCCGGCGATCGTGAACGTCCACGGCGGCGCAATCGCGATCGGGCACCCGCTGGGTGCCTCAGGCGCTCGGATCGTCGGTCACCTCGCGCATGCCCTGCATGCCCGGGGCGGTGGCTACGGACTGGCCGCGATCTGCATCGGCGTCGGCCAGGGACTGGCGGTCGTGCTGGAAGGCTGCTGACCGCCGCTGATCGGCCGATCGCGTCGCAAACCCGCGCTCTGGAAGGGCTAGGCACCCGGCCTCGGCGGGCGGCGTACCCTCGGTGGGTGGCTCTGGTCGGCCGGTCGGCCGAGCTTCGGGAACTGGACCGGCTCGTCGGCCGGGGCGGCTGCGGGCTCCGGCGGCCTGGTCCGCTGGTTGGGCCGCCGGGGTCGGGAAAGACCGCGCTGGTGGCGGCCGCCGCCGACATCGGCCGCGGTCGCGGGTTCCAGGTCCTGGGCGCGTCGCCGAGCGGTTGGCGGCCACGGGCGGATGGACCGTCGAGCCGGACAGCCGGCCGGAGACATAGGCACGCCCGGCCTATCGATCGTCAGCGCGTCGTACCCCGCCGGCTACCGTTGACCGCCCCGATTGCGGCTGGGAAGAGGGGCCGAACGAGGTTCATGTGCCCGCTTCGGGCAGCCGTGTTGTGCTGTATCCCGGCGATGAATTCATCGCCGGGCAGTGGTTTGGAGAGGAAGTAGCCCTGGACGATGTCGCACCCTTCCTGGGCGAGGAATTTGTAGGTTTCTTCGTCCTCGACGCCCTCGGCGACGACGTGGAGGTCGAGCGCGTGGCCCAGTTGCACAGCTGACCGGACGACGGCGCGGTCGTGAGCGTCGACGGCGGCGCGTTGGACGAACGACTTGTCGATCTTGACTTCGTGGATGGGGAGGTCGCGCAACCGACCGAGTGAGGAGTATCCGGTACCGAAGTCGTCGATGGAGATTTTGACGCCGAGGGCGTGTAGCCGGTTGAGGGTGGCCAGACTCCGGTCGGGGTCGGCCATGAGGCTGCTCTCCGTGATCTCCAGAGTCAACGCGGCCGGTGGCGTTCCAGTTTGTGAGAGCAGCCAGACGATGGCGTCCGGGAGGGTGTCGTCCAGGAGGGTGTTGGGCGAGAGGTTGACCGCGATGTACAGGTGAAGGCCGGCCCGTCGCCACGCTGCGCGCTGGCGTAGCGCCACCTCCAGGACGTGCAGGGTGAGCGGGCGGATGAGCCCGGAATGCTCGGCGAGCGGGATGAACTGGTCGGGCGGGACGAAACCTTGGTCGGGGTGGCGCCAGCGGGCCAGTGCCTCAGCGCCGACAACGGCTCCGGCGGCGGGTTCGCCCATGGGCTGGAAGAACACGAGAAGCTCCCGGCGGGCGACGGCTTCGCGGAGGTCTCCGATGAGGGCGAGCCGGTGTGGCGTGTTCTGGTCGTCGGTGGCCTGGTAGATCCGTACGCCGGAGCGGCTCTCCTTGGCCGCGTACATCGCCACGTCGGCCCGCCGCAGCAGGGTGCCCGGGTCGTCCCCGTGGTCGGGCGCGAGGGCGATGCCGATGCTCGCACGCGGGTCGAGGGTGAGGTGCCCGATATGGACCGGGCGCTCCAGGTGGCGCATCAACTCGTGGCCCACGGCAATGGCGTCATCGGGCGAGGCGACGTTGAGCAGCATCGCGAACTCGTCGCCGCCGAGGCGGGCCACGGCACCACGGTCGGCGAGCCGTCGCCGAAGCCGGTCACCCACCTCGCGGAGCAGCGCGTCGCCGGTGTCGTGGCCGAGGGCGTCGTTGATCTCCTTGAAGCGGTCCAGGTCCATCATCATGACCGCGGTGCGGCCGCCGGGATCACCGGTCGGTGTGGACCGGTGCAGTGCCCCGGCGAGGAGGCGGTGGAACTGCCGGCGGTTGGGCAGGTCGGTGAGTGGATCGTGCAGAGCGAGGTGTTCCTTCTCGGCGGCCTCCTGGCGCAACCGCTCCACCAGGCGGGCGTTGGCCAGCGACACGCTGGCGTGGTTGGCCATCGCCCGCAGCAGCCGAAGATGGTCTTCGGCGAAAGTCGGGATGTCGGGCAGGCTATCGGTGACCAGAAGGATGGCGGTGACCCCCTCGCCGAGCGGCACCGGCAGGGCGATCCCGTCCACCGGGTGCCCAGCCGGAGCGGGCGCCACGTTGCTGTCGCGCGCGGGGAGCAGTACCGGCCGGCCCGCCGCGGCCGGCGCCCACCAGGCGGGGACCGGGGATTCCCAGTACGGTGACTCGTCGAGTTCTCCCTGGCCGGACATGCGGATTCGGGCTCCCGGCTCCGTTCCTGAGGCGGGCACGATCAGCTCGGCGGTTCCGGCTCGCAGCTCGTCGCGGATCTGGCCGAGGATGACGCGCACGAGCTGACCGGTGTCCAGGGAGCTGTCCAGGGCGTTGGTGAAGGCGTAGAGCCCCTCGACCTGCGCGTGTCCCTGGCTCTGCCGGACGTGGCCGCGGTAGGCCGGATAGACCACACAGGACACGATGACCAGTAGCGTCAATGCCCAGGGGTTGTGTTGGACCGCGAGCGCGCCGATCAGCGCGATGCTGGTAGCCACCACCACGAGCGGGAGGCCGCGCATCGCCGACGGCAGGCGCCGCCATTCCGAAGGGTCGTCGTGCAGCGAGATGGCGGCGGTGACGAGCACCACCGCGAGGACGTCCGCACCGAGCATGGCGGCGTACGTCGCCAGCCAGTCACGCGGGTGGGCGAGCCCGGCCCCCGGGCGCGCGAGGGTGCCGAACACCTGGATGGCGACGGTCGCCTGGAGACTGATCAGCACGGTGTTGAACGCGAGTTTCGTGCCTCGTTGGCGGCGCAGCAGTGCCAGGCCGACCGCGCCCCCGACGGTCCGGGCGAGGACGACCAGGACCGGGGCGATGGTGAACAGCGCGAGGACCATCGGGATCTCGGTCACGCTGATGGCGTGGCCACCCCGGCGGACCCGGAAATGGATGGCGAAGCCCTCGGTGATGCAGAACATCACGAGCAGCACAGGCAGCCACAGCATGCTCGCGCCTCGGTTCGGGCCCGGGATTCCACCGCTGAACAGCAGCGTGCCGTTGACCGCGAGGGCCGCGGCGCCCAGCAGGATGCTGAGCGCCGCGACGCGACTGTCCGGACGGGACCACCACCGCAGGTACCCGGCAGAGGTTTCTCCGGTGTTCGGTTCCGTCCGTCGGTTCATTGCCGTCCTCGGTCTCCTACAGGCACGCGGTGAGTTGGTCGCTCACTGCCAGGTGGTGGAACTCCAGTTGCAGCCGCTCCACGTGCGCGCCGACCACGTGCGCGCCGACCAGGTACGGGCCTGCCAGAAGCTGCCGGACCAGGTGCGCGCCGACCAGTTGGTCGACGACCAGGTGCGGGTCGCCCACGACGAGCCGCTCCAGTCCGGTCCGGCCCAGGCGTTGCCGTTCCACACGCCACCGGACCAGGCCGTCCCCGCGGCCGACGCCACGGTCCAGGTCGCCGGGTCCCAGGGCTGGCCCATGATGTCCTGCTCGCCGGTCAGCTCGACGCCGGTCTCGGGGTCGGCCACGTGCGCGCTGCCGCGGGCGGCCTCCAGCGAACCGGTGCCCAGCGCCGCGGGGAAGGACTGCCCAGCCCTGGCCGGGGTGGGCGCGCCAACGGCCGCCTTGATGTTGAGCTCGCCGGCCCCTTGGGCGATCGGGTCGGCGCCGGACAGGGGTTGCGCGGTGCTGGTCAGCAGCCGCTTGACCTGGTCGGGGGTTAGGCCAGGGCGCTGCTGCAGCAGCAGCGCGACCGCGCCGGAGACCGCCGCCGCAGCCTGGGAGGTGCCGCTGCCCTTGAAGAACCTGCCGGTACCGTTGTCGATCAGGCCGGTCGGGTAGTTGGCGTCGACGAACGAACCGGGGTCGCGCAGCGATACCAGCGAGCGGCCCGGGGCAACCAGGTCGGCGTGCCGGGCGGCGTTGCCGAGGGTGCTGAACCCGCCGACGGTGTCGTCGTCCTGCTTGATCGTGCCGGCGGTGTCCGCGCCGCCCACCGCGATCACGTACGGGTTGATCGCGGGCATCGTGACCCGGGTCGCGGCGGCACCGTCGTTGCCGACCGAGACCACCACCACGATGCCGGCCCGCCACGCGGACTCCACCGCAAAGGACAGCGGGTCCAGCCGCGGGTCCTGCGCCGAGTGCGTGCCGAACGACAGGTTGATCACCCGGATGTTCAGGCCGGGGTCATCGTGGTGCGCAACCGCCCAGTCGATCGCGGCGATGACCTGCGACACGTCGGTGGCTCCGTCGGCCGAGGCGACCTTCAAGTTGACCAGCGTCGCGTCCGGGGCCACGCCGACGAAGTACCGCGGGTCGTTCTCCGCACCGGCGGGGACGTCCGGATCCCGGCCGGCAATGATCCCCGCCATGTGGGTGCCGTGCCCGAACGTGTCCCGATGGGCCAGGTCGGCCGTCTGGGACTCGAACGACAGGTCGGGACCATTGACGACCTTGCCCGCTTGGGCCAGGCCCTCGACCGGCGCGACGCCCGAGTCGATCAGTGCCACGCCGACGCCCCTACCGGTCAGCCGCTGGCCAAATGCGTCCCTCTTGCCCCACACCGCCGGCGCGCCGATCGTGTCGTTGACCTCATGCAGTGTGGTCACCGCCGAGTCGACGAGCCACTTGCGGTGGGTGTGACCGGCGGATTTCGAGGTGTCCGCGGCGTACGCGGTACCTGCGACGGCAAGGGCAGTTGCCGTGCCGACCGACAGTGCCAGCGCCGCGGCGAACAGGCCGGCAGGCATTCTCCATCGAGGGGTTGACCACGGTGCGTGGGCGGAGTTCGAACGCATCGACTCTCCCTTGGTTGGGCCACCGGGGGGACCGTGGCCTGGCCGGCAGGACGATCTGGGCCGGCGCCCGCCGTCGTCCTGGCGTCCTCCCCCGGGGGTTGCGTGGGGCGACGCAATGAGTACTCTCGGCAGCGAGCGGATCGGGTTGAGGGGAACTGACCAGGAATTCAGCGGCAGTCGCCGGGAGCGGCCGCCACGTCAAGCCGACCTTGACGCTCGTATGGGCGCTGGCATGGGTGCCGAAACCTGGTGCGGCTATGCGGCCTGGGTATCCGGCCCGATAGCCCACGAGAGCGCGTCGCGCAGGCGATCGCGCCAGTTCTCCCAGGTGTGGCCGTCGCGTGCCTCGACGTAGCGCACCGCCATGCCGGTGGACTCGAAGACCGGCCGCATCGCGCGGTTGCGCACGATCAGCGGCTCGTACGCGCCGCAACTGAGGAACAGCCGGTCCGCGACCCGGGTGGGCTGGTGCCGGTAGGCGTTGACGAACCGGATCACCGGCTCGAACACCGGGCCACCGCCGTGGTCCGCGCCGCCCTCGGTGAAGACGAACGAGCCGGACAACAGGACGAGCGAGGCGTACGTGCCGGGCGACCGGACCGCCGCGGACAGGCTCGCGACGGCGCCGAAGCTGGCGCCGAGCAGGCAGCGCTGGCCGGTCAGCGGGTAGTCGTCCGCCAGCCGGGGCAGCAGTTCGTCGGCGAGGAACCGGGCGTGCCCGGGAGAGTCGGCGTACTCGGTCAGCCGGTCCTTCGGGTGCAGGAAGGCGACCACCGTCGCGGCCAGGTCCCCGCGGTGGATGAGGTTGTCGAGGACCGCCTTCGCGGCGGCGTACTGAAGGAAGTCACCGCCGTCGTGGACGACGAGCAGCGGGTACCTCGCGTCGGGCCGGAACGACGCGGGCAGGTATATCGTCACGTTGCAGTCGCGGCCCAGCGCGCGGCTGTCCACGACGAGATCGGTGAGCGTCCCGCGCGGGGCCGCCGGGTCCGGTTGGGTCCACTCGGGCGTGGTGTAGCCGTGCGCGAAGCAGACCGACAGGCTGCCGAACGGGCTGTACGACCGCCTCGGGTTGCGCGGGTCGTTGAGCCGCTCGACGTGGTCGCCGCGCCTGACCTGGAACTGGTAGTCCAGCCGGGAACCCTCGGGCACACCCGGGACGACGTACCACAGGTCGGTGTCGGGTACGCGCCGCATGGGCAGCCGGTCGGGCAGCCCGACGATCCGCTGCACCAGGCGCACCTCGTCGGCCCCGCCCCGGTACAGGAACGTGCAGTACCGGCCTTCCACGATCGGTACGTCGTGCTCGGTGAGGAACCGGTCGACGTCGACCGGCCGCTGCCGCAGGAACTTGTTGATGGCGAGGTCGTTCACGTGGCATGCACGTGTACGGTGCGTCCCACGTCGTCGAGCAGTCCCCGGAGCACGTCGTAGTCGGGGTGGCGCATGCGCACGTACGCGTTGGCCATGTAGCCGGCCTCGACCGGCTGCGTCGGCGTGCCGGGCGGTGGCAGGTGCGCGTCGATCACCCATTCGCCCGAGCGGGCCTGGATCTCGTCGACCCCGGAGTACCCGGCGATGTTGCCGTCACGGTCCGGGCGCAGCGCGATGATGCCGCTGGCGAACCGCCGGGACGGGCGCACCGCGATGTGGTTGTGCACGATCGCGTTCGCCCACTCGCGGTACACGTCGATGTCGTTGCCGGCCGAGTACAGATCCCAGGCGCCGACGCCGGGCGGGCGGCAGCCGATCTCGGAGAATTTCAGGCCCTTGGGGCCGAAGAACCACTCCATGTGCGTAGCGCTGGTACCGAGGCCGAGGGCCTCGTTCACGCGGGCGCCCAGTTCGCGAAGCTGTGCGTAGTCTGCGACCGAGTCCACCCGGTTGGTCGAGATGAACTGCGGCGAGACCCACCGGGCGCGCATCGCCTCAAGGACGTTCGGGAAGTAGTGCGAGACGAAGTCCAGCGCCGCGTTCCCGTCGATGGAAACCGTGTCGTAGAAGCCCTCGTGGCCCTCGACGAACTCCTCGACCGCGATCGACTCGACACCCTGCCCGCCGAACCGCCCGAGTGCGGCGTCGAGTTCGGCCCGGTTGTCCACCCGGGTGGTGTCCAGCGCGCCCGCACCCGAGCGCGGCTTGAGGATGAGCGGGTAGCCCACCGTGTTGGCGAACGCCTGCACCTCGGCGGCGGTCTGCGCGGCGGTCGACGCCGCGGTCGGCACGCCGGCACCGCGCAGCGCCTCCTTCATCGACGGCTTGTCGCGGCACAGCCAGGCGGTACGCACTGATGTGCCGGGAATCGTACAGTTCTCCCGCACCTGCGCGGCGGCCAGTGTGTGCGCCTCGATCGTCGCTTCGAGCCCGTCGACCCAGACCTTGCCCTGAATCCAGCGGACCGCGTCGGTCATTACGCCCACATCAACCACCGTCGGTACCTGGTGGTAGTGCGCCATCCAGCTCTTGAGCTGCCCGTCGAGCGCGTCCTGATGGCGCTCGCCGACGCCGATCACGGTCGCGCCGACCTCGGCCAGTGCGCGTACGAAGTGGCGCTGCGTCGGCGGGAACGCCGGCTCGACGAAGACAACGTTCACGTCCGGCATGCTACCCGAGCCGCGCCGGGCGACGTTGACGAGCTAAAATGCGGCCGGCAGCAGTGCGGCGCCGCCGTGGACGGTACGTTCGACCCGTGGTTGTCGCTGCCTTCGTCGCGCCCTTCCTGCTCGAAGCCACGACGCGCTTCGTCGCGACCGCCGCGCAGGTGCCCGGCGTGCGGCTCGCCGTCATCACCTCGACGCCGGCGGACCGGTTGCCGCCCGAGCTCACGACCCACCTGGACGGGCACTGGCGGGTCGACGACGCGCTCGACCCGCGCCAGATCGCCGAGGCGGTCGCCGGGCTGAGCCGCCAGATGGGCCGGGTGGAGCGCCTCATCGGCGCGCTGGAACAGCTTCAGGTACCGCTGGCCCAGGTCCGCGAGGCGATGGGCATCGAGGGGATGGACGTGCAGACCGCGCGCAACGTCCGGGACAAGGCCCGGATGAAGACGGTCCTGCGCGCGGCCGGCGTGCCGTGTGCTGGAGTGGTACCGCAAGGCCGACGGCGAGGCGGTCTTCGGCGAGATCGGGGCGCGGCCGCCGGGCGCGCGGGTGGCCGACCTCATGAACTTCGCGACCGACGGCGACGTGTACGCCGGCTGGGCGGAGGCCGTCGTGCACGGCACGCTCTCCCGGCCGCTGGAACACCGGTACAACGCGGGCATCATCTTCAAGCGGGCGCACGGCGCCGGCCGGATCACCCACGTCGATGGGCTGCAGAGGCTGCTCGCCGAGTACGGCGACCACGTCGCTCTGGTCGACCTGCTGCCGGTCGGCGCGCCGCGGCGGGACTGGCGGGCCACGCTCGTCAGCGACGGTACGGTCATCGTCCGGCATCCCGAACTCCAGCCGCTGATCGAGATGACCGAGCGGTTCGCGTCCGACCTGCACCTGTATGCGGTCTGAGATAACCCGGGTGATGCCCGGGATACGCGCGGATCTCGAGTCCCTCGTCCGGATCCCGTCCGTGTCGGCGGACCCGGCGGCGGTGGACGCGATGCGCCGCAGTGCGGACGCGGTGGCCGCGCTGTTCGCGGCCGCCGGCCTGGAGCGGGTCGAGGTGGTCCAGGTCGACGGCGGCCAGCCGGCCGTGCTCGGCCACCGCCGGGCACCGGCCGGCGCGCCGACCGTGCTGCTGTACGCGCACCACGACGTGCAGCCCGTCGGCGACCTCGCGGACTGGGACACCGACCCGTTCGAGCCGGTCGAGCGCGACGGCCGGCTGTTCGCGCGCGGCGCCGCCGACGACAAGGCCGGCATCGCGCTGCACCTCGCCGCGCTGCGCGCGCTGGGCAACGACCTGCGGGTCGGCGTGACGGTACTGATCGAGGGCGAGGAGGAACTCGGCTCACCGACCCTGGACCGGCTCCTCGACCGGTACGGCGACCGGCTCGCCGCCGATGTGATCGTGCTCGCCGACTCGACCAACTGGCGGATCGGGGTACCGGCGCTGACGACCTCGTTGCGCGGCGGCCTCAACGTCGTCGTGGAGGTGCGGACGCTGCGCCACGCGGTCCACAACGGCGTGTACGGCGGACCCGTTCCGGACGCGCTGACCGCGCTGGCCCGGCTGCTCGCCACACTCCATGACGAGCGCGGCGACGTGGCGGTCGCGGGGCTCGCGCGCGGACCGGCCGACCCGCTCGACCTCACCGAGGCCCGACTGCGCGCCGACGCGGGACTGCTCGACGGTGTGCAGCTGCTCGGCACCGGCGCGCTCACGTCACGGATGTGGACCGGACCGGCGATCTCCGTCATCGGCGTCGACGCACCCGCGGTCGACACCGCGGCGATGACGCTGGTACCACGGGCTCGGGCGAAGATCACGCTGCGCGTGGCGCCGGGCGACGACGCCGAGGCCGCGGGGGCGGCGCTGGCCGCCCACCTGCGCGCGCACGCACCCTGGGGCGCCGCGGTGACGGTGCACGTTGGCAAGTCGGTCCAGCCGATCGCCGTGCGTACCGACGGTCCGGCGTACGCGGCGGCGCGGGCGGCGCTGACCGAGGCCTGGGGCGCCCTGGCGGTCGACATCGGCGTGGGCGGGTCGATCGACTTCGTCGGCGTGGTGGCCCACCGGTTCCCGGACGCCGAGATCCTCATCAGCGGCGTCGAGGACCCCGACACGCGCGCCCATGGCGCGAACGAGAGCCTGCACCTGGCGGAGTTCGAGCGGGCCTGTCTTGCCGAAGCGCTGCTGCTCGCGAAACTGTCACCACCGGCTGCCCGATCGCATCGCCGATGACGCGTACCTGCTCCGCCTGCGTGAGCACCGCAGGTCCGGTCAGTACGTACCTGGCGCCGGCGTGCCCGTCCTCCATGAGCGCTCGCGCGGCCACCGCGGCGACGTCGCGCTCGTGGATCAACGACCGCCCGGCGCTCCACCTGGCCCCACACGCCGTTGGCAGCGGGGTCCCGGTCGTCGCGTACCGACATTGCAGACACGTAGATGACCCGCTTGGCGTGCTCGGCCACCAGGCCAACGACGGCGGGCGCCGCGTCGGCGACCAGGAACGGCCAGAGCAGGAACACCGACTCCACATCGTCCAGCGCACGGGCCACACTGGCCAGGTCGGTGAAGTCGCCGTGGACCAACTCGACGCCCGACGGTACGGCGGCCGGATCGGGCTGGCGTGCCATCGCCCGTACGGCTGCACCCGCGGCGTCCAGTTCGGATACGACGTGCCCGCCGATGGAACCGGTCGCACCGGTCACCAGGATCCGGTTGTGCTGATTCATCTGAGGCCAATCCCTTCGGACGAGCCTGCCGCGCCTACCGGCCAGCAGGTGGCGCCACCCAGCCCGCTTTCAGCCTCGAACCTAAACGAAGGTTCAAGTCAAGCTGGAGTTGCCGGCAGGTCCACGCGGACCGCAGACTCGGGACGCGGCCGCCGATCACCAACACGAGCAGGGGGTCCCGGCGGTGATGACGGGACCCCTGCGTCGTCAAGCCGCTGTAGAGCTTCGCCGATCAAGACGACGATGCGACCTTCCAGAGGTAGCCGTCGGGGTCGCTGAAGTACCCGAAGTACCCCCAGCGGGTGGCTGCTGCTTCCTTCACGATGCCGCCGCCGGCCGCGATGGCGTTGCCCATGACCTCGTCCACAGCGTCCCTCGACGCGACGATGAAGTGGAACGAGACACCACGGAATCCGGATCCCTCGGAGGAGACGCCGGCATCCTGGGCCGCTGCCTCCCGTGGGTAGAGGGCCAGCGACGAGGATCCCTCACCCAGGTTGAACGACACGAAGTTGGGATAGTCCTGGTCGATCGTGCAGCCCAGGCCTTCGCCGTAGAACGTCTTGGAGCGGGCCAGATCCTCGACGCCGATCATGATCGCGGTCACCTGCACAGCCACGGCTGTCTCCTTTCTACCAACGTTGAAACACCAGAGTGTGCTGTGTCGAACGAAACGCTATAGAAACCTGCGTTCGAGCTCGGCGAAGAACGCCGCTGAGAGACGTTCGAAGTCTGCCTCGGTCAGCCTGATGGGGTCGCCGACGTGGAGTCCGACGACTGACCGTTCAGGCGTCAGCTTGATCTGCTTGTCGCCGCGCAGAACGCCGTTGTTGTTCATCAAGGAGTCGCATATGATTCTGACTTCGTTGAGTGGATTCCCGTCCTTGCCTTCGTGGTTGGCCCCGGCGAGTCTGTG
>Ga0137386_10000943_pt1 | contig 17626 bp, 20 predicted proteins | sample SagtaG_4_FD_104910 | JGI IMG/M metagenome (GOLD analysis project Ga0137386, IMG submission 104910) | Vadose zone soil microbial communities from Sagehorn Ranch, Mendocino, California, USA - Sage2_R_100_16 metaG | ecosystem: Environmental > Terrestrial > Soil > Vadose zone | place: USA... | reverse complement strand
TTTGCAGGAGGCTCGATGAGACTACTGCCTAGGGAGACTACTAGAAAGATCATCAGTCTATGTCACGACTACGGCGTGTATGTTTCTACCGGTGGTTTCGTGGAACGGGTCATCGTTGAAGGCTCAGATATTGTTGACAAGTATCTGGAGGAATGTAAGGCGTTGGAATTTGACATGGTCGAAGTCTCCAGCGGGTTCGCACCTATGAAGTTGGAGGACAAGGTGGCTATTGTTCGCCAAGTTCAGAAATTAGGAATGAAGGCCAAGCCCGAGGTTTCCATGATGATAGGAGCGGGAGGCGGGACCCACGTCGTAGGCTACAAGACCAAGATGAGGACCTTCCAAGATGTGGCAAAGGAGACGCAGGCTCACATTGACGTCGGCGCGAAGATCCTAATGCTCGAATCCGAGGGGATTACAGAGGACCTGCCAGTATCGAAGTGGAGGAAAGATGTAGTAAAGAAGCTCGTGGACAAATTCGGCTACGAGACGTGGATGTTCGAGGCGTCTGATCCGCCGGTTTTCAAGTGGTATCTGAAATCTTTCGGGACGGACGTGAACCTGTTCATCGATCACACCCAGGTGGTGGAGTTCACTGCGTGGAAGCTGGGGCTCTGGGGAGACAGGGACATCTGGAAGGGAAGGAAGATCAGTTACACGCGTAGGTAGCTGGCAAGAGCGCCGCTGACTATGCTTTCGTGAAGGGAGGGGCGCGGGAAAATCGACTACTCCCGGGGGTCGAGAAAAGCATGCTTATTTTTTTGAAAGAATCTCTAGAAAAAGTCCCTGCTATGAGTGATAAGAATTACTCCGCTACTAGCGCGGAAAATAGTTTTGACACGTTGTTCACTTTTTCCAAGGTCCAGAGCATGTTCAGGGCTCGTTTCGCCTGATTCTCGCTGAGCTGTCTCTTCGTCAGGGTCCGGAACTTCTTCTCCACATCCTCGTCACTCATAGGGTTCTTCGGATGGCCCTTGTGATAGTTCACCTGCTTGGAGATGACCTTGCCAGATGAGAGTTTCACCGTGACTCTGTTCGCCACAGCCTCAGGGTACATAGCGGTGAGATCCTTGTCCTCGACAACCGTTACCTTCTTTAGAAAATCTAGGGTCTTGGCGTCTTTGAACTTCTTGGGCGCGTATGATGAATTGTCTATCTTGCCCTCTAGAATAGCCATAGCGACGATGTAAGGTAGGCTATGGTCCGTCGTCTCCTTTGTCGCCGGCGCCCACTTCTCAGGGTCCTTACCCAATATGGTATAGCCGGCTTCATGAGAAGCAATCTCTACCGACGCAATATCGTTGAGATCTCCAATCTCCTTTCTCGCTTCCAGCGAGGCCCAGATGGCTGTCTGTGAGTGGATCTCTGCCGGGAAATATTTCAGATAGGTCTCGCCGATCTTGAACTTGCCCTTTCTTGCGCCGAAGTCTTCTGTGTTAATCTGCAAGGGTCCGGACACTTGTTTGAAGAAGCCCATCTCGCCTTCGAAGATTGGTGAGGGACCCGTCATGCCTTCTCTTGCCAGGAGGGCTGAGAAGACGCCGTTTCGGCCGGCGTTGGCGAAGGAGCAGCCCTTCCACATGGATAGCTCTCCCGCTCTCACCTGGCGCATTGTGATGTGGGAGTTCAGGGCCAGGTTCACAGCCTGTGTCATCTGTTCCGTCTTGAGATCCATGAGCCGTCCTGCGGCAAGGGCTGTGGAGACGAGGCCATAGCAGACATGGTCCCATCCTCTGTGACGTATGTCAGCTGCGTCACACAGTCTGCATTGAATCTCAAAAGCTAGAGCCACGGACAGCAGAAGATCCTTTCCACTTGCATCTTCCGCGTCGGCCACGGATAGGCAGGCACCGAGGTTGTCGCTGGGATGAGCCGGCTCTCTAGACAGGTAGGTGTCGTTGTAATCGAAGTACCGGACCATTATCCCGTTGACAAAGGAAGCCAGGTCAGGCGTGCTCTTCTTCCTGGTCCCGAGAAGAGTCGAACCATCCTTGGGCTTAGCTTTCTGAGCGATCTTTCTTGAGAACCTGACAGGATCAGCGTTGAAGGCTCCAATTCCGCATCCCAGAGCATCAATGATCCTCTTCTTCGACTCGTGAATGATGTTCTCTGGAATGTCGCCGTACTTTGTAGAGGAAACATACTGGCTCAGCTCTTCTGCTATAGTCATCTCGGTGACCTCGGCCTCCAGTCTTGGTCTTCCGATTATACGTTTCTGATGGAGGAACGCGCCTTTCCTTTGATAGAACCGTCGGGAGTCCCGCTAGCCTGACGTGTTAGGGGAATGACTGAATACAGCTATAGTAGTCCGGGTTAGAGGAGAGAATCCTTTGAATATTCAGACCAGAAAGGCGATATTGCTTTTCACGGTTCTCTTCGTAACGTGGCAGGTCCTGTATCCTCTAGGACTGGATACGCTGCTTGGGTATGTGATCGTCCTAGCTGTAGTGGCTGGATTTCTAGCTCTAGACAAGCAAAGTCTCGCCAAAGTGGGGCTCAGAAGACCTTCGGGCTGGAGAAGCTACATTGGAATTGGATGTGTGCTTGCAGCCATCTTCGTGATTTATTTGTTCGTGTTAGGTTCCGTGTTGTATTCGAACGTACCGTCATCGCTTTCTCGACCAGAGATCTTCTCTGTTGGTGCAGGAGTCCTCAGTGTTCCCTACGTTCTTGTCCTCGCCCTGACGATTGGACTTGTTGAGGAAACATCGTTTCGGGGATATATCCTTAGAAATCTTAGAAGTTCTTTTTCAGAGAGAAAAGCCGTTCTTTATTCCTCCATTCTCTTCGGTCTGTACCACATCTCGTTCTTCTACATCTACACAACACCTTTGCCTCCCTCACAAGTGTTCATCTACTGGAGTAGCTTCATTCTCTATACATTTGTGACGGGTGTCTCCCTCGGCTATCTCTACCTGAACACTAGACAGACAATCATCGGACCTGTAGCATTCCACTCCTCAGGCATATTCCTTCAAAGTTTTGTACCCTATATTCTTGCCTTCTCTTTTGCGGAAGGTCATCTCTTCAGCACTATTCCCGTAATCCTGTTCATTCCTCTACTCTCCTTGTTGAAGAGGCTCCGATGGCTGGGAAAGTCAGATGCCATTGAAGGGGATCAAGGGCTTGGAAGTGGAATGAAAGAGACGAAGTGATTTTTTTGATCCTTAGTTCCAGCCAAGATGCTCAGGGTCTCATGATCTACAACTCCTTCAGAGGCAAAGGCGATGGCTTTGAGATGGTTGAGAGGATTGGTAGGAGTCGATGAAAGAGAGCAAGTACCTGTACGACTATCCTGTCTACTACGAGACCGCGTTCTCTTTCAGAGACATACCTCAAGAGGTCGAATTTTTCGACGAATGCATCAGGCAGTACTCCAGGATCCCGGTCAGAAAAGTGCTAGAGCTAGGAGCAGGCACAGCTCCCCACGTGGAAGAATGGGCGAGAAGAAAAATCGAGTACGTGGGCATCGATATGAACGAGAACATGCTCGACTATTCTAGGAGAAAGGCCGAGAAACTCTCGATCTCAGCCACGCTACTTAGAGCAGACATGAGAAGCTTTTCCCTTGACGGCCCCGTTGACTTCGCCTACATTATGCTGGGATCACTCTATGCAAAGACGACCGAGAACATCAATTCACATCTCAACTCAGTTGCTGACGCATTGAACCCTGGAGGCCTCTATCTTCTCGACTGGTGCATCAATTTCCAATGGGGAACCCATCCAACTCGAACCAGTCATGGAGTATCGAGAAAGGGCGGGTGAAGATCGAGGTCAATTTCGGAACAGAGGCATTGGACCGAGCTGCTCAGACAGTTCGAAACACACTCACCGCTAACATCGATGATGGCGGGAAGTTGCTCAAACTGGAAGCGGAAGATGTTGTCAGAATAATCTTTCCTCAAGAGTTCCTCTTGCTCGTGGAAATGTCAAAGAAGTTTGAGTTTCTCGGATGGTGGAACAACTGGAAGCTAGAGGAGCCAATTAGCGAGGCGACTCGCATAGCCCGTCCCATAGTCCTGCTCCGGAGGATACCTAAGAATCCTCTGAAGCAAACTGCGCCGAAAGAAAGTTAGAAGCCAGGGATAATGTGCGCCGGGAAAGCGTGAGGTTGCGATGCAGCTAATGGATTGTTGGGTCAGACGAAGGTTGTTTCTCTACGATGTCGGTCTTGCCGAAGTAGGCGACGAGCAGCCAGTCCCAGTGTCCAGAGAGTGTCCGCCAGTAGAAGCGTTCGAAGCCTCTCTTCATCAGGTGTCGGATCCGTGATGGCTGGATTTGGTGAACAGGGTCCTCGTAAGATCCCACAACGAAGGCCGCTTTTCCTGCTCCCATCTCGAAGGGACAGTTGATGCGTCCAGTATACTTGTGCAGTTCTCCAAGTTTCAGAACTGATGAGACAATGTTGTTAGCGGCAACTATCGCTTCCAGGTGTGCCGTGACTCCAGTCTTGGATACCGGAATATTGGTCGCGTCTCCGATAGCGTAGGTATTCTCGTACCCTGTTATTTTCATGGTATGTTTGTCTGTTGATATCCAACCGTCCTGGTCGCCTATACCTGACTTGATTATGACATCCGCGCCTCGGTGAGGCGGAACCATGACCAGCAGATCGTAACCGTATGTTTCTCCCTCAAGAGAGTACAACTCCTTCTTGGCGGGATCGACGGATTCAACGTTGAAGAATGTGACAACCTTGATGCCTCTCTTTTCGAAACGTGGCTCAACTACCTTTGACATTGGCTCCGCCGGATATGGGCGGGGATAGGGTGTGAGAAAAGTTATGTCTACACCGTCTCGCTTACCATGTTTGCGGAGATAATCGTCTAGGAGAAATACCGCCTCGTTAGGCGAAGGAGGGCACTTGTGTGGAACTCCTGCGATCCCCACGACAACGTGTCCTCTCTCGAGTTGCTGAATCGCGTTCCAAATCTTCAACGACTGTTCTGGGCCAGTGTGAAAGTTCAGCGATCCACTAGATAGACCGGGAATCGCTTCAGGGTTCGGTACGCTTCCTGTGGCAATGATCAGATAATCGTAAGGGAGCTTCCTTCCTGTCTCCAGCGAGATCTCCTGTTTGTGAAGGTCTATTTTGTCGACTTTTTCTTCGATGTAGGATACGTTTCGGCTTACTAGAGACCGCTCTTCTCGAACCAGCTTCCGCGGGTTCTTCCCCTCGAACGCTATTTCGAGAAGGCCTGGTTGGAACGAGTGATATTTTGAGCTTGAGACGAGGAATACTTTAGCCTCGTTATTCTTGATCATTTTTCGTAGATGTTTCGCTAGGAGATTAGCGGCTAAAGTTCCTCCTGTACCTCCTCCTACAACGACGATGTTCTGGAGCGGTTGGGCCATCGCTGGGAGTCCTCGCTACCGGCCCTTTCTTAGGATTCGAACCTGAAGGCGTGTGTAACCTTTCTCGTCGAAGATTCCGAGGACTTCGTTTCCGCTTCTCTTGGCCCAGGCTTGAACATCGCTCTTCGCCGCAGGATCTGTTGCCCACAGCTCGATGACATCTCCGATGCCTGAGTTGCGGTATGCTCTGAACAGGTCGGTTATGGGGCCCGGGCACATGGTGCCTCTCGAGTCAACGACTGTTGCCGGTTTCACGAAGATTGGTGTTTCCATGTTGTTTCCCTCTACACGAATAGTGTGATGGCGTTGTCTGATGCGAGGTCCAGGTATGTGGTTGCGCCTATGATGTCATCGACTTCGGGAATCAGGTCGTCTTTTGTCAGGTTCATCATCGTCATGGATGGAGAACAGGCGTGGAATTTTACGCCAGCTTCGTGGGCGGTCTTGATCATTTCCTTGATCGACGGCATTTTCATCCCATCCATCTTCTTCTTCATCATGCGTGTTGCCAGACGTGTCATTCCCGGGATCATTCCAAGGATGTTGGGCATTGGCATTGCCGGGTTTCCAACCGGTGATATTTTCATTGACTCAACCGATTTCTTTCGTATCATGTTCATCCCCCAGAAGGTGAAATAGAGATCAACTTCCATTCCCATAGCTGCGCCCGTGGTGGCGAGCATAAGCGGTGGATATGCCATGTCAAGGCTCCCTTTGGAGCACACGATTACGAGCTTGTTCCTCTTCTCCAAATAGGGCGATTTCAGGTCAAGGGTTTGCATCTTTTCTTTCCTCAATCAAAGAGATGGTCACCATCGTATTTAGACGGGGCGTCCACAATGAAGCCAAAGCTCGAGGATTGTATCTCAGTGTAATACACTTCGAATAGGGTCCCGAATGCCTGAGAGCGACTGCACGCCTGCCTGTTATTCAGGTAAGGGTGGCTGTGTCAGCCTTATCGAGAGATTAACCGCAAGTGACGCCACAGATTAACAAGAGGAGGAGAGGAACGTCTACTCCATCAGACACGCTTCAAGATGTTTCTAATCGTCTCCAGACTGATCTCTTGGGGATCGTACTCCACAGCCACCATTTGTGTCAGAAGGCTGACGTCAACAGAGTGGATGCCTCCAAGCTTGGAGAGTCTCATCCGGCCTCTCTCGAGGTTCCGAACGTCAGTGAACGAGAAGGTTGCCCTTGCCATGTTGTTGTCCATCGAAGATTTCTGCTCCGGGAGAACTGGAGCTTCAACGGCTATATCATTCACGCGTATACATTGCAACTCTTTGTATCTCGATGACAGAACGCTCGTTTTCACCTCCCGGGTGATGCAGCGAGCGAGCTGACCGAGTCCCCCCGCAAAATGCGTCCTCAAGGAGAAACGCTAGGGTATCTTAGGCCTGCACGACACTGTGTACCATACCGAATAGATGTGTACGCCCATGCTATACCTTCTGCCATACAAAGATAGAACGCCGAAAAAAAAAATCGGAGAAGAATTAGAAATTGAAAAAAACAATTGTAACATCCATCACAATACTCTTCGTGCTAGCAACTCTAGTCAGTTCAACTTTTGTCAGTCAAACCTCTGCGTCCGCAATCTCTAGTCCAACCCTCGACCCGAGGACCATACCAAAGTATGTTAGCCAGCTGATCATCCCACCAGTATACACGCCTACTCTCGTCGTGGACCCCACGACCGGAGCAGTAGTCCAGCAAGACTACTCAGTAGACATGGTCCAGTTCTCCCAGCAGATCCTGCCTACGGGATTTCCCACGACGCAGGTCTGGGGATACGCAGGCATGGCTTACGACCCGCTCACGGGACAGCAGCTTGGATACATTGAACACTCTCCATCAGCTACCTTCGAAACAGTTCGCGGCGTTCCAGTGCAAGTGACTTGGGTCAACAAGATCACCAGTCCCTCGATGTTCGCCGTCGACCCAACCCTCATGTGGGCAAACCCGAACAACATGGCCACCATTACACAGCCATTCACTCCTTTCCCGCCCGGCTATGCCCAGGCTCAAAGCCCAGTACCCCTAGTACCTCACCTTCACGGTGCCGAAGACCAGTCCACCTCCGACGGCGGTCCCCTTGCTTGGTTCACCGCATCCGGTCTCCATGGTTCAGACTACAACACTTACATTCCAACTGCAGCGAACGGTGCCGTCGACTACTATCCTAACGCTCAACCTGCCACCACACTCTGGTACCACGACCATGCCATGGGCATGACACGCCTCAACGTACTATCCGGCCTAGCGGGCTTCTACATTATCCGCGACCCGAACGACCCCATAGCGCCTCTGCTACCCAGCGGTCAATACGAGGTGCCGTTGGCAATACAGGACCGGTCGTTCAACCTAGACGGATCCCTGTGGTTTCCCAGCGTAGGTGACAATCCTGACGTCCATCCCTATTGGCAGCCTGAGTTCTTCGGAAACACAATCATGGTCAACGGCGTCGTCTGGCCCAGCATGAACGTGCAACCCCACCAGTACAGATTCCGAGTGCTCGACGGGTCCAACGCGCGGTTCTACAGCCTAACCCTAACCTACCAGATCGGTGGGCAGGATGTATTGCTGCCCTTCACCCAGATCGGAACCGAAGGAGGATATCTAAGGACACCTGCAACGATGACATCGCTCCTGATAGCGCCCGGTCAAAGAGCTGACATACTCGTCGACTTTTCATCGATTCCAGCAGGCACCCAGCTAACAATGAGAAACACTGCCAAGGCCCCGTTCCCCGCTGGAACGCCGCCAGACCCACAGACGGTTGGCCAGATAATGCGCTTTACAGTCAACAGCGGCACCCCAGTCCACCCAACGCCACTACCCGCCGTGCTCAACAACATACCAGTATTGACGCCGAACTCTCCAGCCAGAACCCTAGTCCTCTACGAAGTCGAATCTGGCACAGGCGAACCCTTGATGGTCACACTTCAAGGCCAAAGGTTCAATGCACCCGTGTCCGAGACGCCACGTGTCGGCTCGACCGAGGACTGGATTATTGTCGACATAACAGGCGACGCGCACCCCATACACCTCCACCTCGTCCAGTTCCAGGTGATCAGTCGTCAGACGTTGAATGCCGCTAAGTACACTAGCGACTGGGTCGCGCTGAACGGGGAGCCTCCGCTTGACCATCCTACCATAACTCTTCCCATCGACAGCTATCTGCAGGGCAAGCCGATGGCTCCGATGCCAAATGAGAACGGCTGGAAGGACACGGTAATAGTCTACCCAGGACAAGTCACCATAATCAGGGTCAGGTTTGCACCGCTTACAGCTCCCTCAACAGGACCCAGCGCACCAACCCCAGGCATCAACCAGTACAGCTTCGATCCCACCGTAGGCCCAGGATACGTCTGGCACTGCCACATTGTCGACCATGAAGACAATGAAATGATGCGCCCCTACGACGTCACCGCATGATCCCAAGCAAATGACACAACGCTTCCCTCCAAAGGGGAAGACCAAACCCCCTCCTTTTTTTGGAAGTCTCATTTCGAGAAGAAGATGGTACCCCTCGCACGTTCTTGTCGATGCAAAATCGTCTACTAGCATTGATCTAAATTGCAAAGAGTGTCGGAGCCCTTGATGCCCCAACCTGGTCCAGACCTTCATACTCTGAAGCCAATTACGTTGTGTACGTACAGCCTATCTGTCTTGACGGCACAATAATCTCTTGGAGGGGACAAGTAAAAACGGAGACATTACTCGTTAAGAAACCTGAGGACGGGGAGGTCCTCGAACTGGTTGATGTGGAGTGTGTCTATCCTGGGACCCGGTCCGGCGAGTGTACTGCTCCCCCGGGCTACAAGTGCCCGTTTAGACATGTCACAGCGTCACTCCCAAGAGCCCAAGACGAAATGCTCCCCGTGAGAGGGAGAGGGCTATCACACTCACGACCCCTCCGCATAACTCCGAACGCGAGAAGGCCAGGGTCAGGCTAGCAAGAGCCAGCGGACTCCCGACTCCTGGCCTCTCCAATTTTTCCTAATTTTCCTTGGTGACTCCCAGCGCACTGATAGAGCCGTTGATCGATCCTTCGCAAGACGCGAGATTCTGCCCTTCTCGAGGCCACCTCGGGCTCAATCGAGGAAGTCTTCTGTATCTCTCTAGAGAAGCTCAGGGAAGACAAAGAACGCAGTCTGAAAGGAATCCAATGCTGAGGGCGCAGTGTATGCTAAACCCTATCCTGTCAGGGCATAGGACTAACTGCATCCAAGGTAACAACGGTCCATAGAGTGTTTAGAATGCTGCAAGGAAAAAAGGAGAGCAACAGTGTGTTGTGGCTGGGCGCTATTGTGGGACTAGTTGGCGTTTTCGGGATTGGACACTTCTTCCTGGGTTACACGAGGAGAGGACTTGCGTTCTTGGCTATGACAGGTGCCCTAGCCATCTATGTTCTCGTTGGCCCTCTTCTTTACTCACAACTCTGGCAGACCCCTGCCAGCCCGGCTATAATCTTCGGCCTTCTTTGGCTCGTGCAGACATACGACCTTTACAGACTGAGCAAAAGAAACGTCTGATCTGTCAAAGCTTACCAAAGAGCAAGCCCGGAAGTCTGAGGTTCGCATTGGTCTTGGTCCTCGGGGCCCGTGTGGCTCCTGCCTACAGTCGAATAGCGGCCCATGAAGAGATTGGCTATGGGCCAAATTACTAATGCGAAAAATGCGAGTTCTAAACTGGAACGCGAGTCGGCTTGGATTCTGGTCGGCAATCCTAACGGCGGTACTTGCCACGGTTTTTTTCACGATCGGTATAGCGACTCCTGCGAGATCTGGTCCGTTTTGCGGAAGTTCATGCGTCGCCTATCCCTATGTTAGTGGGCTAGCCGCGTTCGTTCCTACCGATTATATGTGGCTCTATCCGGTAACTCAACAGTAGGCCATGACTCCTCTTTTCCCTTCATTCTATGAGGAGGCCGTTTTCTGGGCCTTCTTTTCCGTGTTCCTTGTTCTGATTGCTTGGATTGGCAGGGCCCAACGAGCGCTACGTTCCAAGGAATCGCTAAAGAAACGCGAAAGCGATGCTGTCAGCTCAGCTTTGTTTACCCTTTCTATAATCGTGGTAACGTTGGTGCTTGGATACGCCCGAATCGGCGTCCTCCCTTGCTGGCTCTTCTATCCCGGGCTAGCATTATTTCTTGTCGGAGTCGTCTTCTATCTCTGGGCAAAGTCCGTTCTCGGACGCTTCTGGTCAGTAGAAGTGCGGGTGCTTACTGACCACACCGTGATCGAAAAGGGTCCCTTCAGGCTCATTCGGCATCCGATGTATCTAGGTCAGGTCCTTGTATACATGGGTCTCCTGGGACTGGCTCTACAGTCTTGGGGTGCGATACTCTTCATTCTGATAATGTCCAGCATCTATTATGGCAACAGGATTCGTATCGAAGAGAATTTCTTGGTGGCCGAGCTGGGGAATGCTTACCTTGACTATATGAAGAGGACCAAGCGGCTCATCCCACTCGTTTGGTAAGATGGTTTTGACCACTGATAATTCAATAGCAGGCGTTGTAGCCAGCTCGGTTTCATCCTCACCTTGAAGGTGCCTCTCTTTCGCCAGGAAACAGTAAGTCGAGCCAGAAGACCCTAGAACTTGAACGAGCTCCGAGATCACTTCTTTTTTCCTGGGAAAGCGAGCGTAAGATTGCATTGTGTACTTACACCTTAAGGGCGACGCAGTCCTAACATCTAGTTGGTGAGTAGGCAATGCCAAGAAGTGAGCTTCAGACCATAACAAGGTGTCCCGCGTGCCATCGGGAGCTTCTCAACGGAGAAGGATTCTGCGCTCACTGTGGGTGTTGCCGGTCCTGCTGCCTATGTCGTACGATGACAGCATCTCGTTGGACGGGCCAATCAGAAAGATTAGACTCCCCGGTAAGCTATCTCACTATTTTCACCTAATCCACCCATACACACGTACACCGTGGGCATTCCCTCTATTTCTCTAGATCGCGAGAGTTGCCTTAGAGAGAGGGTAGCTCTGGGGAACTCTGGGTCTGACGTCAACACCGGAGCTGTGAGACGCGGGGATCGGTGGTTCTCGCGCCCCCGAGCCACCCTTTCATTCTGTCGGTCGTCCTTGAGGGTCTTGATTATTTTTCATCGGACATAATCAGAATAGAATGTGATTATTCGCTTCGACCCAAATCACACTTTTCCATGAAATCGTGGACCACGCACTCTGCTCTGTCCTGCTGCTGACGTAGCAAGAATCAACCATGGGTTCTTTTGAAAACATGTCTACGTTACAAGCTACTCTAGGATACCACTATTTCGCCCTGCATTTCGCCGGATATACCCATACCCGGGCCGCAGGGAACGATGCAGTAGAATTGGTAGGTTCCGGGCTTCAGGTCAAGCGTGAAGCTTGTTGACGTGCCTGGAACTATTGGGACTTCGCCAATTCCCTGAACTGTGAAAGTATGGCCGATGACCAGGCTGACAGCATCACCTGAGTTATAATGAATCGGCACCATTCCATTGCTAGTGTCATTCAAGAAGGTGAACCCAATCGTAGCCGGCTTGCTGTAATTCAAATTGAGAGCAGTATCCAGATTTGAGATGGTGAAATTGACTTCACCTGCTGAAACGCGAATCTGTTTGGCGGTCTGGAGACCATCGGAAAACACGAAAGCGTCATAGGTGTTCCCACTGAAGTCAGGGATCACGGCGAGAGAGACAGAGTGAACGGGCTTAGGTTGACTCCAGCTCAGATTGACGGTAGCTCCAGAAGCAAGCATCCCAAGACTCAACCCGAGAAACACACAGCACAAAACTGCGCCGATTGCTGTTATGCTTCCTCTCATGTCTTGCATGTTCTCTCACATCAAGTCAAGTGTTCTCTTGCTGCGTTTCTTTCCTAATCAATAGAGTGTGTCTTGCGTTACTTATTCGGTACGTACACAATGTGCACTTCCTACTCAGTTTATGGAGATGGAATTGTCCACCCCATGTCTGGTCAACCGTGGACGTTGACGGATGAGGAAACGTTATCGTCAGTATTCACATACAGTAGTATTGCGTACTCGTAGTAGAGTGTCAGAAAGACTCCTGAGGCCCAAGGGAGCAAGCTGGCTAAGGCTTGTTCTAGCTTGCTGCTCTCTCGACTTCTATAGTACACTTGGTGGCAAACCCAGCGATGACTCCCAACGCTGCAAGCCAAGGTGCCAGGGCCAAAGTCGCGACAGCACCAGCTGCGCCCCAGGCGAGGGGAATGGACAGGACTACTTTGCCCTTATCATCTTTGACGATTACCCTTTTCACAGTTGCGTCTTTGGTTACTTCTTTGAACTTCTCGAGGAGTTTCTCAGATGAGACTTGGAAGACCTCTTTCTTGAGGCCAACTTGAGTACCACAGGAAGGGCAGAATTTGGCATTGGCTGGTAGTTCGGCATTGCACTCCATGCATTTCGCCATTCTTGCTCAACTGAGACTGCGATGTTTGACTACTGGTTATTAGAAACGACGTACACAGAGTAACTAATCCTCCTAGTTCTATGAAATGCGTCGGCGCTGTTTTCATAGCGTTTTCGATGATCGACCCTTACAGCTTAGGGGATGCCCTATTCAGGTAGGGCCAGACTAGATCATCTTTGCCTTGAACATAGTCGACCTCACGCCTGAGGGAGTTCACGATTCCATCAGCCTCTGCATCGGTAGCAAGCCTGGTTTCGAACTGGCAAGGGAGGAGAAGAGGCGGTGGCTCGAATCGAACCTTCCGGACAAGGCGGGAGCCAAGTTGGCCTACCATGACAGCCAATTGGCAGGCATGCTCGAGTACTCCCTGATCGAACATTCTCCTTTCCCGGTCGCAGGCAAGGACTTGCTTCACATCAACTGCATCTGGGTCCTACCGTCCTTCCAGAGGAGAGGACTAGGAGCCGAGCTCCTAAGGTCAATCATTCGGGAAACCCACTCCCGGAGTAAGAAGGGATTATCGGTGTTGGCATACAATAGCCCGCTCTTCATGCCATCAAGCTTCTTTCACAACAAGGGATTCCGAACCCTCCAAGAGAGAGGTCTTCAGGAATTGATGTGGATGGAGCTGGAAACCTGTGAGCCACCCAGTTTCCTACCCGTCGAGTTCTCGCCAACACTGGACCGTAAGCAGGTGGCCATCGATGTGCTCTATTGTGCCCAGTGTCCCTGGAGCATAAAGACGAGGGAGAGGATCGAAAGGGTCTCGCGCGAATTCGGAGACGAAGTCCGGTTCCGTTCCATAAGGACAGACACCCGAAACAAGATGGAGAGTATTGGAGACTCGAGAAAAATATTTCTTGATGGGGAAGAGAGTTTCTTCGCTCCCCCAACAGAAGAAGATGTGCGAAAGGCAGTAGCAAGCAGAATTCGGGAGAGAGATCGCGAGGCCCGCTTTGGCTTGCGTCGACATGAAGTGAGCGTAAGACCCGGGAACCATTACCCAGCCTCTGCGGTCCCTGTTTCGGGAGAAACCTCAGCGTGATGCTAGGAGAATCCCCAAGCTGAGTAGACTGGTCTCTGTAATGTGGTATCACATCGGGCGGTTCGAGATGTTGATAGGCATCTTCTCTCTTGGACTCGCAACGGTCATTCTAGCGTTGCCCCGTAAGAATAACCCGAACCACCGAGAACCAAGTCCCTCCCCAAGTTTGATGGTTCCTCTACTTGCATCAGCCTTGAGTCTCTATTCCAAGAGCAAACGAGGATCACGGAGCAAAGTCAATAGAAGGGACTCGTCTCAAGCATGATTAGCCCTGATCGTAGCCTGTCGTGGAATACGGGGTTTTTCCTGTTTCGAACTGGGAGTCCGAACTAGTTAGGGGTAAGCGGTATCCCTTAGCCACTCCTTTTGGAATAGGCGAGAACTTGGATCCACTTTCGATGCTCAAAGACGAGCACTCCTCTATTCTTCAACGACTGTACAGGCTAGACAAAACCATGGTCTTACTTGAGAGTTCCAAGCCGGCACGGTCGAAAAGACTCCTAAGATCGCTTCTTGAGGAGAGCCGGAAAATGTGGCTCGAGCTGTCCCAGCACACAACCAAGGAGGACAAAGTTCTCTTCCCGCTGCTTGAAAAGAGAATGGGATCCGAAGCAGGTCCCGTGCGTGTCATGAGCAGAGAACACTTGGAGCTACTCTCATCAGTTGTAGCTTTGCGGTCTGAGGTCCAACGATCCATCGAAGACGACGACGCCCTAAAGACATGGAATCTCGCGAGTATTCTACAAACCCTAAGGGCCGGCCTATCGGATCACATATCCCGGGAAGAACGGGTTCTCTTCTGGCTGGCAGAATTGCGGCTGTCGAGCGTCGATCGACGAAAAGCAACGTTTGATCTAGCGCAGATGAGCGAGCTTTCCTCGGATGAAAGCTTTAGAGCGCAAGTGCCCCTTACTATTCGTAGAACTCGATGAGGGAGATAGTCCTCCAGCTCAAAGCCCCCGAGAACTGGGTTTCAGAGGTCACATCTAAACATCCTTCCACAATACGCATTCTCGATTGCAAACCAGGAGAATCGAAGAATGGGATAAGACAGCTCGTCGAGGTTACAGCGGACCCGGAGACACTCGACCGGGTCGTGGAGGACGTCAAGGGTAGCCCCCTCGTAAAGGAAGCCTACATCGTCGAAACCAAACGTGGAAAAGTCATCGGATCTCTCCTAACCGAATCAGTTCTCTGCGGAATGCTCATGTCGTCCAACGCATTCTGCCGCTCATGTCTCTTCCACGCAAAGTCCAAGCCAGATGGCTCCGTGGAATGGACCCTGGCACTGACCGGAAGAGAAGCGCTCACCGATCTTCTTGACAAGCTGAAGAAGGAGAAGATCGACGTAAAGATTGTCAGGCTCACTTCGGTAGCGGATGTCGAAACTCTGACTGTGCATCAGAGGTCAATTGTTCAGACTGCGCTTGAAGAGGGCTACTTTGACTATCCTCGCCGAGTTAGTCTGAGACAACTCGCTAAGGGAGTTGGGGTCTCCTCTGCAACAGTGTCCGAAGTCCTTCGGAGAGCTGAGAAAAAGATTCTCTCCACCTACAGCATGCCTGGAGGGCTGCAGAGAGAACGAGAGGAGAGCGGGCTATTCTCTAAAGAAAGAGGGAGTCAGGATCATGTATCTCAATGAGATACAACTGATGCCCCCAGGGTTCACTGTGGACGCGCCGTCTAAATAGAATGCGAGGGGTTATCTCTCTAGGGAAGAGAGCAATTTGGCAATGAGCACGATAGGAAAACAAAGTTCGAAATCTGATTCGGCCCTTCGATTTCAGCGAATATTGGTCGCAGTCGATGGGTCCGAGGGCGCCCGAAGAGCATCCGAGGTTGCAGTGGACCTGGCGGAGAAATTCAACGCCCAACTTTACGTACTGTATGCGTTTCGGGGCTACCCCGAGTACATGACCATGTTTCCCTCTGCTCCATCCCCGTCTGGGGAGGCCATTCAGGAGTACGAAGCTTATGCAAGAAAGGCTGCTTTGGAAGTTGTGGGGCGAGCGGTGTCGATGGCCGAGAAAAAAGGCGTGAAGGCGAAGCCCAACACCAGCGAGACAATTGGCTCTGTGGTTCAAACAATAACCGACTACGCGGTCGCGGAGAAGATCGACTTAATCGTCATGGGGACTAGGGGAATGGGCGGCTTCAAGAAAATGCTCCTTGGAAGCGTATCAAGCGGTGTCGTCACACACGCTGACTGTCCAGTTCTCGTCGTGAGGTGAGCTATCGTCATGGGTCAAACACCGCAGGTTTCAACTCGATTGCCAGTGTATATCGTGGGCCTTGAAGGTCAGGACCCTGAGTCTTCGCTAGCAGAAACGAAATTCCGAAAGTCAATCGAGTCTCTCAGCCATGCCTACCCAGACATCGGCGAGGCCCGAGCCACCGTCAGGGCATTCGCCAAAGGGAAGGAGAGGAAGCATTTCGAGGTGCACGTACTTATCAGAATGCCCAAGCACCAAGTCGAGTTCATAGAAGAAGGCTGGTCCATCGAAGAGGTCTTCGAAAATATCGGGTCGAAAATAAAGACGCTAATGACCAAACCAAGAGACAGCCCGTCCCGAAGGCGCTTTCGACCTAGGGCTGAAATTGCGGCTGCTCGGTTCTAGCGGATGCTTTCGAGTAAGACCGAGAACATAACCTAAATTCTATCTTCTAACACCGATTCAGTCCAGATTCCTCCCAATGCCCCCAAGCAGAAGAAACCGTCGCGTGAAGAAGGACTCGGATAGTCAGCTCAAGAAATCAGTGAACCTGCGGGAATTCTATCCTTCCCGATCCAACGACGTTCGCAAAGGCGATTTCGGCCGTGTAATTATCTGTGGAGGTAGTGACCGTTACGCTGGCTGCTTGGCATTCAACGCACTAGCGGCTTTGCGATCTGGGGCAGATCTTGCTATCGTCGTTGCACCTAGAAGAGCCGCAGATATTGTAGCAGGATATTCTCCGGATCTCATAACAGTGCCTTGCGACTCACCCTTTCCAGATCCCGACATCGCAATTGAACTGCTCGAGAACGCTGATTCATTGGTGATGGGATGCGGGGTAACACGAACCCCGGAATCACACCGGGCGCTCCTTGACATCATCCAACGGTGTAAGACCCCAATGGTTCTAGACGCGGAAGCCCTCCACTCCATAGCCGCTGCTCCGGACGCGATCAAGGGAAAACAAGTACTTCTGACACCAAACGTGGGAGAATACCGGGTTCTTTCAGGGGCCCTTTGGCCTGAAAACGTCGACGGTAAGAGAGATGCGGTCCAAACCCTCGCAAAACAATACAAAACCACAGTTATCGTGAAGGGGGCCGTCGACTTCATCTCCGATGGGGAGAGAATTCACCTCGATACTGCCGGTTCTCCTTACATGACCAAAGGGGGCTACGGTGATCTACTCGCAGGGGTCGCCGGCGCGCATCTCGCCAGAGGCCGAAACCCCTTCGACGCTGCGAAAGCAGCGGCGTTCATTGTCGGGAAGGCCGGAGAACTGGCGGGTGCTTGGTTTGGGGAGAGCGTTCTAGCCAGTGATGTGCTGTCACACATCGATTTGGTGGTCCGTTCGCGTTGAATGTACCAGCAGGTTCGTTCGGGGTCGACGTGTGACTGTCTTCCTAATCTTGTCGAGAGTGATGATTGAGGGATCAAACTCAACTGTGAGTTTTTTCGAGAAAGCGTTGACCTGAACCGAGGAAATGCCCTTGGATTTTCGGAGTCTTTCTTCTAACGCGAAAGGAACATCGGCAAGCGTGATCCGTGATATGTCGATGATTCCTCTTGCCCGA
>Ga0137386_10000922_pt1 | contig 17814 bp, 13 predicted proteins | sample SagtaG_4_FD_104910 | JGI IMG/M metagenome (GOLD analysis project Ga0137386, IMG submission 104910) | Vadose zone soil microbial communities from Sagehorn Ranch, Mendocino, California, USA - Sage2_R_100_16 metaG | ecosystem: Environmental > Terrestrial > Soil > Vadose zone | place: USA... | reverse complement strand
GCAAAAGAAACTAAAGGAGCAGCTCCGCCGTTCGTCGTCCTGATTTGCTGGCCAAAACCGCCCGGTCGAATTTACGAATTCCTGTTATGTGCTCGATGGTAGCAGCTTAAGGATCAAGTCGCGGATGGCCGCGGGCTCATGCTCTCCGGCACTACCGGCCACGGTGTACGAACGCTCGAATCCTTTCGGTCCCTCGATTTTCATCTCCCAACTGTCATTTTCCCGCGAGCCGACGATTGAAACTCGCCAATCCCCCGGTTTGTCACTGAGGACATGTTCAACCATCGCAATGATCTCCGAACCTGCTCCGGAATCGCCTGTGTTGTGCATCTCGACCACTACTGGCATATCTTTGATTATTGTACCGAGCCGGTCTGCAGCTTCCTTTGTTCTGCAGGCCGGTGAAAGACCCTGGATGACGCGGGTCGCCAATGTGCTTCGGACAGGTTGTTCTAGCGCTGCAATCTGGCCTGGATCATCTCGGCCAATCGGATGCTGTCTGCAATTTTCGAGTGGACGACCGGGGAGGACTTGATTTCTTCCCTGTTTAGTCGAACAGCCGCAATCAGTGAGGCGGCAATCAGAATGGCAGCATTGGGCTTTTTCTCATCCTTATTCTTATCCACCGGGTGGCTCTGACAATTGTTGCTTGGGCCTGGCTGGCCCGTGAAGACCTCGCTCGCGCGGACTGTAACGAAACGCGGTCCAACAGCAGGAACAGGTCACGATCACCGTCCTTTGGGCGGTGGTTCCGCCCTATCCGGCTGAGCGTGCTCGGCTTGCGGCTCGATGGCGCGGCAATTGATCGTGCAACCGCACTTCTCGCATTTCACAACCCAGGCCGACGGCAGTCCTGAAATAAGCCCTTGCATTCCCTAAATACTATAGGCGAATAAAAAGAGAAGATCACCCGGCCAGCAGAATACTCGACAAACTCGGACGAGCCACGTGCGCTCGCCCCGTGCAATGATCTGACCAACTCTGCGGGCCATAGAGATTCCTCCTTGGTCCGCAACGACGCACACTTTCGGCACACTGCAAGTGAGCGGCAGGTTGAGTTGTCAGTTGTTTAGGGAGCAGGAAGGCTGATCGGCCGTCAGTCCGTTATCCCTCGCCCACGGCGACCAATGGCTTCCGCTCGGACTCAGGTCCCATGGCGCACTTCGGGGTCGGTTTTCTATTCTTTGACCTTCGCGCTGGACCGCGCCAGCCATTTGTTGAACCAGTCAATCATGCGCAGGTTGACATCGAGACGATGGTCCGGGGCGTGAAATTGGTGGCCTTCGCCTGCGTAGACTACCATCGAGGTTGGCACATTGAGGGTCTTCAGCGCATGCCAAAACTCAAATGACTGGGGCGAAGGACACTCGGCATCGAATTGGCCAACGACTACCGATGTGGGCGTTTTCACATTCTTGATAAAGGTAATGGGCGAACTGCGTGCGTACACTGCGGGATCGTCGTAAACCGACGCACCGAAGTATGGGATCATCCACTGATCGATTTCGTTCTCGCCATAGTAGCTCTGCCAGTTCGTGATTCCAGCGCCGGCAACTGCAGCGGCGAAGCGGTTGGTCTGGGTGACCGCCCACATGGTCATGAAACCGCCGTAACTCCAGCCAGTGATCCCGAGCCGGTTTGCATCGATGGGATATCGGGCAATCACGGTGTCCACACCGCTGAGAATGTCTCTGAGATCGCCGTAGCCGAAATCCTTCACGTTGGCTTGAGTGAATTCTTCGCCTTGGCCGTAGCTGCCTCGGGGATTGGGAAAGAAGACAAAAAATCCCTGACCGGAAAGCAGAAGAGGTTGGTAGAAATGTTTGGGCCAAGCCGAAGTCAGAACAGAGGCTGGTCCGCCGTGCACTTCCACGACCAGAGGATATTTTTTCGCGGGCTCGTAGTGCAGTGGAAAAACCAGCCAGCCTTGCACATCGTACTGGTCGCTTTTCCAGGACACACTTTCCACTTTTCCCCAGGTGGGATGAACCGAGCTATTGGCCTCGGTTATGGGCTTCCAGTTGCCGACTGGCCCGGCAACCACTTCCGGCGGATGACCGAGTGAGCTGCTCACTGCTGCGGAAGTTACCCCGTCATGAGCAATCGAAAGGCTTCCCATCCACATGTTAGCGTTAAGAAAATCGTTCCCCGACCATAGTTCGTCGACCCTGGCAGTTCCGCAATCGACGCGGGATACGACGCTCTTGCCTTGGGAATCCTGCACGAACAGAATCTGGTTGGGTGAGGTCCAGGCAAACCAACTGGCCGAGCCCCGAAGCTTAGGCGTGAGGTTGCGAGGTTCGCCACCGGCGGGGTTAATGACGAAGAGATCGCCGCCGGTTGAGACCTCATCGCTCATTAATCCAGCGATGAAAGCTATGCTCTTGCCATCCGGAGACCATCGCGGTAGGGCGATTTGCAATGGCGGCTTGTAAATTGATGTTATCTTCCCGCCTGCGGAGGGAAGCGTATATAGCTGCGCGATCCACCAGTTGTTTTCCCCTGAGCCCGGAGCGGCAGTTACCGCAAACGCGCTTCCGTCTGGGGCCCAGTCGTATTCGTAGATGTACATATCGGGCGGTGAAATCACCTTGACTTCAGCGCTCGCCAATGAAACGACGGCAATGCTTTGTTCCGCAATGTGTTCGTCGAACTCTCCCACGCGGGGAGGAGAGGCCTCCAGGGGATCTGAACCGGCGGACACTCCTTCAGTGAACAACACGGCAAGCTTCTGGCCGTTCGGTGACCAACGGGGATCGTCGAGATATCCGGAAAGGGACGTCAGTCGCCGGGGTGTACGGCCGGAGCAGTCCGTCGTGTACAACTGCGGCGTTCCTGGTTTCTCAGCGTCAGAAACGAAGGCAATCTGACGGCTGTCCGGAGCCCAGGCGAGGTCGTGCTCCTTGGCGTCTCGGCCGCTGGCTACGCTGATTCGGTTCGGCTTTGCCGCCGCGTCGTTCCGCGACTTGCAGTAGATTGCCGTGTTGCGTGAAGGCGCACCGCTAGCGTCACGCAAGAGCTCCACCCACGCGACTTGGGATCCGTCCGGAGAGATGGCGACCTGCTCGAAATCACGAACTTTGGACAAAGCTTCCACGGCAGATGCGGCATCGGACAACGCGGCGCGCGCCGCAAGAGGTGCAAGACAAAGCATCAAAAGTGCGGTCGCACCCGGGACTGCTCTGCTGCTATTCATGTTATTTCCAATATCCTCAACGGGAGTGAACCTCTACTTTCATCTTTACCACTCCGACCGACGCCAAGAATCCAAAATAGTTGCTGAATTCTTCTACTGGAATAGGCTCGAATTCGTCGCTGACGAGATCGCGGATCTCGGAGACGGTTCGCTTGCCATTAACGAAATTGAGAGCTTCATACATCACATAATGCCCGCGCCGTGCGAGAGGAATTTTGCTGTCAAAACCTTCATCTCCACTCTTGTCCGTAAGCCACCAACGGCCATATTCGGGCCGATAGAAGTTGACCGGGCCGCGAATTGCCATGTCGCGCTCTGGGACTTCGCGCCCGGCGTTGGTCGAGGCGACAATGTCTCTCGGGCTGACAGGCAAACGCTGCTCGGCAATTTTCTCCTCTTCGCGAAGTGTGGCGAGCACCTTCGCCAGCTCGCCTCTACCGGCATTTGTACCTACGAGATCGCTGAGTGACTGCAAAGCTTCGGCCTCACGTGCGTAATCCAGGTGCAGAAATTGCAGCGCATCGTAACTCGATTGCGCCGATCCTGAGGCCCGAAGCATTGAACGTACTCTCAGCTCACTCTGGGCAAGACGCGTCTTGGCTTTGGCGACTGCGTTGTCCACAAACGCAGGAAGCTCAGCGGCGGTAGCGGAGGCAATCGCGAAAGCGGATGCTGCTGCAATGACCGCGCCGCGACGCATCTGGGTTGGATCCGCGACCTGCGGCGTGTCCTGTTGGGTTCCCAAGAAGACGTCGGGAAAGTCGCCTAAAAGGATCGCTGGAATGCCGATGCTGGCTTCATCTGCGTCTTCATGATCGCTGGGTCCCCAGAAACGCTCAATGTTGTAACGGTAGTCGGTGCGGCTGCCGAGCGGGTCGAAGGTGGGATCAAGAAAGCCCTCCGCAGGATGGGATCCGAGAAGATCGGCATAGCGGATGGAAATCGTGTTATTGGTACCCATCTCCTCCATAAAACTCTGCACAACATCATCCAGGAAGGTAGGGTGAGAATAGGGAGCCCGAAACAGATGCGCTACCGCCTTGGTTCGCTGTTGGTCGTAGCCGATCATGTCCACGTTGATCATGGCGAGAATGTGTTGAGCATCGTCGGGATGGGCGTGGAAGTGGGAGATGATTCCGAAATGTTCCGGCCCCCACATGAAGCGGATAGTTCTGCGCGGACGGGCTAGCTTCTGTGACTGGATAAGACCGTTAAGGACGCGCGCTACCTCCAGCGTACAGCCCACGCCGGTCAAGTTATTCCCACCGCCTGCATTGCGGTCGTTGGTGTGCGCGTACACGAGAACGGCGGGGAGTCGAGGATCCAAGCCAGGAATCTCGGCGCGCACCTCAGGATATTCGCCCCTCCCGATATCTGCTTCGACGTCGGCGTGGACAACCAGATGCTCCCCATCTGCGAGGCGCTGGCGCAAGGACTCGCCAACACGGTTCGACAAGGAAAACGCGAATGTCGTCTGCTCGCCGTGCGGTCCTTCCCACGGCTTGGGTTCCTGAAAACCAACCAAGTCGGGATAATCCGCAGCGTCTGTCTCTCGAAAGATCACGACGCCAAGCGCTTTGTGTTCCCACACCGCTTTGCGCAGCACTTGGCTGAGAGGGCCGGTTGCCAGTACGACTGTGCCCTCGACTTGCCGGCCCGCATACTCCTCCTCACGGGTACCGGTGACGACATCTATTAATGCGGCGCTGACGTTCGCATTTCGACTCAGTCGCGCCAGTGAAACACGATGGGCGGAGAAGCTGGCCAGCAAATCTCTGTGCGGTTTTTCGAGCCACAGTTCTGCCCGGTGCGCTTCCCAGTATGGTTCTGTGCGGAATGCCCATACGTAAGTCTTGCCGTCGGAGGGGAAGCGCTCGATGTTGGCGTTTGCCAGTCCTAACCTGCTGGTCTCAAGAAGAAGATAATTTGCGATTTGATCGGCCCCGGCAGACGGCGCAAATCCGGAAAACTGGGTCAAGTTCCAGAAATCCCCCAACGCTCGCTGCCCGGAAGCGCTTGCGCGAATCGTGCGATATGCTTCCGGCGAGAGCACTTGCGCTTGAGTTGCTGAGCCTACCAGAAGCAGGATCGTCAACAACTGCATTTTCTTCATCGGTTCTGGACTCATCTCCTTAACTATTCCCTTGTAACATTCAGCTCAACTTCAGCATCCTGCGCCGCGAATAGTCCTTCAAATAACACGCGGTTACGGTCGATCTCTCGCAGCAATGCGTCCACGTCTCCTCGAGTGTTGTACAGGTGCAGCGACACGCGGAGACCGTCATAGCGTGGCGACAACACGATTCCTTGCTTTGCCAATAGCCCGCAAGCCTCGCCAGCCTCCCTGCAGCGGATCACGACCAGCGGACCGACTGTCCCGCCGGCGTTTTGAGCGAGACACCGCTAAACCAGGCGGACCAAGCAGGTATTTCAAAGACCCGGTCACATAGAAATCAACTTCGAGGCTACGAATATTAACGTGGCGCGTGCAACAATCCTGGTAATCATCCATTAGGACCCACGCGCCCTCTCCATGTGCTTTATTGACAATTTCCCTGACCGGGGACCAATGTCCATTGTTGAAGCAAACATGAGTTACCGCTGTGATACGCGTGTGCCGGTCAATGCTGCGTTCGTATGATGAAAACGGTATAGCCTCACCTCCCGCGCGGACAAACTCGACTTGCGGCCCGCGCCCTGCGCCCTACTGGGCAAGCCATGCATGGCCCATGGTGGGAAATTCAAATTCGCCGAGGACGACCTTCGGCCGCTCTGAAAAATCGCAAGCGCTGGCAATCGAGCATATCCCGGCTGAAGCACATGGCAGAATTGCGATTTCCTCTGGCCCCCGATGATGTGCTCGCGCATGAGCCGGCGGGCGAGTTCGGGATCCTTACGCAAAATAGCTCGCAGAATGGCCATGTGTTGCCGCGCGGGGAGCTCTCCATAAAAACGCACGTCGATCGAGTCCGCGGCCGCGAACATAATGCGCTCAGTTTGTGCGCGCATTTGCGATACCGCTCTTGCCAGCAGGGCGTGTGGGTGAGTCGCGCAATACCGAGATGGAAGGCGGTGTCGGCCGCGATAAAAGCCGCGAATTTTCCATCGTCTGCCCGGAAGCACGCTGTCCTTTCCAACTCCGACAGCGCCTGCGGCGGAATGGTGAGTTGAGTAACGAAATAGCCGCGGTTGGCCACGATGCGGACTAATTCTTCTGCTTGCAGCCGGACAGCGGCTTCGCGAACCGGAGTGCGGCTCGCCGTATAGCGATGCGCCAAATCGTTTTCGGTAAACGCCTGTCCTGGCATTAGCTCGCCGGTGATGATGTCTTTCAGGGCTGCGTAAACGCGCTCGGTCAAAGACAGTTTTGGCCCGCCGCCGGGCGGCACGCGTGATACCGGACCCTTAGTTTTCCCGCGTGGCGATGCGACTATCATTAATCCAGGCCTTCCACGAACCGGGAGTATAACAAGATCGATTGCATACTAAAAGTATGCAAACGAAATTATCGTTGACATGGCCTACAGACTAGTGTAGCTTTCCTCCGCGATTCGCTGGAGTTGTGGACGTAAATGTCGTGCGCGCGGTTTGCATTTGACCGCGAAGAGGGGGCGATATGAACATCCGCAGTTCTTGCTGGGCCACAGCTTCGACATTTGTAATCCTCTTGCTGCTGGCAGTGGCTGTGCGGGCGCAATTATCCAGCAATGGCGAAGTGACCGGCACCGTAGTAGACGCGAGCGGAGCCGCGATTGCGGGCGCAAACGTTTCCTTGATCGACCGGGCTACTTCCACGGCACACGGAACAAAGACGGATGCCGCAGGAGAATTTGCTTTCCGCGCAGTAGTTCCCGGGACCTACGACTTGACCGCTGAAGCCAACGGTTTCCAAACAACCGTGGCGCACGGCTTGATCGTACTGGTCGGAAAGACCACCGAACAGCACCTGAAGCTAGCCGTCACCGGCAGTAAGGAGGTAGTAGACGTTTCCGGCGAACCTCCGGTGCTGCAAGACTCGCGGTCAGAGATCGGACAGGTCATCGAGCGAAAGGAACTCGATTCTCTCCCACTCAAGACGCGCGATTTCTCCGATCTTGCCACCCTGGTTCCCCAAGTTGTGCGCACGCCCGTCATTGATCCGACTAAACAGCGAGTCGGTAACATCAGCGTTGCGGGCACTGGGGGACGGCAGTCCAACGTCTACGTTGATGGCTTCGAAAACTACGATTTTGTGATCGGCGGACTGGCCTATGACGTCAGCCCAGACGCCATCCAGGAGTTCAATGTTGTCACCACACGCTTCACAGCCGAGCAAGCGCGCTCGATGGGCGCGCTCATTAATATTGTGGAGCGGGCAGGCACGAACACTCTTCACGGGTCAGGATTCTTTTTCTTTCGCAACCAGAGTCTCAGTGCTCTCGATTTCTTCCAGACCAAACAGAGTGACTTTCACCGCTATGAATCAGGGGGAACCCTTGGTGGGCCAGTCAAGAAAGACAAGTTCTTCCTGTTCGGCGCCTTTGAGGACCACCACGAACTGGACACCGGGATTGTAAACACCAACGGACAATATCCCCAGTTCGAAGGCAACTTTCCGTTACCGTTTCGCAGGGATTTTGTTACCACGAAGGCAGATTACATCATTAACAAAAGCCATAGCCTGTCTTTCAGGTTCAATCTGGATGACTTCAATGCGGCTGAGAATGTAGGCGGAATCCGCGCTCACTCCAATGGCCGCAACGACATTACTCGAACCAGTTCTAACGCTGGCAACGAGACGTGGGTCATTTCGCCAAACAAAATAAACACTGTTGGCTTCCAGTATTTCCATTTCAATAATCTATTGAAATCGTTCTCTCCCCCGAGTCCGCAGTTTACCCGGCCAGATCTGATCATCGGTGAGCGGACCGGCGACCCACAGGGAACAACGGAAAGCCGTTCGCAGTTGCGTGATGATTTCGTGTGGTCCAAGGGGCGGCACAGTGTGAAATTCGGTGGCGAATTTCAACACGTCAATGGCTCAGCTTTCATTGACTTTGCCACCCACGGGCAGTTCATCTTTTTCACGGACGCCCCGCTAGATGCTCCCGATGCCGACATACTGGTGCAAAGCGCGTGCAATACCCCGGGATGCCAGATGGGAGACTTGGCCAGCCAGATTCTGGGTTTCTATGTTCACGATGATTGGAAAGTGCTTCCCAATCTGACCATCAATGCGGGACTGCGATGGGACTACTTCAGCAACGAGAACAACAAGAATTTCGACGGCATTCTGGGCTTGCTTGCGCCTCCGGGAAGCCGTCATTCCAACAAGAAAAACTTTTCGCCCCGTATTGGCTTCGCCTACGATCCGTTCAAGAAGGGCAAGTTCGTCATCCGCGGCGGTTATGGCATCTATTACGCCAACATCAACCTTCTCGATGGCATCGTGGAGCGGGGGTTTGACGGCAGGAACATTGGCTTCCGAGTGTTCTTCGATCCCGGAGCAATCAACATTGCCGATCCTTTTCCAGGTTTGACCGCGCAACAGATTCACGACCAATTCTTCGGGCCGCCGCAAGATCCTCTAGGCGCACTCGACAACCACTTGACTACCCCATACGTTCAGTACTGGTCCGGTGGCTTTCAGTGGGAGCTGAGCAAGGGGCTCGTGCTCAGCATGGACGGGGTCCATTCCCTGGGTCTCAAGGGAATCCTTTCGAGAGACATTAACGTCGATCCCGCATTCAACATCGCCGTGCCGGCGGCGCCATTGTGTCAGCAGTTTGGCATGGCGGTGTGCAGTCAGTTTGGGGCAACGACCTGGATCAGCAACGGCGATACTTTGAAGTACAACGCCTTCGTCGTCGCCTTGAACAAGAGTTTGGCGCGGCGGCTGCAGCTCAACACGTCCTACACGTTGTCTAACGCAGAAAATCTCTACAACGAGAGCGTGGGTTCTGGTGGAGACAACCTTTCCAACCCGTTCAACTACCAGGCGGACCGTGGACCCGCTGTCACTGACCAGCGGCACCGCTTCATCTTCAGCGCGATCGTCGACCCCAGCCGCTTGCCTCCATTTTTCGGCAACGGATGGGAGATCGCCCTGATTTCGAGCTACAACACGCCGCTCCCCTACGACATTACCGCCGGTACCCAGTCCGACGGGATTACCCCCCTGCGCCCAGCGGGAATTCAACGCAACAACGGCAATCGCGGATCGCAGTCGGCCTTACTGGCGGACATCAATGCTTATCGCGCAGGTCAGGGTTTGCCTCTCATCAACCGGCAACTGACGCCCAACGACCTGAACTTCCGTTCCACAGACCTACGGCTCAGCCGGACGATTCCGCTCGGGGAGCGCTTCCGGCTTCGCTTGCAGGGTGAGGTGTTCAACCTCCTCAATTCTCCAAACTTTATCTCCAACAGCGGTCACGCCGGGTTCGGCGTGAGTGGAATCGTGGGAGACGCGAACTCCTCGTCTGTTGGCTTGCCGACTTCCACACCGGGCGTACTCGGCGTTGGAGGTCCGAGAGCGTTCCAGTTGTCGGTGAGGGCTACGTTCTGACGATATCCGAGAGCGGCGGCTACGTTGTGACTCGGGGCCGCCGTTCTTTGTGTTAGGCAAGGACGCTGCGGAAATCCAGCAATAATTCCGTCCGAATGAATAGGTGGCTATGCCTAGACAATTTCTGCTCTTGTTCCTGCTGACAGCGGCCACCATGGTATCCGCCGGCACCAGGAAAACTTCTCCTACCATAATCGACCTTACCGACACGATCCGTGTCGGTATGGTGGAAGACTCAATCGGTGATGCGGCGATGAAGGCGTTTGGAATTGACGAAGTCTCCACGAATTCCGAGATGACCTTCCAAAAAACAACTGGGAGGTCTACCCGGATTTGCCTTTCCAGTCAGATTGGGACCCACATGGACGCCGGGGCACATGCCGATCCCGATGGTTGGCCGGCCAATGAGGCTCCCATGGATCACCTGATTGTTCCAGGCGTCGTTGTGGACGTTCGTGCCAAGACGGACGATGAAGGCATCACGCCGGCCGACCTTGAAAAGTACGACATCCGGCCTGGGGACGCGGTGCTCTTCCTGTTCACCTATGCCAAGCCCAAGCCAGGCGCCATGTTTTCGCAATCCTTCGTCACTGAAGAGGCCGCCGAATGGCTAGTAAAGCATGGGGTACGATGCGTGGGCAGCAACACGCCGGGCTTGGAGGACCATAAACGTGGTGCGCGCGAGCACTGGATGGATCCGGCAAACCAGAAGCAGGCATGGCCGGTTCATAAGATCTTGCTCCGGCGTCGCATCCCGATCGTAGAGGGTCTCACGAATCTCGACAAACTGGTCGGGAAGAAATTCCAGTTTATTGGACTTCCACTGAAGATCGAGGGAATCGACGGCGCCCCGGTGCGTGCGCTGGCTGTGCTTGAGTAAGAGTCCAACTAGAGCAATCGCTGTCAACCGGCAGCAAGGGATCCATGCCCATTCGGCTTGCTGAAAAACGAAGTGGCACAGCCTTCCTAGTGGTTTTCTGGGTTGTCGCAGAGCTTGTGGCCTCGTGCGGTGCACAGGACGCTCTCATCCAGGCAGGGCATCTAGTGGATCCGGCCAGTAACACCGTGGTCGCCCACCACTCCATCCTGGTTCACGCGGGCAAGATCGCCGCTGTCGGCGAGAACCTCAAGGTTCCTGAAGGCGTTGAGGTCATCGATCTCTCTGATGCCTGGGTCCTTCCCGGCTTAGGCGACGCCCACCAGCACATCACTATGGACTTCCCGCCAGCCTCGCCAAAGGGCTCGACTTGGGAGGCCCTTCGATTGAATCAGAGCACGGCGGAGCGCACGCTTCGCGGACTGCGGAACGCCGCCGCGCTGCTTGCGGCCGGGTTCACGATGATCCGCGATGTGGGCAACGCGGCCGAGTACGCCGACACCGAAGTGCGTCGGGCGATCGAAGGCGGCTGGTTCCCAGGTCCCACCATGCTCAATGCAGGAAAGATCATCACGCCTTTCGGGGGACAGGATCCCGGAGCCGCCCCGGAGCGGGGGACATGGTGGCACGACGAATACATCGACGCGGACAGCGTCGAGCAAATTCGAGCGGCAGTTCGTCGCAACATTTATTACGGAGCTACGGTTATCAAGCTGGCAGCGGACTCGAACGTGTATCACTTCACCGAAGAGCAGGTCCGCGCCGCTGTAGACGAAGCACACCGGGCCGGCTTGACCGTCGCCGCCCACGTTTATGGTGGCGAGGCGGCCCGCAATGTCATTCTTGGCGGAGTGGACTCCGTCGAACACGGCTACGACTTCACCGATGAACTGCTTGATCTAATGAAGCAAAAGGGTACGTATCTGGTAGCAACCGAGATGCCGGCCCAGAACGCGATGATGCTATTTGGCGATATAGGCATGGCCGCGAAGACATTTCGCGAACGTAGCCTGCAACGGCTGCAGCGGGCCTACCGGCACGGCGTCAAGATGGCTTTCGGCACCGACGCCACTCTCGATCTCGCCGACAGCACGCGGGCGAACCAGATTCTGCAGCAGGCGGAAATCTGGCAGGAAGCAGGTCTTCCACCTGCATTCATCTTGAAATGCATGACCGTGAACGTCGCTGATCTGATGGGACTGGGAAAGTCCCGAGGCGAAATTCGCACGAGATTTGCCGCTGACATCATTGCGACAACGGCGAATCCTCTGGAGAACATTGCCGCGCTGTGGAAGGTAAATTTCGTCATGAAGGACGGGAAAGTGGTTCGTGACTCGCGGGCGACGGCACCGCACTGACGTGGTGAGGCAATGCTGTTTGCCCGGCAGGTTTTTAACGTGGCAGGAGCGCGAACGCTTATTGTCAGGAATACAGCGGTTTTCTAGATCGGAAGGAGAAACGATGAAGGCTCGCAGGTTAACTCGCATGCTGCTGCCAGTTTTTGTGCTGATGTTGAGTATGGGCGCCCCCGCGCAGCAACAGGCTGCTCCGGTGGCGCCACTTGACCAGCCGGGACACATATTCACTGTCACGATGCTGAAGATCGAGCCGAGCCGGGTAAGCGAATTCCTGGATTTTTGGCAGAAGGAGTTTGTCCCTCTGGAAAAGAACATTCCGGAAATTCTGAGCTCGAAGATTCTCCAACATCGCTGGGGACCTTCGGATTACATGGTATTCGTCATTCATGAATACAAGGACCTGGCAAGCATTGAAAAAGCCCAAAAGCAGCAGGAAGGGGCCATTCAGCGCGCTTCCGCCACAGATCCACAGGCAGCCGAGGCTTTCAAAAAGTTCCAGACCTTTGTTCCCGGACATGTGGATTACATTTTGTTTGCTCCTGACCGCGTTCGCAAGTATGGCACGCAGGAATAAATGCTTCTCCTCGTATGCGTTTGGATTTCGCACATAGTTAGTTGAGTTGGGGGATTCTCGATGAACGCAAAACTGCGATACGCAACAACCGGACTCCTGGCGTGCATACTGTCTGCGCCTGCCCTGGCGCAGCAGCCTCGAACTCACATCGTCAAGACCGGCCCTGACACTGTCGAGTGGGGATACTACGATGCTTCAAAGAAACCGGTTGCAGTGATTGATTCTGGCGACATTGTGCAGATTGAGAGCCCGCTGGCCGGTTCGCGAGAGATGGAAACCTTTGGAATCGCGGATTTGATTACGCCCGAAATGCGCGCTCTCGAAGCCGGAGTGTCCAACAGCGACAAGGGACCTGGGGCCAACATCCTTGTGGGCCCAGTTTACGTGAATGGAGCCGAACCCGGGGATGTCCTCGAGGTGAGGATTCTGACGCTCGAACCGATTGACAACTACGGTGTGAACCTGTTCGTCCAGGGGCATGGAGCACTCTCTGACGATCTCCCGCGCATGAGAGTGAAAACTATTCCCTTGGATAAAGCACGCAATGTCGCGTTGTTTGCGCCAGGCATCGAGCTTCCGATAAGACCGTTTTTCGGTACCATGGCAGTCGCTCCTCCTCTCATGCTCGGCAGGATCGGTGATTCACCTCCGGATTACTATGCCGGAAATCTCGACAATAAGGACTTGGTTGCCGGCACGACTTTGTACATCCCTGTGCAGGTTAAGGGCGCACTCTTCAGCGCCGGAGATGGGCACGCTGGGCAAGGCGACGGAGAAGTGGATGGCACTGCCAATGAAGTCGCCTTGCGAGGAAAGCTCCAACTCATGGTCCGCAAAGACTTGCACTTCCAGTGGCCGCGGGCGGAGACGTCCGATTACTACATGACCATGGGCTTCAGCCCTGATCTCAATCGGGCCGTGGTGCAGGCCGTGCGCGAGATGGTTGACTTTCTGTCAACGAAGTATCATCTGCGCCAGGAGGATGCTTACATGTTGACCAGCATGGCCGCCGATCTGCACGTGACCCAGGTCGTGGACGGGACCAAAGGAATTCACGCCATGATCCCAAAGAAGATTTTCCTTCAGCACTGAGCTATAGGACCGAGATTCCGTTTATCCGTGACTAGGCTTGCCGGTCGACGCTTGATCTTGCTTTACCACACAATTAAGGAGGTATCCCCTTGTGAAATCACGACTGTCCTGCCGTTCGCAGCTAATTCTGGCCGTACTGCCTTTTTCCTTGATCGTGGTCGTCATGTCGTCAGCCCAGGAACTGCTTTCCCGTGATGCCTACCGCTTGATCAAAGAGAGTGCTTCCGGCGAGTTACCGTTCGCAGACTTTCGCAACATCGTACGGTTCTCAGGGTACGCTCCTTCTCCGGGATCAGATCAAGTCGCTGAATACCTCGCTGGCCGCGCGAATGCAATGGGGATGAGCAATGTCCAGATTGAAAAATATCCTGCCGACGGCAAGAGCTATAGTTGGGCTTTCAGGACCGAGCCGTCATGGGAAGGTCGTGAGGCCGAACTCTCGATAGTGAAACCGGATTCGGAGTTGCTTGCGAGTTTCAGCTCGAGCAAGACGTTTTTGGCGCGCCAAAGCCGCGATGCCGATGTGACGGCGGCCTTGGTCGATGTCGGCGACGGCACCCGTGCGCAAGACTACGACGGCAAGAACGTTGAAGGACGTCTCGTTCTTGCGACCGGAGGTCTGCCAACAGTGACTCGGCATGCGGTATGGGACCGTAAAGCCGCTGGCGTTGTCTATTATCGGACGGCCAACGCGATTGACTACCCGGACCTTATTAGCTCCCTAGAATTCTCGCCGTGGTACGGGCCCGATGGCGAGAATGCGCCCTTCGCATTCTCACTGTCATATCGGGTAGGAAATCGGCTGCGCGACCAGTTGGCCACGGGAGAAAAGCTCATACTCCGCGCCCACGTGCGAGCAGATGTTGGAACAGGCAACTATAACGTGGTTCGGGCGGAGATTCCTGGTACTAACCCCGCGCTTTCGGCGGTGCTGGTTTACGCTCACGATAATAGCCGGAACACGGGAGGCGCCAACAACCTTACCGGCGTCGGCTGCAACCTGGAAGTGGCGCGGGTCCTTGCCACGCTGATCGCTCAGGGCAAACTGCCGCGTCCACTCCGTACCATACGTTTCATGTGGGGGCCGGAACATTACGGCATCACTGAACATTTTCGGGGCCATCCGGATGATGTAGCAAGAATCGAGGCGATGGTGAATGTGGACATGATCGGTTACAGCCAAAGCCGGGCCGGGGCCGTGTTTCACCTGTACCGCACGCCTTGGTCACATCCATCATTTATGAATGACGTGGTTCAGGAGTTCGTGGAACGCATCGGCGCCGAGAACACAATCTCCATCCGCAACGCTCATTTTCTCGCGGCACGGCAGACCGAAGGATTTCTCGACCCATTGTTTGCGCCCACCGGAAGCCGCGAGCAGTTTCATTACAACATCGAGGAGTTCTGGGGGCCGAGCGACCACGAAGATGCTAGCGACGGCAGCATCGGGTTGGCGGCGGTCCTGCTCAACGATTTCCCCGATGTATTTCTAGGAACCCAAGATGACCGGCCGGAGTTGGCGGGAGATCCGACGCAGATGCGTCGCGGCGTCGCACTGGTCGCCAGTTCCGTCTATGCACTAGCGACCGCGGACGCTGCCAACGCCCAGGCGCTCGTCCATAACTCTGCTACCAAGGCCGAGGCGCGGCTCGCGAAAGATGCGGCGCGGGCATTCGCAATGGTAGATGGCGCAAAGCCTGAGGCGCTAAGCGCTGCACATGAAGAGGCGCGCAATATGATCCGCCATGCATACGCTCGCGAAGTGGCTTCGTTGACCAGTGCGAAGGAGGTGATTGGTAACGCGGCATTCCGGGCGTTGGCAGATCCCGTCATCGCCGACTGGAAGGCGCGCGAGCAACGCGCTCTGGAACAGATCGAACAGGCCGCAGCAGCCACCGCCCGCCGTCCTGGTGTTGCCAATTCTAAATCGGCGGCCTCGTCTGCCGACAAGAAATTTGCTGTTGAGATTCCGGTACGAGATCCGCAGATTCGTGGCCCCGTGAATTTTTTCCGGACCGAATACGGTCGTTGGTGGCTGATCGAGAAGACTGGAGATGAGCACTTCGAACAGCAGGTCCCCCTGTCAAAGTATGGGCACTACACGTTGTACGAAGCCCTTAATCTCGTTGACGGCAAGAGAAGTGTGGCGGATATCCGCGATTTCATCAGCGCCGAATACGAGCCAGTAAATGTTCAAGATGTGGACCAGTACTTTCGCTTCCTTGAATCTGTCGGCGTTGTCCACATGAAAAAGACTGGGGCAACGAGCGGTGAGTAGCGGCTATACGGAGAGACTCGGCAAGAGCGCATCGGCGTGCGGGACGCCTGGAGATTTTCATGTTAGCGACCAAACCTGAAGCTGCCACCACCTTTCCGATCAGCTGGGTGCGCGAACAATTTCCGGCTTTGCACGGTGAGCCTCGAACCGTGTTCTTCGACAATGGCGCGGGCGCTCAGGTCCCGCAGCGGGTGCTGGATGCTGTCCATGATCATTTGCTCAGTCGAAATGCCCAGCGTGGAGGCCGATACCGTCAATCCAAGGAAGTTGATACGGTCCTCAGCAAGGCGCGTGAGAGCGTGGCCACCTTCCTGAATGCGAGAGAACCGGAAGAGATAGCTTTTGGCATGAATGCTACCTCTTTCATGCGTCTCATAAGCCTGGCGATCGGATACGCACTTGGGCAGCGGCGCGAGATTGTCATTACAGACTTGGATCACGAGGCGAACATTGCCACCTGGCTGGCCCTCGAGCACGCGGGAGCATCCATCCGCTGGTGGAAAGTTCGCCGGGATGGTGCCCTCTACGTCGAGGATCTTGAACAGATACTCACGCCGAATACTCGGCTCGTGGCTTGCACCATGGCTTCGAACGCGATTGGTTCCGTGCTAGGCATCCGCGCGATTGCGGAGCGAACACACTCCGTCGGAGCCGAACTTTTTGTTGATGCAGTTCATTTTGGCCCCCACGGACTAATTGATGTGCAGGAACTAGAGTGCGATTATCTGGTCTGCTCCGGCTACAAGATTTTTGGCCCTCACATGGGCTTCCTGTGGGGAAGGCGGGCGGCGCTGGATGCGTTACCTACATTCCGTGAGGATTTCATTCCCGACACGGCGCCGGCAAAATATGAGATTGGTACCTATGTCTATGAGAATGTTGCCGGCATGCAGGCAGCGATTTCCTACCTTGGGGAACTGGGCAAGCGTGTAAAAAATGGCACCGGCAGTGCCGGCGGAAGATCCGCGCTTACTGCGGCCATGCATGCCATTCGTGAATACGAAATCCGGCTTTCGAGCGCGTTGCTCGCGGGGATGGCGAAAATCGCCAACATTACCGTGTACGGGCGCAACAAGCCGTCGGACGCAGATTCGCGAGTTCCCACGGTGTGCTTCAACGTTGGCAACGTCCGTCCCCAAGCTGTTACCGAAAGACTGGCAGCGCGTGGCATAGCAGTGAGAGATGGCCATATGTATTCCCCTCGTCTGATGCGTCGCTTGGGACTTTCAGATACGTCGGGGGCCGTACGGGCATCGTTGGTGCACTACAACACGATCGAAGAAATCGACTCGCTGCTCCACGAATTGCAAAACATCGTTAGTGCCAGATAGTCTGCCGGCAAAGAGACTTCCGAAGATGGCTGACAGCAAAGGCATTGCCGCGTTCGCCAAGAGTGTGGAATCGGATTATTCGCCGGAGGCGGGGCTTCACCGTCGGCTGACCGAACGGCAACTTTCCATGATCGCCATCGGCGGCGCCATTGGAGTGGGCTTGTTCTTAGGCACCAGCATCAGCATCAGCCTTGCGGGTCCCGGTCTTATCGTTACCTATTTGTTAGGAGCAGTGATCGCGGTGGTGGTGGCTTACGTGATTGCCGAGATGGCCGTGGTCCATCCTGCGGCGGGTTCATTCGGTGTCTATGCGGAAAAGTACCTGCACCCTTGGGCAGGCTTTGCGGTGCGCGCCACTTATGGCATCGTGCAAGTTATTGCCATCGGCGCGGAGGTTACGGCTGTAGCCATTTATTTTGCATTTTGGTTTCCCGCGGTCCCTCAGTGGATATGGGTCGGTATCGCTTCGGTCTTCCTGGTGACGCTGAACGCACTGCAAGTCAACCGCTTTGGAGAGTTTGAGTACTGGTTCGCGCTGATCAAGTTCGTGGCCATCGTATG
>Ga0137386_10000904_pt1 | contig 17918 bp, 33 predicted proteins | sample SagtaG_4_FD_104910 | JGI IMG/M metagenome (GOLD analysis project Ga0137386, IMG submission 104910) | Vadose zone soil microbial communities from Sagehorn Ranch, Mendocino, California, USA - Sage2_R_100_16 metaG | ecosystem: Environmental > Terrestrial > Soil > Vadose zone | place: USA... | reverse complement strand
GTTTCTCAGCATTCCTTGCTTTCATCGCTTCAATGTTGCGCTGGTTGCGCTCCTGGTCTATCACAAATGGTTGTGCTGTTTTGCCATTCGTCTTTGGTATTGGCTCTTTCGCACTCAAGTTCGGCAGCCAGCCGTAGAACTTCAACACGGTGAAGTTCTTACACTGGTATGTATCCATCGCTCTCAATCCCTCACGTAGCGCCTCGTCGCTTATATCGTCGGCTATAAGACATTTCATGCCCTCTTTGTTCTCGTACATCTCGCGCTGCCTGGATGTGTATTTCGTGCCACGTCCCAACTCGATGATAGCCCATAGCTCTTTCTCGCGCCGTTCTGCTTGCGCCTTGATCTGACGGGCTGTCATCGCCATCGCGCCCTGCTGCACACTGGGGGGGAGTTCAGTCGGTGCAGCAGGGCTGGCGCGTCCCTCAGTCGAAATAGTCTGCTCTAATCGGGCATGTCCGGCAGTTCCGGCGCTGTCGCTATGACTATGATTAGCAAGATCGCGCTTGCTGCCAGGTATATCGTTATGATCAGTCCCATCGTCGTGTTGTCCTTTCGCTATGGCTGGCATCTTCACCGTCTCTTCTTCCGAGAGCGATTGACTATGAGAAGAAATACTGATAGCTGGATGCCGTGGGTTGGTTTCCCGTTTTTCCACTCTTTTCATTTCCAGATTGATAAGTGGGTGTGCGGTGCGATCTTCCGCAGAAGTCGCACTACCCTCTTTCTCATCTGTCTTATGAGAAATATCATCTTTATTATCTATATTATTGTCCGTACTTTCGCACCCTGGGGGGTCTGTTTTCGGGTGTTCAGGGTATGATATCGGGGTTCTAGGGTTTGAAATCGCGTCATCAGGGTATGATATCGCACCCTGATAATGTGGGGGTCTGAATTCGTACCCTGCTAGAATGACTTGAGCCTGGAGCTTTAAGTGTGCCTGTATGCGTTCTTGTTCAAGCCAGATATGAGGTCTGTCGTTCCTTTTCTCCTGGCTGTAGCCAATGTAACCGATCTCGAGCAAATAAGAGAGTGAATTCCGAACAGTGCTTTCACCAAAGGTGTAGTACATCAAGCGCACGAGCACACCGTTAGAGAGTTCAATCGGATAGCGTTCAGGCTCTTTGGGTTTGGCTAGACCTTTCTCCTCTGCTTTCATGGTCTTGAGTTTCCATTCAGCTTTGGCGTGGTCGGTAAGCGTTTCGAGCAGGCGCAATATCTTTGCCATGCATTCCTGGTTTGGCTCTTTCTTGCGCATCTCTTTGTATTCCTCGCGGCTGTACTGACATATTCCCATGAAATCGGCCCGTACTTGGATGTGACGGCTATCATAATGCGTTAAGCATCCATTGGTGATTTCGCTTGTGTCGCTCATAACATACCTGTCTATCTATAAAAAGCACGATGAGGCTTGACATTGCCCTGCATCGTGCATAAAATTACAAACAGGCAACGTCTGCATAGGAATGCTATCGAACTTGTTGCATCGGCTAGATAGTATTCCAGGCGTTGCTGGCAGAATAGCCAGCGTCTTTACTTGCTTTCTTCTGGTTTGTCGGTTCTGCGAGCCTCCACAAATCGCTTGAAGTCCTCTACAGGAATACGATAGACTCCCCCAACGGAAATAGCCGTCAGTTCCTTGCGCTTGATGTAGCGCCTCACCGTCTCGACTGAGACTCGTAGTTCCTTTGCTACCTCCTCTACCGTGTAGTATGTAGCCATGTCTAACATCGTAGCCTCCTTTCACTGAGAGGTACAGATTAATAATACTATAGCGTGACTGATAAGTCAAGTGTTGATAGGCGTTGTTAGGTGTATTCACGCTGCACCCTCTATCCGTTGGTAATGCTTGACTCGCCTTCGAAGATCGTCACAGGTATGGCAGCCGAAACGCCGCTGGTAGTCGGCACACAGCGCGCGATGGGCGGTGAGTTGGCGCATGAGTTGGGCGAGGCGATAGCGTGCGTACCAGTGATAGGTCATGGCCTTGCCTCTTCTTTCACAGCTACCGCCGTGAGTCGGGTGTTTTTGAATTGCTTGAAGCCTGCCTGGATAAACAGGTTCTTGGCGTCTCTGCGATAGGACGCGTAGATAAGGCGTGTAGGCCCATGTTGGCGTCGGTTCCAACTGCTGTAGCCGAGCGTAAGCTCGCGCACTTCCCATAGCTTCTCACCTTGCTGTTGATTGTCTCCACTCATGGCGCCTCCTCTAGCAAAGGCCGGGGGTCCGCTTTGCCGAAATACTTATTGACGAACTTGCCATGCTCCCAACGCCTCCCACGCCAGTATCCGCTATACTGGTTGATCGTCATAGGATAACCATCTACCATGTAATGCACCTGGCTATTCACCTGGGGCATCTGTGACAGCGTGCGAGAATTGACAAGATCTTGACAGTTCGGACATCGCTCCGGCCATGTCACGAACACTTCACGGTCTTTGCCTGCATTCTGTCGCCGTGTGGCACTATCGCGTCTCACAGCTTGTAACATTGTGTGACCACAAGAGTAATGCTTGGTGATGTAGATGTGTTCATAGTAGCCGTCAGGGATATCTATACTCATGCTGCACCGTCTTCCTTACGCTCCTGTCTTGCCCGCTCCGTGTTCTGTATCGCCACTTCAACGCGCCTACACTCCTCACACACAGCCCGCGCATGGCCGTTGATGACGACCGTCGTGGTTGCCTCACGGTCGCAGTCCGGCTTGTAGATGCAGGCGAGGCGACGCGGCCAGGGGAAAGGCTCAGCTTGTTGGGGCGTCATGTGTTCGCCTCCTGTGTCCTCTTGACCAGCTCCTCTGCTTTCTTTACCGCCACACCTTTCAGCCACATGCAGAACTCGCGCTCTGTATCGCTCTGTGCAGAATAGGAGAGATGTTGAGCGGTGTGCGAAAAGCTGTTATAGGCATATCGATCATAGGCACTACAGCCTTTAGGAGCGCCTTCGATGATATCGCGTTGGAGTTTCAGCACATCTTTTCTCATTGATTTTCCTCTTCCATACGTGCTATTAGCTCCTCTGCCGTAACCCCTAGCAGTTGCGCCAGGAGTGCAGCCAACGCCATATCGTAGCCATGCTGCATGTATGGCGAGACGGTAGGCGTGGCAACGCGCATGGTAGCGTTCTCGTCAACGGTCGTTGCGGGCATAAGCTGAGTGACTTCCTTGGTGATATCGGCTTCGATCATATGCGTATCTGTCATAGTCTATGCCCTGCTTTCACTGTAACTTCGTGGGTGCCATCGGTGTACTTTGCTACAAGGTCGTGAGATGGCACTTCCAGGTATTCGCTTGCAATCTGTATGGCGTCAGCCATCGTCCAGGCGCTAATGGTCATCCTGTATTCTTTGGGGTCGTCGGTATCGGCGTTCTCGTAGTAGATGTCAAAGGTATTCATGCGACACGCCCTCCTCGAAATATCTTCCGTGTGTAGTAGTGGAGCCTGATGAGACGCAGAAGGTCGCGAAAATGCTCATCGCAGATATAGCGTTCTTCGCCTTCTGTGGTGGTGAAATAGTCCGTGGTTTGTACCTGGCACCTTACGCCGTCTTGCATCGCTTCGCACGTTGAAAGCACATAGCGTGTTGATGTGCTAAAACGGGGAGCCTCATCCGTTTTACCGATGTAGGTAGTGTTCGCGCGTGGTATACTGTTATCATGCGTAAGCATTAAACAACTCCTTTCGAGTTGTGACTAGCCTCTACCCTGACGCTTACATTTGTCTTATCCTTACGGATGTGCTACACTGTAAGCAAAGGTCGAGGTGGACTCGCTAACCTGGATGCTAAGTCGCCAAACTGTAAGCGTCCAGGTTCTTTCTTTTCTACTGTCTATTTCGCCAATCAGGGTCAGCATAAAGCATTTCAGGCTTTTTATCCGTAGGTCTATCGCCTAGTCCCATGTTTCGGGCTTCAGTGCATTCACGGCACCCGCAATATGACCCGTCTTTATACCTATGCGGTAATCCACGCTGAATGTATTCTTCCCTTTTGCTTTCTATCATGGATTATCCCCTTCATTTTTCAGCCTTATTGACTGCTGCTAGACTCTCTCTGAGTTTCCATGTATACTATTCCTTGTCTACTTTTGCTATGTGCAGTTATCTTGAAGCCAGACTTCCGACAGCCTCCCAAGGCAGCACTTCACACTTTTGGGCTACTTCTCCTGGTCTTTACGCTTGATCTGTTTACGCGTCATGAAGGCGTCAAGATCAGATTCACGTATCCGGTATTCTCTCCCCAATCGACTTGCAATCAACTCCCCGTCAGTAATCCACTTGATAACCGTCTTACGATGGAAACCAAGCAGTTTGGCGATCTGGTCAGCCGTGAAGATACGTTCCTCGATCATGGTGTACGCGCTTATCATGCGCCCTCCCTATGGCAATAAATGGCAATTTACGACACTTGACGGAATAAGTGTACCATACTCTTCTCAGGAATGTCAACAAGCGAGCGCAGTTTATGTCAATTCTTTATGCTTTCTTTATGTGGCTTGCTCATTGTATACCAGTGTACCATGGAGAAAAACACATAAAACTGGTGGAAATGGTTAAGAAATCCGTGAAAACGTTGCGATTTGCGCGTCATTATATCTAGGTCATCAGGTTCCAAGGATAGTTCTCTTTTGCTAGTTGCTCCAATGTTTCGCGCTCCTGCTCAAGCCATGCCAGCAAAGAAAGCGCCTGTTGTGGTGTAAGGCGAATGCCTGGCTCATGAGCGTCATCCCTAATCGCTATACCCCGAACGAACTTATTTTCCCCACCGAGCCATACATCATCGTCAAATGCGACATATGCATCATTCGCTGTTCGCTCGTCATCGCCGAGTGCGCCATCATGTTTCATCGCACATATACCACAGTGATACCACGCCGAAACATGCTGACTTTCTCAAGTGGTGATTGACTCTGCACGCGCCAGCCTTGCTTAGCCAGCTTCCTGGCGTCGTGCTGGAACTTCTTCACCGCCGAGTAAGACGGCCAGCCAGCCTTGTACACCTTGACCATTTGCTCCGGTGGGCGTTGTGGCTGTTGATATGGGTACTGTTGTGGTTGTCGTTGTTGATATGGGTTCATTGTACGTGTCCTTTCTACTATGTTATACTGTACATGTGCATATGCGCCAGGTGCTTGAGCGTTGGTCAATCGTTCATCATTCTCACCTGGCGCGGGCCTCACGCCGCTTCGGTGTCCATTCTCCTTGCGCGTATCCTGATAGCTTCAACGTTCCTGCGATTATAGACGTTCGTTCTCCCGTCGAGCTTCTTCCATCCAATCCGGCCTTTATGCGCAATCAAGCGTACATAGTCGGCTGATATAGGATGACCGCTATTCTCGCTAATGATACGCCTCGCTTCCTGGACGGTGATCCACTCTTCTTTTACCATCGGCAGCTACCTCCTTGTAAATTTGCTACTTCCAAGTGTATACGACAATCATATAAAAGTCAATACGTCTGACGAATATTTATGAGTTGCTGAAAACTCGTCAAAAATAGCCTAAAAACACTTGACAAATATACGACAGTCGTATATACTACATACATAGAATGAAGTTTAGTTAAGGGGATTTGAAATGAGCGACAATTTCTTTGTCCAGCATCCAGAGGTTATGGAATATATCATGAAGCATGAGGCGGCAGCAAGGGAAATCGAACAGGAGCAGAGAGTCGTCCGTCACGCGAATGGCAAGTATTACCCACAGCAATATATCATCGGAACACATGGACTTGACTGGTACTACTTCCCTGAATATAAAGGCTACAAGACAGAACGCGGCGCAATCAATGCCCTGCCTCAGAGGGGAACGAAATGATCAACCAGATCGAAGTCGCAAGCCGCAGCCGCCAGAACGTCACACACAAGCTGTACCTGGATGAGCAAGGCAAGGCGATAGGGTGCAGTTGCGAATTCAGGCAATGGCATCAATGGACACCATGCCGGCACATGGAAGAGTACAATGCAGCAGCCGAGGGTATTCGAGAGATCGATGCGTATCGAGCAAAGCAGGAAGATGATCTTCATAGCGAATATGAGGGTTGCGATTTTTGCGGGCGCAATCACACGTCGTGGAATTGTCCATTTTAGCATAAGGAGTTTGAGATGAGTATAGGATACCAACCAAACGGCAGCAATTATCACGATCATCGCTGCAATTGCCCTGGGTGCAATTATGATGGGCCAGAGCCTACAGATCAGGAAGTATTAGAAATGGTTTGGAGTGACCTGCAAGCGGTGCCGTCGTATGTCGAGCAGCAAGCGGCTGCCTGGGCTGCTGAATTAGCATTGGAGGTAGAAATTTCATGAACTATCGTATTATGGTACAGCGCGCGCATGACAAGGAGCGGTTTAGCACGACGAAAGAAACCGATGCTGCTATCATGGATATCGCGCGCAGAGCTGAACAGCGGCGCGTAGAGCAAGAGCAGCCGGACAAGGTAGAAGTCGCCATAGGTAGGCGCAAGACCGCCACGTTCTACCGTGAGACGGGTGAGGTATTGCTTGAAAGCGATCTGAGCGCGTTCTACCTGGACAGGGACGAGGCGTATCGTTTATTATCGTTGTTAGAGGCAGAGTTCAAAGGAGTATAATCGTGGAGCAAGCAGTCGTAGAGTATCAGGAACCTGTGAGGCGTTTCAATCCCAACGATCACATTATGCAAATCCCTAACAAGGGGGGCAAAAGTGACTACTTGCCTGTACAATGGAGGCTAGTGTGGTTTCGCGAACTGTGTCCGCAAGGCACCATTGAAACGCAAGAGATCGTTGTTGATCTGATGACAGAATTTGAAGGCGAGGCGTATGTGTGGAATCAGGACAAGAAGCGTAGCGAGAAAGTGTTGAAGCGTGCTCCTGGGTATGCTCGTTTTCGTGCTATTGTCCATGATGGTAAAGGAGGATTTGCTACAGCCACGAAGACAGAGAAAGGCGTTGATTTCCCTGACTTTGTTGAGAAAGCAGAAACGGGCGCTGTAGGCCGAGCATTGGCTATGCTCGGCTATGGCACGCAATTCGCTGAGATGGAGCTTTCCGAAGAGGAGAGAATTGTCGATGCTCCTGTTGAGCGCAAGCCCGCCAAATCATATCAGGAACGCAAACCATTTGTAGAGGGAAGCGTATCAGTCAAGGAGGAGCCAAACATGGCTACCGTTCAGCAACTAGCAAGTATCCGTAAACTCTTGCAGCATCTTGAAAAGCCTGAGCCTGAAGATCAGGATAAGATGACTTACCTCGATGCGAAGACAACAATCGTTGCTCTGGCTAATGAGTACAAAGAGTCGAGAGAACAAAAGCCCGTCCAGGTGACCAACTCGCTCAATGCACCAATGGCGTTTGAGTTGCAACGGCTGTTCAAGGGCATCAATCAGTCCATTGAGACGGCGCAGAAGCTGACGTTCAAGGGCGCGATTAAGCCGCTCGACAACCTGACACCGGAAGAGTGCATGGCACTCAAGAAGACATATGACGGGTGGAAGAAGACATACGACGAGCGGCAAAAGTCAGCATAGGAGGCACAATGACCATAGAAGAATTTAAGCTCCGGCTAAAAGAAGAGGGGCTTGTTGCGAAAAAGCGTGCGAAGTTGGAGGTATTCGACATTCACGGCGACACGAATGTCTACCGACCTGTCTACTATACTGAAATTCATCCCCTGCTCAGCCAGGCGGATATAAAGGCTCTCTTAGAGGATAAGCGTATAGAAGAGTAGCAGCCCAAAAATGAAAAAGCTAGATCAGAGAGTGTACTTTTCTCTGTCTGGCTCCTCCTCGGTGGCTCACTTTGACTTGTGAAGGACGGCTCCTGTCTGTGTGAGTCTGCAATCAGTCCTTCGGCTCCTGGCCCTTCGTTCTTCCAGATAGCAGTTGCCTACACCCCTGATTGGCCTTCCTGCTTTGCTTGCAATCTCCACAGGAGACTCACGTAGCATACTCGCCATGCTCTGAGTCTGTCAAGGCTCCACGGGTGCAAGTATCAACACCTGATGTGTTGGTAACGCTACCTACTGCGTTGGCTGCTGCACGGCTGGTTGTACCGCGTTCAACTCAAGATTGGTGAAGTTCCGATTGAGCGGCGCGAATTGAGACGGCACGGGCTGTACCGATGTTGGGGTAGCCGATACATCCGGTGCGAATGCAAATGTATGCGCTGGCTCCGGCGGCGCGACTGGCGCAGGTGCCTGTGGAATGTTGTTGTGAATGACCACTGGCGGCTGCGCTTGCATGGCTTGCATCTGTGAAACGACCTGGGTCAACTGGCTCTGCTGTGCATTAAGTTGGCCCTGCTGTATAGGGCTAGGCGCTTTCAGTGCGCCGTTGATGCCAAAGACGCCACCAACGAGTGTGACGGCTGACCCAAACATCAGCGTGAACTCCACAAAATCGATCTTGCTCATGTACATGAGCCCGACGCCGCCAATGACAAGCAAAGCGGCGAGCACAAGCGCCGATATTTCTGGCAGTGGGTTTGTGTTATTTTGCATGATATAATCCTTTCTGAGATGGCTTTATAAGCCAGACTATGATATAATGTAGATAAAGAAAACCCCCGCGAACGTGTCACCGCTCCGAGGGAATGACGATATGACCATGTGAAAGGAAACATACCGTATGGATAGTATACCTCAGAAACGTTGCACAAGATGCGAGCAACCTAAACCGACTACAGACTTTCACCGCAACAAAACTAACCCCGATGGATTGCAAAACCATTGTAAGGAATGTCGAAAAGATGAGAAGTACCGACCTCGACAGATAGACCTCGAGCATAGAGGGCAAAAGAAGTGCCCTAAATGCAAGGAGTGGAAGCCAGCCACTACAGAATTTTTTTATGCCCGACGTGGTAGAAGAGCAGGACTTGATGCCCATTGTAAGGTCTGTCGCGCCACTGCTCGAAAGCCTGAAAAGACGAGTCTGTATAATCGTCGCTGGCGAGAGGCACATGTGGAAGAGCGCAAGGCCAGCGTTTCTGATAAGACTAGGGAAGCTGTAAGACGTTCCTATTATGCCCATCCTGAAACACGCCAACGCTACCGCAAGACACACCGTATAGAGCGGCAGGCTCTTGAGAATAAGCGCCGCGCCTTGAAAGCCTCGAATGGTGGTATATATACGAAACAGGATGTACAAGATAAGTTCTCGAGACAAAAAGGCAGATGTTATTATTGCCAACAAAAGCTGACAAAATATCATATTGACCATGTAGTACCCTTGTCTCGAGGAGGTTCCAATGACCCATCTAATCTTGTGTTGGCCTGTCCGTCGTGCAATGCCAGTAAAAAAGACAACCTCTTGCATGAGTGGCATCGTAGTAATAAATTGCTGTAGCAAGATAGCTCCTATTGAATGGGCTGTGCCAATGCCGTCTCTAATGCCTGTGCTGATGTGACAATCTGATGCGCTTCTAGTACCCTGGCTGTTTGGAAGCTCGCTACTTTTGCTTCGTCAACGCCGCTGATTTGTGGCTTTTGCGCGGCTGCTAGTTGCGCTTGTAACTGAACAACGGCTGGATCTTCACCTAATCCCCCATAGATATGAGCAAGATAGACTTGCCCCGCTCCTGGTGGATTATCATACTTGTGGGCAACGTCATATACAAGGCATCCACGTTCAAAGTATTGCTTTACTGCCCCGTTGGTATCTAGTGATAGTTCATTACTCAAAGGAAGGCCCAAGAATGTTAACCCGCAGAAAGCAGAGTTGCCATAATGCTGGTAAAAATCCAATAGGGCCCCGTGTATATTCTTGCCTGTCTGCTTGCAATTCCAGCCATTTGTGGCTTGCGTAAAGTAGTTGCTTACATTTGAGAGATCAATCATACTGCCTCCTCCTCCTATGCTCCATTGTCCAAAGTCAATGTGCATCGAGCGGTTATAGTCAACTGAATGGCCGCTCATGCTGACACCATTCAGGTATTGTTGGATGTGTGCCCGTGGCTCCCACGCGCCATATGACCATGCATACGTTTGCCAGCCCCAACCAACGAGGCCACTAACGAGGAGATAGTTGAGCACGCGATAGGAACCATAGACCCCTGTACGTGATGCTCCTATCACCGATGCCACGCCCCGAAAATACTCAAGGCACTCAGTGCCTGCCACATCCACATCAACTGAGAAGTAGATTGGTCTGTCAGGAGGCCCGCCACATGCCGCATGTTGACTTGCCGCTATCCGTGCATCGGCCACACCACTGGCAAACCCTTCCAATGCGCGATTGGCGTACCACTCATAGTTGCTGACGATGGAGATACCAGCCGCTGAAAGTCCTTTCGCCTCACCTAGACTCAGCAATTTGACTTGCGTCAAATTGTTGACGAATGACAGGTAGCGGCAGACGAACGACACGCCCGCTGCCTTCATGTCAGCTACGGGAGGTCCAGTTACGTAGTCAAGACCGAAGGCCATGATGCCTCCTGAATCGGTAGAGCGCCCACACGTTGAACGCGAAGAGCTTGATCGCCGTGTACATAGCGCCTCCTAAATGTGGATGACGCCCACGGCCATAAGGAAGAGTAGCAAGGCTGCGATGGCCGCTACAAATGAGCCGACAGTGTGATAGGCTGCGTTCATGCGATAACTGAACACGCCCGCAAAAACGATGATAAGCAGAATTAAAGCGATGAGTAAACCAAGACTCATGATACTATTCCTTTCTTAGCCTAGTCCCACTTCAGGCGTGGGCGTAGGCGTGTGTGTCGGTATACCAGTTGGCACACCGGTAGGGGTATGCGTTGGTATCGGTGTGTGTATCGGCGTAGGTGTCGGCGTCGCCCCTCTTGATACAAAAACCGAGTTGAGCACCAATGCCCCAATGATCAATAGCGTGATAATCAGCACGCTCACAAGTGCAAGGAGGGAAGATCGTTTCAACAGAAGCTCCTTTCTTAGTTTTCTAGCGTCTCTTCGTCAGCAGGTAGCTGTATAATGCGTTTGCGTTTGGGCTGCTGGCCGTTGATGATGGTGATGGTTGTACCATTGATTTCAATTTCCATACCGAGCTGCTTAAACGCAACCCGCATCGCGTTGATCTCACGACGCAGGCGCTTGAGTTCCTTTGTCTGCGACTCATCCTGCTCCTTGTAGGCAGCGATGACACGTTCCTGCAATTCACCAAGTTGCTTGACATAGGCACGTCGGAAGACAAAGAGGCCGCCGATAATGACACTAAGCGTGATGACGATGCTTGGGAGCGAAAGCAGCAGGTTTTCAGGCATCGCGTATCTTTTCCTCAACGAGTGCCACGGCTTGCTTCGCTGTCTCAGCCGCTACCCGTGCAGCATCCGCGCTCTTGTTGCTCACATCGATGAGCGCCTGCTGCAAGAGCATAACGCGCTTGCTGCCATCTCTCCACATGAGATAGAGCAATACGAGCACGATAATGAGCCAGACATAGAATATTAAAGTAAGTGCAAGTTGCATGTTCCTCCTTTCTACTAAGGTTCTGCTATGACTTGCAATAGCTGGCTGTCCATGCCAACCGGCCCAGTTGCAAGCGTCACGACTGGATACGTCTTGTACAGGCCAGGCTTGCCGAGATAGCCTGTCGTCACATCGGCCACACTTGGGGTAAAGATCGCCAGACCCGTCGAGCCGTTCCCCTGTATGACCCATGCGCCTGTACAGATGTACAACTGGTTATTATTGTTGATGTCCTGCATATGCAATGCGATTGCATTGTTGGCGATGCCGGACAGAGGGAAGATACCGCTATCGGTCGTAAAGCCATGCGGCGGCCAGGGGCGACCGTCACCCGCTGTAAATGGACTCAGTCCCATCGTTTCACCTCCTTGTTTTCCAGGTCGCTTGATCGTCTCGACTATCCCAGGTCGCTTGATCGTCTCGACTATCCCACGATGCACTCTCATCACGTGCGTTCCAGTTGCCTAAATCGTCACGCGTCACCCAGGTAGCTTTCCCATCGCGCGTCACCCAAACCACATCAGAAGGCGCGAACAGCACAAACCTGCATGCGATATCTTTTGTTCGTAGCGCCCCTACGCCAGCCAGGATGAAGCGTGCAGCGATATCCTTCAATTGATTGGCGCTCATGACTCTGAACCGTGTCTTCACGTCTTTGAGTTGGCTCGCGCTCATGAGCCGAAAACGTGCTTGCACGTCTTTGAGTTGATCCGCACTCTTCAATCTGAAACGCGAGGCCACGTCCTTGAGACGCTGCTGGCTCAGTCGGAAGCGCGCGACCACGTCTCTTAGCTGACTCGCTGACATCAGTCTAAAGCGTGTAGCGACATCCTTGAATAGCGCCAATCTAAATCGGGTCGCTACATCTTTGAACTGATTGGCAGACATCAATCTGAAACGACTGGCAATATCCCGTATGCTCTGATTGGCTGAGGCCAAACGGAAGCGTGTCGCTATATCATTCAACTTCGCCAATCGGAAGCGCGTCGTGATGTCTTTGAGCGACCCAAGCCGGAAGCGCGTGGCTATATCTTTCAGTTGGTCAGCAGACTTGAGTCGGAAGCGTGTCTTGATATCGTTGAGTTTCGCCAGTCTGAACCGTGTGGCTATATCGTTCAGCTTTGCAAGCCTGAAACGCGTGGTAACGTCTCGTACAGATTGCTGTATCAACCTGAAGCGTGTCGCAACGTCTTTGAGCAAACCCAATCTGAACCGTGTCGTAATGTCCTGTAGCTTCGCCAACCTGAAACGAGTGGCTACATCCCTGGCGGATTGCTGCATGAGGCGAAATCTGGTAGCTACGTCCTTGAGCAGCCCAAGCCGAAAACGACTCGCCATGTCCTTGAGCTTCGCTAAACGGAAGCGGGTTGCCACATCCTTGAGCTGGTCGGCACTGCGTAAGCGAAATCGAGCCGCTACGTCACGCGCCGATTGCTGCAATAAGCGGAAGCGGGTGGCTACGTCCCTGATAGACTGCGTGCCACTTGTGCCAAGCACAAAGCGTGTGGAGATGTCCTTGAGCAGCCCAAGCCTGAAACGTGTCGAGATGTTCAGCCCGTAGTTGATAAGCGTGCTGCCAAAGGCGCGTATCACGTAGCGTGGGATGTTCGTCGGTGAAGTCTGCCTGACAAAGTTAGCGCCCAGTGCGCGGTCTACCCACGCGGGTATAGCCTGGAATGGCGTAAATATGCTACCCGCAATACCGCGCAGCACGTAGCGCGATCGGTGCCATCGGGTATCAGGCGCAATGTTCTCCGCGCTAAAAGAGTCAATGCTACTATTAGCGGCAGTAAGCGGGCTAAAGCCTACGCCGTAGTATGAGGCATAGGGAGTGTCCAGAATCGTTTGTTGTATCGTCCAGTTGGACGGCTCTCCCTGTCCATCGGCCCACCACTTTCCATAGAGGGTCTTGTCCAGAACCATGAAGCGCAGCCAGAAGAGACTGCCAACGGTGATCGTGGTATTCACGGTAATGAGTTGATCTACCGAGTTGCGTCTGATCGTGAGGTTGATCGTGGTATCATTTACGTAGCATCTCAGGAAGTTTGTTTCATCGACATAGCGCGCGTAGAGTTGCGCGGAGGCCGATGCTACCCCGAGAGAAAATCGCGCGCGCAAGTCTATACTCGCTACTTGCTTGGACCCATACCTGAGATGCTGTGAGCTTGTATTGACGAGGCCCTGCGTCCCACTCGTCGATTCATTGGCAGTCGAACCGACGACAATCACCCACGACTGCCCATCACTCCCCGTGCCGAACCCTGCTGCAATCGGGCCTCTTACAAAGCTATCACTCCCATAATAGGCCACAGTTTACCCCTTACTCTTCTGTCCATGTGATAGAGAAGTCTACTAAGCCACCTGTGATAGTCACAGCATTGAAGTTCAGTGCAATCTCTTGTGCTACACCACGAAGAGTAAAAGGCTCTGCGGCGTCAGCCCCTAAGCTCCATAGATACCTGTCTGCGATCGTTGCAGTCGTTGCTAAGGGAGCGAAATTGATACGTATAGCTTTAATGATAGTGGCTGATGCATCTACCGTAGGTAGCGTGGTTTGGTAGGTATTAATAACCGCAGTAGCCGCGCCATCATTGCTATCATGCTTGGTAGCTGTGGCTCCGAGAGTACCTGTACCACCCGTATCAGCTATCGTGTGCTTCTTCAGAAGGGCCACGATCTGTGCCGATGTAGTAGCCAAGCCCGACATTTCAAAGCGAACCATTTTAACGAGCTTGGTCGCTGACCCACGCAACACCAAGAGATCGGTATGAGAAGCTAACAGTGCTAAGGCGTTGATACTATACGTGTAGGTAGCTTTACTGCCACCAACTTCTTCTACCCTGACAGGCGCGGAGTCATTGCTAGAGCCGTCTGTGAAGATCGTTCCGCCTTGTAGTACCTTGAAGCCGACGCCCGGAACATAGACGCTCCCGGCTGGAATGTTGTTGGAATCTGCGGGTGTGCTTCCGAAGGCCATGATATGAGTCCTTTCTTATAATCTAAAGCCTTGAACCTCAAGGCCCAAAGCACCGAGCGGCGTCACCGTATCGCGCCACCCGCCAAACGTGTAAATGCTACTCTTGTACGCTATGAGGTTCGTCTCGCCTGGCCTGGGCCTGTAATCCCAGGCGAAGCATTCACAACGCCCGCTTGCCTTGTCAATCACGCGTCCGATGACCATAAATTCAAGCGCGTTGTCACCCGACCCGATCATATTCAGCGCCTTCGTCTTGAACTGAAATGCTGGCTGGTCTGGCGATATTTCTAGCACAGCCACTTGACCATCAGGGCAATGCAAGCGCAATTCCTTGATACGGTGAATGTCGCCCGTTGACACAATGTCCTCTGTCCAATCAAGTTTCCTAATGCCTTTTTGCCCTTTTTTGATCGTCGTGACAAGGCTGCGCTCTGAATACTCTTTGCCTGTCCTAAGCAAGAGCGACCAATAGGCTAGACGCGGGTCAAGCGCATCACCAATGGCGTAGAGGCTCGTAGCTATACCCACTATTGCCTCCTATACAAAGGAATAGGTAAAGGTGATCACGGGTAGTAAAGTTCCCAGGCTCATGTTCGGGCCAGTGAACAGCGCAATCACGAAGAATATCTTCCCTGCCGTTGTTGCTGCTGGCGTGCGTCTATGCGTGATGTACTGGATGGTGCCTTGCATAGACTGCCAGTTCGTCATCCATGCCGCCGCGCCTGGCGAGAGAGAGCCAGCCGTGCCTGATGTGACGGTGACTGTGCCAGTTGTGCCAGCAGCAGGGTCGGCTGTTTGATCGTCGCCGTACTCGTTCATCTTGAGATAGGAAGTGCTGCTGGTATCGGTGGCATGCCCGTTGATAATCGGGCTGCCTGACTGCGCTCCTGGCTGTGTGCCTGCTGACGGTGCGGCGTGTGTATTGTCGCCATAGCCTGAGAATGTGGGCGCTGCCGCATATGTGCCCACTGCGTCATAGTCGATACAGGCCATCCTCGCTCTCGCATTGGTTCCGGTGTAGGCGGGAATAATCACGCCTGTTGTATCGGCTGTGAAGTACCAGAGTTCAGGCACCGCCGCAGTTGACCCAGGTCGTGAGAATTGCGGCCAGGATGCGGACGCTGTGCCTGCCGCGCCGCCACCTGTGGATGTCCAGCGTATCTCATTCGCGCCTGCCGAGCCTCCAAAGGTGATAGTATTCCAGACCGGCGCGGCAGCATCGGTGGCTGTGCTATTCCACTGGCTTCTTATAACTGAAAAATCTGCCAAAATCGTACCCCTTTCATATATAGATTGGCTTTACAAGCCGCTTTGTGGTATACTGTAGGGGTAGACATGAAGACGCCCCGCGCTGCTGGAAACAGCCGAGGCCGGATAAGGAGATAGCCCTATCATGAACAGTATACCCCAAAAGACTTGCCCTAGATGCAAGAAACAATTTCCCGCCACGCTTGACTACTTCTATTCCCATAAGGCTTGGAAGGACGGATTTCACCCCTACTGTAAGCAATGCAAGAAGGAAATGCGCTACACATCTTATTGGCAAGGGCGAGATCGGCCATTGAAACCTTCCTTCCCTGATACATTGACATGTAGAGGATGCGGAGAAACCAAACCAGCAACCGAGGAATATTTCAGCAAGAGGCCTGAGAATAGATTCGGTCTGAACCTTTTTTGTAAAAGTTGCTCCCATACGAAAGAAAAGATTGCCCGAAAAGCTGCTCGCCAAAGGCGATATGCTTATGAGTTGCAATACAAGAAGGCCAATGAGGGAAAAGAAGCAGAAAGACAGAAGCGATGGTTTCAAAATGGTGGTAATGAGATTGTCAAGGCCAATACTCGCAATCGACGCGCTCGTCTGAGACGAGCAGAGGGAAAGCACACCGCTAAAGACATTCGGATACAATATGCTCGGCAAAAGGGCAAGTGCTACTATTGCCACAAGAAGCTCGGCAAAAGCTACCATGTTGACCATATCGTGCCTATTACTCGCGGTGGAAGCAATGACCCTGATAATCTTGTGATAACTTGCCACCATTGCAATGAAAGCAAGAATGATAGATTGCCTCATGAGTTCCCCGAAGGCGGCAGATTGCTCTAACACTAAAATCTCCTTATGCGATGGCGAGCCACCAGACATTATTATTGGTCGAGATGAATGCGGTAAACGTGGTCGAGGTCATGGTTGAACTCACGTAGAACGTCAGCCCTGCTGCCGACGGCGTGATGAGCACCGCCGAGGGGATAACCCCCAGGCTGTGCGTGATGGTTGTGCCGCCCGTCGTGATGGCAGAGAAGCCAAACGCGACCCTGGTGAGCGTGCCATGTGTGAGTACAATACTGGCAACGGTAAGATGCCCTGAGCCATCGGTCGTGATGTTCGTGTCGGATGCGTAGTACAGGAACGTCTCCATATTATTGAATAGTGTCGCGGTGAGGGCAGGGGCTGCGTTTGTATTGAACGGGCCCGTCTTGATATATTTGGTCAAACTTGCCTCCTATACTTCCGCTTTTATGCGGTACAAAAAGAATGTATACTTAGATGTGTTGCCTAGCATGGGAGTAATTGCCCCGTGCGAAAAGATGTAGCCTTGCATCCTGGCAACCGCAAAGCGCAAGGCACTAAATGAAAGGCGATTTAGATATGAAGCAATGCTCTTCCTGTAAGCAATTTTTCCCTGCAACCCCTCAATTTTTCTCCAGATGTAAAAGCCATAAAGACGGGCTTCAATCGCTATGTAAGCCATGCACGAAAGAGTATAAGAAGCAGCATTATCAAGCCAATAAAGAACGGATAAGCAAGCAGCAGAAAGCCTATGGTGCAACCCACAAAGAGCAGCAAAGAAAGCGCATGGAACGCTATATGGTAACTCACCGAGAGGACTATCTTGCTTATCACAAGGAATACTATATAGATCGCAGAGATCAGACGCTTGAACAGATGAAGCAACATTATGTAATGCATAATGAGCGGATACGGGCGCGTGTACGTCGATACGAAAAGACACCACAAGGTAGAAGAGTAGCACGCGCACATTGGCATAGATATAGAGCACAAAAGAAAGCATCCATAGGAACCTATACCGCTCAGGATATCTATGAGCAGCATGAGAGACAGAAAGGCAGGTGCTATTGGTGCCACAAGAAGCTAGTTGAGTATCACATTGACCATGTGATACCGCTTTCTCGCGGCGGTTCAAATGCGCCTGATAATCTGGTATTGGCTTGCCCCACATGCAATATGCGCAAAGCTGCCAGACTTCCATCAGAATGGCCCGAAGGCGGTCGCTTGCTCTAATCATGTATTCTCCTAACTTGGGTAAAGTACGTCTCCAGGGAATAATGTGCTTGACGGGTACAATGGTATTGCAATCGCCACACCGATATTGATGCTTTGGGCAATGCCGAGTCCTGGGCTGATAATGTTGCCGAAGAAATCTGTCCAGTTCGTGTCATATGGCCCCATGACCGCCGTGATCGTATACCACAGGTTAAAGCCGTCCTGTTGATCTGAGAACGCCACCT
>Ga0137386_10000901_pt1 | contig 17942 bp, 12 predicted proteins | sample SagtaG_4_FD_104910 | JGI IMG/M metagenome (GOLD analysis project Ga0137386, IMG submission 104910) | Vadose zone soil microbial communities from Sagehorn Ranch, Mendocino, California, USA - Sage2_R_100_16 metaG | ecosystem: Environmental > Terrestrial > Soil > Vadose zone | place: USA... | reverse complement strand
CGTCGAGGATAAGCGTGCCCCCTGTCGGCCGAAGCGTGAGGTTCAGGATCCGGAAGAGCGTGGTCTTCCCCGCCCCGCTCGGCCCGATGAGGGCGACGTGCTCCCCGCGGCCGACGGCGAGCGAGATCCCGTCGAGGGCAACCTCCCCCGGGGCGAAGACCTTGCGGATCCCGCGGAGCTCGTACACTACTTGATCAGCCCCGCCGAAATCGCCGCCTCCTCGACGCTCTTCCAGTCCGCGTCGGTCGCCTTGACGTACTTTTTGGTGCGGTGGAGGTCGAGGAGCCTGCGGTGCACGGGGTTGGTGTAATCGAGCTTGAGAAACGCGGCGATGATCTTGTCCTGGAGGCCCGGGTCGAGGTCCCCGCGCGCCGTCCAGACGTAGTCCACGTAGGGCGGTGTCGTCCAGAAGACGTCGACCTTGCTGAGATCGACCTTCCGCGTCTGCACGAGCTTGTCCCACACGAGGAAGTTCAGTGCGCCCGCCTCGACCTTGCCCGACTCGACCCACAGCGCGGTGGCGTCGTGGGCGCCGGAGTAGGCGACCTGCTTCAGGTCTTGCTCCGGGTTGATCCCGGCCTGGAGCAGGAAGTGGCGCGGCATCAGATGGCCCGAGGTCGAACTGACGGAGCCGAAGGCGAACGTCTTGCCCTTGAGGGCCTCGAGGCTTTTGATCCCCGAGCCCGGCTTGGCGATAAAGACGGACTTGAACTCCGCGTCTTCCTGCCGCAGGACGAGGCGCTTCGCCGTCCCGTTGGTGCGGCGCACGGCCTGGACCGACGTGAAGCCGCCGTACCAGACCAGATCGAGCTTCTTCGCGGCGAGCCCCTCCACGGTCGCCGCATAGTCGACGACGGGCGTGAACTGGACCTTCATGGCGAGCTCGCGGGAGAGGTAGTCGGCGAAGGGCGTGTAGATCCGGAGCAGCTCGTTGGGGTTCTCGTCGGGAATGGCCGAGATCCTGAGGATTTCGGGGACGTCGGCGCGCGGCGCCGCGGGCCCTCGCAGGGCGGCCCCGACCAGGATGAGCGTGGAGATCGTGACGAGCCCGAATACGCGTCGCACCGGCTGAGGCCTCCTAAGCCAGAGTCAACAAGCTTGGGATGCGGCTTCAGCCTATCGGGATTCCGCCGAAGATCAAATCGGTTCGCCCGATGACTCGATGGCGGAGGTATCGGACGAAGCCGTGGGAGACCCGGCCCTGAGGAACTCCCTCGGGGGGCGTATCTCCAGAACTGAGACACCATCGGATACGTGTAAATCACCGTGTTCTGCAGCCGGCCTCCAACGCCCTCCACCTTGAGACTGCCGACCTGCTCGTAGCCGAGGGCCGCGTGGCCAACGGTCTCGCGGCAGATTTCCCTTGCAGGGTCCGGGGAAAGGAGCGATCGTCTCCGCCACGCATGGGCGTTCCGGGTTACGACGTCGCTGAGACCCTGTTCGTCGACGAGTGGTGTGCGCTTTACCGCGCCCGGCGCCTCTCTGATGGGCTGCGAGTCCTGCTGAAGACGACGCACCGCGAACCCGCGCTCGGCGCCAGGCGGCTCGAGCGTGAGTGGAAGCTGGTGCGCGATCTCTCGGTGACGGGCGTCCCTCGAGCGTGCGAGCTTCTCCGCGACGGCGAGCGCGGCACGCTCGTGATGGAGGACCCCGGCGGTGTGCCGCTCGACGCGCTGCCGGCCACCGCCCGGCGGAACCTCGACTTCTTCTTCGATCTTGCGATCCGGCTCTGCACGATGCTGACCGAGCTCCATCGGCGGGAGCTCGTTCATGGGAGCCTCAGACCCTCGAGCCTCTTGGTCGATCCGGCGACCGCTGAGGCGTGGTTCACCGAGCTCGGCCTTTGCTCCCGGTTCTCCGGCGGGCCGCCCGCGTCGCCGTCGCGCCATTTCTCACGCGCGGCGCTCCACTACGCGTCCCCGGAGCAAACCGGGCGGACGAATCGTGTAGCGGACTACCGCTCGGACTTCTACTCGCTCGGCGTCGTGCTCTACGAGTTGCTGACCGGCACCCGTCCGTTCGGCTCCGACGACGCCCTCGAGCTGATCCACGCGCACATCGCGAAGACGCCTCCCGCACCCGCCCAGATCGAGCCCTCGGTTCCGGGGCCGCTCTCGCGGATCGTCATGAAGCTCCTTGCCAAGACTCCCGAGGAGCGGTACCAGAGCGCGCTCGGGCTCAAGCACGACCTCGGTGTCTGTGCCCACGAGTGGAAGACGGATGGATCGATCGCGGACTTTCCCCTCGGACGGCGGGACGTCTCGGACTTCTTTCTGGTCCCCCAGAAGCTCTATGGGCGGGACCGAGAGGTGGAAGAGCTCGTCCGGGCCTTCGACCGCACGTGCGAGGGGCGGGTGGCGATGACGCTGGTCGCCGGGTACGCCGGAATCGGCAAGACGTCGCTCATTCAAGAGCTCTACAAGCCCATCGTGCGCGAGCGGGGGTACTTCGTCGCGGGTAAGTTCGACCAGGTCGCCCGCAATGTCCCCTTCGGCGCTCTGATCCAGGCCCTTCGGGCTCTCGTGCACCAGATTCTCGCCGAGAGCGACGACCGTCTGGCGTCGTGGAGAGAACGTCTCACCGAAGCCTTGGGCGGAAACGGCGGCATGATCTGCGAGGTGATCCCCGAGCTCTCGCTGATCATCGGTGAGCAGTCGCCGCCGACTCTCGGGCCGCTCGAGGCTCAGAACCGATTTCGCCTCGCCTTCCAGAACTTCGTCGGGGCGCTGGCTCGGAAGGAGCATCCGCTGGTCATCTTCCTGGATGACCTCCAGTGGGCCGACGCGGCGACCCTGCGCCTACTCGGGCCGCTGCTCACGAGCCCGGAGATGCGCTTCCTTTTCGTGATCGGCGCCTACCGCGACAACGAAGTGGACACCGGTCATCCGCTCGCGCGAGCCCTGGGCCTGCTCGAGGCCGAGGGCGTGGAGATCCGCCGCGTCCTCCTCGGCCCGATTCCCCTCACGGCGCTCACGCTGTTCGTCCACGACACGCTCCATGGGGATCTCGCCGAGGTGAAGCCGCTCGCCGAGCTGGTCATGCGGAAGACCGACGGGAACCCGTTCTTCGTGATCCAGTTCCTGAAGACGCTCAAGCAGGATGGGTTGCTCCGATTCGATCCCGAGGGCGGGTACTGGAGCTTCACCCTCGAGGGGATCGCCGGCGCGATGATGACGGACAACGTCATCGACTTGATGACGCGGAAGATCCAGCGGTTGCCGGCGAAGACTCAGCGCGCGCTCTCGCTCGCCGCGTGTCTCGGCACCCCGTTCGACCTCGAGACGCTGGCCGTGATCAGCGAAGAACCGCCTGAGGCGGCGGCCGCGGACCTCGGCGAAGCCATCGAGGAAGGGCTGGTGCTGCCGGCGACGGCGTCCGCGTACGCGTTCTTGCACGACCGGGTCCAGCAGGCCGCCTACGCCCTGATCCCGAGCGAGCGTCAGCAGCACGTCCACCTCACGGTTGGTCGGCTCCTGCTCGGGCGATGGGACCGTTCGGGCGGGGAGAAGGAGATCTTCGACATCGCCGGGCACCTCAACATCGGCAGCGAGCTGATGGGCGACGACACGGAGCGGTTGGCCCTGGCGCGGCTCAATCTGGTCGCAGGCCGCAAGGCCAAGTCGTCGACGGCCTACGAGGCCTCGCTCGGTTACCTCCGCGCCGGGCTCGGTCTCCTCGGCGACCGGTGCTGGGAGACGGAGTACGAGCTGATGCTGGCGCTCTCCATCGAGACGGCCGAGTGTCAGTACCTCTGTGGTCTTTTCGAGGAGGCGGAGCGGGACTTCGACCGTCTGCTCGCGCGCGCCCGGACACGGCTGGACAGGGCGCGTGTCTACTCGCTGAAGATCCTCCAGTACGAGCACCTGTCCCGCTACGCGGACGCAATCCGCACCGGTCGAGAAGGCCTCGCGCTCTTCGGGATCGTCTTCCCGGACGTTCTCGAGCAGAAGCAGAGCGCCCTCGACGCCGCGCTCGCGGCCATCGACAGGCTGATGGGCGAGCGGACCGTCGACTCCTTGGTCGGTCTCCCCGTCATGAAGGATCCGGAGATCCGGGCGGTCATGAAGCTGCTCGGCACCCTGCATACCTCGTGCTTCCTGTCGGGCGACAAAGCGCTGACGCTCCTGAACGCCGCGACGATGGTCCGCCTCTCGCTCGTCCACGGCAACATCGAGGAGTCGGCGTACGCGTACTGCCTGCTGGCGGCGATGCTTCTGGGCCCGATCCGGGAGGAGTACCGGTCCGCGTACGAATTCGGGCTCCTGGCGCAGCGCCTCAACGAGCGGCTCTACGACTCCGCGCTGAGAGCCAAGGTCCTCATGATGTTCGCGTGGTCGATCAGCCCTTGGCGCATGCCCCTCGAGGCGTCCTTCCCCGTCACGCGCGAAGCCTTCAGGCTCGGTCACGAAACCGGGCTCTTCGTCGACGCCGCGTGGGCGCTCTTCAACGAGATCTGGTTGGCGCTGCTCAGTAGCCCGGACCTGGCGTCGTTTCACACGACGTACGCGCCGAACGTGGAGTATAGCGAGCGGATCAAGATGGGGCACATCGCCGACGCCAAGCGGGTGATCCTCGGGTGGGGACGCGCCCTCGCGGGCGAGACCTGGCACCCCCTCACGCTCACCGACGCGACCTTCGACGAGGACGCCTACCGGCAGACCTACGCCGGACAGCGGCTCTTCGAGATGTTCTACTTTGTCGTGAAGCTCGCCGTCTTCTACGCCTTCGAGGAGTATGGGGCCGCGCTGGACGCGGCCCGCACCGCCGAGGCGGTCATCAAGCAGGACTTCACGGGCACGATCTGGGACGAGCTGAGAGTCTTCTACCACGCGCTCGTGCTCGCGGCGCTGCACGCCGGCGCCACCCCGCGTGAACGGGAGCTGCTGGAGGTGACCCTCGAGGCGCTCGCTGCGAGGCTCAAGAAGTGGGCGGAGAACTCGCCCAACAACTTCGAGGCGCAGCACCTCGTCGTCCGGGCGGAAATCGCGCGGATCCGGGGAGATGTCGCCGAGGCGACGGCGCTCTACGAAACGGCGGCTGACGCCGCGCGGACGTCGAAGCGCCTGCGGGAGGAGGCACTCGCCGACGAGCTCTACGCGAAGTTCTGGCGGGGCCGCGGGCAGACGACCGTCGCCCGCGTCTTCATGACGGAGGCGCGGGACGCGTACGCTCGGTGGGGGGCGATGGCCAAGGTCAAGGATCTCGAGCGCCGGTACTCGACCTTGCTCCCGGGTGAGGGCGTCGCCGCCGGCGGCGACGACGCCGCGCTCCTGGACATCGGGACCGTCACGAAGGCGGCCCACGCGATCGCGGTCGAGATGGATCTGGAGGATTTGTTGCGGAAGCTCCTGCGGATCGCTCTGGAGAACGCAGGGGCGCAGCGCGGGATCTTCCTCGTGGAACGGGACGGCCGACTCCTGGTCGAAGCCGAAGGCCGCGTCGACCCCGACGCGGTCGAAGTGCTCCAGGCCGTGCCGCTCGAGAGCAGCGACCGTCTCGCCAAGGCCGTCGTTCACTACGTCCACAAGACCGGGGAGAGCGTCGTGCTCGGCGACGCGACCGCTGATGAGCGATTCTCGAGCGATCCCTACATCGCATCCACCCACCCACGCTCGATTCTGTGCGTGCCCGTAGTGCATCAGGGGAAGGCGGAGGGCGTCCTGTACCTCGAGAACAATCTGACCCGCGACGCGTTCACGGTCGACCGGGTCAAGGTCATGCACATTCTCTCGTCGCAGGCCGCGATCTCGCTCGAGAACACCCGCCTCTACGACGAGATGAAGCAGGAAGTGGCGCGGCGGCGGAAGGCCGAGGAGGATCTGCGCGCGGCGCTCGCGGAGGTCGAGACGCTCAAGAATAGGCTCCAGGCGGAGAACGTGTACCTGCAGGAGGAGATCCGCAAGGAGCACAACTTCGTCGAGATGGTCGGGTCGAGCCCCGCCCTCCTGGCGGTCCTTCGCGACCTCGACCGGGTGGCGCCGACGGATTCGACAGTGCTCGTCTCGGGCGAGACGGGCACCGGGAAGGAGCTGATCGCCCGAGCGATCCACAACCGGAGCACGCGCAGGGACCGGCCGCTCGTGAAGGTGAACTGCAGCGCGATCTCCGCCGGCCTGGTGGAGAGCGAGCTCTTCGGCCATGTGAAGGGCGCGTTCACCGGCGCTCTGGAGCGGCGGGTCGGCCGCTTCGAGCTGGCCAACGGCGGCACGATCTTTCTCGACGAGGTGGGCGAGCTGCCGCTCGAGACCCAGGTCAAGCTGCTGCGGGTCCTGCAGGAACAGGAGTTCGAGCCCGTGGGAAGCAGCACGTCGGTCCGCGTGGACGTGCGGGTCATCGCGGCGACGAACCGCGACCTCGAGGAGGCCGTTCGAAACGGCCGCTTTCGCGCCGATCTCTTCTATCGGCTGAATGTCTTTCCGATCCGCACTCCAGCCCTGCGCGAGCGCAAAACGGACATCCCCCCGCTCGTCACGTTCTTCGTTGCGCACTTCGCCAAGAAGTTCGGCAAGCGCGTGGAGGCGGTCTCGAAAGAGACCATGGACCGCTTGGTGGGCTACGCGTGGCCGGGGAACATCCGTGAGCTCCAGAACATCGTCGAGCGCGGGGTCGTGCTGTCGCCCGGGCCGACCCTCGAGCTCGGACCCGAACTCCTCCCCTCCACGGGCCCCGGTGTCGAGGAGGGAACTCGCGGACGCCCGATACCCGCGGTCCTTGCGGCACCGGCGCCAGCGTCTGCCGGCCTCGATGCCGTGCTGGAGGACGTCGAGCGGAGCCACATCCTCTCCGCCCTGAAACAGGCGGGATGGGTCATCGAGGGAGCCCGCGGCGCGGCGAAGATCCTCAAGCTCCATCCCAACACGCTCCGGAGCCGGATGGAGAAGCTCGGAATCCGTCGCCGCGGCGACGAAGCTTCGTAGGCGGGCGACCTTTACCTGAAGACGCTGGCCCCGGCGATGGCGATCGCCTCGTCGACCAGTGGAGTGTCGCCGCTCACACCGATGGCCCCGATCACCTTCCCGTCGAGCCGGATCGGAATCCCGCCCTGAAGCGGCGTGCTGTCGGCCAGAGCCAGCGCGGCCACTCGACCCGCCCTGATCTGCTCCTCAAACTCTCTGCTGGGACGGCGATAGATGGCGGCCGTCCGCGCCTTGCCGATGCTGACGTTCACGCTCGCGACCTGTGCGTCGTCGAGCCGGTGGAGCAGGATCAGGTGTCCGCCATCGTCGACGACGGCGATGACGACGCCTACGCCGCGCGCCCTGGCCGCAGCGTCTGCGGCAGCCGCGATCTTGGTCGCCGCCTCGAGTGACAGGACCTTCTTGTCGAGCGTCTGCGCCGAGGCGGTCGTCGTTACCGCCAGCGCCAGAACGACGGCGGTGGCGAGCCATTGAACTGCCATGACATCCTCCGATCGACGCACCGGGGCTGGCCGGGCTGCGTCGTTATTCAGACACGCCGGGATCGGTCGAAGGTTCGCGCGCGCAAGCCCGAACCCAGCATCACGCGGGCCGTGTCCAACCGGCAGCGCACACATACTCCCGAGGAGGACTGTATGGCCCGCATACGTTCGATCCGTTCGATGCACATCACTGTGGTCTCAGCGCTCGCCGCCTTCGGGCTCATCTGCGCCGCGCCGAGCTTCGCTGCCGACGTGACGACGCCGTTTGCCGGCAAGGCGGTGAACGGTGGCACGGTGACCCACGAGCACCGGAGCGGGAAGCACGTCCTGACGGTCTCCACCGATTTCCAGGTGCCGGGCTCCCCGGATCCTCACTGGCAGGTCGTGGACTCGAAGGGGACGGTGTACCTGCTCGACCGGCTGAAGCTGAAGGACGACAAGATCAACCGGTCGATCACGCTGCCCGCGTACATCTCGGACGTGGCCAAGGTCCAGATGTGGTGTGCGTGGGCCGAGGTCGTGCTCGGCGAGGCATCGTTCGCGACGCCGATCGCGATGAAGTAGGTCGCGTGTGACTCGACGATCAAGCTCAAGGAGAAGAAGGTCATGAAATGGCTGACGAGCCTGGTGGCGGCCGCGGTGATCGCGACGTGGGCGGGTACCGGTCAGGCCCAGGTGACGGAGAAGAAAGGGCTGACGCTCAATGCGGCGAAGCAGATCATCGCCACGGCCGTCGGCGAGGCGCGGAGACTGAGGGCGCCCGGCGCCGTCATCGCCGTCGTGGATGACGGCGGCAACCTGGTCGCCCTCGAGCGCCTCGACGGGACATTTCCCGCTGGCGCGAGCATCTCGATCGGCAAGGCGCGGACGGCTGCGACCTTCAAGCGGCCGACCAAAGCGTTCGAGGACATCATCAAGAATGGACGCACGGCGATGGTCGCCCTGTCCGACTTCACGCCGCTGCAGGGCGGGATCCCCCTCATGATCGGTGAAGAAGTCATCGGAGGGATCGGGGTGAGCGGCGCGGCGAGCGCGCCGCAGGACGAGGAGATCGCGCTGGCGGGGGCCATGGCCGCCAAGACCCTGAAGCTCGGGGCGGCGGCGACCGAGCTCTCTCGGCAGGTCACGTTCATCGACCGCCAGATGGTGGCTGCGGGGTTCGAGAAGGGCAAGGTCCTCGTGAACATGGGCAACTACATGGTCCACGCGAGCCACCGCGACATGGACGGCGTGGCCGAGATCCACACCCTGGACACGGACCTCATCTACGTGCTGGCGGGTTCGGCCACGTTCATCACGGGCGGCAGCGTGCCAGACGTCAAGGCGATCGAGCCGAACGAGTTCCGCGGCGCGACGATCGTCGGCGGCGACAGTCGCCGCATCGTCAAGGGGGACGTGATCGTGGTCCCCGCCGGCGTCCCGCACATGTTCACGGAGGTGCTGGGGCCGCTCGACTACTACGTGGTGAAAGTCCGCTGACGGAGTGGCCCATGCGCGCACGAACGTGGCTCGGTGGCGCAGTCAGCGCGCTCGTGCTCGTGGCGAGCCCGCTCTCGGCCTCAGCGCAGGTGACCCTGGACGCGCCCGCGCGTCGGCCCGAGGCGATCATCGATCTTGCGACTGAAGCGGGCGCTCGCCTCGTCCAAGGGCAGTGGCGGTACAGCGATGTGAAGATCATCGACGTCGAGCACCGGAGCCCGGGCCCCGACCTCCGGCCCTCCGGGCCGCCGAACCGGGCCTACGACATCACGCCCCACGCCGGCGCCGCCGGTTTCGACGACTCGAGCTGGGAGGCGTTGCCCGCGTCGCGACTCGACGCGCGCAAGACGGCGGGCCGGCTCGCCTTCAACTGGTACAGGATCAAGATCACGATCCCGGAGCGGATCGGTCGGTTCGATCCCACGGGATCCACCGCCGTCTTCGAGATCGTCGTCGACGACTACGCCGAGGTGTGGGTGGACGGGACGTTGCCGCTCGTGCTGGGCCAGCCCGGCGGGCCGGTGGTCAAGGGCTTCAACGCTCCCAACCGAGTAGTGGTCGGCCGGGACATCCGGCCGGGCCAGCAGATCCAGCTCGCGGTGTTCGGGATGAACGGCCCGGTGTCCAGCCCGCCGGGGAACTTCATCTGGGTGCGCTCGGCCACCCTGGACTTCTATCGACCGGAGCAGGTGGGACACGTCACGAAGGTCCGCACGGAGGTCGTCCGGGCCGATCCAGCCCTGGACGCGATCGTGGCGCCGGGCACGACGCTGGAGAAGGTCGCCGCCGGCTTCCTCTTCACCGAAGGGCCCGTGTGGGTGCCACGGACCGCGACGACGGACGGCTATCTCCTGTTCAGCGATCCCAACGCCAACACGATCTACCGGTGGTCGCGTGACGGGCAGGTGTCTGTGTTCAGGACGAAGAGCGGCTACACGGGAGTGGACATCGGGGGGTACGGCCAGCCGGGTTCGAACGGATTGACCCTCGACCGGGAGGGCCGCCTCACGATCAACGAGCACGGGAATCGGCGCGTCACGCGACTCGAGAAGACCGGGGCGGTGACGGTGATGGCCGATCGGTATCAGGGCAAGCGGCTCAACAGCCCGAACGATCTCGTATACCGGTCCGACGGCGCCCTCTACTTCACCGATCCCCCGTTCGGGCTCCCGAAGTTCTTCGATGATCCGCGAAAGGAGCTCCCGTACAGCGGAGTGTTTTGCCTGATCCACGGCGAGCTGAAGCTCGTCAGTACGGACCTCGCGGGCCCGAACGGCATCGCCTTCTCTCCCGATGAACGTTACCTCTACGTCGGCAACTGGGATCCGTCCCGAAAGGTCGTCATGCGTTACGAGGTCCACGCCGATGGCGCCCTGACGAACGGCCGAGTCTTCTTCGACATGACTGCCGCGCCGGGCGAGGATGCGCTCGACGGGATCAAGGTGGATCAGCGGGGGGACCTTTATGTGTCCGGTCCTGGCGGGCTTTGGATCGTCTCGCCGGATGGAAAGCACCTGGGGACTCTCCGGGGCCCGGAGCACCCACACAACATGGCCTGGGGCGACGACGACGGCCGGACGCTTTACCTGGCCGCGCAGACCGGCGTGTACCGGATCCGTCTCGGCGTGGCGGGCGCCCGGCCATGAGGATCGGGGCTCGCCGGATGCTGCTCCACCACTCAAGCTCTTGAAGCTCCACCCGAACACGCTCCGGAGCCTTGCGAAGCTTGGGATACGCCGTTCAAACCACGAAGTCTCGTAGCTCGCCTCCAATCACCCGCGGAGTCTCCCACGAAGCTTCGTAGGCAGTGGTTGAGCCGCCCGCCAGAAAATCAAACGAGCCTTTTGTTTCGCGGCCCTTCTGACGACCCCCCCCGGTGCTACGAGACGGCACAGAAGTTGCGAAAAGGAGGATGCGGAGCCCATCAGATGCTCAAGATCGAATCGGCCAAGACGATGGACGGGCGCCCGAAGCTCAGGATAGAGGGACGCGTTATCGGCCCGTGGGTCGTGGAGCTCCGCCGGGCGTGCGAACGAGCACTGGCCGGAGCCGCCGAGTTGACCCTCGATCTCTCTGAGGTTGCTTTCGTGGACAGCGACGGCCTCGAGCTCCTGTGCAACCTCGGCCAGCGCGGCGTAAGGCTCGACTGCTCGGCGTTCGTCGCCGAGCAGCTCCGAGCCTGGGGATGCCGGTGAGCGAGGAGGCGCGGCTCGTCGAGCGGCTCCGGGTCGGCGACGCCTCGGCGCTCGAGGCGCTCATGAGCGAATACGCCCCGCGCGTTTACCGGCTCGCCTTCGGCATCACGCGGGATCAGGGCGCCGCGGAGGAAGTCGTCCAGGACGTCTTCCTGACGGTCGCGACGAAGTGCGCCACGTTCGCGGGACGCTCGGCCCTCGGGAGCTGGATCTACCGGATCACGACGAACACGGCTCTCAACAAGCGGCGCGGCAAGCGGCATGAGCTCGAGACCTCGCTCGAAGAGCACCTGCCGGCGTTCAAGGAAGACGGCCACCGCGAGGGCGACCGCTCGTTCCTGCTGGCGGACTGGTCGCAGAATCCGGAGCGTGAGCTTCTCGCGGGTGAGGCGCGCCAGACGCTGGAACGGGCGCTCGACACGCTGCCCGAGCGCTACCGGGCGGTGCTGACCCTCAGGGACGTCGAAGAGCTCTCGAACGAGGAGGTCGCCGAGTTGATCGGTGAGTCGGTCGGGTCCGTGAAATCCCGGCTCCATCGGGCGCGCATGGCCCTCCGCGAGGAGCTGACCCGATCGCTCGTGTCCGGTTGGCAAGGGTCGCCGGCGGCCGCACCGGCCCCGCGCCCCGCCGTGTCTTAGACGTGTGGGCGTGCGGGTCCTCATCCTCGGCGGCGGCTTCGGCGGCGTCTATACGGCGCTGACCCTCGAGAAGCTTCTCAAGCGCGAGCTCCGGGAAGGCCGCGTCGAGCTCGGGCTCGTCAGCCGTGACAATTACATCGTCTTCCAGCCGATGCTGCCGGAGGTGATCTCGGGGAGTATCGGGATCCTCGACACGATCACGCCCATCCGGCGCCTCTGCCCGAGCACGAACCTCTACACGCGCGGCGTGGACAAGATCGAGCTCAACCGGAAACGGGTGTCCGCAGCCGCGGGCTTCGGCTCGCGCCAGTGCGCGCTCGAGTACGACCACCTCGTGATCGCGCTGGGCAACGTCACGAGCTTCGCGGGCCAGCCGGGGCTCGCCGAGCACGCGCTGCCGTTCAAGTACCTCGGCGATGCGCTGGCGCTCCGGAACCGCATCATCCACACGCTCGAGGAAGCCGACATCGAGCGCGACCCGGCCGTCCGCCAGGCCCTCCTGACGTTCGTCGTGGCCGGCGGCGGGTTCTCGGGGGTCGAGGCGGTCGCCGAGCTGAACGACTTCGTACGGACGGCGGCGAGAGCCTTCCGCAACGTCATGCGGGAGGAGATCCGCGTCATCCTCCTCCACGCCCAGGGGCTCATTCTCCCCGAGCTGCCGAAGTCGCTCGCCGAGTTCGCCCAGCGGCTCCTCGTGAAGCGCGGCGTGGAGATCAGGCTCAACACGCGGCTTCACGGCGCGACGGCGGACGCTGCGCTCCTGGTTGGTGGCGAGCGCATCCCGACGCGGACGCTCGTGAGCACGGTGCCCTCGGCGCCGAACCCGCTCGTGGCCGAGCTCCAGGTGAAGAAGGAGAAGGGCCGGATCGTCGTCGACCGGCACCTGCAGCTGCCCGACCATCCTGACGTCTGGGCCGTGGGCGACTGCGCGTGGGTCGTGGACGCGAAGAGCGGCGAGCCCTGCCCGCCGACCGCCCAGCACGCGACGCGCCAGGCCAAGCGCGCCGCGGAGAACATCGCGGCGGCGATCCGGGGCGGGGCGAAGCGGGACTTCTCGTTCAAGGCGCTCGGAAAGATGGGCTCGCTCGGCCACCACTCGGCGGTCGCCGAGGTCTTCGGAATGAAGCTCTCCGGATTCCTTGCGTGGTGGCTCTGGCGGACGATCTATCTGATGAAGCTCCCGGGGCTCGACCGCAAGATCCGGGTCGCGACCGACTGGACGCTCGACCTGATCCTGCCCCCCGACATCACCCAGCTCAAGACCGAGCATCCCGAGGGCATTCGCCGCGCGCACTTCGAGCCGGACGAGATCATCTTCCGCGAGGGGGACCGGGGCGACGTGCTCTATGTCCTGGTGGACGGCGAGGTGGAGGTGACGAAGCGCGTGCCCGGCCAGGGCGACGTCGTGCTCCGCCGGCTGCGCCCTGGCGAGTGCTTCGGCGAGATTGCGCTCGTCAGCGACCAGGCACGGTCGGCGACGGTCCGGAGCCTGACGGGCGTCAACGTGCTGGCGGTAGACCGCGACGCCTTCCAGGCCCTCTTCTCGAATCTGCCACCGCTGCGCGGGTTCTTCGAGCAGCTGATCGAGGCGCGGCTCAGGGGCCCCGGGGACCCGATGGCGTAATCTGGAGGTGGAGAGGCACGATCGCATGACCCGGGAAGAGGCCAGGCTCAAGGAAGCAGAAGAACGGACCGCCCACTGGAAGCGCTGGGGACCCTACCTCGCCGAGCGCCAGTGGGGCACGGTGCGCGAAGACTACAGCCCCTACGGCACCGCCTGGGACTCCTTCCCCCACGACCACGCGCGCTCGCGCGCCTACCGGTGGGGCGAGGACGGGCTCGGTGGGATCACCGACAACCACGGCCGGCTCTGCTTCGCCCTGGCCCTCTGGAACGGTCGAGACCCGGTCCTGAAGGAGCGGCTGTTCGGGCTGACCGGAAGCGAGGGCAACCACGGCGAGGACGTCAAGGAGTACTACTTCTACCTCGACTCGACGCCGACGCACTCCTACATGAAGTTCCTCTACAAGTACCCGCAGGCGGAGTTTCCGTACTCGAGGCTCGTCGAGGAGAACCGGCGGCGGGACCGGCGCGCGCCCGAGTTCGAGCTGATGGACACGGGCGTCTTCGAGGGGGGCCGCTACTTCGACGTGCTGGTCGAGTACGCGAAGGCGGCGCCCGACGACATCCTGATCCGGATCACCGCGACGAATCGCGGCCCCGAGGCCGCAGGGCTGCACCTCCTCCCGACGGTGTGGTTTCGCAACACCTGGTCCTGGGATGCCTCCGCCACGCGCCCCGTCCTTCGCGCCGGCCGCGCGGTCGCGGACCACGCGCTGATCGAGGCCGAGCACGAAGCGCTGGGCCCACGCTGGCTCTCCTGCGAGGGGGCGCCCGAGCTCCTCTTCACCGAGAACGATACGAACGGCGAGCGGCTCTGGGGCGAGGCGAACCCGAGCCCGTACGTGAAGGACGGCATCAACGCTTGCGTCGTCGATGGGGAAAAAGACGCGGTCAACCCCGCGGCCGTCGGCACGAAGGCGGCGGCGCGCTACCGGATGACCCTGGCCGCCGGGCAGAGCGTCGCGGTGCGCCTGCGACTCGCCAACACGCCGATCCCAGGGCGCACATTCGGCAGGGACTTCGACGTCGTATTCGCCCAGCGCCTGGGCGAGGCGGACGAGTTCTACGCGACGGTGATCCCGAAGCAGCTCTCGGACGATGCCAAGAGCGTCATGCGCCAGGCGTTCGCGGGGCTGCTCTGGTCCAAGCAGTTCTACCACTATTACGTCCGGCGCTGGCTCGAGGGCGATCCCGCGTGCCCGCCGCCCCCTCCAGAGCGCTTGCAGGGGCGGAACCACGAGTGGCTCCACCTCTACAACGAGGACGTCATCTCGATGCCGGACAAGTGGGAGTACCCGTGGTACGCGGCGTGGGACCTCGCGTTCCACATGATTCCGCTCGCGCTGATCGACCCCGACTTCGCCAAGACACAGCTCGTCCTGTTCTTGCGCGAGTGGTACATGCATCCGAACGGCCAGATCCCGGCGTACGAGTGGGCGTTCGGGGACGTCAACCCGCCGGTCCACGCGTGGGCGGCGCTCAGGGTGTACCGGATCGAGCGGCGGCTCCGGGGCCGGGGGGACCGGGCGTTTCTGGAGCGGGTGTTTCACAAGCTGCTTCTGAACTTTACGTGGTGGGTGAACCGGAAGGACGCCGAGGGAAAGAACGTCTTCCAGGGGGGCTTTCTCGGCCTGGACAACATCGGCGTGTTCGACCGGTCGGCGCCCCTCCCGACGGGGGGGCATATCGAGCAGTCGGACGGGACGTCGTGGATGGGGGTGTACTGTCTGAGCATGCTGGCGATCGCGCTCGAGCTGGCAAAGGAGGACCCGGCGTACGAAGACGTGGCGTCGAAGTTCTTCGAGCACTTCGTCTACATCGCCCACGCCATGCACGACCTCGGCGGCGAAGGCATCAACCTCTGGGACGAGGGCGACGGCTTTTACTACGACGTGCTCCACACCGACGGTGGCAACAGTCCGCTCAAGGTGCGCTCGATGGTGGGGCTCATCCCGCTCTTCGCGGTCGAGACGCTCGAGCCGGAGATCGTGGAGAAGCTCCACGGCTTCAAGCGACGGATGCAGTGGTTCATCGACAACCACCCGGAGTTCCGCGAGCATGTCGAGGTGGTCACGAAGCCGGGCGTGGGGCCGCGCCGGCTGCTCTCGATCGTGTCCCAGGCGCAGTTCCCGCGCGTGTTGCGGTTCATGCTCGACGAGGCGGAGTTCCTCTCACCCCACGGGATCCGTGCCGTGTCGCGCTACCACAAGGATCATCCCTACGTGCTCGACGTGAACGGCACGGAGCACCGCGTGGACTACGAGCCGGCCGAGTCCACGAGCGGGCTCTTCGGCGGCAACTCGAACTGGCGGGGCCCGGTGTGGTTCCCCGTGAACTACCTCCTCATCGAGTCGTTGCAGAAGTTCCACTACTTCTACGGCGACACTCTCAAGGTCGAGTGCCCGACCGGGTCCGGGGTACGGCTGAACCTCTGGCAGGTCGCCGGCGAGCTCTCGCGGCGGCTCACCCGGATCTTTCTGCGCGGCAAGGACGGGCGCCGGCCGGTCTTCGGCGGGACGGAAACGCTCCAGCGGGACCCCCACTGGCGCGACCTGGTTCTCTTCTACGAATACTTCCACGGCGACAACGGCGCCGGCGTGGGCGCGAGCCACCAGACGGGCTGGACGGGCCTCGTCGCCAAGCTCCTGCAGCAGAGCGGCGAGTAACCCGAATCGCGGGCGGCGGCCCGGGTGTCTAAAGGGCATGACTCGAGGCTACTCGGCGGTCGTCCTGGCGGGCGGCGACGGGACGCGGCTCCGCTCCCTCACGCGGCAGCTCGCGGGAGACGACAGGCCAAAGCAATTTTGCCACCTCCTCAGCGCGGAGACCCTTCTCGCCGCGACGCGCCGCCGCGCCCGCCGCCTCATCGCGCCCGGGAGCCTCTTCACCGTGGTGACACGCAAGCACGAGCGCTTCTACCGCCCGGAGCTCGCCGATGCCGCCCCGGGCACGGTCGTCGTCCAGCCCGAGAGCCGCGGCACAGCGCCGGCGATCCTCTACGCGTTGCACCGGGTCGCGCTCGTCGCGCCGGAGCGCCCCGTCGTCCTCCTTCCGAGTGACCATTACGTCTCCGACGACGACGCCTTCATGGCGCGCGTCGAGGGCGCGCTCGAGGCCGCGCAGACGCGGCCCGACCGGGTGATCCTCCTCGGGATCGAGCCCATTCGCCCCGAGACCGAGTACGGCTGGATCGAGCCCTCGGAGCTGCTCCTCGGGCCGTCGCCCTGGCCCCTCTACGGGGTGCGGCGCTTCTGGGAGAAGCCGTCGGCGCCCCTGGCCGGGCGACTGGCGCAGGCCGGATGCCTCTGGAACAGCTTCGTGATCGTCGCCCACCCGGGGACGCTCGGACGGCTCATCCGCGGCGCGATGCCGCAGCTCGTGGAAGCGTTCGCGCCGCTCGTGTCACGGCTCGGCACCCCGTGGGAGGCGGAGGCGGCGCGCGCCGTGTACGTGGCCCTGCCCACCACCGACTTCTCGAAGCAGGTCCTCCAGGCGAGGCCGGCCGATCTCGCCGTGCTCCCGGTCAGCGGCGTCGAGTGGACTGATCTCGGCGATCCGGCGCGCGTCCTGGCGACGCGGGAGCGAGCGCGGTGGCAGCTCGCCTCGGCGTGAGCGGCCGGAGCGGCGTGCCGACAGCCATGACGTGCCGGGAGGCGATCGAGAAGCTGGCCGAGTATCTCGACGGCGAGCTGACTCCGGGGGCGCTCGGGCGGCTCGAGGCGCATCTCGAGGTCTGTGCCCCCTGCCGCGCCTACCTCGCGACGTACCGGAAGACGACGGAGCTCACGGCGAAGGTCGGCCGCGTGGAGATGCCGCATAGTCTCAGGCGCCGTCTCCGTTCGCTCCTCAGCGACGAGATCCACCGCGCCCCGTAGCCCGCCGCCGCGGGCCCACCCGCTCGAGAGTTTTCGTTCGACATCGCTCCGCCGCTTGGAGTATCGTCCCCGCCATGGCGAAACCAGCGTTCTCCCTCGAGGGGAAGATTGCGATCGTCACAGGCGGCGGGACCGGCATCGGCAAGTCCATCGCGATCGAGTTCGCCAGGGCGGGGGCCGACGTCGCCATCTGCTCGCGCAAGCTCGAGCACCTGGAGCCGGTCGTGAAGGCCATCCGCGACCTCGGCCGCCGCTCCTTCGCGATGGTCGTGGACGTGCGGCAGGAAGATCAGGTCAAGGCCATGGTCGAGCGGACCGCGCAGGAGCTCGGCCGACTCGACGTCATGGTGAACAACGCCGGCGCCTCGTTCCGGGCGAAGCCCGAGGACATCTCGATCAACGGCTGGAACACGGTCGTCGGCATCAACCTGAACGGCGTGTTCCTCGGCTGCAAGTGGGCCGGCAAGCAGATGATGGCCCAGGGCGGAGGCGTCATCGTCAACATCGCGTCGATCGCCGGCGTCTACGGCTCGACGATGATGTCGCACTACGGCGCGGCCAAGGCCGCCGTCATCATGCTCACGCGCGAGCTGGGCACGGCGTGGGCGCGCAAGGGCGTCCGGGTGAACTGCATCGCGCCGGGGCCCGTCGAGACCGAGGGCTACCTCGAGGTGCTGACGAAGACCGACCCCGAGGCGGAGAAGACCTATAAAGCGGTCGCCGCGCGCGTCGG
>Ga0137386_10000873_pt1 | contig 18160 bp, 13 predicted proteins | sample SagtaG_4_FD_104910 | JGI IMG/M metagenome (GOLD analysis project Ga0137386, IMG submission 104910) | Vadose zone soil microbial communities from Sagehorn Ranch, Mendocino, California, USA - Sage2_R_100_16 metaG | ecosystem: Environmental > Terrestrial > Soil > Vadose zone | place: USA... | reverse complement strand
GTAGTGGGGGGGATTAAGCTATATTATTATGTTATCGAAAACTTAGTAGGGTTGCTATTAACAACTAGCTTATCTAATTCCTGCTGCCGATACCCGACCTCCTTTTGGCATGTTAACATGCCAAAATCACGAACGTTTAATACTAACCATGCTATTCTCTTGCGAGTACGTGTCAAGATGGGTATTGAGATGAGTGTTAGTTATATTGATCTCTCCCAGTAATATAATAGAATAGCTGAGCAGGAAAATTACAAACATACGTAGTGTAGGCGAATATTCTGGCGTGACAGAGTAGTTAGTAGAGATAAAGATGGGTGGGGGTTAAAGGGCGGGAAGCCCTGTACGTGTACAATCTGGAAGGCCTGGTTTAGTAAAGAAGTAGCTGTGCGTGTTAATTCCAAATGGATGAATTTACGCCGTTTGATCAGCGCGACCAACACGCGCTTACAACGAGATGTAAAGATTTAGTGTAGCTACAAACACAAGAAGGTCCTTTGTTGATGCTAGGTGATCTCTGGTATTTTTATGTTATTATACAAGACGTTTAGGCATATTAGTATGCCGAAACATTCGCCCTATTCTCTATCTCTACAAAACATAGTTCAAAAACCGCCAAGCAATTATCTAGCAGTCCTCCAAAACGGGTGCTCTCCGCTACGAATCCACCTCCATCATATCCACATTCTCCACTTCCGCAGCCTCTAATTCCTTGGCATCCTTAAGCAGGCTATCCATGAATATCTTGCCAGTGGTCTTGATCTCCCGGACCCTGAGAGGTTGACCAATAATTAACGGTTAATAGATGATATCGTCAACAATTTGGCAGAGTTCTCGTAGGACGGGTGCGTTTTGGTTCAGGATCGGATAGACCTCGGCCAAGACCAGAGCATTGAAATTTTGTAGACTTGCAGCCATTAGTACTATGCTTGTTTACCAGGTGTTAACTTACTAGCGAAGCCCGCCTGTGGGTATTACTGGAACGATTCCAGTGCCGAATTCGTCCACCAATGTTTGGACAACCTTCCCGCTTTGTACTTTATTGGAGAGTATAGTTTGAGTGTATCCAAGCTTGTCACAGATATATTTATTGACGGCAGTCTTCCAGCCTTGTCCAATATCAGTACCATAGCCCTGACTCTCAAATTCCTCCAGCAGCCTCTTCTTCTTTTCCTTCCCCATCGCAGTTGGCTTTTCGGTGGATACCTCAACAATGAGCTTCATATAAGCTTCAGCTAGATCCTTAAGCATGTGAAGATGGTAGATTTGCTGGATGATGCTATTGTTTGGTCTACTGGCCCTAGTGACGGCTCCCATAGTCGTAAAAAAGTGCTTAAGGGTGGCATGCTTCGTGTTCTTTGCTGCCTCGTCGGCTCTCTCAGAAAGTCCTTTATCCGGTTCACCGTCGTCATGCTCGTTGTATGACCGCACAAGCGAAGAGAGGCGATTATAGGCTGGCTTGCCCATGACTTGGTTGAAGAAGAAGTTCGTAATATCAATGGCTTCCTCTTCCGTAATCTTCTTGATGATCTTTTTGTTGTTCTTCTTCATCTTGACTGTTAGACCGTGAACTGCTGCAAAGAAATTGTCTCTTGCAGCAGTGATGCTGTCAACGTTCCAGTCATTAGAAATATCTAGCGTAATTGGAAGAAGTTTATTCCCTTTTGCCTGGGAGACTTTTGTGGTAGCTTTTTTTGTGTTTGAATCCCAAGCTTCTTGTTCTGCTGAGGCATCCCCTCTGTGTTCGGCTTCCTCTTCTTGTTCTGCTGACGCATCACCTACGTGTTCGGCTTCCTTTTCTTGTTTTGCTGACGCCTCGCCCTCATGTCCATCTCGTTTCTTGGCTTCCTTAAAGAAATTTGGAATGTCATCATCCACATTATCGTCAACTTCATCTTCCACTTCATCCTCAGCGGAATCATCATGCCCGCTACCAAGATAGTTCTCATCATCGGCTTCGGCCTCCTCCGTATCTTCTAGCTTCTCCTCAATTCCGTTAAGATACCTATCAATCATTTGAATTATAATGTTAAATTGCGCAGGATCATCTTGAGCTTGAAGGACCTTGTCTATGCGGCTGATTTGCTGAGGATATGTTAGCAGGCATGTTTAGTCTAGTAAATTGAAAAACCTTACTTTGAGTACAGCATTCTTAACAGCTGGCGATGCCGGTACCTTGAGCGGAATAGACTTGTTTTTCGGGGTAACTGGATCTGCCATTACGAAGAGCGGCAGGGTTGAAAGTGATGGGCTGGCTTAAGGAAATAACCTTAGCTTTTAAGGAAGCAACGGGTTTGGAAGTAGGTAGTGGGGAGAAGAAGTAAGTGGTGAGGGAATTGAGCGATGTTGTGAAAACTCTGAGCGGTTTCCTTGACAACTCGCGACTTGCTTTCGGCATGTTGACATGCCGAAACTTTTTATTCACCAATGCCATTTCGATTCCCTACAGGAAGCAATTAATGCAAGCTTTTTAGTCTAATGGTAAATGCCATGCTGTGCTTGTACAATGTGTGTGAGGATCCTAACATTATATAGTGCCATATGGTTAAAATGCATTCTTCTTGCTCGTTGGTTTTCTTTGATAGTTGTTGCATTATTATATAGAGGTCCACAGACATATTGAAAAGGTCGCTCGCGTTTAATCCCCCCTTGTTGACCAAAATTGATTTATTTTACTACCCTATTTCAGTCGCGTACCTCCTTAAAGTTCAAGAACCTATTAGAATTGCATTTAACCTAATTGAAGAGATAATGCCTCTAAGCAATAAGTGAATTTCCTATATAAAACTACAGTAAGTGAGGTATGCGCGTTGTGCAATCGGCGACCCAGCAATCAGTTGCGACTATAAACCTGGATTTTCACCGGCCAACGATATAGAAGCGCCATAGAAGGTTCCCCTATAATACTGTTCTCGAGCGAAGCTTCGCCAGATGTTCTGCCTTGATTATTTTAAAAAGCGTTGCGTCCCCTTGACGTCACTCTGCGTTAAATATGGCGGCCACTACGTTGTAAGTGTTGTGGGAAACTCGGCCGTTTCGTTAATAACTCGTGACTTGGTTTCGGCATGTTGACATGCCAAACCTTTTTTAAATCTTTTTTTTTTTAAACCAATGCCACTTTAATTCCCTAATAGGGAGCAATTAATGCAAGTTCTATAGTCCAATGGTGAAACTGGGGTGCTATAATATAGTGCTCTTACCAATATTTAATATTAGTTGGTGCTGTCGCGCCCCTATGGCAGGCGTGTCAGTGCTGACAAATAATAGCAGAAGCGAAGCGAGTATAAAAGGAAAATTGGCGTCTCCTAATGCATTACGCCTGAGCTAAAATTGATGCAGCTATAGGTATTTATCAAATCTTTTATCAAATCTTTTACCAAATTCTCTACCACCTTAAATGTCCATTAATTGCCCCGCAATACCTCAACGTTCGCCCTTGTGGCTGAACCACGCAATAATAACAAAACTAGTCCCTTTTATGTAAAATCTCTCCGTCCGCCGCGCTACAGTAACCGCGCAATAAGGAAACTAAACTTAATGTCGTGATTTAACACTTTATTTGTTTATACGTACACGCCAACCACGCCAAATAAAAACCAAAACTGAACCCCTTTTTCGTCGCCTTTTATTCATCCCCTTTAATAAAACAACTTTCCATCTCTTCTGCACTCTCGAGCCTCTTTCAATTAAAAAGACAAATGGCTCCAACCGATCGGGATATTCCATAACGTTAAAAAACGCGCGAATAGCTATACGCTCCTCTCTATACTCCTCTAACTATAACTTCTTGCTTTATAACGAAGCTTATCGCACAGTCATCTGCCTTGGCTGCGGTTGCGCCCTTCCTAATCGCTCAGCTCTTTGCACCACTCTACAGCGTCATCTTACTAGAATACTCCGTACGCCCGCTCCGCTGGCCCGTTGGTGGATTGTCGATGCTGTCCGGGACCGTCCTTGCATCTCTCTGGCCGATTTGCATCCTTTGCCCGACTACTCCGCATCCTTAGTCGATCTGCCTTTGCAGTTGGGTCTTGCTTGCAGTCACTGCTCTTATCATACGACCGGCGCTAAGGCTGCGCACTCGCATTAGCAGTGTAAACATCACTCGAATTACAATCGCCACGGTCTGCAGTTTCGTATAGTTGCTGTGCAGTGCTGGACTAGGCCTGCCGATCCCGCTACCTGGATTATCTCCGCACCTGTCCCCGATGCCCTTCCCCATTCCGTTGTTGCCGAACTTTCTTAGCCACAGACGCAGACGCGGATCTCTCTGGACCAGCTCGCCCAACGGATGCAGCTCTACAACCAGCAGCGCAGGGAGGAATTCTGTCACGTGCGTTTAACCGCCCTTAGGAGCTCCTCCTCTCCTAGTCCCTCTTCCTGTTCATGCAGCTCTGCTCGCGGGCGGCGAGCTCCTAGTCTTGCACCCGTTAATAGCGGCAGTTTCCCCTCCTCGGCGGATGGTCGGCGGCCACGTAGCTATAGGTCCGACTCCCCGAGTCAGGCTGATAACTTGGATCCGGACCCGTCATCCTCTTCTGACGCAGGGACCTTATTATGTTCCGACTCGGATTACCGAGAGGATAGTCTTTCGATCACTTTCGATAGCGACCTTGAGGTTAATGCGGTTGACAGCAACTATAGCATAGAGCCTGCTACATCTGGTTGCCGTCCCTCCCCTTCTCCCTCGGCCAGGGGTTTGATCGGATTCAGCCACTGTCAGTCAACGCTGAGCTGCAACTCTCACTCGAAGCCGAACACCGGCGGCTTATGCAAGCCGACCAGCAAGTCGACCCATTGAATCTTCCCCCGGATCAACCTACCGTCTGGCTTAATCAAACCGGCTGGCATGTGCATTTTGGCAGGTGTTCCCTCCAGCACATCATTTTAACCAGTCAGCAGCCGTCTCGCCGATACTGCATGTCGGAAATTGGCTCCGATGACTATATCATCCGGGATCTATATGCCGAGAAAATATTACAGATATTCCCAGAGAACACCGAGCGACGGCTGCTCCTGCTGATGCGTAAGACGAAGCAGATGTTTACTCGTTGCCTCGCAGCTTTTCACACAACCTTGGAGCCTCTGCTCCGCTGGCTCGGCAACTGGAACCTAGACAGGCCCTGGAAGAGACCGGTGCGCGACATTCAACCGGCTGCGCGGCGGCGTTACATCAGTGTATGTCAGCAGTTCCTCTGCTATGTTTTCCGCATCTTCAGTCTTGATTCTAAGCGGAACGCCTTGACGGGTACAATCTGCCACTGTCCCAAAGGCATCAGAATGTCATGGCCAAATTTGGACCGCCGTGGGAGCTGAGCTGGAGGACCTGGGCGATCGGATCGACCATGGCAGATTTAAAATTAGTGCTGCAGAGCACCTCTCTGACTTGGGGCTGCGGCCGAACCCTTGAGGAGGTCGTTCACTTGCGTAGCTTTGCCCGGGCAACCCTAGAGAACGAGCCTTATCGGGGCCTCCTGATCTGGGAGGAAGACGGCCAAGTTCTCCGTCTAGGTTCTCTTGTCTTAAACATGGATAACTTCGCCGCTACATCTATGCCGTCCTTACGCAACTAGAGGAGTCAGCTCGCGATATTCTTCGAGTTTTCTGGGCTGCCATACCTAAGCTTGGTAGCCTCTAGGATGACTGGAGATGCCTTAATAAAGGTTACTTTTTTCTCCGTGATCCGTGCAACAACAAGTTAGAGGAACATTGGATGGAGCTGGTTCGCTTCTATCAGACTCTCCGACTTGGCGGGAGCACCTCCTACCCTCGCCTCTTCATCCGTTCAGGGCAGCAGTGGAGCCGGACCGCTTGCGTTCGTTGGTTGCAGGATGAGAAGGAGTATCTGCATTTGTTGTTGCTCGCTGCCCATCTTACCTCTGGTATGCCCGCCTGTGCCACTGAGATAGGTTTCCTCAAACACTGCAATAGCAGCTTTGTCTGACGCAGCATTTACCTTTATAAGGGATCCTTGTCAGCATGGATAACTACACCAAGACTCGCGCTATGATTGGCGATAACCGACATATGCTGCGGTTTTTGCCCGCTGTTACCTCCCACATCATGGCCATCCATATGATTTATATCCGCCCGTTCGCCCGATACCTAGATAATCCGCGGTGTCGGTTGCTGCCGCTCAGCATCTTCCTTGATAAGGTACCGCAGACGTGCAGACGTAAGAGTACGTCATGTAACCGCTGTAGAGAGCTAGGCATTTTGGTTGGCGCTGATGAGATTGAGCTGGCGGCGGCCAGTGAATCAAGGGAGGATAGTGTAGGAATGTTGGAAGGGGCGGACGAGTCTGAGAGTTCCAGCAACGCAGAGGACTTGGAGGTAGGAAGTCGGCTGCTAAAGCAGCATGTGCGTGACTAAGAGCGTTGCTTGCAATGGTATTATTGCCAACTTAAAGCTGCTCAAAGGCAGCTGCTTGCTCTGCTAGTTGGTGGACTCGCTGGATCCGAGCACATTGGAAACGGTACGGGGAGTAGACCATGCGTTAGAGAAGTGTCGGACGGTAGGCGAGTGGAGGTTCTTTAACTTTAAATGTATGGCTATAGAAGAGGGTCAGCGGCGGTTTTCTAAGGGACAGAGGCGACATAAGGGCTGGCTGTCAACATACACTTTATGCTTTAAGTGTGAGAACCCGCGGACAATCTGCCTAATGCAGGGTGAAGGTAAGTGTGAATATGCTGATACATTAATGTTGGCTTATTAGGGCGCGTATCAGCGGGAGATATAGCTTGGGCAAGTTCTAAAATAGCTAGCAGGACGTGATTTCCAAGACGAGCTTGAATATATGCGGTCATACGCCTTCTCTCCACCGTACCGTGGGTGGAATTGTTTTTAGTAGGCGAAATTTTGCGACTTTGGAGGCGAGGTGGATTTTTTTTCCAAGTCAAAGGCACCGTGGGTGTGATTTCGGCGGGGCCTATAGCTACGCGTCGACTGCATCTACCGATTTAGCATTCCAAAATTCTAGTCGCAATATGATGGGGAATGACGAGGTTGGTTTGATTTCAAATTACCGATCCATCGACCGCCTCACATGCGCTAAAAAAGCAGTGCCATACTGAGCCTTGGTGGGTTAGCAGCGCAGACCGCGCAATTCTAGGGTATATCCGGTTACAAATCGGCTCCATATCATACGCTATTGCATCTATGGAGTTGCCAACTTTGCAACACAACATGAAAAGTGAAGTTCTGCTCGTGCGTAGTGCATTGGTCTACACTGTGACGAGAATAATTCATGTTAATCAGGTAGTCTTTTGGTTTGGAAACATGTTGAAACCACGACTGTTATTCAAAAGTTGCTTAGGTTCGCCAAGACAGCCACCGATTCCGACTTCTCACATTCAGAATGCATGCTATTATCTTTCCCGCTTCTAATCTGCCTGCTTCATCCGGCGCAGTTTCTTCGGTCTAACGCTTGGTGATAGTGACTCTACCTGATCTTTTTGCTTTCTCTTGGGCTTGGATGGAGAAGGACTGGCAGCAATTAGCTGGTCCACCTGCTTCTTAAGCTCCATGATATTGTTGTGGTCCTTTTGTACGGCAGACTTCTTGTTAAGCCCCGTGTGACTATCTGACTTCTTCGCTAAGACGGGCTTTTGGTCTTCAGTGTGACCTTTAGACTGCAGGTCCGCGCCTTTCAAATCAGCCTCCGGGCTATAGAGAACTGACAGGGTATTAGTATAAAGCGCAGGCATCTATAATCGTGTGACTTACTATCATTAATGACCTCGAGGACGGCCCGCTTCTCAAATCCCATTAGCGTCTCTATGGCGAGTTTAACCTAGTATAGGTTAATAGAATGAGGGTGATTTGTCTAAATAAAGTAATAACGCTTACTTGTATTTCTGTGCGGACTTTCTTCTCGCTTTCCTCCTCCTTGTCGTCACGTTCCGGAAAAAGTGCTACAATAGTATTAGCATTATTATAAATTAGCATCGCAGGTGTAATACTCACCATCCCTAATCACATTGAGCACATGATGGCCACCATATTGAAATAAATCTTCAGCATAGAGCTTCAACTGTTACTGATTAGTGTAACGAACCCGATGTATTATAGCGATGCTGCGCGCTTACCACCTCCTTTGCCCGTTCGAGTTTATCATAGCCTCCCATTGCATTAAGGTGTTTTGTGCCGTTTTTCAGCTAGTCGGACAAAATAGTGAGGAAAATAGAAGGCGGGAGCCTCCTTTAAAGTACTTTGGTTTTGCTGTTTGTTTGTTGGAAGATGGTTGGCGTTGGTCGCGTTGTAGAGGGTTGTTTTGATTTCGGCATATTGTCATGTCAAAAGCACGTCAGCTTTGGCTAGGCTCTTTTTAGTTAGCCCGCCCTGCCTGTCTTCTGTAGCGTTAAAAGGTACAAGCATGTTTTTAGTATATTTTTATGCCAGAATTTGTCAATTATCTACCTTTAGCTTGTGTATAGTTTACATGCGCAATTGCATAGAAAGTGAATGGCTAAGTTCTATTTCTTAGCTTATATTGGCTTTCTATGTAATCCGGCCTAGAAACCGCTTCCCCACAACACTCTATAAGCTGGAATGCCTTTCAAGCCTTTACCTGGCCAGACCGATTACCGACTAATCTCGGCTTTCGTTTCTTGCCCGTCCCAGAGGAAGACGTCTTACTGGTCACTGGTGAACGTCCCTTCTCCTGCTTCTAGGTAACGGCCTTCTGATTTTTGCGGGAGCATCAAGTTTGGAAGGACTACTCTGGTTCACTGAATCCGCAAGTTTATCGATACTGGCAATATATTCGCTGGCCGTATTATTCTTGGTAACCTTGGTTAATGCTCCAGTATTTATCGGGATTGCATCTTGCTTTGGCTCAGCTAGTGTATTATACTCGTCGGACCCCGTATTGGAATCTGCCTCAGACCCAGCTGTTAATTTATGCGGTGTAATATTGTAACCCCCATTCTCTTCGATGTCGATATCCTCATTCTCTTTGGCGTTGATATCCTTATTCTCTTCAGCATCAATGTCCTCATCCTCTTCGGTGTTCATGTCCTCATCCTCTTCGGTGTTCATATCCTCATCCTCTTCGGTGTTCATATCCTCATCCTCTTCGGTGTTCGTATCCTCATTCCCTTTGGCGGTCATATCCTTATTCCCTTTAATGTTACGGTCTCCATTGTCGCTGAAGTCTTCGTGACCCTTTTCGGCTATAAGAGGCCCACGGTCCTTTGTGTTTGTGGTTTCTTTATCCACCTTTTCGCTGAAGAGAGCTAACAAGATATTAATATTTCAATACTAATACAATGGCTGTATCACTTGCCGTCATTGATCGCGTTAAGGACGGTCCGTTTGTCATATTTTAACAAGGCTTCGGCAGCAAGCGTCATCTAGTATACATTAGCCATGTACCAAAGCCGATTCGTCTTACTAATGTTATATCCCTTACCTGTTTCTTAGCATTGAGAAACCCTTTAGTGGGTTCCTTGAAGTATATTGACTTGTCTGGGTACATAGCTAGAGGGTATTACTATCGTTCTGATACTATAAATTTGTAGGACCTACCCTGGGTAATCCCGTAAAGGACAGTCCGCCCGCCGAATTCCATCGTCTCCTCGACAGAAAGCTTCAGCTGCTATCGGTTAGTGGTACAAAACCTGATCAGTCCTAGGGATATTATATGCTTACCTGCTCCTTTGCTCGGTCCCCCATCGCATTAAAGCGTTTTGGTATGGCAAGGAGAGTGGTATATGTGAGCCTTCTTTGAGGTAGTTGTTTTGGTTGCTGCGAACAAATAGAGAAGAGTGGATTTTTTGAAAGTGTGGTCGCGTTGTTTTGATTGCCCTACAAAAACAAGCTAACAAACTTTAGTGGGGCTGCCGCTAACAATCCTTCTGGCATGATGTCATGCCAAAACCATTTCCTACAAATGCTATAAGAAGGGCAATGACATGATATTAGAATACGGACATCGTTGTAAATTATTCTAACACACATAATTAGGCTATGGAAGTTTAGCTCTCTGGCGGCTTTAAAACGCCAATAGCATAATGGCTTTAATCCAAAAGGCTTCACGACATGGGTATAAAAAATAAAGGATAGTTCTGCTCATGTGCATTATGTTTGTCTACACTATGATGAGAATAATTTATGTTAATTAGGTAGTCTTTTGGTATGTAAACATGTCGAAACCACGACTGTTATCCAAAAGTTGCTTAAGTTCACTTAGACAGCTACCTGGGTATTTAGAGTCCACCGATTCTGATTTCTCACATTCAGAATGCGTGCTATTATCTTTCCCGCTTCTAATCTATCTGCTTCCTCCGGCGCAGTTTCTTCGGCCTAACGCTTGGTGATAGTAATTCTACCTGACCATTTTGCTTTCTCTTGGGCTTAGCTGGAGAAGGACTGGCAGTAGTTACCTTTTTCTCAAGCTCTACGAGATCAATTGTCTTCGCTGGTACGACATTCTTTTTATTAAGCCCAGTCTGGCTATCTGGCTTCTTCCTTAATGCGAGCTTTTTAGCTTTAGTGGCTTCGGATTGTAGGCTCGTGCTTTCCAAGTCAGCCTCTGGGTTGTAGAGAACTGACAGGGTATTAGCATAAAGTGCAGACATCTGTAATCGTGTGACTTACTATTATTGACAACTTCAAGAACGGCCCGCTTCTCAAATTCCATTAGGGTCTCTGCAGTAAGTTTAACCTAGTATGGGTTAGTAGAACGAGAGTGATTTGTCTGAGCAATGACTTCTACTTTTGCTTGTGCCCGAAACTTTTCCCTGTTGTACTTCTCCTCCTCATCGCCGTTGAGCTCCGGAAAAAGAACTACAAGAATATTAGCGTTATTTTATCGCAGTAACGAAATATGTGGAACTTACCATTCGTAATAACGTCGAGCACATGACGACCACCATATTGAAATAAGTCTTCGGTAGCAAGCGTCAGCTGTTGTTGGTTAGTGGAACGAACCCAATCTGTTCATTATGCTGCGCACTTACTACCTGCTTTGCCGCTTCAAGCTTACGGTCTCCCATTTTTATGTGCCTAGTTAGTGGGCGATTGCAGTGAGGAGAATATAAAGCGCGAGCCTTCTTTAAAGCATTGGTTTTGCTGCTGTTAAGTAGAGTAGAGGAGAAGAGTGGAAGTTTTAGGAGGACAGTTGGCGTTGGTCGTGTTGCAGAGGGCAATGTTTTGATTTTAGCATGGTTGTCATGTCAAAAGCATGTTAGCTTTGGCTAGACTCTTTCTAATTTAGCGCGCCCGGCTGTCCTCCGCGACCTCAAAAGGTATAGACATATTTTTGGTTCCTATGTGTCGGACCGGAACTCTTAGGTCAGGAATGAACTCGTGTAAAGATTAATCTACGAAAAAAATGATGCTATATATACACGGTGGATAAATCATAAGCATCCCAACCCTAATAGAGGAGTGATCTGCACTAGGTCGACACTATGCTATAATTTATCAATTAACTACCTTTTGCTTATGCACGATGTTCTGAAATGTACGGCGTTCTAAAAGGCATGTCATAAGTGCTCGGAAAGTGAATGGCTAGGTTCTATTTTTGAGCTTAATGTTGGCCTTCTATATAATCTGGCTTAGGAACCAATTCCCTACGACAATTCCAAAGCTACAAATGCCTTTCAAAGCCCTAACCTAGCCCAATTCAGCAAATCGCAGCATTTGCTTTGTTTCCTTCCCTTGGCGTAACATCATGCAGGTTTCTTTGCAATTGAGCCCGTCGCAAATATTCCTAAAGCAGGGCACTTTTTTTTGTGCATGACGGGCGAGGAATTGGTTGATACCAAATCTACAATTGGTGGACTAGTGCTCCCAAGGCTATGACACTTTCTCTTACCCTTTGTGACAACTGTGCCGGGTGCCTTTGGTGTAGTCGCAACATGGTTTGTGACCTCTTCCATGGCTGCTGGCTTATTGTCGGTTTCGCTTGGTTTCGTTTCATTTGGCTCGGCTAGTGTACGAGAATCGTCCGACCTTACATCGGAATATACCTTAACCTCATTTTTTGACTCGTCCGATTTGGTGTCATGGTCTTCGACATCTTCGCTGCCACGGCATTTTGGACTCATAACGCGCCAAGGTACTTCGAAACTTTCGTCCTCAGCTGTTGTATGCCCCTCGGTGCTCATGTTTGGGTTCGATGTCGTATTTTGGTCTGGCCCAGCTACTATCTTAAATTTGTCGGACCCCGTATTGCAGTCTAGTCCATACTTGTTGGAACTCATGTCGCATTCTAGTCCATATTTGGTGGAACCCATATCGCATTCTGGCCCAGACTCGTCGGATGTCGTATCGCATTCTAGCGTAGACTTGTTGGAGCCCATATTGCAATCCATTTCAGGCTGGCCAGCTAACTCACCCGACCTAAACACAGCTCCTTTATATTTGGCGGCATTAAGTTCGCATTCGGCACCAATGTCGTCTTCCCCTTCAAAGTCTCCGTCGTTATCCCCGGCCACCGGGCAGGCTTTTTCGTCGGACTGTTTGCCGCAGATAACTAGGGATAATATTAGCGCTAGAACACAGAGGTAGCGGCTGTGTGACTTGCCATCGTTAACTACCTCAAGGACAGCCCGTTTGTCATATTCTAAAAGCGCTTGAACGGCGAGTTTGGTCTAGTAAGGCTTAGCTATAAATCAAAACCAATTTAAGCTAATAACGTGATCACACTTACTTGTTGCTCTGCGAGTCGTCGCTGCCGAGTATTTTGAATAAAATACGTATTCCCCTCTGGAAAGAATGCTATAAAAGGCGGTAGCATTAATCTAAAACAGTTGCAAGTATACACAGCTTACCTTCACCAATTACACTAAGAATAGAGCAGCCATTATAGGTTAGGAACGCTTCAAGACTGAGGTGTAGCTATTGCCAATCAGTAACTTGGGTTAATCTCAATTGCTAATGCCGCGCGCTCACCATTTCCCTTGCCCGTTTGACTGCAAGGTCTTCTATTGCATTAGGAGATTCTAATGAGTCGTCCAGGGCACTCTGAAATTCCCTGCCACGAACTCGCCCGCTGGGCTTTGATGTGGCTTTGATAGAAACGTCTAGCTGTTGTCGATCAGCACAACGAAGCTAGTATGCTTTAGTGATGCGGCGTGCTTACCTGCTGCTCTTTCGGATGTTCAGTTCTAGAGCATTCCATTGCATTGGAAGGTATTGATGTGGTGCTTGGTATATAGAGATGGTGGGTTTGGTAGATAGGTGCTCAAAATAAGTCATGTCGCGGAATTTATTTTCATTTCGGCATGCAATCATGCCGAAATTAGGTAATTTCTAGCTAGGCTACCTTAAGTCTAGCGCGCCTCGCGCATCCTGCGCGAAAACATTTGCAAACAATACAAGACTTCAAACTGTTCCTTTGTGTTATAACATTCTCCTTGTATCAGCACCTTTATGTATCCTTTTCACAAAAGCTGCGCATCTCCTGTAGAAGCTTCTGGTTATAATACCAGCTCACCAACTAAGAAGAGAAGCACGGCAAAGTCGCGGACGACCGAACACCTCAATTTGCAACATGGGGAGCTTGATGCCACTCAGAGAATCCAACTTAACCGACTTCTCAACGTTTTGCATAAAAGGCGTAGGATTATTGCACTCGTCGGTGCGGGTATATCTGTGTCCGCCGGGAGTACGTCAATCCTAGCCAAATACTGTTTCCACTTTGCATAGCTAACTTCCCAAATAGTTCCTGATTTCCGATCCACAGCTGGGATATTTGACACTCCTGGCAATGGGCCCTTTCGGACATCTTTAGGAAAGGATCTCTTTGATGCTTGTGTGTATTACAACGACGTCTCCATCTCCTCTTTCCACGATATGTTACAAACTCTCTCGGCAAGCGCAATGTCAGCAAAACCAACCGCCTTTCATCATTTACTTGCGACTTTAGCTCACGACGGCCGTCTATTACGATTATACTCCCAGAACATCGATGGAATTGATACTGCTATGGAACCGTTGAGGACCGAAGTGCCTTTGCCGAAGAAAGCACCCTGGCCAAAGACCATTCAGCTTCATGGGTGCATCAGGAAGATGGTCTGCTTAAAGTGCTATAGGGTTTCTAATTTCCGAGTCGAGCTTTTTAATGGACCTATTCAACCTTCGTGCGCAGACTGTGAGGATAACAATAATTTTCGTATAAAAGCCGGTAAACGGAGCCACGGCGTTGGAAATCTTCGTCCTCGGATGGTATTATACAATGGGCAGAATCCTGATGATGAGGCAATTGGATCCGTCATTACATCTGACCTAAGAGCAAGACCAGATGCTATCATTGTTGCTGGCACAACGTTAAGGGTTCCGGGTGCAAGAAGGATTGTTAAGGAAATGTGCAGGCTAGTACGAGATCAGGTGGATGGTGTTACTATTTGGATTAGCAAAGAAGCAGCACCTAAGGGTAAGGATCTCGAAAACTGCTGGGATCTAGTCGTTAGGGGGTACTGTAATGAGGTTGCTCAATATGCTGCGATGCGCAGGTGGGATCAAGAGCTAGAACATAGCAAAACCAAACACGGAAACGCTAAGGTCAGGTCAGTCTCATTTGAAAGCGTAAAAGTACCCAAGCGCAAACAGCGGCAATTATTGCTATCCCCTGTAAGTCCCAAGATCCCTCAAAAGGTGACTGGAAGCAAGAGAAGAATACCTAGGGTGTCTACCGGATCGGACACCCACAAAGTTGGGAAGGCGGTTGGAAAGCGGCAGGTTCAAATACCACAGAGTATTATAGACATTGTTAATAAAGCTCTCGGATAAAATGCGGGATAGACGTAGAATAGGAATTTTGGCATATTGGTATGCTACAACTTTAGGGCATTCAGTTTAGTAACTTTCGGCATAGTGGCGGTTCAGAAGGACGAGATTACTCCAGGCGTGCTTAGGTGTGATTGTCTAGGACTATCTCGGATAGAGTCATTAAACAAGATATGTCTTCGAGTATATTCGATGCATCAGAGTGAGGAACTTAGCTATATTGTATCTATTTTACAAGCAAAAGAAAGCCCAAGCCAAAGCAGTAAATTAAAGTATGTATGGTATCGCCTCGAAAATAAAGTCATCAACGCAATCCTTGTCCCTAACACTAAAATACTTGCTAAATGCTTATGGCAAGCATGAGGCAATTTAGAAAATGAGATCGGGGGATATATACCATGGGTATGATCCAACGCGCTGCATCTCGAGTGTTTAAGTATAAGCCAAGGCTGAAATTTGGTGAAACGTGGTGCAATTTAAGAATGATCCAGATCCAAGGTCCAGAGCTTAATTTTATGAAGCAAAAAATGCCAGTAAAAGAAACAGCCTCGAACCATCATGCCATGTATTTATCTTCAACTAATCTCTACATAAAAGCTTGCAGGCATCCTGGTGTAAGTGAAGCCTACATGAGCGACACTTTCCGCAAAGTCATAAGCAGGGAACTGTGGAAGCTTTGTAAGATTGACCATTTCTTTTAGGCGATCAAGAAGCAGGTAGATAGCGTGGGTATAGCGACTCGTGAGGCGAAGCGATGTTGAGTGGAAAGGCGCTATAGTCAACTAAAGCGGGTTCATAGGACCAAATCCCACGTTGATGTCCTCACCAGTTGTGTATTGAAACGTAGCCACGTTAACTCTAGGCATAGTTAGCTTGTTCGGTGTTGGTTTCAAATAGAAGGCACCACTTACGTCTTGTCGCACTTGAAACCCATACACTGAATATCACCCACTTTCTTGAAGCTAAAGCGTCGGAGAAATTTAGTGGTCCAGAGAATATTAGTGTCACCTGCATCATACGGCACCTGACAGATTACGGTCTTGACAACTCGGTTACCCACAGATCTAGATGCGTCTGCTTTAACTGTCCACTCGTATCCAGCCCTGGTCTGATAGTCAAGATCCATAAGATTTAACATCTTGTCCATTAAGCAGCTACCAATTCCTTTATGATAGTACTCCGGGTGGACAAAGATATCCAACTCAACCGTGTAGCGGTACATGCTTCCAGGGTGATGGAAATGATCGGCGTATGCAAGACCAACTATTTTCTCGGGGATGTGGGTTACCCACGAACTGTGAAGTCCAGTACGTTTAGACCGATCAACCGCAACAATCCATGGCAGTCCATTCGTTAGGATGTCGGCAAGGCGGTCAACAAAATTCTGCGTCGTACGCGGTTTAAACTCAGGACAATGTATAGTGTTGGTAACGTAATGGTTGTAGAGATCAGTCATCTGGCCAATATCCGCGGGATACGCAGGGCGAAGATATACATTCGCCTTAGGCTTCAGGCTCCTGTCGATGAGTATAAAAGGTTCAGTAATTTCTTGGCAGTCACGCTTCCTTTGGAGCTTGAGCTGCTTTTTCTCGGCAGCGCTAAGCTTTTTCGCATTCTTAGCCTCTTCGCGTTTCTTTATAGCGCCATTGCTTCCGAAGTCTTTGACCGCCAAGGCGTAGGTAAATTCGACAGTATCGAGTTTTGCTTCAAGGACGTTGATTGGTGTAAGAAGGGCAGAGGTAGCTGATGTATAAGTCTCCCACCATGGCTGCTCAGCAGGATCGCAATCAGACAGCGGGGCTGGCGCTTGGCTTTGGTATGTCCGCCAAAATGATTGTGGTGACTTTGCATCAAGGGTAGATGGGATCCAAAAGCGTGGTGCAACCGCACCGTTGGTTTCCGCAACGAAAGCAGGATCGCTGATATCCATGTTATCCTTGCTTATCTTTTGCGCGTTGTTCATGCAAGCCTCAATACTGTTGTAGAAATTGCGGCCCGAAAATCCTCCATGGCCTACCCATTCTACTGGAGCTGGAAGCCAGTTTCCCTCCCAATCAGTCAACTTTCTAATGTCATGGATAGGGTCCCAGTTACTGTTCGACTTCACTGACATGCCACCATCGCTATTGTCACTCTTTATAGCAGCTCTCATATCCCGTTTTCTTGGCCATCGGTAGCCTTTGGACGCTGCAGGCCTAGTTGTCGCCTTGAACTCCACGTTCTTTGTAGTGGTTTGCTTCTTGACGCCGTGGCGAGGAGAAGGCGATGCCGGCGTATCATTACCAATCCCAACAGTGGTGCCAGTTGCTTGCTTTGTAAGTGCAGTGCTGGTCTCTTGGGCTTCATTAAGCGGATGTTGTTGCTGGTTGGGAATTTGGGGTGACTTGGAGGGGTTTTGTGAGAATGGATGCAGGCCAGCAGCTGGGAATACTTGCTTCACCATATGTCTATACAATTGTGAGTACTAGATGGAAAGAGTGGAAAAAAGGCAAGGCGTAGATGTAAGATAATACGTCAAACACTTACTGTGAGCGTTGCTTGACTTTTAATGGACCGCGATTAGTTGATAAATCTCTTAAAGCCGGACGGGCATGATTAGAAGCCATTGCAGCTACTTCATCTTCGGGAACTCGAATGGAAGGCGGGCTGCATTTATAGCCTTCGCGAAGGTATGGAGGGACGTTTTTCGACGCCATCTTAATGTCTTTGCCAGTTCTCCAGCGCTTACGCTTTAGGGCTTATTGGTGGGTAGCGTGATACGGTGGACTTGACGAAGAATTTTGTGTATAATGGTATGGAGAATTGGTTAACAGGTTAGGGGAGAAGGCGGGCAATGAGTGAGTTGGACCTTTTGGCATGTAAACATGCCAAAATGATGACATCGACGCGTCACGCTAACCATTTTGAGCTCAGGTCACTGAATAGCTCATAACAAACTTAGCTTGGATACGACTTCATTTACACTCTGTGCTGCTTTAATATCCCCTTTGCTCAGTTAAACTTTTGAGGATGGAATCCTGCAATACTGATTCTCTATCCGATAGGTATTCTACCTGCCCTCTTAGCACTGTACTTGCTATTAACATTGAAGCGTAGCGAAGATATAGTGGTCCTAAGACGCAGTTGGGCTCAAAAACCTCCATTTACGCAACAAACGCGCCCCATTCCGCCATGTCGGTTTCCTCGCCGCCTTCTATCTGCCGTTGACGAGTTGCAGCCAAGGTACGTAATTAGTCCTATTCAGTAGCAACTGCTGAGTAAGCGTAGCTTTGCAATGATATCTGGCGAAATTCGGAATTTAATATACCAATTGCTTTCCAGCAGCATTGGCACGGTCACCAATAATTTAGACAAAAAGCACTCGTGTAGTCTTCTTCTGGTCTGTTCGGGCACGCTCGGCGAATATGGCGACCACTTCTACGCCACT